>Ga0310811_10001110_pt1 | contig 34431 bp, 31 predicted proteins | sample YCmetagenome_FD_207642 | JGI IMG/M metagenome (GOLD analysis project Ga0310811, IMG submission 207642) | Soil microbial communities from experimental microcosm in Duke University, North Carolina, United States - YC | ecosystem: Engineered > Artificial ecosystem > Soil microcosm > Unclassified ... | reverse complement strand
GACTATTTAAATGGGGTCCCGGTGAACGAGCGCTTTATAGCACACGGATGCGACCGTCGCGCGTGCAAAAACGGGCCCGTTCAATGTGAGTGGTCAAGGCGGCACATGATAAGCGCCGCTCGGGAAAGGCCGCAAGCGGCGTTCGAGACGATCAAGCGCACTCAGACCTCCGCCAACGCTGGACGCAGCTTCGGGGCGTACGCGACGCCGGGAAGCGACGACAAATCGGTCAGCATACGCGCAACGATCGGCGGGTGCGGCAGCACAGTGCCGAAGAAGCGCGTTGCGTGTGCATCCTCGATCAGGATCGTCGGGAAATTTTCGACGTCGAGATCGTCAAGCCGGTCCGCATGCGTCTCGATGTCGATCCAGACAAAGCACGCTTGCGGGTAGGTATCGGCCAGTGCATCGAAGCCGTTTCGGTATTCGCGACACGACCCGCACCACTCGGCGCACAGGCAGGCGACAAAGAGCGTGCCGGGATTTGACAGGCGTTCGGCAATCGTGTCGGCGTCGTGATCTAGATTCAGCGCGGGCATTGTTCGTTCCTTGCGAAGCGCGCGACACGCTATCGAGGCACCGCGTCGACGCGCGGGCCGGGAGGCGCATCTGTTGCGCTGCTTTTCGCGGCAATGTAGCACGTTTGTCACGGACACCCTCGCCTCCGTGTCTTCGGCGCCATATCGGAGGACACGCCGGCCGGCCGCCGTCGTTGCCGCGATGCCGGCCGCGGCGACTGGCGCTGCATCCGACCGCCCCCCAGCGTCACGATCTTCCCTTGCATTTCGAGTCGCAGCAGCCCGGCCTGAAGCGTTGCGCTATCCAGTCCGGTGCGGGTCGCCAAGGTTTCCGGGGTGGCGGGATCGTGCCCAAGCGCGGCAAGAATCTCCTGAAGCAGCGGTTCCGGAGCCTTGGCGCTGGCCGGGCGGGATAGGTTATCCGCTTGCGCGGGCCCATCGCCTGGGGGCTTGGCAGAGGCGTCGGGCGGCATCGGCGAGCAGCCCCCACTTGCCGTGTTGACCTCCAATGCGACACCTCGCCACACACTGCGCTGACGGCGGCGCGGGTAACGCCGATGCCGCTGCACCAGTGGTCGCAGGTCGGCGTTCGTATTGGGGCGGGGCGCTTCGACACCGTCGTGGGTCAGCCGCAGTTCCGCGAGGACATCCGCCGCGGTTTCGACCAGCTTCGCGCCTTCCTTTAGCAACTGGTGGCACCCGCGCGAGACCGGTGAGTGGATCGACCCCGGAACCGCGAATATGTCTCGGCCCATATCGTTCCCAAAGCGCGCCGTGATCAGCGATCCCGAATGTGTCGCCGCTTCGACGACCAGCACGCCGCGTGCAAGCCCCGCGATCAGCCGATTTCGATGCGGGAAGTGAAAACGCTGCGGTGGCGCGCCGAGGGGCCATTCCGACAGCAGCGCACCGCCGCCCGCGACGATCTCGCGGGCGAGTGGACGGTGCCGGGATGGATAGACGATGTCCGCGCCGGTGCCGACCACGGCCACCGTAACGCCGTGCGCATCGAGCGCGCCGCGGTGCGCCGCGCCGTCGATTCCGATCGCCAGGCCCGAGACGACGGTCACGCCGGCAGTCGCCAGCGTGCGCGCAAATGCGACTGCGTTATCGGTGCCTTGCGGCGTCGGGTTGCGACTGCCGACGATGGCGACCGCCGGCCGGTGCAGTGCGTCGAGCGCGCCATTTATATAGAGCAGCGGCGGCGGATCATAGATCGTCAGCAGCGCCGGCGGGTACGCCGGGTCGCCAAACGCCACGATCGAATGGGCATCGCATGAAGCCCATTCGCGCGCCGCCGCGAAACGCGCCGCGACATCCGGGGCATCGCGCTCGTCGAGCAGCGCTTGCGTGACGTCGGCGCCGACGGCGTCCTCAAGTTCCGCGCGCGACGCCGCCACCGCCTTGGCCGGCGTGCCGAAGGTCGCAATTAGCGCAAGCGCGGCTGACGCCGGAACGGCGGGCACGTGAGCGAGCGTGAGCCACGCGGCAAGGTCCTCCCCGGACATGGGCTGTGCTTGCATCGATGCAGTCTCTCCAGATTAAAACACGCTGTGTCGCGGTACAGACGACGGGCGAAAAGCCGCGCGCCCACGTTCGCAAGGTCCGCGTGATAAAATTTCACGATCCGAAAGCAACTTAAAAAACATATCCAGACGCGTCGGCGTGCTGACGTGAACCCATGGCCGACCCCGGTTTTCGAGCGCTGGCCCCAGCGGTGGCGCGGCACGCGTTGTAAGCAGCACGGTCGGCTTCGACACTATCCGCGATCGGCGCTGCATCGACGATTAGGCCAAACGGCTAACGCGGCGGCAGCCGAAACAGATATCGATTCATCATGGCTTTACTCACTATCCTGCATTACCCGGACAAGCGTCTGTACAAGCTTGCCAAGCCCGTCACACAGGTCGATGGACGTGTCCGTCAGCTGGTTTCCGATATGGCGGAGACGATGTACGCGGCACCCGGTGTCGGACTCGCGGCAACTCAAATCGACGTCCACGAAAGGATCGTGGTGATCGATGTGTCCGATACAAGAGACCAGTTGCTGGTTTTCATCAATCCCGAAATCGTCTGGGCCAGCGAAACACGCAAGCTGAGCGAGGAAGGTTGCTTGTCCGTGCCAGGGATCTACGACAATGTCGAGCGTGCGGAACGTGTCCGCGTGCGCGCGCTGAACGAGAAAGGCGAGACGTTCGAGATCGACTGTGAGGGTCTGCTTGCCGTGTGCATCCAGCACGAGATGGACCACTTGCTCGGCAAGGTCTTCGTTGAATACTTGTCGCCGCTGAAGCAGACCCGCATCAAGTCGAAGATGAGGAAGCTCGCACACGCGATGTGACGTCCCCTATGAACCATACGCTCCGTATCGTCTTCGCCGGCACCCCGGAATTCGCGTCGGCGGCGCTCGCGGCGATCGATCGTGCCGGTTTTCCGGTGGCACTTGTCCTCACTCAGCCGGATCGGCCGGCTGGGCGCGGCATGAAACTCTCCGCGAGTCCCGTTAAACAGTATGCGTTGGCGCGCGGGCTGCCGGTCGCGCAGCCGACATCGCTGCGCCGCGAAGGCAAATACCCGGACGAGGCCGCTGCCGCGCTGGACTTGCTGCACGCGACCCAGTACGACGTGATGGTGGTGGCCGCGTACGGGCTGATCCTCCCCCGCGAGGCGCTCGACATGCCGCGCCACGGCTGCATCAATATCCATGCGTCGCTGTTGCCGCGGTGGCGAGGTGCGGCGCCGATCCATCGCGCCATCGAAGCGGGCGACGCCGAAACCGGCATTACGTTGATGCAGATGGATGCCGGGCTCGACACCGGCGCGATGCTGAAAAGCGCGCATGTGCCAATCGGCACATCGGATACGACGGCGACACTGCACGACAAACTGGCGGCCGCCGGCGCTCAACTGGTCGTCGACGGCCTGGCGGAACTGGAGCGCAATGGTGCGCTGCCGGGGACGCCGCAGCCCGAAGCCGGCGCAACTTACGCAAACAAGATCGCGAAGCATGAAGCGGCGCTCGACTGGACGCTGCCTGCGGACGTGCTCGTGCGCAAGATCCGAGCGTTCGACCCGTTTCCGGCCGGACTCGGCGTACTGGAAGGCATTGCACTCAAAATATGGTCGGCCGAATCGGCCGCGTACGCGGGCGATGCAGTACCTGGCACGATCGTCCATGCGGATGCGGCCGGCGTGACGATCGCCACGGGCAACGGCGCTTTGCGCGCGACGCAGTTGCAAAAGCCCGGGGGGAAGCGGCTACCGGCACGCGAGTTCCTGGCGGGATCCTCTTTGAAAGTCGGCCAGCGCTTCGATAGCGCGGCGCAGGGCTGACAGCCGGCTTATCCAATAGGCCTTTCGGCCAGTCGCGGACCCGTCGCGCCGCGCGTAAAATCGTCCTTCCGATGCGCGGCTGCCGCGGCAGCGTCGTCGTTCGGCACAGCAACAAAAAGCCCCGTGCGTTGGCCTGGCAGGCGACGCCCCGGGCATGGCGCGAGGTCCGCATGCTTGGCATCACACAGTTTCCCTTGTTCGTCGCGGCGGTGTTGCTGCTGAACCTGACGCCGGGTCCAGACACCGCGTACATCGTCGGGCGCAGCGTCGCGCAGGGTCGCCTTGCGGGCGTCGTGTCGGCGCTCGGCATCGGTGCCGGCTGCTGTGTGCACGCGCTGGCAAGCGCGTTCGGTCTCACGGCGCTCCTAGCCACCTCCGCCACCGCGTTTACCGTTGTCAAGATCGTCGGCGCGGTCTACTTGGTGTATCTCGGCGTGCGCCTGCTGCTCGCGAGACCGGCGGCGCGAGAGGGCGCCTCGGTAGCGGTACTCAATTCGGCCACGGCCACCGCCACCGCTCCGAGAGCGTTGCGCAAGTTGTTCGTGCAAGGATTTTGGACCAACGTGCTGAACCCGAAGGTCGTGCTGTTTTTCGTGTCGTTCTTTCCGCAGTTCGTGTCGCCGGACAGTGAACACAAGGTGCTGGCGTTCCTGACGCTAGGAGCGGTATTCGTTGCGATGAGCAGTATCTGGTGCTGCTTCATCGCCTGGGTGGCCGGTAGTGTCACCCAGCGCTTTTCAGGCAAGCCGCGGATCAAGAAGTGGCTCGATCGGGGCGTCGGTAGCGCGTTTGTCGGACTCGGGGTGAAGCTCGCGATGTCCAAGCGCTGAGACCCGGGTCGAAGCGAAATTGACATTGAATTTTTGGCCGTCGACACAATCTGACAAAGACCTTTCAATGATCCGTCTATCGGAGCACACCTCATATGTTTAACTGGGTCAAAACCGCAATCTTGATGGCGGCCATCACGGCGCTATTCATCGTGATCGGCGGCCTGATCGGCGGCAAGAGCGGGATGATCATCGCGCTACTGATCGCGCTCGCCATGAATTTTTTCTCGTACTGGTTCTCGGACCAGATGGTCTTGCGGATGTACAACGCACAGGAGGTCGATGAGACCACCGCGCCGCAGTTCTATCGGATGATTCGCGAGCTGGCACAACGCGCGCAACTGCCGATGCCGCGCGTTTATCTGATCGACGAGGCCGCGCCGAACGCGTTCGCGACCGGCCGCAATCCGGAGCACGCGGCCGTCGCGGCGACTACCGGTATCTTGCGCGTGCTGTCCGAGCGCGAGATGCGTGGTGTGATGGCGCACGAACTCGCACATGTCAAACATCGCGACATCCTGATCTCGACGATCTCCGCGACGATGGCCGGTGCGATTTCCGCGCTCGCCAACTTTGCGATGTTTTTCGGCGGTCGCGACGAGCAGGGTCGTCCGGCAAATCCGATCGCGGGCATTCTGGTCGCGATCCTAGCGCCGATCGCGGCCGCGCTGATCCAAATGGCGATATCGCGTGCGCGCGAATTCGAGGCCGATCGCCGCGGCGCGGCGATTTCGGGTGATCCGCAGGCCTTGGCATCCGCGCTCGACAAGATTCATCGCTATGCCAGCGGCGTGCCGTTCCCGGCAGCCGAAGAGCACCCGGCCACCGCGCAGATGATGATCATCAATCCGCTGCATGGCGGCGGACTCCGGAATCTGTTCTCGACGCACCCGCAGGTGGAAGAGCGGATCGCGCGCCTCATGGAAATGGCGCGTACCGGAAGGTACACGTAAAAGAAGACGCTATGCGCCCTGTGAGTGACTGGAAAACCACGCGCCCGGTGAGCAGCTAGATAGAAAGCGCGTTTAGAGGGCGCGGTTTTGCTGCGCCGCGCTAAAATGATACGGGTCAGTGTGATCGTCGGCCCTCCCATGCAACCGGTCACTTGTTCCCTTGGCCCGGCGCTGTCCGCATTGTGCTTTCCATGATCGATTCCAACTCCAGACGCGACCTCGCTCGTCCGCGGGCCGCCGAGCGTGGCGCTACCAACGCCGTCGCGCCACGGTCGCCGCAGTCGCCACGCACGCCGCAGTCGTTGCGGCGTGCGCAGTCGGCGTCGCCGCACCCGTCAGTGCAGTTGTCTCGATTCCAGCCCGTACCGTTGCGTGCCGACTCGCTTGGCTATGCGCTGGACGCTGCTGCGCATGCGCTCGGCGCGCTGCGCAACGGTTCCGCATTGCCCGCCGCACTCGCACTGGTCCAGGCGCGCATACCGGCGCCCGCTGCACGCGGCGCGGTCCAGGATATCGCCTACCGAGTCACTCGCCGCCTCGCGCTGGCAAGTGCATTGTTCGACGAATTGGTCAAGAAGGCGCCACCGCCGCTGGTGGGCGATTTGCTGCGGTGTGCGATCGCGTTGCTGACCGAACCGGGGCCGACACCCCCTTATTCGGCGTTTACGGTCGTCGACCAGGCGGTCGATGCGGTGGCGGCGCGCCGCGATGCCGCGCACGCAAAGGGCCTCGTCAACGCCGTGTTGCGCAATGTGGTCCGTTCGCGCGACGCGTTGGTCGCCAAGGCCGAGCAAGATCCGGTCGCCCGTTGGAACTATCCGGCATGGTGGATCGATGCGACCCGCCGATCATGGCCGCACGACTGGCAGCGCGTGCTCGATGCCGGCAACTCGCATGCGCCGCTGACCTTGCGCGTCAATCGCCGCAAGACCACCGTCGAGGCCTATCTCGCGATGCTGGAGGCCGCCTCGGTCCCGGCGTACCGGAACGGCGACAGCGGCGTGACGCTCGCCTCGCCGTTGCCGGTGGACCAATTGCCGGGTTTCGCGACGGGCCTGGTTTCGGTGCAGGACGCCGGCGCACAGCGTGCCGCGGCGCTGCTGGGCGTGGCGGACGGCATGCGCGTGCTCGATGCATGCGCGGCGCCCGGCGGCAAGACCGGTCATCTGCTGGAGCTTGCCGACATCGAACTGGTGGCGCTCGAGAGCGACGCGACGCGCGCCGCGCGCATCGGCGAGAACCTAGCGCGACTGGGCCTGCATGCCGACGTCGTAATCGGCGACGCGAGTCAGCCGGACCACTGGCTCGCGCGCCGGGACCCGAAAGGAAGCGGTCGGCCGACGTTCGACCGTATTCTGGCCGACGTTCCCTGTTCCGCATCGGGCATCGTGCGACGTCATCCCGATATACGATGGCTGCGTCGCGCCTCCGACATCGCGGCGTTGCAAAGCGAGCAAAGGCGCATTGTGACGGCGCTGTGGCCCTTGCTCGCGCGTGGCGGAGAGCTGCTCTATGTCACGTGTTCGATTTTCCCGGAGGAGGGCGAAGTCCAGGCGCGCTGGTTTGAAGACGCGCTCGAAGATGCGGTACGATTGGACGCCCCGGCACAACTTTTGCCGACGCGCGCCGGCTCGCGCGACGTTTTGCATGGCCAGCACGATGCCGATACAGTATTCGACCACGACGGATTCTTTTACGCGCGCTTTCAGAAACGGTGACCTTTTCCCGCTACTTTCCGCTTCGGCTTGTCGTCGTCATCGAAATTGTCCTGGCCGTCTGGCTGGCGGCATTCATTCCGAGCGCGCATGCGGATACCATTTCGGTACAGCGCGCCTCGTTGCAAGCGGACGGCACGGGCTGGAATCTCGACGCACGCTTTGACTTCCAGCTCAATTCGAGCCTCGAAGACGCCGTCAACAAGGGTATTCCGCTCTATTTCACGACTGAGTTCGAACTGTCGCGCGCACGTTGGTACTGGTTCGACGAGATGCCGGTCAGTACCTCGCAAAGCATCCGACTGTCGTTCCAGCCGCTGACGCGTGAATACCGTGTGTCCAGCGGAGGTCTGCAGCTCGGGTTCGCCTCGTTGAACGATGCGCTCGCGGTCATCAAGCACGTGACCAACTGGCACGTGATCGATCACGGCCAAGTGAGTTCGGATGCAAACTACACAGCGTCGGTTCGTATGTCGCTGGACACCGCGCTGATGCCCAAGCCGTTCCAGATGGATGCGGTCAACAACCGCGACTGGAATCTCACGTCCGACTGGAAGCGCTTCACGTTTACGGCGGCCACGCATGCGAAGTAAAGCTTCTTTCAGGTTGGTGCTGGTCCGCGTGCTGGTGGCGAGCGTCGCCCTGGTCGCGCTACTGTTGCTGGTGCTGCTGGCACTCGCGAGCGCGAACACGGAGTTCTTCGATCGCTACTACTCCTGGCTGTATGCGGCGAATGTGGCCGTTGCCTTGGTGTTCATGCTCATCGTCGGCGGGCTGGTCTGGGTGATCGTCTCGCGCCTGCGACAGGGTAAGTTCGGCACGCGGCTGCTGGCCAAGCTCGCGGTGTTCTTTGCGCTGGTCGGCGTGCTGCCGGGCGGCATCATCTACCTGGTGTCGCTGCAGTTCGTCTCGAGGTCGATCGAATCGTGGTTCGACGTCAATGTGGAAACCGCGTTGACGTCCGGGTTGAACCTAGGCCGCGGGATGCTCGACGCTTCGTTGTCGGACCTGCAGAACAAGGGCAAGCTGATGGCCGATCAGCTCGCCACGGCCACGCCGTCCAACCAAACACTGACCTTGTTACGGCTTCGCGACCAGTTCGGCGTGCAGGACGCAACGATCGTCGAGCCGGGGCGCAATGCGTCCGGCGCAAGTCCCGATGTACGTGTGGTCGCGCAGGCTTCGTCCAATTTCGCCGCGCTGGTGCCCGATGACTTGCCGACGCCGCTGATGCTGGGCCAGGCGCGCGGGCCGCGCGGCTACGCGGCGATCGAGGGCGAAGTCGACGGCGGCGGCAGTGGCCACGGGCCGCAATACGTGCCGCAGACCTCGACGCAACAGCGGATGTACGCCGAGCAGGAGGTGGCCAGCAGCGCCGAGCCGAACGCGCGCGGCGCGCTTCGATTGCGCGTAGTGGTACAGATTCCAGGTGACAGCACCACCGAGCTGCAACCCACGGAGCGCTTTTTGCAGTTGACGCAGCCGGTGCCCCCGTCGCTCGCGCGCAATGCGGACGCGGTTCAGCGCGCCTATGGCCAATACCAGGAAAAGGCGCTCGGACGCACCGGACTGCGGAAGATGTACATCGGTACGTTGACGCTCGCACTGTTTCTCGCGACGTTTACCGCGATGATGCTAGCGCTTGCCCTCGGCAACCAGTTGGCGCGGCCGCTGTTCCTGCTTGCACAAGGCACCATGGAGGTAGCGCGGGGCGATTACACGCCGAAGCGCGAAATCAGGAGCAACGACGAACTGGGCTTTTTGACCCAGTCGTTCAACGCCATGACGCGTCAGTTGTCCGAGGCGCGCGCGGCGGTCGAACGCAATCGGGTCGCGCTGGAAAGCTCCAAGGCGTATCTCGAAAGTATCCTTGCGAACCTGACGGCCGGCGTGTTCGTATTCGACCGGCAATTTCGGCTGACGACCGCGAACCGCGGCGCGGAGCGCATCTTCCGGCAACCTTTCGATGCGCACCTGAACGCGCCGTTGGAGCAGATCGGGGTGTTGGCCGAGTTTGGCGCCATGATCCGCAAGGCGTTTGCCGACCGCGAAGCGGCGGGCGGCGCCGGGAGCAGCGATGCGCCGGATCAGGGCCACTGGCAGCAGCAGTTCGCGGTGCCGGTGGTCGGTGAGGCGGACCCCATCACGCTGCTGGTGCGCGGCACGCGGCTGAACCAGCCCGGCGCCATGAGCCCGGACGATGTGCAGACGGCCGGCTACGTGGTGGTGTTCGACGATATTTCCGACGTCATTTCCGCCCAGCGGTCGGTCGCGTGGGGCGAGGTGGCGCGGCGTCTGGCGCATGAGATCAAGAATCCGCTGACGCCGATCCAGCTGTCCGCCGAGCGTTTGCAGATGAAGCTGGCCGACAAGCTGACGCCGGGGGACGCCGACGTGCTGAAACGCGGTGCGACCACGATCGTCAACCAGGTCGCCGCGATGAAGCAAATGGTCGATGATTTCCGCGAATACGCGCGCACGCCGCCGGCCGTGCTGGTCAGCCTGCAACTGAACGACCTGGTCGCCGAGGTGCTGGCCTTGTACGGCATTGAGGAGGGCAAGGGTCCATTGAAAATCGAGTTGTCGGATTTGCCGGTAATCTTGGGGGACCCGACGCAGTTGCGGCAAGTCGTGCACAACCTGCTGCAAAATGCGCTGGATGCGGTCGCCGAGACGCAGAACCCGCGCGTGCTGCTGGAAACAAGGAAAGTAGAATATGGCGACCCTGACGCGGACGGCAAGACGCGGGTCGCCGTCCGCCTGACCGTATCGGATAACGGTCCGGGCTTCTCGGCGCGAATCCTGACGCGTGCGTTCGAACCTTATGTGACGACGAAGGCCAAAGGGACGGGTTTGGGCCTTGCTACGGTGAAGAAAATAGTCGATGAACACGGCGCGCGGATCGATATTCGAAACCGCGCGAAGCCGGGCGAAGAAGGCGTTGCCGGTGCGCAGATCTCGATTTTATTTTTACAACTGGCGCAAGAGGCCGGCACCGAGTACAAAACAGCGCACAAGACGCATGACTCAGCGCAAACAAGGGTAGCGTAAATGGCAACCATCTTGGTCGTAGATGATGAAATGGGTATCCGGGAGCTGCTTTCGGAAATCCTCAGTGACGAGGGACATGCGGTCGAAGTCGCGGAAAATGCGCAGAAGGCGCGCGAATACCGGCTCAATCAGGCGCCCGACCTCGTGCTGCTTGACATCTGGATGCCCGATACCGATGGCGTCACGCTGCTGAAGGAGTGGTCGGCGCAGGGCCAGTTGACGATGCCGGTGATCATGATGTCGGGTCATGCAACGATCGATACGGCGGTCGAAGCCACGAAGATCGGCGCGCTGAACTTTCTCGAGAAACCGATCGCGCTGCAAAAGCTGCTCTTGGCGGTCGAACAAGGGCTGGCGCGCGGCACGGGCGCACCGGTGAACGCGACCGCGCCGAAGCCGACCGCGCCGTCGGACATGCAACCGCTGGCGGGCGCCACACCATCCGGCAGCCACGACGTCGCCAGCGGTTTCTTGGGGAGCGGCGCCGGCGGTTTCGCGCTCGCCTCGTCGCCAGCCGGCCATGCGAGCGGTCCGCAGACCGCGGCGATTTCGTTCGACATCCCCTTGCGTGATGCGCGCGATGCGTTCGAGCGGGCGTACTTCGAATACCACCTGGCGCGCGAAAACGGCAGCATGACGCGGGTTGCCGAAAAGACCGGCCTGGAGCGCACGCACCTATATCGCAAGCTGAAGCAACTCGGTGTCGAACTGGGCAAGAACAAGGCGGACTGACGCGCGGCTGAGTTCGCGCCATGGGCGGCAACGGCGTTCTCGCGACCTGGGCAGGACTCGTGGCGACGCGGGCGGCAGCAGCGCGTTGGCGTCGCCACGAGATCCCACGCAAAAACATCGGGCAAAAAACTTGAGGTGTGGGGCGGGAGTCGTTATAATCTTCTCTTCGCGTGGCCCGGTAGCTCAGTTGGTAGAGCAGCGGATTGAAAATCCGCGTGTCGGTGGTTCGATTCCGCCCCAGGCCACCAGAGTCATAAAAGCCCAGGAACAATTGTTCCTGGGCTTTTTGTTTTCCGGAGCCATGTATAGCCGCAATGTGTAATCGGATTTCGGCAACACGGGCTTCGGAGCGCCTACCATCGTTCCGCGCCCCTAGTGTTGCCGCGCACGTCCCAGCATCCTGCGTCACCTCCTCACCTGCTTGGACGCAACGTTGACCGGCATATCAGAACGGCATTAATTTACATTTACATCCCAGCGCCCGTGGGCTACCGGCGCAACGTTCGACGCGTTGCGAGCAACGCACAAGCGCTTCGGTTGTGCCCTCGCAAGCCCTTTGCGCCGTCTTTGGCGGTGTGATGAACCAACAGCATCGCGCCGCCGATACGCCGCTGCAATTCCTTACAGACCTCGATAAGCTCGCCCATATCCGTGCTGGCATTTACGCCGAGCGAGCCTTCCATTCGGCATTGCCGATACGGGTGAATCGCGTGGCGCTTGCTGCATATTTTTATTTCTAATATTCCCGTCTGGCGCGTATTTCTCGATTTTTTTCATGCCGACGTGCAACGCTGGCGGGCAAGCCCACTCGCTCCAGTCACCCCTGGAGAGTGCATGAATTTATCCATATAATTCCCTTCATATGGGAACTTCGCCAAATTTTCTATTCCGACAACTCCTGCCCGAGCTTCCGCGCGGAACCCCGCTCGGAACCGCGTGGCTGGCTCGACATGGGCTGACGGCGAAGCAAACGGCAAGGCTGGCCGCTGATGGGTGGCTGAAACGCTTGGGGCACGGTGTGTATCTGCTGCCCGGGGACAAGCTGGACCGCGATGCATCGCTTGCTTGGCTCTCGGAGGCGATGCCGGGTCTGCACGTGGCCGGCAAGACGGCGCTCGCGTGGCGTGGCGTGCGGCACAACCTGGCCGTTAGGGAAAGCCTCGTCCTGTGGGGTAGTCGGCCGGGAAAGTTACCGGCCTGGTTCACGGCCGCGTTTCCGGCGCACTACCAGGCTAGCCACATCTTCGACGCAGCCATGCCTGCTCACCTGGGCTTGGCTCCATTGCCGGCCGGTCGCAGCGGTGTGCTGGTATCGGTGCCAGAAAGAGCTCTGCTTGAGCTGCTCAGCGATGTTGGCAAGCGCCAAGGTATCGAGGAGGCCAGCCACCTTGTCGAGAGCATCCGCTCGCCCCGTCTCCAGGTGATGGAAGAACTGTTCTCACATCTGAATCGCATCAAGGTCGTGCGGCTTGCCGACAGTCTTGCTGAGGACCTGGACCTCCCGTGGAGGTCACTGGCAAGGCATCACAGCGAGCGCCTGGGCGGCGGCCGGCGCTGGGTATCCGTTGGCAAGAGCGGTGAGCGCCTGAACCTGAAACGTCCGACATGAACAATGAGTACATCCGCACCGTGCAGCTACTGCTCGCGGTTGCCCCGGCCATTTTCGAGAACTCTCGCTTTGCGATGAAAGGCGGTACGGCGCTCAACCTGTTTGTGCAAAACATGCCCCGGCTGTCGGTCGATATTGACGTTGTTTTTGTGCCCTATGAACTGGAGCGTACAGCAGCGCTCCAGGCTATCGGCGACGAGCTGACCGCGGCGAAGGCGCGACTCCAAGAGCTGGGGTTGGAAGCGACACTGCGCAAGACCAAGGAGGGCAACGAAGCCAAGCTGTTCGTCTCGGACGGCGACAGTGAGGTCAAAGTCGAAGTCAACTTCGTTTTCCGGGGCACCGTGCTGCCGCCGGCACCGACGCCGCTGACTGCCGTGGCCCAGGACATGTTCTCGGCTAACATCGAGGTGCCGGTACTGGCGACGCCGGAGCTCTACGGCAGCAAGCTGGTCGCCGCTCTGGACCGGCAGCATCCCCGGGACGTGTTTGACGTGCATCTGATGTTTGCGCGATTCGGCTTGCCCGCCGAGTTTTTGGACTGCTTTGTCGTGTACCTCGCAGGCCATGACCGGCCCGTGCACGAGGTTCTCTTTCCCAATGAGCAAGACATCGACGTCATCTTCGAGACGGAATTCATCGGGATGACCAACACGCCCGTCAAGCTCGACGAACTCAAAGCGACGCGTCGGCGATTGATGGCGGAATTGCCGAAGGCCTTGTCGGAGCGGCAGCGAGGCTTTCTGCTCTCCCTTGTGCAGGCAGAGCCGGACTGGAGTCTGCTGCCATTCGCGCACGTTCAACACCTTCCGGCCATACGGTGGAAGCTGATGAATCTGGCGAAGCTGCGGAAGAACGTGGCCAAGTTCAAGCAGCAGCACGATGCGTTGCTCGAACGTCTTGGCCATTGACTGTTCTGTCGCATTACGGGACGCCACCCCCGCCATCCTCTCCGCTTTACGCGACCAGCTTCGCGTCCATCGTGATCTTGGCGTTCAGGACCTTAGAAACCGGGCAGCCTTCCTTTGCCGCGTTGACCGCCTTCTCGAACGCCGCCTGATCCGCGCCCGGGATCTTCGCCTGCACATCGAGGTGCACCGCGGTGATCGCGAACCCGCCGTCGACCTTATCGAGCGTGACAGTTGCCTTGGTGGCGATTTCGTCGGCCGTCATGCCCGCCCCGCCGAGCATCATGGATAACGCCATCGAAAAACACCCGGCGTGCGCCGCGCCGATCAGCTCCTCGGGGTTCGTGCCGGGCCCTTCTTCGAAGCGTGCCTTGAAGCCATAGGGCGCGTCGCTCAGCACACCGCTCTGTGTGGAGATCCGGCCTTTTCCATCCTTGAGATCCCCCTGCCACTTCGCCGATCCGACCTTGTTCATGAGTGTTCTCCAAATAATAAAAAACCCGTTCTCGGACGATAATTCCGGTGCTTATGACGCAAGCCACGTTCCCGCTTTAAAGGTTTCCCTAGTTGTGCCGGGCCTCGGGCGGCGAAGGTTGGGCTGACCAGAAAGTGATAAAATTCATCGTTTGGCCCGACGAGAAGCGCATCGCACCGCTTCAAGCGGGTTCGCCCGCCACTACCGCCGACCTTCTTTCTTCGGAGTTCACCGTGATTCGGACAGGCGCTAAGGACAGCGCGCTCGTGCTGTTTTCAGGCGGGCAAGACTCCGCGACGTGCCTTGCATGGGCGCTCGAACGCTACGGGCATGTCGAGACGCTCGGTTTCGATTACGGCCAGCGTCATCGTGTCGAGCTGGCATGTCGCGGCGGTTTCCGCGTTGCGCTGGCGCAGCAGTTTCCAGGATGGGCGAAGCGACTCGGCGACGATCATCTGATCGACTTGTCGGTGCTGGGCGCGATCAGCGACACCGCGATGACGCGCGAGATTCAGATCGAAGCGCAGGCGAACGGCCTGCCGAACACGTTCGTGCCGGGCCGCAACCTGATGTTCATGACGATCGCCGCGGCGATCGCGTATCGGCGCGGGCTGGGCGTGCTCGTCGGAGGCATGTGCGAAACCGATTTTTCCGGCTACCCGGATTGTCGCGACGACACCATGAAAGCCCTGCAGGTCACGCTGAATCTCGGCATGGATCAGCGCTTCGCGCTCGAAACGCCGCTGATGTGGCTCGACAAAGCCGATACCTGGCGGCTTGCGCAGTCGCTGGGCGGCGAGACGCTGGTCGAGTTGATCCGCACCGAGACGCACACCTGCTATGTCGGCGAGCGCGCGCAGTTGCATCCCTGGGGTTTCGGTTGCGGCGAGTGTCCGGCGTGCAAGTTGCGCGCGCGTGGTTACGAAGCGTTTTTGAAGGGCGAACACGTTACGGAAGCGCCGGCTTGACGCCGGCAGCCGGCGCATAAGGTTGTCGAGATGACGTACGCGGTCAAGGAAATTTTTTACACGTTGCAAGGCGAAGGCGCGAATGCCGGCCGTCCTGCGGTGTTTTGCCGCTTCGCGGGTTGCAATTTGTGGAGTGGCCGCGAATCGGATCGTGCGAGCGCCGTGTGCCGTTTTTGCGATACCGATTTCGTCGGTACCGACGGCGAGAATGGGGGCAAGTACGGCAGCGCTGACGAATTGGCCGCGCATATCGCGTCGCTGTGGCCCGAGGGCGCCGAAAACGCGCGCGAGCGCTTCGTCGTGTGCACGGGCGGCGAGCCGATGCTGCAGATCGATCAGCCGCTGATCGACGCGCTGCACCGCGAGCAATTCGAAATCGCCATCGAAACCAATGGCACCTTGCCGGTGTTGCCCGGGATCGACTGGGTCTGTGTGAGTCCCAAAGCCGATGCGGAACTGGTGGTCACCCAGGGCAACGAGTTGAAGGTCGTGATCCCGCAGGACCACCAGCGGCTTGACGACTACGCGAAACTGGACTTCGATTATTTCCTGGTGCAACCGATGGATGGCCCCGCGCAGGCCCTGAACACGCGGCTCGCAATCGACTGGTGCAAGCGTCATCCGCAATGGCGGCTGTCGATTCAAACGCATAAATATCTCAACATTCCATGAGGCCGGAGCGCGGGGCCGGCGCCGGCCCCCCGCTTCCTGACGCTGAAGTCCATCGTGCTTACCATCACACGCAAACTCGAATTCGACGCGGGCCACCGCATTCCCGATCACGGCAGCCAGTGCCGCAACCTGCACGGCCATCGCTATGTGCTGGAAATCACGCTGCAGGGCGAAATCGTCGACACCGAGGGCGCTGCCGATTGCGGCATGGTGATGGACTTCGCCGATGTGAAGGCGCTCGCGGTCGAACATCTGGTCGGCGTATGGGATCACGCCTTCCTGGTTTACCGGGGCGATACGAAGGTGCGCGAATTCCTGGAGTCGCTGCCCGGCCACAAGACCGTGGTGATCGACCGCATTCCGACTGTCGAGAACCTTGCGGCGATTGCATTCGATATCCTCTCGCGCGTCTACGACGCGCACTACGGCGTCAATCTGCGGCTCGCGAAAGTGCGTCTGTACGAGACGCCGAACTGCTGGGCCGACGTGACGGGCGACTGAGCCTGCATTGCAGGCGCGTGCAGGCGCGTGCGGACGCAGGGAGAGTGTGCTCGGGCGCCCCCCTTGGCTTCGCTCAAGGTATGATCGTTCCGGACGACGAGGGCGACGCGACCAGCGTTGCAGGAGGCGCGAGGATGAAGTGCAACGCAGGGTCTCCCGCGACCGGCGCGGGCATCGCTGTGGCGTTGTGGGCGCTGCTGCTTGGCGCCCCGAGCGCCATGGCAGGCGCCGCGATGCCGGTCGAGGCGGGGGCGCGCCATTCACCGAACGCGCCGAGCGATACGGGGACGCGCCATTCGGGGAGTGCGCCGAGCGATGCGGCGGCGGCCGCGCACGACACCCATGTCGCGGTGGACGACTATAACGCGGGCAACTTGCCGGCCGCACTGGCCGAGTTCCGCGCCGCGGCGCGCAAGGGCAACCGCCTCGCCGAATTCAATTACGCCATGATGCTGCTCAACGGCGAAGGCGCGCCGGCCGACATCGAGGAAGGCAAGAAGTGGCTGCGCCGCGCCGCCGACGCGAACATGGCGCACGCCCAGTATGTCACCGGCAAAATGTACGACGATGGCGAATTCGAGGTCCGTCGCGATCCGGTCGAAGCGCATCGCTGGTTCTTGAAAGCGGCGCAGCAAGGGCACACCCAGGCGCAAGTGGCACTGGCGAACCAGTTCCTCGACGGTCGCGGCACGCCGCGCGACAATGCGCAGGCGTTCGTCTGGTACAAGAAGGCGGCCGAAGGCGGCGACATGACCGCGCAATATGTGGCCGGTTCGTTCTACGAGCGCGGCGGCGACGGCGTGAGGCAAAATTTGAACGTCGCGCGTGCGTACTACGCGGCAGCCGCCGCGCAGGGCGACCCGGCCGCGCGGCTCAAGTACCAGCAGTTGACCGACCAGTTGTCCAGGGGGGCGCCGGCTTCGGCGGCGCGACCGAGCATGTGAAACGCACGGGCCGCGCGCCCGATTTTTCGTGTCGCGCTAACTTTGCATCAGCCGCTTGTGCCGCCCGACACTCATGATCATCCCGATCGCGATGCCCAGCGTCGTGAGCGCGGTGCCGCCGTAGCTCATGAACGGCAACGGCACGCCGACCACCGGCACGATCCCGCTGACCATCCCGACGTTGACGAATGCGTACATGAAGAACGTCAGGGTCAGCGAGCCGGCGAGCAGCCGACCGAACAGCGTGGCGCCGTTCGCTGCGATGTAAAGACCGCGCGCGATCAGCAGCAGGTATAGCAGCAGCAGTGTCAGTCCGCCGGCTAGTCCGAATTCTTCCGCGTAGACCGCAAAAATGAAGTCGGTATGCTTTTCGGGGATGAACTCCAGGTGAGCCTGCGTGCCCTTGAGCCAACCTTTGCCGAGTGCGCCGCCCGAGCCGATCGCGATGACCGCCTGAATCGTGTGGAAGCCCTTGCCGAGCGGATCCGAGGTCGGATCGAGCAGGGTGCAGACGCGGTGCTTCTGGTAGTCGTGCAGCATCGGCCAATTGACCGCCGGCTGGCAGATCTTGTCTTCGAACGTGACGAGCGAGCCGACGGCAATCAACAGCGCAAGCAGAATCGGCAAAATCAGCTTGAAGCTGAGCCCCGCGAAGTAAATCACGAAGAGTCCCGCCGACATGACCAGCAGGGCGGTACCGAGATCCGGCTGCTTCGCGATCAGCGCGACCGGCACGCCGAGGATCAGCATGCCGATCACGTAGTCGTACCAGCGGATCACGCCTTCGCGGCGCTGGTAGTACCACGCGAGCATCAGCGGCATGGCGATCTTCATCAACTCGGAGGGCTGAATGACCACGCCGACGTTGATCCACCGTTTCGCGCCCTTGCGCGTCAGCCCGAACGCCGCCACCGCCAGTAATAGCGCGACGCCGAAGGTATACAGCGGTACGGCGAAACGCATCAGCGTCTGCGGCGGCACGTTCGCAATGGCCCACATCAGCACAAATGTCAGCAGGATATTGCGCATCTGGTCCTCAACCCGGCCGGGCATATCGAGGCTGGCGCTGTACAGCGTGACGAGGCCGACGCACAGCAGCAGGAACACGATCAGCGCGAGCGCTTTGTCGAAGCCGGCGAACATGCGTTTGGCGCGGTCTAGGACGGCGCGGGAGTCGGTTGCCATCGCGGTTTCCTGGTTGCGTCGCGAGACGCGGCTAGTCCATGGCGGCGCCGCTGGCCGGCGCCCCATGGAGTCGGGTGGAGGGTGCGCCTTTCTTGCGCGGCTTCGGCGACACATCCGGCAGCGTTTCAGGCGCCGCGGCAGGCAGCTCGGGATGGTGCTCGTCGGGTGCGCCCGGCGCGCGGTCCGAGGGCGGCTGGTACGGGTCTGGCATCGGCTGCTGGAGCGCCGGCGTTTCGTCCGCGCCCGGGTTCGTTGGCGCAACGGCGCCGGTGTCCGTGAGCGTGTCGCCGCGCGGTCTCGCCGGCGTGGCCGGCGTCTTCACGGGATTTTTGCGCGGCGCATCCTGGAGCGCGGCGGGTGAGGTCACGGCGGCCGCCACGGCCGGGTTCGACGCCGCGCTCGGCGAAAACGCGGATGACGCAGCCGCGACGGACGCCGGCAAGGCGGCCTGCAACGGTGTCTCCTCGCCGCCGATGACCGGCGCATTGGCATTCTGCGTCGCCGAAGCGGCGGCCGCGACCGCCGCCGCTTCGGCGCCCGGCTTGAAGCGGTCGACCAGATAGTAGTTGAGCGCGGCCTTGGCGATCGGCGCGGCGGACTCCGCACCCCAGCCGCCGTTTTCGACGATCACCGCGATCGCGATCTGCGGATGATCCGCCGGCGCGAATACGGTGAACAGCGCGTGGTCGCGCAAATGCTCGGCAAGCGCGTGGGCGCGGTATTTGGAGCCTTGCAGCGAGAATACCTGGGCGGTGCCGGTCTTGCCGGCCGCCGTGTACTGCACGCCGCGGAATACCTTGTAGCCGGTGCCCGACGGATTCTCGATCACACTTTCCATCGCGCGCTTGACGACGTCGATATCGGCTTGCTTCACCGCGAGCCGGCCGCTCGGCTTGGGTACCGTGAGTTGCATCGCGTGCGTGAGGGGGTTCTCGATGTCTTTCACGAGGTGCGGTTTCATCACGGTGCCGTCGTTCGCCAGCGTGGCGACCGCGTGGGCGAGCTGGAGTATCGTGAACGAGTTGTAGCCTTGGCCGATGCCGAGCGAGATCGTTTCGCCCTCGTACCATTTTTGTTGTTCCGGCTTGCGGTACGCCTTGCGCTTCCATTCGGTCGACGGCAGGATGCCGCGCGCCTCGCCCTCGACGTCGATGCCGGTCTGCTGGCCGAATCCCCACGGCTTCATGAATGCGGCGATGTTGTTCACGCCCAGGTCGTGCGCGAGCATGTAGTAGTAAGTGTCGTTCGACACCATGATCGAGCGGTTCATGTCGATCCAGCCCTGGCCGGTGGGCACGTCGTTGCGGAACGTGTGTCCGCCGAACGTGTACGAGCCCGGGTCCTGGAAGCCCCAGGACGGCGTGCGCTTGTTCAGCGTCAGCGCGGCAAGCGCCATGAAGGGCTTGTACGTCGAGCCGGGCGGATAGGTGCCGCGCAGGGGCCGATTCAGCAGTGGCCGGTCCGGCGAATTGTTCAGTTCGTCCCAGGTGGGCTGGTCGATGCCGTCGACGAAGAGGTTGGGATCGAAGCTCGGTGCGGAGACGAACGCGAGCACGTCGCCGGTCGACGGCTCGATCGCCACCAGCGCGCCGCGTTTGCCGGCGAAGGCCTGCTCCACGGCTTGTTGTAGTCCGATATCGATCGACAGCCGCAGGTTGTTGCCGGGCGTCGCCTGCGTGCGCGACAGGGTACGCACCGGCCGGCCGCCAGCCGTCACCTCGACTTCCTCGAAGCCGGTCAGCCCGTGCAGTTCGGTCTCGTAGCTCTGTTCGACGCCGATCTTGCCGATGTAGTCGGTGCCGTTGTAGTTGTTCGCGTCAAGACGCGGATCGTAGTGTTCCGTATCGCTGTTGTTTTGGTCGCTGGCGTCGTCGATGCGTTGCTGGTCGCGTTGCGAGATCCGCCCGATGTAGCCGATCACGTGCGCGGCGGTGGGCCCGAGCGGGTACTGGCGGAACAGCCGCGCCCGCACTTCGACGCCCGGGAAACGGAAGCGTTGCGCGGTGAAGCGCGCGACTTCGTCGTCGGTCAGCCGGGTGCGGATCGGCAAGCTTTCGAAGTGCTTGGAGTCCTCGAGCAGCTTTTTGAAGCGCCGGCGGTCGCGCGCGTCGATGTTCACCACGGTGGCGATTTTGTCGATCGTGTTGTCGAGCGTGTCGTCGAGCTTGGACGGCGTGATTTCGAGTGTGTACGCCGAGTAGTTTTTCGCGAGTACGACGCCGTTGCGGTCGGTGATGATGCCGCGATTCGGCACGATCGGCTGCACCGAGATGCGGTTTTCGTCGGCCTGCAGCGAGTACTTGCTGTAGTGCCAGACCTGCAAGTAAAGGAAACGCAGGCCGATCAGCGCAAAGCACAGAACGACGAACAGCCCCGCCGCGACGATGCGCAGGCGAAAGCGCGACATTTGCTGTTCTGTGTTCTTGAATTCGGTCATGCCGGGTCGGGTGCGGGGCGGATGCGGAGCGGGTGGGCTGTTCAGCGCGGCCGACGGCGCCAGTTTAGATGGGCCGCGTATCGTCCGGATCGGACGGACGCTTTTGCGGCAACAACAGCAGGACGGTCGCGAGCGGCCATAGCGCCGCTTCGACAAACCCGTCTACCAGATAACCCCAGCCGGGGAACGCGCTGCCCGCGACCAGCCGGATCACGAACGGCACCAGTTGCGCGACCACCAGCAGGGGCAGCACGACCAGCGCCTGCGCCCCGAGCGGCATCCAGAGCACGCGGCGGTGGATGCTGATCGCGCCATACGACAGCAGCGTGTAAGCGAGCGCATGTTCGCCGAATAGGCTCGCATCGTGCACGTCCATCACCAGCCCCAGCATGAACGCGATGCCCATGCCGACCTTGCGCGGCTGGTGCACGTTCCAGAACAGCAGCACGAGCGCAACGAAGTCGGGCACGCCGACCAGTTTGCCCCAAGGCAGCAGGTTCAAGACGAACGCCGCCGCGAGACTCAAGGCGATAAAGACCGGGTTGACCGGTAACAGGATATGCTGCGGCCGGTTCATCGTGCCGCTCCCGTACCCGCATGGGCGGGGGCTGCGGCGCTCTTGTCCTTTTTGTCCTGTTTGGCGCTCTTGGTCTTGGCGTCCTTCGCCGCCTGCGGTGCGTCGAACTCGGCTGGACGAGGGGGGAGCGGGTTCTGGAAATGCAGCACGAGCAACTGTCGCGGGCCGCGTATGGGCGCCACGGGCACGCACAGCACGCGTGCGAACGCGGTGTCGGCCTGCTTGTCGACGCGCACGACCTTCGCGACCGGCAGGCCGGGCGGATAGACGCCGTCGAGTCCGTTGGTGACCAGCTCATCGCCGACCTTCACGTCGGCGCCGATCGGCACGAAGCGCAGATCGAGCAAGTCGCCGGCCGGGGTGCCGTAGATTACGCTGCGGATGCCCGTGCGCAGCAACTGGACTGGGATCGCCTGGTCCTTGTCGGTCAGCAGCGTGACCTCGGACTGCATCGGAAACACGCGCGTGACTTGGCCGATCACGCCGTATTCGGATACCACCGGCGCTCCCTGCTGGATGCCTTGTTGGGAGCCGCGCCCGATCACGACCTTTTGCGTGAACGGATCGCGCGTGTCGTATTGAATCTCGGCCGGCGTGGACTGAATCGTCGCGCGTTGCGTCAATTGCAGCAGCGCGCGCAGATGAGCGTTTTCGGCCTGCAGCGTGGCCGCTTCGTTCGCTTGCAGCGACAACTGCAAGTTGCGCTCCTGCAGGGTGCTTTCCTCGCTGCGCAGCGACTGGATTGTCACGAACAGGTCGGCGCCCCCGACCACCATGTCGCGCGGCACCAAGGCCGCGCGCTGCAGCGGATAGAGGCCGGCGCCGATTACTTCGCGGACCACTTCGAGGGTGTTGAAGCGCGCGTCGGCGACCAGCAGGCCGAGCGCGAGCACCACAAAGATCAACAGGCGCGCCAGCGCCGACGGCCCTTGTCTAAATAGAGGCGGCGGACTGTATTCCATGGTCGACGCCGATGGCGTGAAAAACGGGCGACGGCCCTAGCGGCCGACGCACCCGCGCCGGCCCATGCGGCGCGCGCGCGGCGCGCCGGCGGTGCAACGGCTGGGCTGCCGCGTCATTCGTACGAGAAGATGCTGCCGAGCTTGTCCATCCGCTCGAGCGCCATGCCGGAGCCGCGCACCACGCAGGTCAGCGGGTCTTCGGCGACCAGCACCGGCAGGCCGGTCTCCTCCGCGAGCAGCCGGTCCAGGTCGCGCAGCAGTGCGCCGCCGCCGGTCAGCATCATGCCGCGCTCGGCGATGTCGGCGCCGAGTTCCGGCGGCGTCTGCTCGAGCGCGATCTTGACGGACGAGACGATCTGATTCAGCGGATCGGTCAAGGCTTCGAGAATTTCATTGCTGGAAATCGTGAAGCTGCGCGGGATCCCTTCCGACAGGTTGCGGCCTTTGACTTCCATTTCTTTGACTTCGGAACCAGGGAAGGCGGAGCCGATTTCCTTTTTGATGGCTTCGGCGGTTTGCTCGCCGATCAACATGCCATAGTTGCGGCGGATGTAGTTGACGATGGCTTCGTCGAACTTGTCGCCGCCCACGCGCACGGAGCCCTTGTAGACGATGCCGCCCAGCGAAATCACGCCGACTTCGGTGGTGCCGCCGCCGATGTCGACCACCATCGAGCCGGTCGCCTCGGACACGGGCAGCCCCGCGCCGATTGCCGCGGCCATCGGTTCCTCGATCAGATACACCTGCGACGCGCCGGCGCCGTGCGCGGCTTCCTTGATGGCGCGGCGCTCGACCTGCGTGGAGCCGCACGGCACGCAAATGATGATGCGCGGCGAAGGGGAAAACATCCGCGATTCGTGCGCGGTCTTGATGAACTGCTTGATCATTTGCTCGGTGACGGTGAAGTCGGCGATCACGCCGTCCTTCATCGGGCGGATCGCCTCGATATTCCCCGGTACCTTGCCGAGCATCTGCTTGGCTTCACGGCCGACCGCCTGGATCGTTTTCTTGCCGTTGGGGCCGCCTTCCTGGCGAATCGACACGACGGACGGCTCGTCCAGTACGATGCCCTTGCCGCGCATGTAAATCAGGGTGTTTGCCGTGCCGAGATCAATGGCCAGATCGTTCGAGAAGTAGCTGCGCAGAAAACCAAACATTCAAAAATCCTGTCTCGCTTGGCGCCGGCGTTCGAGTTGTTCACGCGCACCGGCCGCGGATAAAACAACAGCTTCGCCGGGGCGGAGAAGACGCCGTACAGTCGCGAAGCTGCGTGGAAGGGTCACCAGCAGGGTGAACGGCGCTTGCAGTGGCTTCGGCGAAGTGCGTGCGACATGGCAACGGGCACATGAAAGACGCAGAAGACAAACTGAATGCGACAGCGGAGCCGGCTGGATTTTGGGTCGAACGCGTAATGATACCTTATAATTTGACCCCCGCCGCATCTCCCGCACCTCCGCGAACCATGAATTTCCGGTGACATTATGTCTTTGACCCTTACCGATGTGAATCGCATCGCGCACCTGGCGCGACTCGAACTCGCCGCCGGCGAAGCCGACCACACGCTGGGCCAGCTCAACCAGTTTTTCGGACTGGTGGAGCAGATGCAGGCGGTCGACACAACCGGGATTGCGCCGCTTGCCCACCCGATCGAGCAGATCGAGGACGTCGCGCTGCGCTTGCGCGAAGATGCGGTAAGCGAAACGGTCGACCGCGAGGCGCTGCAGCGGCCGGCGCCGGCGGTGCAAGACGGCCTGTACTTGGTCCCGAAGGTTATAGAGTGACACTGTGCGCCGTTCGACGCGCGCTAAAGCCCCGAATCTGCACGGAACCGACACGATGCATCTGAAAAGCCTGACCGAACTGCGCGACGCGCTCGACACCAAGGCGGTGTCGGCGGAAGAACTCGCGCGGCATTTCCTCAAACGGATCGAAGCGGCGCGCGAGCTGAACGCGTTCATCGACGTGGACGCGGACCGCACGCTGGAACAGGCGCGCGGCGCCGACGCCCGGCTGGCGCGCGGCGAGCGCGGCCCGCTGGTGGGCCTGCCGATCGCGCACAAGGACGTCTTCGTGACGCGCGGCTGGAAATCGACCGCCGGCTCGAAGATGCTGGCGAACTACGCGAGCCCGTTCGATGCGACCGTGGTGGCGCGGCTGGCTGACGCCGGGATGGTTACGCTCGGCAAGACCAATATGGACGAGTTCGCGATGGGCTCGTCGAACGAGAACTCCGCTTTCGGGCCGGTACGCAACCCCTGGGATACGAACGCGGTCCCGGGCGGCTCGTCGGGCGGTTCGGCCGCGGCGGTCGCCGCGCGACTGGCTCCGGTCGCGACCGGCACCGACACGGGCGGCTCGATCCGACAGCCGTCGTCGCTGAGCGGCATCACCGGGATCAAACCGACCTACGGCCGCGTGTCGCGCTACGGCATGATCGCGTTTGCGTCGTCGCTGGACCAGGCCGGTCCGATGGCGCAGTCGGCGGCCGACTGCGCGCTCCTGTTGAATGCGATGGCCGGCTTCGACGAGCGCGACTCGACCAGCCTGCAGCGCGCGGATGAAGACTACACACGCTATCTCGGCAAACCGTGGGAAGGTGCATCCGCCGACAGGCCGCTGGCCGGTGTGCGGATCGGACTGCCGAAAGAATACTTCGGCGCGGGCCTGGCGGCCGACGTGCGCGCGGCGATCGAGGCGGCGCTGAAGCAGTACGAGGCGCTCGGCGCCACGCTGGTCGAGGTGTCGTTGCCGAAGACGGAGCTGTCGATCCCGGTTTATTACGTGATCGCGCCGGCCGAAGCGTCGTCGAACCTGTCGCGCTTCGACGGCGTGCGCTACGGACACCGCGCGGCCGAATATCGCGATTTGCTCGACATGTACAAAAAATCGCGCGCCGAGGGCTTCGGGCCCGAAGTGAAGCGGCGTATCCTGGTAGGTGCATATGTGCTGTCGCACGGCTACTACGATGCGTACTACCTGCAGGCGCAGAAGATTCGCCGCATCATCGCCCAGGATTTCCAGGACGCGTTCGCGCAGTGCGACGTGATCATGGGGCCGGTGTCGCCGACCGTCGCATGGAATCTCGGCGACAAGGCCGACGATCCCGTACAGATGTACTTGGCCGACATCTACACGCTGTCCACCAGCCTGGCGGGCCTCCCCGGCATGAGCGTGCCGGCCGGTTTCGGCTCGCACGCCGGCACGAAGGGGGCGGACGGTGCGGTGAGCCGGCGTCCGGTCGGGTTGCAGATCATCGGCAACTATTTCAACGAAGCGCGCATGCTGCAGATCGCGGACGCGTTCCAGCGCGTCACCGAATGGCATCGGGCAGTACCGGCGGGAGTTTGAGCATGCAGTGGGAAGTCGTTATCGGTCTTGAGACGCACGCGCAACTGTCGAGCGCCTCGAAGATTTTTTCCGGCACCGCGACGCGGTTCGGCGCCGAACCGAACACGCAGGCCAGCCCGGTCGATCTCGCGTTGCCGGGCACTTTGCCGGTGATGAACAAGGGCGCGGTGGAGCGTGCGATCCGTTTCGGGCTTGCCATCGGCGCGACCATCGCGCCGCGCAGCATCTTCGCGCGCAAAAATTATTTCTATCCGGACCTGCCGAAGGGCTACCAGATCAGTCAGTATGAGATTCCGGTGGTGCAGGGCGGACGGGTCACGATCCAGGTGCCGGGCAGCGAAAAGACCGGCGCCGAGCCCTACGCGAAGACCATCAACCTGACGCGCGCGCACCTGGAGGAGGACGCAGGCAAGTCGCTGCACGAGGACTTCGCGGGGATGACGGGCATCGACCTGAACCGCGCCGGGACGCCGCTGCTGGAGATCGTCACCGAGCCGGAGCTGCGCAGCGCGGCCGAGGCGGTCGCGTATGCGAAGTCGCTGCACACGCTGGTCATGTGGCTGGACATTTGCGACGGCAACATGCAGGAAGGTTCGTTCCGCTGCGACGCCAATGTGTCGGTACGCCCGCTCGGTCAGCAGGCATTCGGCACGCGCGCGGAAATCAAGAATTTGAACTCGTTCCGCTTTCTGGAAGAGGCGATCAACTACGAGGTGCGCCGCCAGATCGAGTTGATCGAGGACGGCGGCGTGGTGGTCCAGGAAACGCGGCTGTACGACCCCGACAAGCGCGAAACACGCTCGATGCGCTCGAAGGAAGATGCGCACGACTACCGCTATTTCCCGGACCCTGACCTGATGCCGCTGGTGATCGACGCCGCATGGATCGAGCGTGTCAAAGCCGGGTTGCCGGAACTGCCGGAGGCGATACAGCAGCGTTTTGTCGAGCAGTACGGGCTGTCCGGGTACGATGCGGGCGTGTTGACCGGCTCGAAGGCGCTGGCTGCGTACTACGAGGCGGTGGTCGCGAAGGCGGGCGCCGCCAACGCGAAGATCGCCGCGAACTGGGTGATGGGCGAACTGGCGTCGCAACTGAATCGTGAAGATTTGGATATCGGCCTGGCGCCGGTATCGCCGGCGCAGCTCGCGCTGCTGCTGACCCGGATCGCCGATGGCACGATCTCGAACAAGATCGCGAAAGACATCTTCGCTACGATTTGGGATGAAAAGCAGCCGGACGATGCCGCCGCCGCAGACCGCATCATCGACGCAAAGGGCCTCAAGCAGATTTCCGACAGCGGCGAACTCGAGAAAATCATCGACGAGATGCTGGCGGCCAACCAAAAATCGGTGGACGAATTCCGCGCCGGCAAGGAGAAGGCCTTCAATGCGTTGATCGGGCAGGCGATGAAGGCGACCAAGGGCCGCGCGAATCCGCAGCAAGTGAACGAGCTTCTGAAGAAGAAGCTTGCCTGAGTGGTTGTCGCGTTCGTGAGCGTCGAGCGACTCGTCGGGAGCGTGACAAATGAAATCCATTGAACCTATGGCTACCCTTACAGCTGGTGATCGGTCGGTTCAAAGGGCGGAACTGGAGCGCGATAGCGCTGTTACGCTGTACGGGCAGATTGCTTCGCAGTTGCGCGATGACATTGACGCCGGTTGCTTTTCTGTCGGCGGAAGATTGCCGTCCGAGCACGAGTTGACCGAGCGCTTTAACGTGAGCCGGGTCACGGTTCGCCAGGCGATTGCGCAGTTGTTGGCAGACAATTACGTGATCCGCAAACAAGGCAAGGGGACGTTCGTTGCGGGTCCAAAGGTGCAACACGAGTTGCAGCCGATGCGAGGGTTTTACGATTCCTTGATCGCGCAAGGCGTGGAACCCAAGACCGAACTGCTTGAATTCGCCGCGACGTTAGCGCCGGAGATGGTCGCCGGTGGTTTGGCAAGTCCGGACGGACGATGCTTTGTGCTACGTCGCCTGTACTTGGTCAACGATGCGCCCATTGCTTTGGTTTGCGCACATCTTCCGCCCGAAACGGCAGGGGTCTCCTGGCAACAGGCGAATGAATACCCGATCTATGGCATCCTCGAACGCCTGTTGAACATTCAGGTGGTGCGAGCCCGTATTCGGATTCGGGCGCAGTCCGCGGGGACCAAGGTGGGCAGTGAACTCGGCCTCGCTTCGCGGGCCGCGATGCTCGTCATGGAGCGCGAGTCGTTCGGCGCTGACGGCAAAGTCAAAGAGCATACGTCCTTTTACATTCGCCCCGAAAATTACGAGTTCATGCTCAGCGTGCAAGGCCCCTTGCCAATCGCTTCATCGATCCGAAACAACGACGGGACCACATCGATTCTGGGGTAGCCGCGGTTTGGCTGACGGATTCGGCCGCCGTATGCCGCACGGCGGCATACGGCGGCCTCTTTGCCGCCTCGGTCGGCGTTCAGCGCTTAGGAACGACGCGCACGGTGCGCGCCGCACCTGCTTCTTCGTGCGCCGGCGAGGTGTCGTGCGAAGCGCGATCGGAAGGCAGGACACGCAACGTCTTCGCCACCGGATCTATTTCCACCCACGACGCGTGCGGAACGATAGCGGTGACATCTTCATCGAAGCCGGCCAGCATCGTGATGTTGCCGAGCGCGGCGCCTTGGGCAAGAATCGGATTGACGCTGTTAAAAACGATTGCAAGGGGGGCCATGTCACGCGATTGCATTTCGTTCAACATCCACGCGCTCGCTACGCCGCCCTTGGCCGTGTCCAAGACTAGAATGCGCCCGATATACGATTGACCGACAAGCTTGTGAGTCGGACGTGAAAAGACGCCTCGCAAACGGTTCAGGTCGTAACGTGCGGAAAAACCGTCTTTCGCAACCAGCGTCTCACCGGATACTTTGCGGCCCAATGCACACCGTGCAGTCAATACAATTTCACTCATACCAGCTCTCCAGTTTCCGCCGCTTTGACACATTGGTGCATCGATGCAAGCATCGGCACGTAGCCATAGCCCCCAAGAATATTGACCAACTTGGCGCTGTTGGTTGCAAGCTGTTTCCACCCCTTGGCTTCGGCCATTTCCCGAGCATAGGACTGGTAGAAACACATGCCTGCCAGGACTGTCCCGCCGGCCGCTTCAATGCGCTCCGTGTAGCCGAACCGATCGGCGTCGGGCTTGACTTGTGGGCTGGTGACCGCGAGAAGCGGGATCTTGAAGCTTCGCCCGTCGCACAAATCGGCAAGTGAGCGCAATTCGTAAAGGCTAAGCTGCGGCGCTGAAAACACCACCACATCAACGCGCTGGTCGACGGCGTAGCTCTTGGTCAGGGCATCGATCTCAGCGCGGCCCACACGATGCCGTATGGGCAACTTGTCGCCGCCGACATCCTCGAGCCGCATGGCTTCGGGCGTAATGCCTACCATGTGGAAAAGTGCGATGGATCCGAAGCTCGCCATGGCCGCGCCGAAGTGCTTGAGGTCATCCGACGTCGGTGCGCCATCGATACCCTCGATGACGGGAACCTCCCAGTAATTGCCCGCGAGCCGCCCGATGACGCCACCGAGGGCGCCCCACTCGTTGAGCGTGGTCGGCGTATAGTCAACCTTGATGCGCAACGTGGCTTGCCGATTCTGGTCGAGATGAAAACCATAGCGCGGGGTCCGGCCGGTAAGCCCGGCCGAGAGCGCTGAGGGCCCGCCTTCATAGTTCGAACGTGCGCCGTTGACGGAATTCGAGTAAATCACCACGCCGGTATCGCCGAACGCGACATGTTCTCCACGGGTCGCCGCCAGCACCGTTTGATAGTTGATACAGGTGTCGGTCATGCTGACGCCGAGTTTGACGAGTGCGTCGATGGCACGACGCTCCAGTTCCAGCATCCAGTCTTGTTGGCCGAGATCGTTCGCCTTGGTGAAATCGGTGCCGCGCGGATCCGTAATGGTGGGAATTCGGACTTTGTGCCGACCATCCTTGGCGCTGCATAGCTGCTCGAGCCACATCACCCCGGCCTGGCCGAGGCTTTCCGTGTCGGCCATGATGTGAGCCTGAGTCACAGGGACAAAGTCTTCAGCGCCAAAAAAGTCACCCACCTGAATCTGGTGACGTATTGCCATTTGCACTACTTCGCCCATTTCACCGGCAAGCATTGCCGTTTCTTCATCATTGAGCCGCATTGTCATATCCTAGATCGTGTTGCAGAGCATTAAACTAAATCGAGACGTTCTCCGATTCGCGGCTTTCGCCTTGAGACTGCTTGAACCTATGGAGAATCGTTGAAAACAACCGTGGGGCGGCTCGATGTGCGTACTCGGCGGACCGGTCGCGCTCGTCGAATATTGCCTAGAGAGACGTTGGTGGGCCACAAGGGAATCCATTATTGGGCCACTACGTATTTAGCCGCGGGAGACTGGTCCGATTCATCGAGTGGCCGGTCCGGTCTCATCAGGAAAGACATAACGATGCCAATCAGTAGTAATCCTATTGAAAGGGCGAACGGCAGATGCCAGTTTCCCGTTGCGTCGATGATGTAACCGAACACAAGTGGCGATACGACCCCGGCGATGCCGAACCCGATGTTCATGAAGCCGCTTGCCGTGCCTGCATAGTTCGGAGCGATGTCCATCGGCACGGACCACAGCGGCGCGATCACGAGTTCCATCGACAAGAATGCGCAGCACAGGCAGATCGACACGACGGTTAGATCCTTGACCAGCAATACCGGAGCAAGAAACACGAGCGATCCGGCCAGCCCCGCGACGATCACGTTGCGGCGCGCCTTTTGCAAATCACCGGTGCGTTTGTAAATCCTGTCACTGACGATTCCGCCTAACGTGTCGCCGACTATCCCCGCGATAAATACCCCGGATGTAAAGAGCGCCGAGTCTCGCAAGTTAAGGTGATAACTGTGAAGGAAGAACGACGGCAGCCAAGTCAGATAAACCCACAAGGTCCAGGCGTAGCAAAAGTCGACCACGGCGACGGGCAGCATGCGCCGCAGCAGACGTCGAATGGGCACCTTGACGGCTTTGTCGCGCGCCTTCCATGGCGGCAAGGTGGCGAGTTCGTCCGGCGAGACGCCGCTGTGACGGGAAGGGTCGTCACGAAAGTATCCGTACCAGGCCACGACCCACATGATGCCGATGACGCCGGCGACCATGAAAGCGCCGCGCCAACTCCAGAACGTCATGAGCAGCGCGATGATGGGAGGGGTGAGGGCGCTGCCGACGCGTGAGCATGCATGGGTAAGACCCTGTCCGAGCGCGCGTCGCCGCACCGGCAACCAGCGCGACATCGCGCAGGTCGCGGTGGCGAGCGACGGAGCCTCGCCTATGCCCAAAAGAAACCGGCACGCAGCCAATGACATCAGTCCGCCCGCAAACCCCGTCAGGATGGACGCAAAAGCGACAACTAGGCCAAAGCATGCAAGAATTCGACGAGGTCCCACTTTGTCGCCCAGCCAACCGCCGAACAGTTGAACGATTGCGTAAGGGTAGGCGAATGCTGAAAAAGCAAACCCGAGTTGCGTGTTCGAAAGATGCAAATCCCGGCTAATGGCCCCGGCCGCCGTGGCGATATTCACGCGATCCGAGTATTGGATCAAATACAAAAGGCAGATCAGCGCCAATACACAATCGGTCGCCTTGGGTTTCCAGCGTCGGGAACTGCTCACAAGTTTGCTCCCCTTCGTGTGTCGAAACCGGTGCATCGCGAAATCACGCCGTTTCGTGCTTCATTTCAAGATGTATGGAAACATATTAAGACAACATGGGTCATGTTATGAGGGGCGATGGATCGTGTCAACGGGCCGCTCATAGGGAATTACCTGCACGAAAACGCGTGGCGCACGCGGCCGATGGTGCGGGCGCGCGATTGCTGGTATCTTGCAAGGCTTTGAACCTGTGGGCCGAGCGGCGGGCGCGTCGCGTTCCAGCCCGTCCGTGAGCTTTGATCCCGTGTCATGTTTTTGCCGGAGGCGCTCGTGGCGAATAAAACCGACCTGGACGATTTCCGCGTACCGTTTTTCGGTGACGACAAGACACTGAAGAAGTTCGATCTGGACGCGTATGACACGGCGGCCAAGCCCTTCTCGACCGGCACGAAGGACAGTGATCGTGCCCTGCTCGCGACGCTTGGCGCGCAATTGGACGGGCTGCAGGAACGTCTGCACACGCAACGATGCCGTCGAGTGCTGTTGGTGTTGCAGGGCATGGACACGAGCGGCAAGGACGGCACGATCCGCGACGTGTTCCGCGACGTGGACCCGCTCGGCCTGCGCATCGCGCCGTTCGGCGCACCCACCGCGCAGGAGTTGGCGCACGATTTCCTGTGGCGCGTCCACGCGCAGGTTCCGGCGGCCGGCGAGATGACTATTTTCAACCGCAGCCACTATGAGGACGTGCTGGTGCCGCGCGTCCTCAAGCAGATCGATGCGGACGAATGCGAGCGCCGCTATCAGCACATTCGGCAATTCGAAGCGTTGCTCGCGGATAGCAATACGGCAATCCTGAAATGCTTCCTGCACATTTCGAAGGACGAGCAACGCGCACGTCTGCAGGCACGCATCGACGATCCGACCAAGCACTGGAAGTTCAGCTTGTCCGATCTCGAAGCGCGCAAGCAATGGGACGCATATCAGCAAGCCTACCGCGACGCGCTGGCGGCGACCTCGACGCCGAGCGCGCCGTGGTACGTGATCTCGGCCGACTCGAAGACGCACCGCAATGTCATGGTGGCCCAGCTGCTGCGGCGCATGCTCGATGGTATGAACCTCGACTATCCGCCACCGAACGAATCGTTGCAGGGTGTCCGGGTCGAGTGAACGTTAATCAAATATAAAGGAAAGATTCATGCTGCGCGTCATTACCGCGAACCTCAACGGCATTCGTTCGGCCGCGAAGAAGGGCTTCTTCGACTGGTTCGGCGAGCAGAAGGCGGACATCGTCTGTGTGCAGGAAATCAAATGCGCCCAAGACGACATGACCCCGGAATTTCTTGCCCCGCACGGCTTCACCGGCTACTTTCAGCATGCTGTCAAGAAGGGCTATTCGGGTGCGGGACTCTACACGCGCCATGAGCCGGACGACTTCATCATCGGCTTCGGCAGTGAGGAATTCGATGCCGAAGGCCGCTATGTCGAGGTGCGCTACGGCGACCTGTCTATCATTTCGGTGTATGTGCCCTCCGGGTCCAGCGGCGATGAACGGCAGGCGGCGAAGTATCGCTTTATGGACGAGTTCTATGCTCATCTCCACGCATTGCGTCAGCAGCGCGAAGTGATCTTCTGCGGCGACGTCAATATCGTCCATAAGGAAATCGACATCAAGAACTGGAAGGGCAACCAGAAGAACTCCGGTTGTCTGCCCGAAGAGCGTGCGTGGCTGACGCGCCTGTTCGACGAGGTCGGTTATGTGGACGTGTTCCGGACGCTGGACCAGCGTCCGGAGCAGTACACCTGGTGGAGCAACCGCGGCCAGGCCTATGCGAAGAACGTCGGGTGGCGCATCGACTACCAGATCGCGACGCCGGGCGTCGCGGGCAAGGCCAAGAAAACGTCGGTGTTTCGCGACATCAAGTTCAGCGACCATGCGCCGCTGACCGTGGATTACGACTACCCGTTGCAGACGCCGAGCCGGCGCGTCAAGGCCTAATCCGCGTCGCGCGGATCTCTGATGCAAGACTTCTCAACGACACCCGACATGCCCGACGCTGCTTCCCCGGCCGACCTCCGCGTCTTGGACGAGGCGGCCAAGGGCGGCTCGAACACTGCGGCGCGCGTATTGGGCGACCTGCCCGACGGCATTGCAGCCGCGGGCCAGGCGTTGCGAGCCCGGCGCTATTCGTCGGAAGAGCTGACCAAAGCTTATCTGCGCGCGATCGGCGCATCGCAGCCCAAGCTCAACGCCTTCATCACGGTGACCGACGCGCAGGCGCTTGCGCAGGCGCGTCGACTCGACCAGGAGCTGAAGGCCGGCAAGGACCGTGGGCCATTGCATGGCATCCCCATTGTGCACAAGGATCTGTACGACACGTGCGGCGTGCGGACCACCGTTGGTTCGAAGGCCTTCAAGGACCGCGTGCCGAGTGCCGACGCCACGGTGGTGCGCCGGCTCGCCGATGCGGGCGCCATTATGCTCGGCAAGACCAACATGAATGAGTTCTCGGCCGGGATCACCGGCACGAACGAGTTTTTCGGCGACATTCACAATCCGTGGGACCTGACGCGTTCGCCGGGTGGATCATCCGGCGGCACGGGTGCTGCGATTGCGGCCGGCCTTTGCCTCGGGGGCACCGGCTCGGACACGGGGGGTTCCATTCGCGTGCCATCCGCTTGGGACGGCCTGACCGGCATTCGTCCCACCTTCGGACGGGTGAGCCTGGCAGGCGCGTTCCCGCGTTCGTACAGTCTTGATTGCGGCGGTCCGCTGGCGCGCTCCGCGCACGACGTTGCGGTGCTCTTGTCGGCGATGGCGGGGTACGATTCCAACTATCGGTTCTCGTTGCCATCCGGCCCGGAAGATTTTCGCAGGGGCTTCGGCCAGGGCGTGCATGGCGTGCGCATCGGCATCGTCAACCACTACACGTTTCGTGACGTCGATGCCGATGTGGCAAGCGCCGTGGAAGACGCCGCACGTGCGCTCGAAGCACAGGGCGCACGCGTGGTCGCCGTCAGTATCCCCTTGCTCGCGAAGCCGCTGGACTTCTCGGCGCTGTTCACGATCCTTT
>Ga0310811_10001109_pt1 | contig 34431 bp, 32 predicted proteins | sample YCmetagenome_FD_207642 | JGI IMG/M metagenome (GOLD analysis project Ga0310811, IMG submission 207642) | Soil microbial communities from experimental microcosm in Duke University, North Carolina, United States - YC | ecosystem: Engineered > Artificial ecosystem > Soil microcosm > Unclassified ... | reverse complement strand
TTATGGTTGTACGGGCACACCTCCTGACAGATATCGCACCCGTACATCAACTCCCCGATCGATTCGCGTAGCGCTTCGGGAATCTCCCCCTTGGCTTCGATCGTGAGATACGAGATGCATTTGTTCGAATCGAGCACCTGCGGCTCGACGAGCGCGCCCGTCGGGCACGCGTCGAGACATCGGCGACACGTCCCGCAATGCTCGGTCGTGAACGGCTCGTCGATCGCCAGCTCGAGATCGACCAGCAGCGCGCCGAGAAAGAAGAACGAGCCGAGCCGAGGATTGATCAGCGTCGTGTTCTTGCCGAACCAGCCCAGCCCCGCGCGCCGCGCGAGATCGCGCTCGAGGATCGGCCCGGTGTCCACATATGCCTTTCCGCCCACGGTACGTCCGAGCTGTTGCTCGATCCAGCGATGCAGCGCGTTCAGTCGATCGAACATCACCTCGTGGTAGTCGTCGCCGCGCGCGTATCGCGCTACCGGCCCGGACGGCTCGCGGCCGCCGTAGTTCATCGCGACGACGATGGCGCGCGTCATTCCCTCGAGCGGAAGCCGCGAGTCGCGCCGCTTCTCGGCCGTCCTCGACATGTACGACATCTCGCCTTCGAAGCCGCGCGCGAGCCAGTCGTCGAACGCCCGCACCGTCACCGCTGGGCCCAACGTCGTGATTCCCGTCAGGTCAAAGCCGAGGCCGTATGCCTGCGCTTTGATCAGCTCTTCGAGTCGCTCCGAGGTGATCTCCGGCGATGCGATCAATGGTCGCGCACCGCCCAACGCGCGTAGCGCACGACGTCGTCGGGTGGCGGAACGATGTTCTCGTCACCATACGCCGTGTACATCCGCCAGCGAACGTAGTCCTTCGCGGGGAGGGGCAGAAAGGGAAATCGACGATACCAATCGCGCGATCGAAAACGCCACGCCACCCGCAGCAGGGCCGCCCCGGTGCTGGGGCTGCGCAGGGAACGCAGAAACAGAGAAAAACTGAGGCGTGACCAGGATGGCATGCGGATTCTTCGGGGCGCGTGATCGCGGGCGAGGGCCCAAGGGAAATGTCGAGGGCGGACGGTATCGGATCAACCGTGCCGAAAGATTAGCGGTCCCCTTTGTTGACGCTCTTCGGCTTCGACCGGTATGTTCGCGACGACCTCTACGGGACTCCTGTACGAATTTCCTTATGGCACCGTCGTCCGGCAGACTTCATTGGCTCGTCGCGCTGCTCGTGCTGGCGGCACCGTCGGGTGCGCAGAACGCGAGTCGCCCGAGCGCCCTCGTCACCTACCGCGTTACGCCATCGTCGCTCGACGCGAGCGTCAAACGGTACGACGAGCCGCACTATGTCGTCGTCGACTCAGCGGTCGGACCGAACGCACCGCTGCTGCTCTTCCTACCTGGCACGGGCGGCCGACCGCAGAACACGAGCGATTTCCTGCACACGGCCGCGCGTCAGGGCTACCGCGTGATTGGCCTCGAGTACGTCGACGAGCCGGCGGTCGCTGGGGTGTGCCCGCGCAACCCCGATCCGGATTGCTCAGAGAAGGTTCGCCGCAAGCGCATTTACGGCGACAACGTCACATCGCTCATCGACGACCGTGCGGAGGAATCCATCGTTTCGCGACTGAGCAAGCTGTTGATGGCGCTCGATCACGATCATCCCACCGAGGGTTGGGCGCGGTATCTCAAGGACGGGCAACCGGTCTGGGCGAACATTGCGGTATCCGGCCTGTCCCAGGGCGCCGGCATGGCGGCGTACATCGCGCAACGCACCCCAGTCGCTCGCGCCATTCTCTTCTCGAGTCCGTGGGACAACTACGGTCCGCGACATACGCTCGCGCCGTGGCTTGGACGTGGCACCGGCGCCACGCCCGCGGACCGCTGGTTCGCCGCATACCACCGCAACGAGAACACCGCCGACATCATCGCTCGCGCATATGCTGCCCTGCGTATTCCACGCGATCACATCCGCGTCTTCACGCTCGAGCCAGCGCGCGAGGTATCAGCGAATCCATATCACCCAAGTGTGGTCGGTAACGCGGCGACTCCCAGGACACCGGATGGGACTCCGGCATACCTGGATGAGTGGCGTGCGCTGCTCGGCGACGTGCATTGACAGCGGACGGGTACGTCACCTGACGTATGGTTGCGTGTGTCGCGGATGGCGATCATCGGGACGTTAGCGTCAGCCTCGCGTTCCCACTCCGACCTCCGAGCCCGCCATGCGCCTCGCCGCCCTCATTCTCATCACACTCGGCCACGCCGCCGCCGCGCAGATGATCGACGTGCAGCCCGGCGCGAAAGTTCGTGTCAGCGCGCCCGGCATCGTTGCGGGTCAGGTCGAGGGCTTGATCACCTCGCGCACGGCGGATTCGATCGTGCTCCTGACGTCAAAGTCGATGCAATACCGCATCGCCCTGGGATCCGTCAGTATGCTGTCGGTAAGTCAGGGGAAGAGCCGTCTGAAGGGTGCAGCGAAAGGGTCGCTGTGGGGCGCCGGAATCATGCTCGTTTTCTCAGCCGCGGTCAGCGGTGATCCCGATATGCGACGCGGGGAGTATGCGAACAGCCCGCCGGTGAGCGTGCCGGCGTTCATCGCATTGGAGACGGTCGGCGGGGCGATGATCGGTGCCGGCATCGGCGCGATCGTCGGATCCGAACGCTGGAACTCGTACGAAATTCCGTCTCGCGTGACCGCTAGCGTTGGAATATCGCGTGTCGGATTGTCCGTCGCGTTCTGACGGCTCAGACGAACGACTCGCCGTCCAATCCCGGCGGAATTGCCTTGCCGAGCGCCGCGAGCGCGCTCGGCATGACGTCGACCGTTCGTCGTGGCCGGCGGCGCGACGGGCGATTCAGGAGCAGCGGGACCAGCATGTGCTCACGATGCAGCGCTCCGTGCGAGCTCACGTGGGGGATCGGTTCGTACCGAGCGCGAAAGTCCCAATCGCGCGCCGCCGAAAGGATGATCTCACCCGACCGCGGCGAGAGCGCGAGGTGGACGATCTGAACGATGCCGTCGGGATAATCCGTCCCGATCGTCGCATCGTAGGCCTCGTCGCTCGTGACGCCGTGCAGGTCGTGCCCGATCCCGAGGGGATCGCCCGTTTCTCGGCGGTAGTGGTATCGATCGCGTTCCCTCCACGTCGATGCGATGCCGCGCGTGTCCGAATGAACATCGACGGTGGTCGACCGAGGCACGAGCGCGAGGTCGACGGACGGGAGTGAGAGAATCGTGTTGAACAGCTTCGCGTAGCGGCCGTTCAACGCGTCGGCCCGGCGCTTTCGCGACGGCAGCTCGACGTAGAGGTGCGCCATCGCGTTCCCACTCACCATCACGGCGACCTCCGACCCGACGCGAAGCACCCACGGGTGAGAGACGGTTCGATATCCATCCGCCTCGACGACGCGCACGAGATCTTCGTGTTTCGTGACGCGCGAATGTCCATGATCGCTCACGACCCAGAGCGACATCTCCTCCCATCGCCCGGCCCGCTCGGCGTCAGCTCTTATTCGCGCTGCCGTCTCGTCGACGATCCGCAGTGCATCCATGATCATCGGCGAGCTCTGGCCGCGCGCGTGCGACACCTTGTCCACACCGGTGAGTGCGGCGAACACGATCTCGGGTCGCTCGTCGGCGACGCGTCGCACGACCTGGTCTGCGACTTCGTGGTCGATCGTGAGCCACCCCGCGACGTTGCCCGTGAAATGGGTTCGCGCCGCCCGCATCGCCGAGCGCGGCGTGATCGAACCGATGCGATTTCGTCTCGGTAGACCGCGTCCGATCACGTTCAGCGCGCCGAGGCTGGTGGCGCAGAGCTCGAAGATCGTCGGCGCGTCGGCGGCGATGTCGCGGTCGATCGCACCCATCTGGTAGCCGACGTAACTCCGCGTGTAGTCGGGAAAGCTGCACACTTCTCGCGCTCGGTCGAACCAGCGGAGGCCTGGCAAGCCGATCGGACCCGGATAGCGGCCCATGAGAAAGGGCGCGTACGCCGGCCCGGTCACCGATGGGAAGCACGACGTGACCGTGTGCAACGCGCCACCTCCCTCCGCACGCAACTGCGCCAGAGCCGGGAGGGATCCTGTATCGAGCGCTGCGTCGAGTGTGTCCGGACGCGCGCCGTCGGCCAGCAGAATGACGACGGACAATGCGATGTGTGAGTCGAGTCGAGGTTCCGGAAGGTCGCCTCTGTGCTCTCGCCCCTCAACCCCACTAAAATCCACGCATGACCGACTCGAACAAGCGCCTACGCGCGAAAAAACCCAAGTCGCCGCGTACGGCGGGTGGCAAGAAGGCGAGTCCCGAAGTGCTCGCCGAGGCGACGATGACGTCGCGCGAAGGGCTGAAAGAGCGAACCGAGGCCGGCCATCGAGCCGCCGGCCGAACGCCGCCGTCGGAGAAGACGCAGGCGCGCCAGTCGGGCGCCGCGCGCGTCATCGACGACTCGATCCGCAGCTTTACCGGGCCGATCACCGAAGACGAGAAGCTCCTCCAGACGAGCCCAGATCGTCGTGATTTCCGCGCGACCGACACCTGGCGCGTCATGCGCATCATGGGCGAGTTCATCGAGGGCTTCGACAATCTCGCCCCGATCGACAAGGGCGTGACGATCTTCGGGTCGGCGCGAACGCATCCCGACGATCCGCAATACCAGGCCGCGCAGGAAGTCGCGCGACTGCTCGCCGAGGCCGGCTTCGCGATCATCACCGGCGCGGGCCCCGGCATCATGGAAGCCGCGAACAAGGGTGCCAAGCTCGGCGGCGGACGCTCGATCGGGTGCAACATCGAGCTTCCGTTCGAACAGGGTGCCAATCCGTACGTCGATACGCTCGTCAACTTCCGGTATTTCTTCGTCCGGAAGACGATGTTCATCAAATACTCGAATGCGTTCATCATCTTCCCGGGCGGGTACGGGACGCTCGATGAAGCATTCGAGGCGTTGACGCTCATTCAGACCGGCAAGATCTATCAGTTCCCCGTGATCATGTTCGGCCGGCACTACTGGGCCGGACTCGTTCGCTGGATTCAGTCGCGTGTGCTGAGCGAGGGAAAGATCTCCCCAGGCGATCTCGATCTCATGCTGCTCACCGACGATCCGCAGGAAGCGGCGAACGCGGTCATTCAGGCGTGGGAATCACAGCAGAGCAAATAGAGAAGACAGAGAGCAAATGGCGAAGAAGAAGGCGAGTTCGTCCGACCGCGCGCGCGGCGGATTCAAGGCGTCGCGACATGGCGACGGCAAGCGTGCGTCGGCCGCAGGTCCAAAAGGTGAGCAGAAGCGCGCCGCCGAAGAGCGCGAGAAGGCCGGCGTCCAACACACGTCCGGCGAAAAGAGCAAATACCTTCGCGGCCCGCGCATCGATCCGACCCCCATTAGCGGACGTGAAACGGCCGCGGATCTCATAGACGGCGCCTTCCTCGCGTACAACGCCGCCCGGCTGCGCGAAGCCTGCGGACTCTACACGAAAAAGATGCTCGAGCCGGACGTCACCGTTGGGCTCACGCTCACCGGTGCGCTCACTCCCGCCGGATTGGGCATGGCAGCGATCATCCCGCTCATCGAGAGCGGCTTCGTCGACTGGATCATCTCGACGGGCGCGAATCTCTATCACGACACACACTTCGGGCTCGGCCTCGCGATGCATCGCGGGAATCCGCAGGAGTCCGACGTCGTGCTGCGGGAAGAGGGTGTCGTGCGCATCTATGACATCTTCTTCGACTATGACGTGCTCCTCTCGACCGACGCGTTCTTCCGCAAGGTCATCCAGGGCAAGGAATTCCAGAAGGCGATGTCGAGCGCGGAGTTTCACTATCTCTGCGGCAAGTACGTGCGCGAACGCGAGAAGGCCCTCGGGCTGTCGCGGAAGTCCTTGCTCTCCGCGGCGTACGAAGCCGGCGTCCCGATCTACACCTCGTCGCCGGGCGATTCGTCGATTGGCATGAACGTGGCCGCGCTGTCGCTCGAGGGGAACAAGTGCACGATCGATCCGAACCTCGACGTCAACGAGACCGCGTCGATCGTGCTGTCCGCGAAGCGAAAGGGCGGAAAGTCCGGCGTGTTGATCTGCGGCGGCGGTAGCCCGAAGAACTTCATGCTGCAGACCGAGCCGCAGATTCAGGAAGTCCTCGGCATCGACGAAAAGGGGCACGACTTCTTCCTGCAGATCACCGACGCGCGGCCGGACACGGGTGGCCTCTCCGGTGCGACACCAGCGGAAGCGGTGAGCTGGGGCAAGATCGATCCAGATCGACTACCCGACGCCGTCGTCTGCTACCTCGACTCGACCGTCGCGCTGCCGTTGCTCACCGCGTACGCGCACGCGCGCCACAAGAAACGCCCGCTCAGGCGGCTATATGATCGTCGCGACGCAATGATGAAGGTCTTACGGTCCGAGTTCGAGAAGGCGAACAAGTAGCAGAGCACAGGGTTGTCCCCCCTGTGGTTCAAGCAGTTGTCGTTCAGCACTCTGCACTTCCTCCGCGGCGCCGGACTGCCCGTACGAGATTGCGGGTCGTGTAGTCGCCCTGCGACAGCAGCGCTGCGGCGGTTTCTCCGCCGAGTACCCGCTTCACGATCGTCGCATCGTCGCATCCGTCTTTGATGCGATCTTCGATCGTGGCCACCGCGCCGCTGAGCCAATCGATCTTCCGATCGAGCGCGTTGACTGCCGGCTCGATCAGGCCACGGTGTGCGTCGAACATGCGGAGCGGCTGCAGTGCCGAAACCGTGCGAAGGCTCTCGATGATTGCGTACGGATCTTCCGACGAATGCATCATTCGCGCGGCGGTACCAAGCCACAGATCGCCGGAGAAAACCGTGCGCGTCTGAGGATCCCAGACCACTTGATGGTCCCGAGTGTGCCCAGGCGTGTGGACGCATTCCAAGCCCGCCGTGTCGAACGGAGTCGCTGGGGCTCTGAGCGCGGGCGTCCGCCCCCAGGTGACATGCCGGTACGCTCCGATCTTCGGGCGACGCCGAAGGATCTCCTCCGTCTCGCTTCGAATGAGGATTGGGATACCGCGCGCCGCGATCTCCGGCGCATTGCCGGCATGGTCCTCATGCCAGTGGGTCACGATGCAGCCGGAAATGCCGATGGAGTCGATCGCGCGGACGAACAAGCGACGCGCGTGGCGAAAGCCACTGTCGATCATCACGCCGCGAACGATGTACGCGCTCACGTCGAGCCCGAACGCACGGCTGCCGATGCTCGCCATCCGCACGCGGCGGACGTCGCCGTAGTTCTCGACAGCTAGACTCATCGAGCCCGACCGCCAGTTTGCCAGACGGTGCGCGACGGGGTATGTTCAAAAAGTCGAACGCGCCCGGCCCCTCCGGCCGGGCGCTCAGTTTTGTTGTCGCCCGAAAGGCTTGTACCAATCATGATCGAAGCACTGAAGCAAAAGCTCGGGGAAGAAGTCGAGAAGCTGCAGCACGAGCTCAACGTCACACTTCCCAACGAGATCCGGAAAGCGGTCGAACTGGGCGACCTTCGCGAAAACAGCGAATACAAGGCCGCGCTCGAGCGACAGCAGTTCGTGCGCGCCCGGTTGGGTCAGCTTCGTGAGCGGTTGAGCAAACTGTCGTCGATCGACATGTCGCAGATTCCGACCGATAAGGTCGGCCTCGGCTCCAGAGTCGTTCTCGAGGACCAGAAGACCGGCGACAGGGAAACCTACAACCTCGTTTTCGGCGACGCGCTCGAGTTCGAGGAGGGGCAGGTGACCATGGCGTCGCCGATCGGTCGCGCGCTGCTGGGCAAGGCAGTCGGCGAAGTGGCATACCTCAAGCTTCCGACCATGGTCCGCCAGCTGAAGGTCGTGGAACTGCGCACCATCCACGACGCCGGCGAGAACGGCGTCTAACTCGCCACCGCGAGCGGTGACGCCGCCGCGAGCCGGTAGACGCTCGAGCCGCGCATGATCCGCTCGAAGCGTGGGAACATCTCGGGGTCGAACATCTTCCCCGTGTCCTTCGCCATCGTCATCAGCGCCTCATCCCACGTGAACGCGCGTCGATAGGGCCGATCCGTCGTCAACGCGTCGAACACGTCGGCGACGCAGACGATTCTCGCGCTCTCGGCGATGTCGGTGCCCGCGAGCCTGTCGGGATACCCCCGGCCGTCCCAGCGCTCGTGATGCCCGCGCACGAGCGGCAGAATGTCCCAGGGGAAGTCGATGTCGCGCAGCATGTCGTAGCCGGCGACGGTGTGCGTTTCCATGATCGCCCGTTCGTCGGCGCTCAGCGGGCCCGGCTTGTTCAAGATCTCTGACGGAACCGCGACCTTGCCGACGTCGTGCAACAGCGCGCCGATCCGGAACCAGAACATCGTGATCTCGTCGTAGCCCCACTCACGCGCCAGCGCACACGCGTAGTCCGCCACACGCTCGCAATGGCCGAGCGTGTACGCATCCTTGGATTCGATGGTGCCGGCCCATCGCGCCACGAGGTCGAAGAACCGCGTCTCCAGCCGTCCAATTCGCTTTTTCAGATCGGCGAGATGCGTCTGCGCGCGCAGCTTGGTGTAGAACTGGTGAGCTTTCGACAGCGCCTGCAACGTCTCGCGGTTCCTTCCCATGGACTCATACAGCTCGGCCTGTTCGCGCGACGTCTCCGCGGCGAGCAAGAGGTCTTCACGGCGCATCGCGTTGTCGTACGCCATGCCGAAGTGCTGCGCGGCTTCCTCGAGCGAGCCGCGCGTGCGCGCGATCATGCCGAGGTATTTGTACGTCTCGCCGAGCGCGCGATCGTCCTGGGCGACGGTAGCTTCGGCGAGTACGGTGTCGCACAGCGCCGCCGCGCGCTGTACCTCGCCGCGCGCGAGCCAGAGGTCTGTTGAATTCACAAGCGCCAGCAGGCGGTGCGTCGAATCGCCGACCGCGTCGCAGTGGAGCAGCGCCTCATCGTACGCCGCATTCGCCTCCTCGAGCCGGTCGAGCTGCGTGTAGACGAGCCCCATGTTGTTCAGGACGGGGCCGAGGAATTCGCGAAGTCCCGCCGTTCGATAGGTCAGGAGACTCGCCGCGAAGTGATCGAGCGCCGCGCGCGGATCGCCCCGCATGCTCGCGGCGATGCCGAGATTCTGCGACACCATCGCCTTAAGACGTTCGTCGCCCGCCTCGACGGCGAGTACGAGTGCCTGGGCGTAAAGACGCTCGGCCTCGTCGAGGTCTCCTCGATGACCATTCGTGATCGCCATGAGATTCACGGCGTGCGCAATACCCGATTTGTCGCCGATCGACTCCGCCATTCCGAGCGCCGCGGTCAGGCAGTCGAGCGCGACATCGAACTGGCCATCGTCGACGTACGAACGCGCGATGCGACGGACGATTGCGGGGGCGGCGGCAGCATCCCCTGGTTTCAAGAGATAGAGTGCCGCCTCGTATCGACGACGTGCTATCTCCCGCTGGCCCGCACGATCGGAGCGCTGCGCTTCCTCGAGGAGCGTCGCGACGGCCGGCGACAAGCCCTCGGGATCGAGCGGGGACTTCACTTGCCGTTCGACTCGGGGAACCCGATGATTCGAGGAACCATCTTCTTCGCCAGCGTCGGCCTCGAGATGCCGAGCAGGCGCGCCGCCGCGGCCTGGTTGCCGCCGGTGATCTTGAGCGTGAGCGCCACGGCTTCTCGCTCCACGTCCTCGAGAAGCTTGCCCACTCGAGGCATCCGGATTTCGCCGACCGAATCATCCGTCGGCGCCGGACGGGCCGATCGACGCTGGATCATCAGATGTTCGGCGCGAACGATCTGTGAATCGGCGCTCAGGATCGCGGCGCGTTCGATGACGTTCTTCAATTCACGAACATTCCCCGGCCACCGGTGCACGAGCAACGCCGCGATCGCGTCTTCGGACAGGCGCTTCGGCTGCTGATGCTCGCGTGTCTCTTCCGCGAGGAAATGCTTTGCCGTCAGCTCGACGTCCTCGAGTCGGTCGCGCAGCGGAGGCAGCGTGATCGAGAAGACGTTCAGCCGGTAGTACAGGTCTTCGCGAAACTCTCCGGTCGCGACCACCTGCTCGAGCAGCGGACTGCCAGCCGCGATGATGCGACATTCGATCGGAAACTCATCGAGCGCGCCGAGGCGGCGAACGCGACGGGACTCGAGGGCGCGAAGCAACTTTGGTTGCAGCTGCGTGGGCAGCTGATGAACTTCATCCAGGAACAGCGTGCCGAAACCGGCCAGCTCGAGGAGTCCCTGTTTCCGCGAGTGCGCGCCGGTGAACGCACCGCGCTCATGACCGAAGAGCTCCGACTCGAGCAACGCTTCCGGAATCGCGGCACAGTTGATCGCCACGAACGGCTCGTCGGCGTTGGCGCTGGCGTAGTGAATCCCGCGCGCAAACAACTCCTTGCCGGTGCCGGTTTCACCGATCAGCAGAACCGTCGTACGCCGAGTCGCGGCCACGCGGGACGCGAGTCTCATCGCGTCGCGTAGCAGCGGACTGCTGCCGACGATGGTCTGGAAGCCGAACGCTGGTTCGGCTGAACTGACTTCGGAGACGCCGACTTCGGCGGTGGACACCGGAACCTCGGGGACGATGGGGATAGCAACGATTCGCGCCGGGAGACGGAGCGATCTTTGCTACAAGTATCGTCCGGTTCCCCCGGCGCTTAAGCGTTGTCGGACCCTGCCTACCCACTGGCGCGCCGCGATCCGTTCGAATGCATCGAGGGCCGTATTCCATACTTCGCGGGCCGCCTGTTGTTGACCCGCGGCCTCCAACGCAAGCCCAAACTGGTAAAGCACTTCCGCGCCGAGCAACGCGTCTTCGCCCATCGCGCTCAGGGTCAGCGCCTGGCGGAGGGTATCGATCGCTTCGTCCGGTCGGCCGACGAGCCGCTGGTAGGCGCCGCGCAACTTGAGCGCGGCCGCGCGCCGAAGGTCGTCGTGTCGCTGCTCCGCCACGTCCTGGGCGCGCGATATCGCCACGAAGGCTTCGTCGTTCTTTCCATGTATGAGCTCGAGCTCAGCGCGATTCTCCTCGAGAATCCCCTCGGACATGAGATCGCCGCGAGATCGGGAGATCTCGATGGCGCGCTCGAAGCACTTCCGCGCTTCGTCGTAGTCGTTCTCCTTCAACAGCAGCACGCCGAGGTTGTTGAGGATCCAGCAGACGAGCTGCGAATCGTTCGTCGCCTCGAAGATTCTCAGACTCACGCGATAGTGCGCGAGCGCCGCGGCGGGATTGCCTCGAATGTCCGCGAACATGCCGAGGTTCTGTTGCAACATTCCCATCAATCGCTGATCGCCGCACCGCTCCGCGACGACGAGCGCGTCGGTCACGAGGCTTGCGGCGCGGTTGATGTCGCCCCGGCGCTGCGCGAGCGACGCCAGGCAGTTGAGCGCGTGACCGATGCCTTCGTCGTAGCCGAGACGTTCGGCCATGTCGAGGCTCTGCAGGTAGAGCGGCTCCGCTTCCGACGTCCGTCCCCGGTCTCGAAAGACCGAGCCTTGCCACCGGAGCACATCTGCGAGGAGACGAGTGTCCTCCTCGCCGGCGAGCATTACGATTGCCTCACGATTCCACCGGAGCGCATCGTCCGGCGAGCATCCGAGGCCGGCAGCGCGCGCCAACTCGGCGAGTTGGCGCGCATCGGCCGATCCGACATGTCGTTCGTTCGTGCGTTGAAGGGGAGTCATCGTGCACCGACCGTAACGGTGAGCCGCGTCGTCGCGGCTTTAGCCTTTAGAACCCGTCGCCGCCGTCCGAGTTGCGACCGCTGGCGTAGATGTAGCCTGAGAAATGCCAGATCGTCGACACCGCCGTCTGATTGAGCAGATCGATGTTGACGTTGAGCAGCTCTGTGACGCTCGTGATCTGCGTGGCATCCGGGTAATAGCCGAGCGAAAGACCGAGGTTGAGCAGACCACTGTCCATCTTGACGCCGCGGAGGCTCTGCGTCATGACGAGCGGGGTCGTGAACTTGATGCCGTGCGGCTCGAAGTCGTAAGCCATCGCCGATCCGGCGCGGGCCGTGACTTGGAACTGAGTCGGCTTGGCAACGGCGAGCGGCGGGACGACGATCGTGAGCCCGGCGTCGGGAATCACGAGCGTTCCGCCCAGGATGCCAATGGTCTTCGACACGGTCAGGTCAGTGCTGAGCGGCGTGCTTCGCAGGACCGGAGTGACGGTCGTCGGTGCGCCCAGCACGGAGCCGAGCACGGATGTCAGTGCCGCCCGAGACGCCGGCGACTCGCTCTTCGGCGCGGCGGGCGTGTCGTTCGCGCAGCCTGAAGCGATGAGCGTCGCCGCAGCGGCGACGGCGAAAGTGGTGAGAGAACGAAGGCGCATCGTTGCGATCCTCATGAGTGTGACGGCACTGCCTGCAGTGTGAGCCTGCACTTAAGCAGTGTGCGTGCCAGCCCAGCATCGCTCGGCGCAGCAATCGCTTACGTGAAGGTGGCGTTTTCCGATGCGCGTTTAGCGCCAATTTTCTTGGCGCTCTTTCCATCCCATCAGGAAAGATTCTTGGCGTTTTGAGTTTGGGGGACGAACGGGCCGGAGATACCACGGTCTCGCACTCGACGACCCCTGTACCAACGCCTATTCAGGGTCGACGCTGAAGATGCGCTGCACTTCCGCTTCGTAGTCGTCGACGGCCTGCAGTTGCGCAGCAGTGTTCCATTGGAACACCGGAGCCAGCGCCGCGGCTATGCGCGGCGCCGCGGTCGCGCCGTGGTCGCTTGTCTCGAAGGCGAAGTGGGTTCGTCGAATCAGCAAATCGCCGAGCGTCGCGGCCATCTCGTGGCGAGCGGCGTAGCGCAGCTCGCCGATCGTGTACGGCAGATTGTCATCGAGCGGCACGCCGCAGCCGTCACGTTCGATCTCGTTCCAGACGTCTCCCCACCGCGTGCCATACGACGTCGTCAGGTGATCGGCCAACGCAATGTCGTTCGTCGTTCGTGCGGCGTCGGCGATGAGAGCGTCCAGCGACGTGAAGTCGCCGCCCGGGAGGGGAATCGTCTTGGCTCGAACATCCGTCTCGCCGCCGCCGAGACGCGCGACGACGAGGTTCACGACGTCGCGCGCCATGACACGGTAGGTCGTGAGCTTGCCCCCGGTGATCGAGATGACGCCTTCGGCGTTCGTCGTGATCGAGTGTTCGCGCGTCGCCGAGCCCGGACTATCGCCGGCGTTGGCGATCAGCGGGCGGATTCCCGCCCACGCGCTCACCACGTCCGCCGTCGTCAGAGCTGCCCGAGGAAAGAAGGCGTTCGCCGAGTCGATCAGATATCTCACATCGTCGTTCGAGGCTCGCACCGAATCGGGTGAAGCGGCGGTGTACGTCTCCGTCGTTCCGATGATCGCGTGGAGACCGGCCGGCAGCGCGAAGATCACTCGCCCGTCGCGGGGTGAGAGGAGCGTCAATGCGTGACGGTTGCCGACGCGTTCGCGTGGGACGGCGATGTGCGCGCCCTTGCTGCCGCGTACCTTCTGTGTCCACGGACCGGTGGCGGTAACGACGATCGAGGCACGGACATCCGATCGACGTCCGGTCAAAGCGTCCTCGACTGTTGCACCGACGGCGCGCCCGCCCTCGATCACGAATCCGATCGAAGCGACATGATTGAGAACGATCGCACCGGCGTTGGCGGCCCCGATCGCGTTCGCGAGGGTGAGCCGCGTGTCGTTCGTTGCCGCGTCGTAGTACTGCGCTCCACCCAGCAGGCCTTCGGTGCGCAGCGACGGCTCGTGCTCGAGCACCGCGGTGCGACTCAAACGCCGATGCCGATGGACGTTTCGGAAGAGGGCCAGTGTGTCGTAGAGCGTCAGGCCGGCACCGAGCTTCCACCGAGGGATGCGTGCGCCATCGTAGACAGGCCAGGTGAATTCGAGCGGTCGCACGAGATGCGGCGCGAGTCGCAGCAGACGGCGGCGTTCCGCGCTCGACTCGAACACGAGACGCAGATGCCCGTGCTCGAGGTAGCGGACGCCGCCGTGGATGAGCCGCGACGACCGGCTCGACGTTCCGCTGGCGAAATCGTCCTTCTCGACGAGCGCCACGCGCAGTCCGCGAAGCGCAGCGTCGCGCGCAATGCCGCAACCGGTAATACCGCCGCCGACCACCAGCAGGTCGAACCGTCGGTCGGCGAGCGCCTCGAGCCGTTGGGTGCGCGAAGTGGCGGCGGATGTCATTCCTCGAATGTTAGTCGCCCAGGCCTCACGGCCCGCGTTGTTCGTTGCACCCGGCCGGTTGGCCCTCCCCTCTACCACCGCTCGTCGGACCCTCGCAGCTTCAAGCATGGCAACTCTCGGCAAGGGCCGCCGCGTCGCGATCGTCGCCGGTGTGCGTACCCCGTTCGCGCGCGCAGGAACCGCATTCAAGGGTCTGAGCGCAATCGAGCTCGGCAAGCGTTGTGTCGCCGAGCTCATTCAACGCACCGATCTCGATGGCGACCTCGTCGAGGCGATCGTTTACGGAACCGTCGTTCCATCGGTACTCGCCCCGAACATCGCGCGTGAGGTCTCGCTGATGCCGATGCTGCCGCGGGGGTGTCAGGCGTACACGGTGAGTCGTGCCTGTGCGTCGGCCAACCAGGCAATCACCGATGCAGCCGATCAAATCGCGCTCGGCCATCACGACGTCGTCATCGCCGGTGGCGCCGAATCGCTGTCGAACGTCCCGATTCTCCATTCGCGCGGCATGTCCGACAAGCTCGTCGCGATGTCGCGCGCGCGCAGTGCGACCCAGCGAGTGCGCATCGCGGGCTCGATTCGTCCGCGCGATCTCGTGCCGGTCACGCCGGCCATTGCCGAGCCGTCCACGGGCGAGACGATGGGGCAGTCAGCGGAGAAGATGGCCAAGATCAACCACATTCCGCGCGAAGAGCAGGATCAGTTTGCGCTGCGCTCCCATCGGCTGGCTGCCGTCGGAACAGAGGACGGACGTCTCACGGCGGAGATCGTTCCGGTGTACGTGCCGCCGCGCTATGAGACTGTGCTGACGAGCGACAACGGGATTCGGACGGACACGTCGATCGAGCAGCTTCGGTCGCTCAAGCCGGTGTTCGACAAGCGGTATGGATCGGTGACCGCGGGCAATTCATCTCCGCTCACCGACGGGGCGAGCGCGGTCCTGCTGATGAGCGAGGAGCGCGCCGCCGTACTCGGGTACCGACCGCTCGCCTACATTCGCTCCTATGCCTATGCCGCGCTGGATCCCGGTGAGCAATTGCTGATGGGTCCCGTCCTCGCCGCGCCGATGGCGCTGATGCGCGCCGGCTTGTCGCTCGCGAACATCGACCTCATCGAAATGCACGAGGCCTTCGCCGCACAGGTGCTGTGCAACCTCGCCGGATTTGTTTCGCGCGAGTGGGCGTCGCGGGCCGGATTCGCCGAGCCGGTGGGCGAAGTCGATCGCTCGAAGCTGAATGTCATGGGTGGATCGATCTCGATCGGCCACCCGTTTGGCGCGACAGGTGGCCGCATTCTCATCACGCTGGCCAACGAGTTGATTCGTCGCGACGGTCAGTTCGGCCTCATGACCGTGTGCGCGGCGGGCGGAATGGGTCACGCGATGGTGATCGAACGATGACGCGCCCGGCGAGCGGCCAGGGAGGCACTGGCGCAACGCTGTCGATGATCGTCGACGGCGGCATTCTCGTCGTCACGATCGATCGGCCGGGCGAGGCAGTGAACACCGTCAGCCCAGATCTCGTCGGCGAATTCGAGGGGATGTTCATGCGGGTCGATGATGATCCGCTCGTCACTGGCATCGTACTGATCTCCGGTAAGCCTGACAGCTTCATCGCCGGCGCGGACATCGAACAATTCCTCGAGATCCGATCGTCTGGAGACGCGGAGCGGTTCAGTCGACTCGGTCAGGATCTGTTGCATCGGATGGAGGGGCTTCGCGTGCCCGTTGTCGCCGCGATCCACGGACCCTGTCTCGGTGCCGGCCTCGAGACGGCGCTTGCCTGTCGCTATCGAATCTGCACGGACCATCCCAAGACGGCGCTCGGCCTCCCCGAAGTTCAGCTAGGGCTCATTCCGGGAGTGGGCGGCACGCAACGGCTGCCGCGAGTTGTCGGGCTGCAGGCCGCGCTCGACATGATTCTCACCGGGCGAAGCATCCGGGCCAAACGCGCGCTGCAGATGGGACTCGTCGACGAGATGGTCCATCCGTCGATCCTTCGCGAGATCGCGATCGACCGTGCTCGCGGGTTGGCCGCGGGCACGCGGCCGGTGTCTCGCCCGCGCGTGCGCGGCGCAACGAGTCTCCTGCTCGAGCACAACCCCCTCGGTCGCAGCATCGTGTTCAAGAAGGCGCGCGAGAGCGTGACGCAGAAGACGCACGGGCATTATCCGGCGCCGCTTGCCGCGCTGGAGGCCGTGCAGGCTGGATACGCGATGGGACGCGAGGGCGGCCTCCGCGAAGAGGCACGCCTTTTCGGCGAGATGGCCGTGACGGCGGTCTCCCGCCAGCTCGTGTTCCTCTTCTTCGCCAGCAACGCGCTCAAGAAGGATCCGGGCGTCGATCCGCCGGCGCCGACGCCGCGACCCGTGGACAAGCTCGGCGTACTCGGCGCCGGTTTCATGGGCGCCGGCATCGCGTCGGTCGCCGTGCAGCAGGGCACGCTCGTGCGACTCAAGGACACCGACACGCCGCGGATCGGCAAAGGTCTCGCGGCAATTCGCTCGGTGATCGACGAGCGTCTCACCCGAAAGCAGATCACGCGGCAGCAGTTCGACGACTTCATGAGTCTCGTCGGCGGGTCCACGGACTATTCGGGCTTTGCCTCGGTCGATCTCGTGATAGAAGCAGTGTTCGAGGACCTCGCCCTCAAGCATCGTGTGCTCGCGGAAGTCGAACCGATGATCGAGCCGAGCGCGATCTACGCGTCGAACACGAGCACGATTCCGATCGCACGGATCGCGGAGGCGGCGCGATATCCCGAGCGCGTCCTGGGCATGCACTTCTTCTCGCCCGTCCACAAGATGCCGTTGCTCGAGGTGATCGTGACGCCGGAGACCGATCCCGAGGCGGTCGTCACGGCGGTGGCGTACGGCAAGAAGCTTGGCAAAACCGTCATCGTGGTGAGCGACGGACCCGGCTTCTACACGACCCGCACGCTCTCGGCGTACATGAACGAAGCGGGACGTCTCATCGAAGAGGGCGCGTCCATCGAAACGGTGGACCGTGCTTTGGTCGAGTTTGGCTTTCCCGTTGGTCCGATCACACTGCTCGACGAGGTTGGGATCGACGTCGGGGGCAAGGTCGGTCAGGTGCTCGGCGAGGCGTTCGGTCCGCGAATGGCGCCTTCGGAGGCAATGCACCGCGTGGTTGCAGCGGGACGTACCGGCCGAAAGGGCGGGAAGGGGTTCTATCGCTACAACGACAAGGGAACCAAGGGCCCGGTGGACGAGAGCGTTTACGAGCTCATCGGCGGGGAACGGCGCGAGCTGGAGCCGGACGAGATCGTCAATCGGTGCGTGCTGGCGATGGTGAACGAGGCCGCGCGCTGCCTGGACGAAGGCATCCTCCGATCACCGAGGGACGGAGACGTTGGTGCCGTGTTCGGCATCGGATTCCCGCCGTTTCGGGGTGGGCCATTCCGCTACGTCGACAGCGTATCAGCCTCCAGGATCGTAGATCAGCTGGAGGAGTTGAACACTCGTTTTCCGGGTCGCTTCGAGCCCGCGGATGGCCTGCTCGAGGCCGCCCGGTCTCGGCGATCGTTCTATCCCTCGGATCGGCGGAACAGTGGAACGGCGCAGCCTTCGGCACTGTAACAGACTGTCGTACAGCCGTACCGCACTCGCCAGCCTCGGGCAGGGTTTTCCACCGTCTGGGCGGCCAATTTCCTTAATGTGACCCTCACCACACACCCCAGGTCTGTCCTTCGTGGAAGGTAGTTCGGACGCAGTGATCGTCGCCCGCGTCTTACGCGGGGATGTGGAGGTATTCCGTGTTCTGGTCGAGCGGTATCGAGACCGGTACGCGCGCTACGCCATCCACATGCTTGGCAACCGAGAGGACGCGGAAGAGGCCCTGCAGGATGCCTTTACCCGGGCCTACCGGTCGCTGGCTCGATGTGAGGATCCGGAGCGCTTCGGCGCGTGGTTGTTTCGAATTCTCATCAATCGCTGTCGTACGATGGGGGCGCGGCGCGGTCGCCGAGCGCGAACATTCGTCGTCGACGAAGGAGCGCTCCTCGAAGCCGCGGTGGAGCACCCGGCCGATCGGGGGGCGTGGCGCGAGGAAATCGATCGCGCGCTCGATCGTCTTCGCCCGGAACAACGGGAAGCCTTTCTGCTGAAGTACGTGGAAGAACTGGGTTACGACGAAATGTCGCGGCTCACGGGAGTCGGGGTGTCGGCGCTGAAGATGCGAGTCATGCGCGCCTGCGATCGTCTCCGCGAGTTGCTGAGTGAGGTGCAGAGTGCCTGACGAAAACGAAGTCAACATGAGTCGAATCGCCCGGGAGCTTCAAAAGCCGGTGCGCCTCGACAGTTCCTTCGACTCCCGCGTCATGGGAGCCGTGCGAAAGCTGCCGAAGCACTCGCGCTTCGGGCTGTGGTCGCGCCTCACGACGCCGCGCAGCGTCATGGTGTCGCCGCTATCCTGGGGTTTGGCTGCCGCGGCCGTGGCCGTGTTCGCGGTGATGGGAACGGTGAACCTTGCCGGCGACGTCAGCCGCACCGCCGCGCCACTCTTCTCGAGCTCGGCCAAGGCGCAGCCGCAACGCGTGCAGTTCGTGCTGGTCGCGCCGGATGCGAAGAAAGTCGCGGTCGTAGGCGATTTCAACGGCTGGGATGCTTCACACGCCGCCTACCAGGCACAGCATCGCGGCGGGGGCGTCTGGTCCGTCACCGCGCCCGTTCCACTGGGACATCACCGCTACTCGTTCGTCGTCGACGACAGCCTGTGGATGCCCGATCCCACCGCGCCGCGCGCCACCGACAACGACTTCGGCGTGGCAAATTCGGCGATCGTCGTTTCGAACCAAGAATGAATCCGGTCGCGCGCACGCTCGCCGCGTTGCTTCTGTTGAGTCGAGCGGCAGCCGCGCAGGACTCTGAACTGGCGGCGCGCCTCGACAAGCCGACGCTCATCGCCGTGTCGGCAATCATCGACTCGGCGCGTCTCGCCAAGCTTCCGACCAAGCCCCTGCACGATAGAGCGCTCGAGGGTGCCGCCAAGGGATCTGACGGGCCCAAGATCGTCATCGCGGTCCATCAGCTCTCGGTCCGCATGGGTTCGGCCAAGCGGACGCTCGGCTCGAGCGCCACCAGCGAGGAGATCAAGCTTGCCGCGAGCGCGCTCGAGCTAGGCGTACAGGTTCGTGACATAACGCGCCTCCAGTCTGCCGCCGGCAAACGGGGCGTCACGATGCCATTGTTCGTCCTGACGGATCTGATCGCGCGCGAAGTGCCGATTCCAACCGCCACGGATCTCGTCCTACAGCTTTCGCGAGCAGGCGTGAAGGACGGCGATCTATCGATTTTCCAGCGCAACGTGCGCGCTGACATCGATCGGGGCGCCGATCCCACCGTGGCCGCGACGACGCGAGCCCGCGGACTGGTCCTCCGCAACTCCACGCCCTCCAAACCGTCAGAGTAGCGTCCTGGCGGACCGATCGGGTACAATTCCCAGTCTATCTCGTTACTGGGGAATCCATGCGTCGTGTCGCGCTCTTCATCGCGGCTGTAGGTCTTGCCGGAGCTCTGCCGGCTCAACAGGTCGACACTCATTCGATCCCATCGCAGAGCAAATACAACCTTCAGAGCTTCGTCGGTAAACGGCCGCTCACGCGCGCCGAACGAACGAACTTCACGGAGACGTCGCACTACGACGACGTCATCGTCTTCATCGATTCCCTCAAGAAGCTCGGAGCCAAGATCGCGACCGGCTCGATCGCCAAGACGGCCGAGGGACGCGAGCTGCCGTACGTCATCGCCTCCCGTCCACTGATCACGACGCCGGCCGAGGCGCGGCGCCTGAATCGGCCGGTTGCGTACATCCAGGCGAACATCCACGGCGGCGAGATCGAAGGGAAGGAAGCGATGCAGTCCCTGCTTCGCGATCTCCTCTTCGACAAGAAGAAGAACGTCCTCGACTCGATCGTGTTGATTGTACAGCCGATTTACAATGCGGACGGCAACGAGAAATGGGGTCCGCAGGAGCGAAACCGCGGCGCGCAGAATGGTCCCGAGCTGGTTGGCACTCGACAGAATGCCCAGGGCTGGAACCTCAATCGCGACTACATCGGTGCCGACGCCCCCGAGACGAAGGGCGCGTTCGCGATGCTCAACAAGTGGAATCCGGATCTGTTCATGGATCTTCACACGACGGACGGGAGCATTCACGGCTACGCGCTCACCTACGCGCCGCCGCTCACGCCGACGGCCGTGAACGTCCTGCCGTACACCGACAAGATCATGATGCCCGAGATCCGGAAGCGGATGCTCGACCGCGAGGGCTTCGAGACGATCGATTACGGCGACTTCAGTCGCCCCGGTGCGGCTCGTGGCGCCGGCCGCGGTGCGGGTCGAGGCGCGCCGGCTGCAGCCGCTCCGGCGGCCGGGCGCGGTGCCGACACCGCCGCTGGACGCGCGGGTCGTGGTGGCGCCCCCGGCGGTGGTTTCGGCGGTGGCCGCGGCCCTTCGCTCGAGCAGATGATTGCCGACTCGATCCCGCAGAGCGGTTGGGCGTTCTCGACGTACGAGTCGCTCGCCCGGTATGGCACGAATTACTACGGCCTGCGCAATCGCATCGCGATCCTCAGCGAAGCATTCTCGCACGATCCGATGGCGCGCCGCGTCGCGTCGACCTACGACTTCGTGAGCGAGATTCTCTCGTATCTCGCCGAGCACAAGACGGAGATCATGAAGTTGAGCCGCGACGGCGAGGCGAAAGTCGCCGCGTGGGCGAAGAACCCGGGCTCATCACCGCCGTTGTCTCTCAAGTCGCGCATGGACACGACGCGCATCGAGAACGTGCGCGTCGAGGAGATCACGCCGATCACCGATACCAGCGTGAAGCGTGAGCCGGGAATGGGCATGCGTCAGCGCACCGGTATCATCAAGCTCGTGCGCATGCCTGTGATGGCGACCTTCACGCCGACGCTCACGAGCACGCTGCCGTTCGCCTACGCCTTCGATTCGACGACGGCTCGGGCGCTGCTGCCGATTCTCAAGGTGCACGGCATTGCCGTCGATCAGCTCGACGCACCGGTGACCGTAACCGCACAGTCGTTCGCCGTCGACACGGTGATCGACCGTGGCCGCTCCGAAACGTCGCGGATGCTCAAGGATGTCGGCGGCAAATGGAACGAGGCGGCAAACCGGTCGCTGCCGAAGGGTACGTATGTCATCCGCGCTGGGCAGCCGTACGGGCTGGCGGCGTTCTACTTGCTCGAACCCGAGAGTGAGGACGGGTTCATGCAATGGAGCTTCTTCGACAACATCGTGGCGGCTCACGCCGACTTCCCGGTTCTTCGGATCACGAAGCCCGCGACCTTCCGCTCACACGCCGTTCGCGACTGATGTTTCGCTCATCGCTGCTCTACCTCTCGAACCAGCCGCGCGTCTTCCGCTTCGTGCGGAACAACAAACTCGCCAAGAAGTTCGCCTCTCGGTTCGTCGCCGGCGAAACGCTCGACCAGGCTCTCCCGGCGGTCAAGGCACTCAATGCACAGGGCATTTCGGCGTCGCTCGACCTGCTTGGCGAGAGCGTCACGAACGAGCGCGAGGCGCGCGCGACGGGCAACGAGTATCTCACGATTCTCGACCGCATCCATCAGCAGAAGCTCGACGCGAATGTGTCGCTCAAGCTGACGGCGATGGGCATGGACATCTCGGACGAGCTGTGCGTGTCCATCATGCACGACGTGCTCGACCGCGCCCAGCAGTACAACACGTTCGTCCGGCTCGACATGGAATCGAGCGTGTACACCGATCGGACGCTGTCGATGTTCTACGATCGGTTGTACCCGGCATACAAGGACAACGTCGGCATCGTGCTGCAGAGCTCTCTCTACCGCACCTGGTCGGACGTCGAGCGTGCCGTTCAGGCGAAGTGCCGCGTCCGCATCTGCAAGGGCGCGTACAGAGAACCCGCGTCCGTGGCCTATCCCGACAAGAAGGAAGTCGATCAGAATTATGTGAAGTGCGCGCACGAGCTGATCGAGCACGGAAATTTCCCCGGCATCGCCACACACGACCCGGCGATCATCGCCGACACCAAGCGATTCATCGCCGAGCGCAAGATCGATCGCTCGCGCTTCGAGTTTCAGATGCTCTATGGCGTGCGACGGGATCTGCAGCAGCAGCTCGTTCGCGACGGCTACGGCATGCGCGTCTACGTGCCATTTGGAACGCAGTGGTATCCGTACCTCATGCGGCGACTGGCCGAACGCCCCGCCAATGTTGCGTTCATCACCGGCAACGTCATGCGCGAGATGATCGGACGCAGGAAATCCTGATGGCATCCCACCGCCCGCACGCACGACATCAGCCGCCGGATCACTCCAAAGGCGACGAGTCGACAATCGGCGGGTACATGGCCGTGCACGATCGGCCGGCGGCGTTCGAGGGAAGCGACGGGTTTTCGTACAGCGTCGAGATCATGGCCGACGACACGGGAGAGGGCGCGGCGCCGTGGGCCGCGTTCTTCCTGTTCGTCAAATGGTCGCGCATCGGCGCACAGACGCCGGAGGGCCACCTCGAGAGCGATTACCTCACTCGAGGCGCGTCGGAGGAACAGGCTCGCCGCCTGCTTGGCGACCTCCCGCTCGGCGACGTCAAGCAGCTGCTGGATCGGCTGATCGGCGAGCGACGCCGGCGCGACGACGGCCGGCGTTGGTGGGACGCGATGCGCGACCACGACGAGGGCTCCTCCACATGAAGCAGATCGAGGCGGTCCACGGCGCGGTCCTCGGGGGAACGGGCGGGGTGTGGCAGGTTCGCACCGAGTCGGGTGAGACGATCGACGCGTCCGTGCGCGGCCGATTGAAGAAATCGAATAGCGGAAAGCGCGCCGACGGGTCGCTGCGGCGAGACACCGTGACCGCCGCTGCCGCGTCGCTCAAGCTCGCCGTCGGGGACGACGTACTCGTCGAACCCGGCGCTCGCGGCGAAGCGTGGGCCATTGCCGAGATTCTTCCGCGACGATCGAAGCTGGCGCGGCGCGCCCCCGGCGGTGGACAGGGCGAGCGAGTCGTTGCCGCCAACGTCGATCAGGTGGTGGTGATGTTTGCGGCCGCGAAGCCGGAGCCGCATCCGCGGATGCTCGATCGATTTCTCGTCATCGCGGAAGCAAACGAGCTCGCCGCGCGCATCGTGATCAACAAGATCGATCTCATCGGTGAATCCGCGGCGCGCGAACGGTTCGAGGTGTACGAACGCGCGGGGTATCCCGTTCACTACACGGGGGTGAAGTCGGCGATCGGGCTCGAGGAGGTTCGTTCGGCGCTCGCGGGCCGCCGATCGGTGTTCACCGGGCCGTCGGGTGTCGGAAAATCGTCGCTCCTCAACGCACTCTTTCCCGGCGCGAACCTTCGAGTGGGTGCGATCAGCGAATCGGTGAACAAGGGGCGGCATACGACCGTGGGCGCCCTCATGCTGCCTCTCCCGCCCGACGATGGCCAGGCCGGGTATGTGATCGACACGCCCGGGCTGCGCGAGGTCGGCCTCTGGTCGCTGCCCTCCGAGCACCTCGACCGCTGCTTTCCCGAGATGCGCGCGCTGCGCGACGAGTGCCGGTTTGCCGACTGTCGTCACGTCGCCGAGCCGGACTGCGCCGTTCGAGAGGCGGTTCGCAACGGACGCGTGAGCGAACAGCGGTACGATAGCTACCTGCGGTTGCTCGAAGAGCTGGAGGCGGGGAACTGAGACACGGTTTCCCGTGTTGTACCTTCTCAGTTTCAGTACAACTCCGGACTGGTCTTCATCATAGGTTGAGGCGACCCCCGACCGAGCTCGATCATGCGATTCCAGGTTGCCGTTTCCGCAGCGCTCATCGTCGGCGCATTCGCGGCCGCCGACGCGCAGTGCTCACCCGCCGTCAAGACGCTGATCGGCGCGCAGAAGTTCGATGACGCCAGGAGCGAGGTGCAGGCCCTTCTCAAGACGAACGCGTCGGACGACGCCGCGCTGCATTGCATGGGCCGCGTCTACATGGCCATGGACAAGTCTGGGGACGCGGCCGAATGGTTCGAGAGGGCAGTCAAGGCGAACGACAAGAGCTCGGAGCATCACCTGTGGCTGGCGAACGCGATCGGTGATCAGGCGGAGCACGCGAACAAGCTCAAGCTTCCGTTCATGGCCCGGCGAATCAAATCCGAATTCGAGCGCGCCTCACAGCTCGACCCGACATCGATCGACGCGCGCCATGGCCTGATCCAGTTCTACTCCCAGGCACCTGGCGTCATGGGCGGGAGTATGGACAAGGCGAAAGAACAAGCGATCGAGATCCAAAAGCTCAACGCGATGCGGGGACACTTCGAGATGGCATCGCTGCTCGAGCGCGACAAGGATGTCGCGGGCGCCGAGCGGGAGTACACAGCGGCACTGGTCGCGGCGCCCGATAGCAATGCGGCATACAACAACCTCGCCACGTTCTATCGGCGGCAAAAACGCCACGCGGATGCCGTGTCCACCTATGAGCGCCTCCTCAAGGTCAAACCGGACGCGATCAACGCGCACCTGAACATCGGCATCACGATCGTACAATCCGGGCAGGATCTCGACCGTGGGGAGCGCGAGCTGAAACAGTGGATCGACCAGCCGCCCAAGGATGCGCCGTCGCAAAACATCAGCGTCGCGCACTATTTCCTGGGCGTCGCCTACGAGCGGCAGTCGAAAAAGGACGCGGCGAAGGCGGAATATCAGACCGCCATCGCCGCCAACCCCAAGAACGAAGACGCGAAGAAGGCGCTCAGCGCGCTGAAGTAGCGCCGGCTACCAGGAGCCGCGTTCGCCGGCCATCGCGATGACCTTGCTCAGCCGGTCGGCGGCGTGGCGCCAATTCACCTGTACCGCCAGCTCGGCGTCGTCGGCCCGACCCTCGTCGATCGCGGCGATGATGATGTCGTGCTCGTACACCGAGGTGCGGATGTCCCCGGTGAGCATGCTGATGTACATCCGGATGTAGCGCTCTGCTTGGGGCTTGACGGCGTCATGCAACGCAAGAAGCCGGGGCCCAGCGCTCGCTTCGACGATACGCCGGTGAAAGCGCTCGTCGACATCGTAGAGTGCGCCGTGGTCGATGGGCACGACCTTGCCGGCCCGGTGGAACTCGGCGTTCAGATTCTTCAAATCACGGATCAGGTCGCGGCGGTCGTTCGGCGGCGCCAACGCGGCTCCTCGCGCACCCATGCCCTCGAGCGCTCCGACGATATTGAGCAGTTCGTAAACGTCGTCGCGCGTCAACGGGGCCACGGTCAATCGCGACTGCTGCGCGCCCGGCGACCCCATGACGTACCCTTCCTGCTGCAGGCGCTGCAGTGCCTCGCGGACCGGGGTTCGACTCACGCCAAGTCGCGACGCGATTTCGGTTTCCACGATTCTGCTGCCCGGCGCGAGCAGCCCCTGAACGATCAGGTCGCGCAAACGCGAATACACCTGTTCTGGACGCGAGCCATGAGGTGCGTCGGCGGCGCTTCCCATTGGAAGGTCGACCGACGTCCCGTCGCCGATGACCGCGGCATTCGGAAATTGCTTTCGAGGGGCGCTCATCATCGGGGAATATACTGGATCCGGGCACCGCCGTCGGCAACCACGACCGCCAATAACAATCGCCAGCAACCGTTGCTCCGGCGTGAATGCGGCACGACATTGAGACAACCATGGCACGCCCATCCCCCACCCCCGCGACCCACGCCCGTATCCGGGCAACAGGCGACGCCCCGGTGGGAATCCTGTCGCCGCAAGGGAGGGGTCTGTGAGTTGGGCTCTCGACGAGTTCTTTGCGGCTATCGGCGAGGAGTTCGACGTCCCTTCCGGTGACGCTGTTTACCTCGAGACGCCCGGTGCCGTGATTGACTTCATCGTCGACAACTCATCGCCAACCGATGGGATGGACGACGAAGAATTTCGAGAGCACGTCGCGGGGGTCGTCGGCGAGATTATGGCACGGACCCTCGGGGTAACTCGCTATGACGAGTCGTCCCGCTTCGTTCAGGACCTCCACATCCGGTGACGGCGCGTAGGATCCTCCTGGCCGACGCCGACGCGTTCTTCGTCGCCGTCGCGCGGATGGTCGACCCCAACGGGGCCGGTAGGGAGCCCTTGCTCATCGTCGGTGGCACTCGTGAAAGCCGTGGCGTCGTCTGCTCGGCGTCCTACGAGGCGAGAAAGTTCGGTGTCCGCTCCGCGATGCCGATCTCCCGGGCGCTGCGGCTTTGCCCCAAGGCCATGTGCGTTCCGGTACCGGGCAAGGCGTGCCGACAGAAGAGCAGGGAGATCCGTGCAGCGCTCGAGCGCTTCGCCCCCGTCGTCGAAGGAGCCAGCGTGGACGAGTGGTACATGGACCTCGCCGGAACGGAAAAGCTCTACGACGACGAACCGCTCGCGGGCACTGCGATGCGCATGCGCGACCACGTCGCTGCGCAAACATCCCTCTCCGTGTCGATCGGCGGCGGAACATCGAAGCTCGTCGCCAAGCTCGCCGTCGAACGAGCCAAGCCGAAGCCTGGTAGCGGGGCGACGGGCGTGCACATCGTCGCTCCGGGTGAAGAGGGCGCATTCCTCTCGACGTTCGAGCTCGCCGAGATTCCCATGATCGGCCCGCGCTTTCAGGAGCGCCTCGCCAGGTTCGGGATGCGTCGGGTGACGGATGTCCTTCAGTACGACCTCTCTACGCTCACGGGTTGGCTTGGCGAGCGCGAGGCGGCGTGGCTGTTCGATCGCGCTCGCGGGATCGACCACAGCGAGGTCGACGCGCACGGCGACGCGAAGAGCATCAGCCGAGACGAGACCTTTCCCGCCGACATCAACGACGACGATGAGCTCGGGCGCGAGCTGCTCGCGCTCGTGACGCGCGCGGCCACGGACCTCCGCAGCGACGCACTCACGGCTCGGACGATCACCGTGAAGCTTCGCGACCACGACTTCAAGACCCGGCAGGCCAGCCGGACGCTCGAGCGAGCGGTGATCTCGGATCGCGTGATCCTCGAAGTCGCCCATGCCCTCCTCGCCAAGCTTCGGTCCGCCCGTCGTGTTCCAGCACGACTCATTGGCGTGGGGCTCTCCTCACTCGGTGCCGACGCAACGGCCGACCAGCTCACGCTTTTCGAGATGCGCGACTCGCGAAACCGAGAAACCGATCGCGATCGGCTGCTGGCACGAACCGTCGACCTGGTGCGCGCCAAGTTCGGCGCCCGCGGCATCCTCCCAGCTCGACTGGTCGACTAGCGAACACGCCGTACGCCGTAGCCCGCACCCATGGGCTGGCTCGAATCGTTTCGGTCGGCCCCAAATTCGCTGGTCGGGGTCGATAATCGGACCATGGATAACGTGCGTGCCGGACCCACAGAAAAACCGAAGCCGTTCGCGGTGAGCTCGACGCGCTTTCGCAGCCTTTCTGATCCCGACAGCCTGCGCGAGTTCGCGCGTCAGCTGCGGGAAGGCATTTATATCATCACCCGGGATGGACAGATCCTCGACGCCAACCCCGCGTTTCTCGAGATGTTCGGAGTTCGGTCGATTGCCGATTTCGGCTCGTGGACCGCGCGCGACCTGTTCGTCGATCCAGCGCGACGGGTCGAGGAGCTGCGGCTGCTCGATCGCGACGGGTCCGTCCGCGAGTTCGAGATGGCCGTCAAACGGCCAGATGGTGGGCAGCGCACGGTTCTCGACACTTGCTATCTGATCCGCGATCCGAGCACCGGCGAGGAGTTCATCCACGGGATCATCGTCGACATCACGTCGCGCAAGGAACTGGAAGCTCAGCTCCGCGACATGAGCACCCACGATCCATTGACGGGTGCGCTCAATCGCAGATATCTGGGCGAGCTCGACCAGCGCTTCGCCGCGGATCCAGATCTCAAGTGCGGCTGCATCTTCGTCGACATCGATCACTTCAAGATCTACAACGACGCGCGCGGGCACAGCGAGGGCGATGAGGTGCTGAAGCGGATGTTGCGTTTCCTCATGCGCTTCTCGCGAACCGAAGAAGCGGTCGTTCGCTTTGGCGGCGACGAGTTCGTGGTCGTCCTTCACGGCGCCGATGCAGCGGAGACAAAGCTGGTGGCCGATCGCTTTCGGAGTGAGGCCTTCGAGAAGGCACCTGTTCCGTTCTCGCTGGGTTGGGCCGCGCGTGAGACGGGCGAGCCGGTGCAGCGCCTCGTCGATCGCGCCGATCGCGGTATGCTGGCCGTGCGAGTGATGAAACGTCAGAGCGACCCGAGGCTGAACACTACGCGCTGACGGTTGGCTGCCGCCCGGTGGCTGCTAGCTTCCAGCAGTCCAACAGCAAGCGACGCCCACATGCCGTCCCTTCTTCGCTCGACCTCACCGACCGGCGTGCATACCATCACGCTGAATCGTCCCGATCGACTCAACGCGATCGATCCGGAGCTTGCGGACGAAATGCCACGGGCGATCGACGCGGCGGCCGTCGATGATGCGATTCGAGTAGTCGTAATCACCGGAGCTGGTCGCGGCTTCTGCTCCGGACTCGACCTGTCGACACCGCCTCGGCTCCCTGATGCAACACGTGTCGAACGACTCGATCGATTCGCCTGGGTGGGCCGGTGGGTGTTGTCGATGGCGCGTTGCGAAAAGCCGCTCATCGCCGCGGTCAACGGACCAGCCGCGGGGGCCGGTTTTGGTCTCGCGCTCGCCGCCGACATACGTCTCGTGGCCGCGAGTGCGCGTATGACGGCCGGCTACGTGCGTCGCGCACTGAGCCCGGATGCCGGTGTCAGCTTCCTCCTACCGCGATTGATCGGGATGTCTCGTGCTACCGAGATCCTGTTCACCGGTCGCGACATCGATGCCGCCGAGGCCGAGCGAATTGGGCTCGCGTCGATGGTGATTCCCGACGACGGTTTCGCGAACCATGTCAACGAGTACGCCGAGCGCCTTGCCGCCGGTCCGCCCACGGCGTTCGCGCTCACCAAACGCCTTCTCGAATCGAGCCTCGACGTGCCGCTCGAGGCACAGCTCGAGCGTGAGCTTGTCTACATCAAGACGTGCTTTGCGTCGAACGACGTGGCCGAAGCGATGACGGCGTTCGCGGAGAAGCGACAGCCGGTGTTCAAAGGCCGCTAGGCGGTTTTCCGCTTGGCAGTGCGGCGACGGGTAGCCGTCGTGCTGGTCTTTCTCGCCGACTTCTTCGCCGTCGATTTCTTCGCGACGGTCGTTCTCGCTTTCCGATCGCTGCGCCATACGCGAGAACGGCCGTTCGCGATTTGGTCCATCGTTCGATCGCTCTTCACCGATGTAACGGCCTTGCCGACGACGTCCAATTTCGACGATGCGTACTCGTCGCGGTGCTTGATGAGCAGCCATTGATTGCGCGCGCCGGCGCGGCGCATGCGAACTAGAACCCACCCGCCGCGCATTCGCGTTCCATGAATGATGATCTTGAGATCTCCGCGCTCGTAGCCTTCCCGCAGCGACTCCACTCCGCCACCGTCCTCGGCTTCGTAGGTGCCACGATCCCAGAGCATTACGGTACCTGCGCCGTACTCGCCTTCGGGAATCGTTCCTTCGAACGAGTTGTACTCGATCGGATGGTCCTCCACCTCCATCGCGAGGCGTTTTTGGGTGGGGTCATAGCTCGGGCCCTTTGGCACGGCCCAGCTCTTCATCACGCCGTCGAGCTCGAGACGAAAGTCGAAGTGTAGGTGCGACGCCGAGTGCTTCTGAACCACGAACGCCAGGGCGTGCTTCGAGCGCGAGCGGGCGGTGCGTCCCGCCGGCTCCTTCGTCTTGGTGAAGTCCCGTTTACCGCGATACTCGGCGAGTGGAGCGCGTTTGGCTGGGGCGCGTTTTCGACGCGCTGGGCGTTTGGGTCGCGTTGTCATGGCGAGCGTGAGGTCGGCAACAGCCGCGCCACGCCACCGGCCACGCCAGCGGGCTAGGCGGCCGCGCTGATCATTGCCACGCCGGCGAGGATCACCGCGGCCGCGCCGAGCGTTCGCCCGGTCACTGATTCACCGGCAACGGCCCAACCCAGAAAGACGGCGACTAGAGGATTTACATACGCGTACGTCGACGCCTTGGCTGGCGTGACGGCCTTGAGCAGGAAGATGTATGCGGTGAACCCGATCAGCGAGCCGAACGTGACCAGATAGAGCCAGCCCGCCCACGCCGGAGCGGCGATCTGAGCGACGTGAAGATCACTCCACTCACCCCGTGCCAGTCCGACAACGAGCAGCCCCAGGCTGCCGCCGAGCATCTGAATGCCAGTCGACAACGCGGCCGATTCCGGTCGGTCTGCGACGCGGTTGAAGACGGAGCCGCACGCCCATGCCGCGGATGCGGCGACGAGGACGATAGCCGCCGTCGCATCGACCTCTGCGCGTCCGCCGAGGGTGTCGAAGCCTACGAGCACGATCAGCCCGATAAAGCCCACGACGACGCCAGCGAGAACGCTTGGGCGCGGTCGTCCGCCCCCGGGGCGGGCCCAGTCGATGATCACCATCCAGAGCGGCACCACGGCAACGAGCAGCGCGGCGAGCCCAGAGGGTACGCGCTGTTCAGCCCAACCCACGGCGCCGTTGCCGCAGCACAACATGAGCAATCCCGCAATCGTTGCGTCGCGCCACTGCAAACGCTGCGGCGCCTGCGCACCGCGGGCGCGCGCCCAGCCGTAGAGCAGCGCACCCGACACGAGGAAGCGCGATCCGCTCATCAGGAACGGTGGAATTCCTCCGACCGCGTAGCGAATCGCGAGATATGTCGAGCCCCAGATGACGTAGACCGCGGCAAACGCGGCGACGATGCGTGAACGCGGGTACCGCTCTTTCGGTGGCGTGGGCGGCTCGAGCCGAGGCATCCACGCGCGGGCTCTCGTGGCGGTCAATCGCCCTCGATGAGCCGTCGAAGCTCTTCTACATCGTAGGGGCGCGCGACGAGCGTGGCCCCGTCGATCGACGATGTGATCACCGCCGGGTCCATCGCGGCCGGAATCGACAACACGAACCGCGCGTCGCCGCATCCGGGCATGGTGCGAAGGACCGATGCCACGGGGGTTCCCTCCCGATCGACGAGTCTCGCGTCGCAAACGACCGCGTCAAAAGAGGTTTGCTCCGCGAGTCGTACCGCGAGATCACCGCTTCCGGCGTTGATGACCGCGTGGCCACGCGCGGTAAGAAAGCGCTCGACGAACATCAGCTCTGATGCGTCAGGGTCCACGACCAGAACATCCAGAGGGCGAGACGCCTGTATACTCCGCGCCGGAAGAATCGATTCGGCCGCCACGGGAAGCCGGACGATGAATCGCGCTCCTGCGTCGCAGGCCGATTCGAGCGAGATCGTTCCACCGTGATCGACGATGATGCCGTGAACGACCGACAGCCCGAGCCCCGTGCCTTCACCCTCGCCCTTCGTCGTCCAGAACGGATCCCAGATCTTCGACTGAACATCCTCGGGGATCCCAGGTCCGTTGTCGGCGACTTCGATGACGACCTCGTTCTGCTCAAGGCGAGTACGAACCGCGATCCTGGGTGGCCGCACCGGAGGGTATGCGTCGGCCGCATCGTGCAGCGCTTGCTCGGCGTTCGTCAGCAGGTTGAGCATCACCTGCTCGAGCTGCGCACGATCACCAGCCACGGGCGGTAGCGCAGGCTGCAGATCGAGGGCGCAGCCGATGCCGGCAGTCTCGAGCGCATATCGCCTGGTGCGTGCGATGTAGGCGACGATGTCGTTCACGTCCGTGGCGACACGACGCTCACCCTGGCGTCTGCGCGTCAACGCGAGGAGGTCCTTGACGATCGTTGCGGAGCGCATCGCCTCGTGATTGATCGTCTCGAGTGCAGCGCGATCCTCGGACGGCCACGGTTTCTTGAGCAACAGCTGCGCGAAGCCGATGATCGCGGCGAGCGGATTGTTCAGCTCATGCGCGACGCCAGCCAGCGTGGTGCCGAGACTCGCCATGCGTTCGCTGCGCCGCAGCAGCTCGTCATGTCGGTGGCGTTCCGTGACATCCTCGACGATCCCGTCGTACCCACGCAGCTCTCCGTCTTCGAACAAGCGGCGCACGAGTAAGCGCACCGTGATGGCGCTGCCGTCGCGTCGCTTCCATCGCGTCGCAATCCAATCGGGAAACGCGCCGCTCGCGGGCCGGCTGCGCAGCCGCCCGCGCTCCTCGGGGTCGAGATAGACGTCACGGCTGAGGTCCAGCGATAGCAGCTCCACCGGCGACGAGTAGCCCAGCATGCCGGCCAGGACGGAATTCACCTCGAGAAAGCGTCCATCCGGGGTCGATCGATAGACGCCGTATCCCACGCGCTCGATGAGCATGGCATACCGCTGCTCACTATCGGAGAGCGCCGCAGAGGGTCCAGTTGCGGCAGACGCAGGGGATACGGTTTCGTGAGGTGTCATTCTGGAGACGACGGCGGCACGAGGTAGAACGGGAAGACGCGAGGTCGCAACCCATAGTTCGCTGGCGCCGGAGCCTAATTAACCCAAAATCGAAGGGTTTAACTAGGGGAATCGACAAGTGACCAGGCCGTGTTGAACCAAAACTCTAGCGGCGGGGTTACTCAGAGTGTAGGCTGATAGTCGGGATTGAAGACGTCAACGGGTCGAGTTCGGCCAAATAGTTCACCAGTCAATTATTCACTAGCGTGCAATACACACATACTGCATTTGGCGAACGACGCGTCGCTTTCGAGCTCGAGGCGATTCCGTGGATCGAAGACGTCTATCGGTTCGCCCTCTCGCTGACGCGCGATGAGTCCGATGCGGACGATGTCGTTCAGGACACGTTCCTTCGCGCGTATCGCTCGTGGCACACATATCTGCCAGGCAGCGATTGCCGACGCTGGCTCTTCACGATCTGCCGGAACGTCTTTCTCCGATCGCGTGAGCGAACGCGCCCGATGGTCGAGCTCGATGCAACGGACATCGATCTGCTCGCGGACTCGTCGCAGCTTGGAATTGGAAAGGATGGCTTCGACGACGCCTCATCGCGGCTCGACCTTGGACCGGCGATCGATGACGCGCTGGCCCGAGTCCCGGAGCCGTTTCGCTCGACGCTCATCATCGTGGACGTCGAGGATCAGTCGTACGAATCCGCCGCCGAGACACTCGGCGTTCCGATCGGAACAGTGCGATCGCGCCTGTTCCGCGGTCGTCGACTCATGCAGGAACAGTTGCAGACGTACGCGATGGACCTCGGGCTCGCCTGCTAGGCGAGCCCGCGCGAGCTATTTCGCTTCGGTCCAGACCTTCTGCTGAATCAGGCCTCCTGGCTCGCCGTTCAACGTGAGCCGCGCTTCGGCCACGATGTCGGGCGCGAGCGATGCCGCAACCGAGCAATAGCGCTCGAACGACAGCTGTATCGCTCGCTCGGCGTGCTCCCGTTCGATTCCCGTGCCTTCGATGTCGTACTCGATCTGAATGTGTCGAAGCCGGCGGGGCGCCTCAGTTCGACGGTCGCCGGTGAGGCGCACGGTCAGTCGTTCGACGGGGGTGCGACGCTTGGCGATGATCTCGATCACGTCCACGCTGGCGCAGGCCGCTATCGCGTTGAGCAGCGTTTCGACGGGGCCAGGCGCCTCCTTGGCGTTGGCATCGATTCGATGCGTTCGTCCAGGGGGGCCGGCGTCGAACAGACGCTCGCCGCGCCACGTGATCTCGGTTCGCGTGACGACGGGTTTCGGCGCCGACGGCTGGGACTCGGTCGATGACACGTTGAAAAATCCTTATTTCTCGATGGGTGCGCGAACGGCGTTGCCCCACTCCGTCCAGCTGCCGTCGTAGTTTCGAACCTTCTCGTACCCGAGCAAATATCGCAGGACGAACCAGGTGTGGCTCGACCGCTCACCGATACGGCAGTACGCCACGACGTCATCGGCCGGAGAGAGCCCCTGCTCCTGTTCGTAGATCGCGCGCAGCTCCGTCGCGGGCTTGAATGTACCGTCGGGGTTCGCGGCGCGTGCCCAGGGAACGCTTTTCGCCCCTGGAATGTGTCCGCCACGGACCGCGCCCTCCTGCGGGTAGTCTGGCATGTGCAGCTTCTTACCGGAATACTCATCCGGCGATCGCACGTCGACCAGTTTCCCCTTCGCCGCGACGTGGGTGCGAACGTCGCTCATGAAAGCGCGAATCGGCTCGTCGTTTCTCTCGCGCGCCGTAAAATTGGACCGGCCAGCCACGGTAGGCGCGTCGGTGGTCATCGGGCGGCCCTCCTGCTCCCACTTCAGCCGTCCGCCGTCGAGCAGCCTTGCATTCGTGAACCCGAACAGCTGGAATACCCAAAACGCGTACGTTGCCCACCAGTTGTTCTTGTCGCCGTAAAAAATGACCGTCGTCGACT
>Ga0310811_10001108_pt1 | contig 34437 bp, 41 predicted proteins | sample YCmetagenome_FD_207642 | JGI IMG/M metagenome (GOLD analysis project Ga0310811, IMG submission 207642) | Soil microbial communities from experimental microcosm in Duke University, North Carolina, United States - YC | ecosystem: Engineered > Artificial ecosystem > Soil microcosm > Unclassified ... | reverse complement strand
CACCTTTGTGGGTAATTCCCAGTTGAAGATCAATTGCAGCGGCTCCGGCACGCGGCCGATCGGCACCTCCCTGGCGAGCCTGGTGGAGTAGGGGGAACCATGCGCTGGATGTTGAGAAAATTTGCCAAGGCCGACAGCGGCATCGCCGCCATCGAGTTCGCGATCCTGGGTTCGGTCCTGTGCCTGATGGTGGTTGCGGTGGGAGACCTGGGCCTGGGCTTCTACAGCTATATGCAGGTGCAGACTTCCGCCCAGGCCGGCGCGCAATATGCGATGGTGCATGGCTTCAACAGCACGTCCATCTCCAACGCCGTCACCAGTGCGACCTCGGTCTCAGGCATCACCGCCTCGCCGGCGCCGCAGCAGTTCTGCGGCTGCGTAGTAGGCACAACTGTCACGACGGCGACATGCGGCGTCGTCTGTGCCGACGGCATGAGCGCCGGCACCTATGTCAGCGCTTCGTCCGTGCGCGACTATTCAACCCTGATTTCCTGGCCCGGCTTTGCCTCGACCTATCATCAGACCGCAACCTCCACCGTGCGCATCAAATGAGAAAGCTGTCTTTCCGGATCGATGTCCGCGGCGCCACCGCGCTGGAGTTCGCTTTGTGCGCCCCGGCCTTCTTCATGCTGGTGATGGGCATCATTGAGCTCGGTTTGCTGGTGTGGATGCAGCTCGCGCTGCAGCAGGGCGTGGAGGCGGCAGCGCGCTGCGCCAGCGTCAACAAGAACACTTGCGCCAGTTCAACCCAGATACAGTCTTATGCCGCGGCCCAGAGCTATGGACTCTCCCCGCCCAACACGGCCTTCACGGTCACGGCGCCGGCTTGCGGGAATATGGTGCAGGCCAGCTATACGCCGACCTTTCTTCCCAGCTTTCCCATTCCCACACGCACCCTGACCGCGCAGGCCTGCTTCCCCGCCTGATCGGCAATCGCGCGCGATTAACATAAGTGTGTTTTCCCCGCGCGATTGAGACGGCGCGGAACGTGCCTCGCCGAGGTGCGTTTGCTTGTTGCCGAAACAATCCGGGGAACAAGCATGAACGGCATCATCTATCTGGTGGGATTGATCGTGGTCGTGATGGCCATCCTGTCATTTGTTGGACTGCGTTGAGATGAGCAGCCCTGCTGTCATCCTTCCCGCGGAGCCGGTTTCCCGCATCCGCTGGCCTGCCATCATCGCTGGCGCCGTTGCGGCAGCCGGTGTGTCATTGACGCTTCATGCCTTCGCGGCCGGTATTGGCCTGTCGGTGGCCTCCAGCGCGCCGACCTGGCGGGATTCTTCGGCCATGCTGTGGTGGCTGTCGGGAATCTATCTGATCTTCGCCACGCTCTGCGCCTTTGGCGTGGGTGGCTATATCGCCGGCCGCATGCGGACGCCTCTCAATACGACTGCCGCGGAAATCGAGGGCAGCGATGGCATGCATGGATTGATCACCTGGGGTTTGGCGGTGGTGATAGCGGCCGTTATGGCGCTTGGTGTTGCCGCCACCGCCACTCCCGCTTTGTCGCCCTCGGGCGGCGCAAGCCAGTCTGTTGCCGGCGAGAATATCATCGCCTCGGAATTGGATGAGCTGTTCCGCGCCAACCATCCCATCGCGGACCGGGAATATCGTCGCGCGGAAGCGGCGCGCATCCTGCTCAAATCCTCCAGCCATGGCGGGGTGACGAACCCCGACCGCCGTTATTTGTACGCCATGGTGGAGTCATCTGTCGGCGTGACGCCGGATGAATCCATGCCCCGGGTCGATCACGCCATCACCGCTTCGGCGCAGGCCCTGCATCGCGCCCGTGTTGCGGCTGTGCTGCAGGCCTTCTTTATCGGAGCCTCCTTGTTCGTTGGGGCCGCTATCGCCTGGCTTTCGGCCATGGAAGGCGGCAAGGACAGGGAAGCCGGGACTTTCCCCATCTTCCGGCAGCGCAGGCACGCCTGAAGCAGCCGTCATCTCCAGCTGTGTCTATCCAAGGACTTCGCTCGCGCGGGTTATGTACACGTGTATATTACGTGTGATATACGCACGCATATAACGAGGAGGCGCCGGTTTGTGCGGCGCCCGAGCGGGGTTGGCAGTGAAAGCGGTTTGGACGCGGGGGCTCGGCCTCGCTGCCTGTTTCTGTGCGTCTTCGGCCCATGCCCAGATGCTCGCCAGCGCCGCACTGGAAAGCGTCGTGGTCACGGCGCGGCTCCGGGCGGAGGATCAGCAGACCGTGCCGGTATCCATGTCGGTGGTGGACAGCGCCGCCCTGACCGTCACCCGCACCGACAATATCCAGCAGTTGCAGTTCCTGGCGCCCAGCCTGAACTATGGCTCGCCCAACCCCCGCAACACCTCCTATACCATTCGCGGTCTGGGCAGCAGCGTGGCCGCCATAGCCCAGTCCAATGACGGGCTGGAGCCCGGTGTCGGCTTTTATGTCGATGGCGTCTATCACGCCCGGCCGGCCACCGCCGCCTTCGACTTTGTGGATCTGGACCGGGTGGAAGTGTTGCGCGGGCCGCAAGGCACGGTGTTCGGCAAGAATGCCACGGCCGGTGCCATCAGCATCGTCACCAAGGCGCCCAGCTTCGATTTCGAGACAAGGGGCGAATTGTCCGGCGGCGATTTCGGCTATTTCCAGGCCAAGGGCACTATCACCGGACCGATATCGAACGAGGTCGCGCTGCGTTTTTCAGGGGCCATCACCCAGCGCGGTGGCGTGCTTTACAACGCCTTCGATGGCAGCACCGACAATGACATCGGCAATATCGCGGTGCGTGGCCAGTTGCTTTATCAGCCCAGCAACGATTTCCACCTGCGTTTCTCGGCCGACTACACCCAGTTCGTCAATCACTGCTGCACCCAGGTCTATCTCACCGTGGGCCAGACGCTCAAACCCGCGGCACGGCAGTTTCCCGCCATGGCCGCAGCGCTGAACTACACTCCGCCCAGCACCAATCCCTACAATCGCGTTGCCGATATCGACGCGGCCCTGGGCGTGAACACCAATGAAGGCGGTTTGGGTGCGACAGCCGACTGGAATCTGGGCCCGGTCACCCTGACCTCGATCAGCGGCTACCGCTGGTGGAACTGGGACGCGGCCAATGACCGGGACTACACGTCCATTCCGGTCCAGCTTTTGCAGCACATCCCTTCCTATCAGCGCCAGTTCAGCCAGGAATTCCGGGTCGCCTCCAACGGCACCAACAGGATTGACTATGTTGCAGGTCTCTACTGGTTCTATCAGCGCATCACCGGCACACCCATTACAGGTTACGGACCGCAGGCGGCCTTCTGGCTGCTGGGACCGGCGCCGCAATTTCCCACCAATCTGCTGGACGGCTATCGCACCGACGGCTTCACCCGGTTCAACACCTTCAGCTATGCGGCTTTCGGCGAGGCCACCTGGCATGTGACGGAAGCGCTGAGCGTCACCGGCGGCATCCGCTATACCTATGAGGACAAGGACGGCAGCTTCAATTCCACTGTCTCAGGGGGGCTTGCCACCACCAACCAGACCTTGATCAACGCCAAGCTCTCTATCCTGCGGCCACAGTCCTATACCGCGACCGTAAGCGACGGCAGCCCGTCGGGACGCGCCAGTATCTCCTATCAGATCACCGATGGCATCATGGCCTATGGCACCTATGCGCGCGCCAGCAAGTCGGGTGGCGTCAACATGTCCGGCCTGCCGCTCAATCCGTCCAACCTGCCGGCGCTGTCTGCCGCCGTGGTCAAGCCGGAGCAGAACACCAGCTGGGAAGTGGGCTTCAAGACGCGGCTGCTGGACGATCATCTGATCCTCAACATCGATGCCTTCGACACAACCGTGCGCGACTTCCAGGCCAATGTGGTGGATACCGGTCCGGGCGCCTTGCGTGGTTATCTCGCCAATATCGACAAGGTCCGGGTTCAGGGCGTCGAACTGGACAGCAATTTCGTGGCCGACGAGCATTTGTCGGGCCATTTTTCCGCCACCTACAGCGCCGGCAAATACGCCTCCTATCAGAACGGCCCCTGTCCGCTGGAATCGATCGCCAGTTCAACGACGGTGTGCAATCTGAGCGGCCGTCCGCTGTCAGGGCTGCCGGTCTGGGCATTATCCCTGGGCGGCGAATATGCCTATCCGGTCACCGTTCTGGAGCGTGCGGGCCAGGTCTATCTGCACGGCGAGTACAGCTACCGCAGCAAGATGTATGGCGATCCGTCGGATTCCCGCTACACCCTGATGCCTGGTTACAGTCTTCTGAACACCAGCCTGGGCGTGAGGGATGACCGCTGGGACTTTTCGGTGTGGGTCCGCAATCTCACCAACGAGCACTATTTGCAGAATGTCACGGTGCAGGCCGGCAATTCCGGACTGGTGCTGGGAACGCCAGGCGACCCGCGTTCGGCCGGCGTCACGCTGCGCGCGACTTTCTAGGGACGGTCATCGTCTTCCCAGTCTGGCCGCACGATCTCGATGATGGTGGCGGGGGCCCCGGTCAGCATACGGCCGTACATGGCAGGCAGGTCGCCATCGCCTTGGGCCCATAAAGCCGCCAGTTCCAGATCGGTCTGGGTGGGCCCAAGCGCCAGGATTGCGGCAATGCGGTCCGGGCTCAACTCGCCCAGCACTCTGAGAACATCATCCGCACCCGCTTTGGCCGGCTGCGTCCTGCGCTCAAGCCTGCGCAATTCCCGGTCCACCACATCGCGGGAACCTTCGGCGGGGTCCTGAAGGATTGGAGTGTGCATAAGAGACAAAACGTGCAATCGCCACCGATGTTCCGGAACAGTCGCCGGCGGGCGGCCCGGCGCTATCAGGGGCCCTGGATCGAAACCTCAAACGGCCCGGCGGGGAGGCCCGAGGCATCGGTCAGGGTGCAAACAGGGCTGTCGCCCCAGCAATAACGCACGCGCGTCGCGTTGCCCGCGTTTGCCAGGGTCACATGGTCGCCGGCCACGGTGGCACGGGCCCAGCGGCAGGCAGTCGTGTCGCACAGCTCAAACGCATTGGGTTCGCCATTGTAGGCGGCCAGCGACCCGCTCACATCCTTGAAGGACAGCGTCACATCGCCGCCAATGCGCCGCGCCGCCGCCACCCGCGCGCCGGATGGCGGAACCGCTTCGCCATACACCAGATGGCGCGCCGCGATGGAAAGCCGGCGTCCGATCTCCTGTTTGTTCGTGGGATGCAGGTTCTTGGGATCGCCCGCGTCGATGGTGACGACCAGCGCGGCACGGGCATCGGCCTCGGCCGTCTTGCGCTGGGCTTCGCGGATGTCCGACCACAGCGATTCTCCCGGCTTTGTCGGGGTCGGGCCATAATCGGGAATCTGCACAATCAAGAAGGGCAGGGTGGCGCCGAATTGCTTGCGCCAATCCGCCATCATGGCGGTCAGGGTCGCCTGATAATGCTGCGCGAAATAGATGTTGGATTCGCCCTGGTACCAGATCGCCGCCTTCATGCCATAGGGCCCGATCGGCGCGATCATGCCGTTATACTGTAGCCCCACGCCATGCATGGGGCCCCAGGGGATTTGCGGCGCGATCAGATCCTCCACCGGCTTGTAGCGCCAGGGCTGGTCCAGCATCACGCTGCTGCCGTCGCCAAAACGGATCACGCGCGTCGAAGCAGGCCCGCTGAGGCCGCAATTTTTCCAGCTGCAAAAGATGTTGAGCGTGATGTTGTTGTCGCCCGCGCGCAGCAATCCTTTGGGCAGCGCATGGACGGCGTTGGGCTGTTGCGAGCTGCCGCCAATGCCGGCGCCATTGACCCAGCTTTTCTCTTCTTCATTGGCGCGGCCAAATTCCAGCGTGGCGGCTTGCGCGGCTTGCGCTGCGGTCAGACGGACATGGGTGGAAAGCCAGAGCTGGCCGACAAAGCCCACACCGGGTTCGGCTGAGCTTTCCGGCAACGACAGGCCAGGCCAGCTGCTCCAGGGACCGAGCTCGGGCGGCGCGACCGGCCAGGAGGCGGTGTCCTCCTTCCAGGGCTCGCCTTTGCCATGGGCGCGCCACCAGCTTTCCCAGGCCTGATCCCAGCGGCGTGATGCGGCTTGTGCGTCGCGCTGGCTGAGCGCCAGCATGTCGAGATCGTCATTGTAGAAATTCAACGCGCGCAATGCCGGCGCGCTGACCCAGCCACGGTCGCGCGTACCGCCCCAGGCAACCGTCACCAGTCCGATTGGCGCCTTCACGCGCTTGCGCAATTGCTGGGCGAAAAAGAAACAACTGGCGGAGAAATCGCCCGCCGTCTGCGGCGACTCCACTTTCCAGCTGACGGGTGTGCTGAAGCTCGAGAGTTGTGTGGGACTGGCGATGCGATCCACCGCCAGCTCCCGCACTTGGCTATCCGTAGCAGCGGCGATCTCGGCCTCCGCATTGGCGGCGCGCCGCACACTGAGCTGCATGTTGGATTGGCCGGTGCAGAGAAAGACATCGCCCACCAGCACATCATTGATCTGCTGATCGCTTATTTGTTTGTTGGGGCCGCCGCCGCTGACATGCAAGCTGTATGGCCCGCCCGCCGGCATCGCAGGCAGGGTCGCGCTCCATTGCCCGTTTGCACCGGCTCGCGCACTCGCACCGGCACTGCCCAATTGCACACGAATATCCGAACCCGCAGGCGCGCTTCCATAAATGCGGATGGGCTGATCACGCTGCAGCACTGCATGATCGGCAAACATGGGATGCAGCAAAGGCTCAGCCGCCGCCGGTGACGCCATCAGCAGCGCAAACGCAAATGCCGCGAATTTCATGCTTCCCGCCCCGGTTTGTTTTGCGGGGACTATAGCGTGATGGAGACAATAAGAAATCTCGAGCGAGTTTCGGCCGGCGAAAGGTCCACTGGACCTTTCGCTCAATCGGCCTCACTCCGCGGCGCGACCATCCGCTGGGGCCATGACCTGCCTCCCCCTTCGCGTGCGTAAGCACGCACAAAGGGGGAGGTGGCCGAGACGGGCGCAGCCGCGAAGCGGATGCGTGATAGTCGAGGCCGGAGGGGGATCAAAAAATAAACAGTTGCGACGGATGGGGGTAAATTAAAAAACCAGCTCTGACGGATGGGAGCTACGGAATCGGCCCGCCGCCGTTACCCGGATTGGTTTCCTGGATGTTGGTCGCGGAGCTGCCCGGCGTTGCCTTGAGCAATTCCTGCAGGAAGGTGGTCTCGCGGCCGCGCGCGGGTGTCTCGCGGGTTTCGAAGGCGATCACATGTCCGTCCCGCAGACCGTAGTGGTGAACGCCCGTCACCTTGTTGTTCTTGTCGAACGAAATCGCCAGGACCTGGCGCTTCAGCACGGTGGGGGTGAAGAAGGCGACCTGCTTTTCGGTGGCCGAGATGTAATACCAGCTGTCATTGCCGAAGGTGGCGGTGGTTGAGGCATAGCCCAGCCGCGACTGGACCGAAGTCTTGGTGTCGGCGCCGACCTTGATGGCGCTTTCAATATCCGGGTCCGGCAGATAGCCGCGCTGGCTGATCACCGGAGCACAGGCGATCAACAGTGCAAGGGCGGCGAGTGGGACAAGGGCGAATTTCATGGCGTGGACCTTCGGCAGCGCTGATGTGCTAACCTCCTGGCGGCGGGCTGGCAAGACCGGACGCCCAGCAGGGATTTTGTGATGTTGAATTTGCTCAGGAAATCGGCGGCGCGCAAGCAGCAAGCGGGCCGCCTTTATGACGGGATCGTAAGCCGGGCGCGGGAACCCGTGTTTTTTGCCGGATTTGGCGTGGCCGACAGCCTGGATGGCCGCTTCGACATGCTGGCTTTCCATGCCTGGCTGGTGCTGACGGAACTCAAGGGCGCGCCCATCGCTCAGGATCTGACCAACCTGATTTTCACCGGATTCGACGAAGCCATGCGCGAACAGGGCGCGGGCGACATGGGTATCGGCCACAAGCTCAAGGCCATGGCCAATGCCTTTTATGGTCGCATGACGGCCTATGACTCCGCGAAAAATGATCAGGAACTGGCCGCAGCACTGGCGAAGAATCTTTGGCGTGGCGGCACGGCCGATGATCGCGCCCGCACGCTGGCGGCCTATGCAGCCAGTGCCCGCCAAAGCCTGAGCCGGTCCTTGCCGGACGCGCTCGATTTCGGCCCACTTCCGACTATATAGAGCCTATGACTGAAGGCCTGCCTTTTTCCCATTCCTACAATCTCGCCCGGCTGGGCAATGCCGGCGATACGGTCCGCTTTGCCGCGGATGAGGCGCAGCGCGCGGGCGTAGCCAAATGGGCGGGCATCCTGTCCCTGGAAAAATTTGAGATCCAGGCGGAGATCAAAAAACTGGCGGCCAACCGTTTCGGCCTGGCCTTCCATCTGATCGCCGATGTCACCCAGAGCTGTGTCGTCACGCTTGAGCCGGTTCCCGCCCACCTGGACAGGACCTTCGGCCGCGAACTGGTCTTTGTGGGCACCTCCCGCCACCGCGATGCCGCCGACTCAGCTACCGGTCCCGACCTGGTGCTGGACACCGACCAGGAGGAGGGGCCGGAGGAAATCGACAGTCTGCATCTGGACCTGGCCGTCCCGGTCCTGGAGGAATTCGTCCTGTCCCTGGACCCCTATCCACGCCGCCCAGGTGTGGAATTTGCCCGGGAAACCCCGGATTTCGAGCCTCCACAGAGCCCTTTTGCCGTCCTGAAAGGACTGCGGCCGGGCTCTTAACCCCTTAGGGCGGCCTGATTTTAGCCGGTTTTCCCTGGTTTTTGGCTTGAAACCGGGCGGGCTTTCCTGCTAACCACCCGGCCTGTTTTGCCCCCCGGATGGCTGGGAGGTGGTTGCGTGGTGCCCAGAGCGCCGCGCTCTGATTGGAGTCTTCCGCCATGGCGGTCCCGAAACGAAAAACCTCGCCGTCGCGCCGCAACATGCGCCGCTCGCATCACGCGCTCACGGCTGCTGCTCATGGCGACTGCCCGAACTGCGGCGAGCCCAAGCGCCCGCACCATGTTTGCGGCTCCTGCGGCCACTATGCCGACCGTGAAGTCGTGAAGGCGAAGAGCTAAACGCCCCCACCTGGTGTCGTGGTTTCGAAGTTCGCATATCGTCGATATCACGCTCCAGAGCGAACTTCGAAACCAAGCGACACCAGGAATTGAAAGGTTTCTAGTGTCCTTCGATTCCGAAATTCGCCCAGAGCCTGATATCGAGGTCGTGCGAATTTCGGAATCGGGACACTAGCGAAAAGGTGGCCGTGACCCGCGCCCTGACCGTCTCGATAGATGCCATGGGCGGCGATGCCGGCCCGGGTGTTGTCGTGAGCGCGCTGCTTAAGACCATTCAGCGCCATACCGACGTCAATTTTGTCCTGCATGGTGACGAGAGCCAGCTAAAGCCGCTGCTCGCGCGCCAGCCCAAGCTTGCCGGCCGCGTCACCGTCCGTCATGCCCCGGGCCGGGTGAGCATGGAGGACAAGCCCAGCCATGTGCTGCGCCGGGGCAAGGATACGTCCATGTGGCACACCATCAATTGCGTGAAGACGGGCGATGCCGATGTCGCCATCAGCGCCGGCAATACCGGCGCGCTGATGGCGGTGTCCATGTTCGGTCTTGGCATCATCGAGGGCATTTCGCGTCCCGCCATTGCGGTGATCTGGCCGACCTTGAAAGGCCAGTGCGTGGTGCTGGATGTGGGCGCCAATGTGAGCGCCACCGAAGAACAGCTGGTGGATTTCGCCGTGATGGGTGAGGCCTTTGCCCATGTGGTGTTCGGCCTCTCCAAGCCTACCGTCGGTCTGCTCAATGTCGGGGCCGAGGAGCAGAAGGGCAGTGAAGGGGTGCGCGGCGCCGCCCAGATCCTTCGCGATTCCAATCTGCCCATGGCTTTCCAGGGATTCGTCGAAGGCGATGACATCGCCAAGGGCACCGTTGATGTAGTGGTGACCGACGGCTTTACTGGCAATATCGCGCTCAAGACCGCCGAAGGCACTGCCCGCTTGGTAGGCTCCTGGCTGCGCCAGGCGCTGAAGCGGTCGCTGATCTCCAAGATGGGCGCGGTGATCGCTTCGGGCGCGCTGAACGCGCTCAAGCGCAAGATGGATCCGCGCGCCCAGAATGGCGGCGTCTTCCTGGGGCTCAACGGCATTGTGGTGAAAAGCCATGGCAGCGCCGATGCGGTGGGTTTCGCCAGCGCGGTGGACCTTGCCGTCGACATGGCCAAGGCCGACATCAACGCCCGTATCACCGCCGACCGGTCGGCCATCGCGGCGGAGAGCGCCGGCGCCCGAGCGAGCGAATTATGATCGCGAGTGAATTATGATCAGGTCTCGTGTCATCGGCTGCGGCGCTTACCTGCCGTCCAACATCGTCACCAATGACGATCTGGCCAAGCGCATGGACACGTCGGACGAATGGATCCGCGAGCGCACCGGCATCCGCCAGCGCCATATCGCGCAGTCCGGCGAAAAGACCTCCGACCTGGCAGTGGGTGCAGCCCGCGCCGCCCTGAGCGATGCCGGCATTGATGCGGGCGAACTGGACATGATCATCTGCGCCACCACCACGCCGGATGAAAGCTTTCCCGCCACCGCCACGGTGGTGCAGTCCCGCCTGGGCATGGCGCATGGCGCGGCGTTCGACGTGCAGGCAGTGTGCTCCGGCTTCATCTACGGCATGGCCGTGGCCGACAGCATGATCCGCACCGGCGCGGCCAATACGATCCTTCTGATCGGCGCGGAGACCATGTCGCGCCTGCTGGACTGGAACGACCGCGCCACCTGCGTCCTGTTTGGCGACGGGGCAGGGGCTGTGGTGCTGCAGGCCCATGACGGCATCGGCACCAATGCCGACCAGGGCATCCTGAACACCAGGCTGTTTTCCGACGGCCGGCTGCACGACATGCTTTATGCCGATGGTGGCGTCTCCTCGACCCAGACCACCGGCAAGCTGCGCATGCAGGGCAAGGAAGTGTTCAAGCACGCCGTCACCAACATCGCCGCCGCCATCAGCGCGTCCGCGGAAGCCGCCCATATTCCGGTCACAGATATCGACTGGTTTGTGCCGCACCAGGCCAACCAGCGCATCCTGGACGGCACCGCCAGGAAGCTGGGCATCGACCCCAACCGGGTGATCTCGACCGTGGCGCTGCACGGCAATACCTCCGCGGCGTCGGTCCCCCTGGCATTGGTCACCGCAGTCCAGGATGGCCGGATCAAACGGGGTGACCTGGTCCTGCTGGAGGCTATGGGCGGCGGCTTTACCTGGGGCGCTGCGCTTGTGCGCTGGTAACTGAGGGGCCGCGGTTCTTTTGGGTCCTGAGGGCGTCGCGCGATCGCTCGTGTACGTCTTGTACACGTCGCTCCGCGCTCCTGCTCAGGCCCCAAAACTCCTCGCGGCTCCTGGCGGCCAAGGTTAACTTAAGCTCCTTGCCCCAAGTCATTGATCTTGACGGGGTTTCGGCCCCGGCCTACCGTCACCCTGAGACCTAGAGAGTCGCAGGGACCATGACAACGGGAACTTTGACCAGAGCCGACCTGACCGAAGCTGTCTTCCAGGCGGTGGGACTTTCCCGCACCGACTCCGCGCAGATGGTCGAGGACATGCTTGAGGAAGTTTGCGGTGCTCTCGCCAAGGGCGAGACGGTGAAACTGTCCTCCTTCGGCACCTTCGCGGTGCGCCAGAAATCCCAGCGCATGGGCAGAAATCCCAAGACCGGCGACGAAGTTCCGATCGCGCCGCGCCGCGTACTGGTGTTCCGTCCCAGCCATGTGCTGAAGGCCGTGATCAATGGCCAGACGCCGTCTCCTGAAAGTGATGATTGATGTCGTCAGCGGCGCTCGCCTATTCGCACAAGTCCGCGGAAGCGTTCCGCACCATCAGTGAAGTCGCGATCGAGCTTGACGTGCCCCAGCATGTGCTGCGCTTCTGGGAAAGCCGTTTTGTCCAGATCAAGCCCGTGAAGCGCGCCGGCGGGCGGCGTTATTACCGGCCCGAGGATGTCGATCTTCTCAAGGGTATCCGCGCGCTGCTCTACAGCGACGGTTTCACCATCAAGGGCGTGCAAAAGGTGCTGAAGGAACGCGGCCTGCGCCATGTCGCAGACGTCGGCCGCGGCGGTGTGCCCGCCAAGCCCGAGCCTGTGGTGATCGAGAAGCTGGTCGAAAAGATCGTCTATATCGAAAAGCCCGTGGCCGCGGCGCCTCAGCCTGCGGCGCCGGCAAAGAAGCGTGCCACGCATCTGCGCGCCGTCGATACCTTGTCGCTGCCGTTCTTTGACGAGCCAAAACCGGTACGGGAATTCCCTGTGCTGGATGCGGCGCCCGAACCGGTGGCGGAATCGATTGTGGAACCGGCTATGGAGTCGCCGGTCGAAGCCATGATCGACACCATCCGGGAGGAATTCCTGGCCGGTGAAGAGCGTGAGCGGCTGGAAGAGTTGCTGGACGAGCTGACCGGCCTGAAAGACCGGCTGCAGGCGGCTAGAGACCGGTTCGCGCAGTAAGCGGAAAAACCAAAACTCTCCATGGCCGGCCTCGAGCCGGCCATCCAGGGCCTTAAGCTCGGTGTCTGTTGCCCTGGATGGGCTGGGGTCGTTAGCGACAGCGTAACGACGCCCGCCCATCGCGATTGTGAGACGATAGGTACGTCGTCCTGTTGGAAGTACCGGGAATATAAAGAAATAAAGCTTTTTCCATAAGGGCTTGCTGGCGGCAGGGTCCGCCGCTATGTTCCGCGCCCTCGAGGGAATCTGCCCTCAAAAATGATATCGGAACGTAGCGCAGCCTGGTAGCGCATCTGCCTGGGGGGCAGGGGGTCGGAGGTTCAAATCCTCTCGTTCCGACCATTCAAGACCGCTCGCTAAGCGAGCGGTCTTGAATGCCAAGCCCGCCCGCGCGACAGCGACTTGAGGGCGGGCGCGGCAGGAAGCCTTGTTTTGGTATCTAAGCAGACAAATCTACTCTGACCCCAATTCTCATCGTTGGCGGGTCCGCGGAGGTCGCCTAGCGCTGGTCGGGCGCCTTGCTATATTGCATGAGGATCGTATTGCTTCGAACACCAAGCACCAATGGTAAAGTTTAACGCTGATGTTCTGCGATGGGCGCGCGAGACCGCCGGCCTGAACCAGGCCGAGGCGGCGAAAAGGCTTGCCATTGGCGCCGCCCGTGGGCTTGAACCAGAAGAGCGGCTGCAGCTGCTCGAAAGCGGGCGGGGTGAGCCTTCTCTTGCCCTCATCCGCAAGATGGCGAAGCAATACCGCCGCCCGCTGATCTCGTTTTACTTGTCTAAGCCACCCGAACGTGGCGAACGGGGGCAGGACTTTCGCACACTGCCCGATGCCGAGGCACGTGCGACGGGCCCCCTCGTGGACGCGCTTCTTCGCGACTTGAAGGCGCGCCAGGACATGGTTCGCTCGCTTCTTCTTGATGATGATGGTCGCGATCTTCCCTTCATTGGGTCGCGCAAACGCGCTGAGGGCGTTGCGGCAGTCGTCAAGGCGATCACGGCTACGCTGGGATTCCGCCTTGAGGAATTTCGTGCGCAGAAAAACGAAGAGGAAGCCTTCGCCTATCTGCGTCGCTTGGCCGAAGCCCAGGGCATCTTCGTTGTCTTGGCGGGTAATTTAGGCAGCCATCATACCGCCATTGGCGTGAACGTGTTTCGTGGCTTTGCGCTCGCGGACGGCATCGCGCCGTTCGTTGTCATCAACGATCAGGATGCCAAATCTGCTTGGTCGTTCACACTTGCGCATGAGCTTGCACACCTTTGGCTAGGGCAAACTGGGATCAGTGGCGCAAGGCTGGAAACCGCGATCGAAAAGTTCTGCAGCGACGTCGCGAGCAAGTTCCTTCTGCCCGACATCGCCGACTTTACGCCAGGCAAGGCCGATGCGCTGGTTACAGAAATTGAGGAATTTGCGTTAGCTCGTCGTATCAGCGCATCTATGGTCACCTATAGATTGTTCGTGGCTGGCACAATCTCGGAAAAACAATGGCGCCAAATCTCAGCCATCTTCCGCGAGCGCTGGCTAGCCGGAAACGCGGCCCGAAAGGCCAAGGCGAAGCTGTCCGAGGGTGGCCCGAACTACTACGTCATTCGCCGGCACCGGGTTGGGAACGCGTTGCTGTCGCTAATCAGCAGGAGCCTGTCAGACGGCACGATTACGCCGACAAAGGCCGGCAAGGTTCTTGGCGTCAAACCGCGGAGTGTCGGGCCGCTGCTGGCGACCACCTCCACGCCCTGGGCGGCGTAGGGCGCGCGCGATGCATCTAATCGACGCCAATGTCCTGATCACCGCGCACAACCAATATTATAATATCGAACAGGTCCCTGAATTCTGGGAATGGCTCCGGCATATGGGCGAAGCCGGCGAGATTAAAATGCCGCTGGAAATCTATGAGGAGATCAGGGACGGCGGAACTGACGAGGAAGCCGACGCGCTCTTCGCGTGGATTTCAGATCCGGACAACAAGGCGGCGATCTTGCTGGGCGAAGCCGCTGATCCCGTGCTTGTGCAACAGGCCATCAACCAGGGCTACGCGCCCGACCTGACCGACGATGAGCTTGAAGAGATCGGCCGCGATCCCTTCTTGGTGGCTTATGGCCTCGTGGATACCGCCAATCGCTGGGTGTGCACGACTGAAGTGTCCAAGCCAAGCAAGACACGACAGAATCGAAAGCTGCCAGATGTCTGTAATGATCTGGGCGTCAGCTGCTGCAACACCTTCTCCCTGACAAAGAAGCTCGGCTTTAAGACGGGCTGGAAGCCCAAGCCTTAGGAAGAATTGGGGTCAGAGTGGATTTCCCCTGACATAGCTCCACTCCGGCGCTCAACTTCGGCCAATGATCCGGCTCCAGGTAAGTGGGCGAGATCAACTGGGACCGACATCGATAAACTGACCATTTATCAGCAGCGGATGAGTGTGCCATCTGATTTTTTGTCATTAACCTCTCGATATCACACTCGAATTTAATTTGCGCGCGTCGCGTCCTCACGATGGACACCCAAGCCGGTGATCTGTATGCGGACGACATTGCCGCTTCGCGGGGGCGGAGCTTTCAACAGGGGACTACCATTATGAAAATCACACTTTGCGCTGCGCTGCTGCTCGCGTCTTCCATGTCTGCGGTCGCGCAGGAAAGCGCGGCTTTGCCCGCGCCATACTTCGAACTTGGCGTCGGCATGAACATCGTACCCACCGTGAGCACGCAGACCTACACGTTCAGGAGCGGCGCAAACACCGCAACCGGTAAAATTGACCTGGATTATGACACCGGCCTCGCGGGCGGCGCGGAGATTGGTTATGCCGGTGTCGGCATTCCCGAACTGCGTCTTGGTGTCGGCTATGACTATCTGGAAGGAAAATTCGCTTCCGGCGTGATAACCGGCACGGTCAATGGAACATCGGGCTCCCTGCCGTTCAGCAGGGCGGATATCGCGTCGCTGGGCGGCAGCCTGGACAATGACGTTCATGTCGTTGCCGGCAATGCCTATTACAGCCTGCCGATGTGGGGTGGCATTCGTCCCTATTTCGGGGGTGGTATCGGTGCTGCGTTCATTCAGAATGCAGGGTCCAATCTGGCACTGACGGCAACGGCGGGTTTCCGCTGGGAATTGACCGAGCAGTCCTATATGGGCGTGCGCTATCGCTTTTATCGCGTCGAGGGTCCGACCGACGATCTGGGCATCAAGTATGAGCCGATCATGACTCATTCCGTGATGGCGATCATCGGCATGTATATGGATTGAGCGAGGGGCCGCGCGGCGGGCGATCAGCAATAATGCGTCTGGGGCTCGCTGCGAGACTGGGCGTAGATGCATTGCGATCCCCGCCAGACCTCAAAGTTCTTGCCGTCGGCAAGCTTGCGCCCGGTCAAGATCGCTGCGCTATCGGATGGCGAGATGTTGGACGTGATCAAGGTGGGATAGTCGTCGCCTTGAAGCACCCGTATTTGATACAGCACGACAAGCCTCGCTTGGGCCGGGGCAGGCGGGACGTTACCGCAACTACCACTTCAACTGAAGCGTCAAGCCGCCTTCGCCCAGTCCACCGCGCACCAGCGGCTTGAAGTCGCCACCGCTGCCGGACCTGGCGGAAAAGAAATCCATGCGTCCGTCCTGAACACCGAACTTCTGCGCCAATGTCCCAAGGCTGGATGCGCTCTCGGCAGGCCGCAGATAGTCTCTCAAGGAAGGTGGCAAGACAGTCGGCAGGGCGATCGAGCCCCCATTGCCCGGCATGATGCCGCCGGCAAGGGCTGGCTGTCCCGGCCCGGCTATCGCCAGGCCAACAACCGCTACCCGAAATAGGAGGGGTACACGTACCATGTCCGCCCCGTCTGCGCCGCCTGAACGGCGATCTGGCTGCTCTTATAGCAGGTTGGCGCACTGCGAACAACGCGGTCCGGCCATCGCCTGATCAGGCCAGGCGCGCAATTGGGCCTGGGAACGCACATCTGCTAGTCTGCGCCGAGGAGGGGGCATTGTCAGACACAAAATTGCTCGTCTACCGCTGCCCCGCCAGCCCAGCGCAGGTCCGGGTCACGGCCGGCGTCGCACTGGCGCTTTGCCTTACCTACGTCGTCACGCTTTTCTTTCGAAACGATATCCTTCCTCCCAGCGAATTCTTCGTCGCGATCACCAGCCCGCTCCTGATCATGGCGGATTGGATCACGGGAACGCTGCTGTTCGCCCAGGCGCGGGTCCTGCGCGCCCGCTCCCTGCAGGTGCTGGCAGCGGGATATTTCCTGGCCGGACTGTTCGTGTTGCTGCGCGTTTTGTCTTTGCCCAGCGTTCTGGCGTCTTCCGCCAGCTTCGGCCCGCACTACAACGTGCCCTTGTGGTTCTATCTCGCTTCCCACGCGGCGCTGGCGCCGGCCGTCATGATCTATGTTTGGCTGAACCAGGCCACGGACCAGGCCGCGCCAACGGCATCACCAGACAAGCTGTCGCTTGGCCGCATCCTGGCTACATCGATCATCCTGGCAGGAAGCGTGATCCTGGTGGTGACAGCGGTCGAAACCACCCTGCCAATGTCATCCCCCATGTTCCTGGCGGCGTCCGCGGTGATGCTTCTGGTCATTGCCTCTATGGCCATGCTGGGGCGCAGGCTGCAGTCGGTGCTGGATCTCTGGCTCATCTTGATGATGTGGGGCTGGTTCCTGGAAACGGCGCTGACCGCGCTGCCGTCGTCGGGCTATACCGCCGGCTGGTATGCGGCCCGCAGCCTGGGCCTGGTGTCAGGCCTGTTCGTCCTGTTCGCCCTGCTGGCGGAAACCAGCAAATTCTATGCGCAGACCGTGCTGCAGCTGATGGCCCAGAAGCAGGAACGCGAGCACCGTTTCCTGATCCACAAAGCCATCACGGGCTCCCTCGCCCATGATATACGCCAACCGCTCTCCGCCATCCTGCTCAATGCCCAGATGGGCAAGAGAACTCTGGCCCAGCCTGAACGGGGTGTTGCGGCCCTGCTGGAGGAGCTGGATCTGACCCTGAACGAAATTGTCACCTGCAGCGACAGGGCCAACAGTATCATCAAAAGCACGCGCACCATTTTTGCGCGGGAAGGCGCAGACAGGAGCGCCACCGACCCGGCTATTCTCTTGCGCACCACGCTGGCCATGGTGGCAGACAGCGCGCGGGCACAGGAGGTCTCCATCGGGCTTGTGGTTGAGGGGCAGCCAAAACCAATCACCATAAACCGGATGCAGATGCAGCAGGCCCTGCTGAACCTGTTCCAGAACGCGATCGAGGCTCTCAGCCACGCCTATGGGCGAAACCGCACCATGCGGGTCAGTTGCATTCCCTGGGGAGATGTGGGGGTGATTATCCGGGTCGAAGACAATGGTCCCGGCATTTTGCCGGCCGACCGGGAAAAGATCTTCAACACATTCTTCACCACCCGCGTCGACGGCGCAGGCCTGGGACTGCCGATCGCCCGCGCCGTGATCGAGGACCATGGCGGCAGGATCAGCGCCGAACCACTGTCGCCGGTCGGGACGGCCTTTGTTGTTCGCCTGCCTTATGGCGGTGAAGTCGTGTCCGGGATCAACACACGCGTGGCTTAAAAGCGGGAAAGCCGCCGTCGCGCAAAGCCCGGCCGTTCCTACTGTACCGGTTGCGCTTCGGGAAATTTCCACTTGCCGTTCAGGATTTCCGCGCGCGGCCGGTAGAGCCGCACCATATAGTTCCAGCCGGGCACGATGGGGATGCAATTGAGCGCCTTGGCCGGATCGCCGCCGAACTGGATTGTCACCGATCCGTCCGCATCCTTTTTTGCGGTGAGGCTGTTGAAGGAATAGACGCCACGGTCATTCTTGGGGATATAGCCGCTCTTGTCGTAGACGATCACCGACCAGAACCCGTCTACCGGGACATCCTTCACGTTCAAGCGGTACTGAGTCTTCCCGTCATTCTGGCCGGGCGTGACATTGAGGTAGGTAGCCTCCTTCTCGGGATTGCCGCCCCAGGCCATGGCCGCGCCGATCAGGTGCCGCACCGGGTCCACATTCGGATCGTCTTTTCCTCCGAACATGTGCCTCAAGTCGGGCAATGACTCGCCAAGCGTGAGAAGCGCCTCGCGAATCTTCTTCTGGCTCCTCAGGTCCCAGTTGGGCACTTCAAATCTACCGGGATTCTTCTGTTCGACCTTGATCGCAGTCTGCAGCAACTGAACCTCAGCCAAGTCTTTGGGATCGGCCGGATCCACCAGGATGCGGATCCCGAAAACGGTATAGCGGGTGCCGATCTCCTCCTTCGTCAAAGTGTGCTTGCCTGCGCCATAGGCGACCATCACGACGAATTCGTCCTCATCGAACACCTGCATCGACAGGAAGCGTTTGCCCGGATCCGGCAAGGTGACGGTGACCGGGCCGGCATTCAGGTCGAATACGCCAGCCGAATAGAGCGTGTCGCGATTGAGACGGACAACGGTTTGATTGTCGATCGGGGCGGGCTCGGAGAAGTGAAAGAAGCGGCCGAACCCGCCTTCCTTCACGATATTGCCGAAATACATGTCGGACTCGGCGCGAATGAAATTGTCCGGTGTTACGGCGATGGTTTGTGGCATGGGGCTCTCACAGACGGTTTGGGCAAGTCATAATGCTGCCGGCCAGAAACCGGAGAAGCTGGACCAAGGGCCATGAAAGCCCTGGCCATGGGTTCGAAAAAAGACAACAAAAAGATCGATTTGTTCGCCCCCGATACTCCTTTAAGGTTCCCCGGCACCTTTTGAATATTCCGCGCGAAGGATGATTTTGAGCAAGCCCGGCGCTCCGGCCGATATCCCTGATGGCCTGCCGCTGCCACAGCGTTATTGGGCTATTTTCACCATAGCGCTGGGCGTCGCGATGTCCGTGATCGACGGCGCCATCGCCAATGTCGCGCTCCCCACCATCGCCCAGGATCTTCACGCCAGCCCCGCCTTTTCCATCTGGGTGGTCAATGGCTATCAGCTCGCCATCACGATATCGCTTCTGCCCCTGGCGTCCCTGGGCGAGATCATCGGCTACCGCCGCGTCTATCTGGCGGGATTGCTGCTCTTCACGCTGGCATCGCTGCTGTGTGCCTTGTCGGATACGCTGGTGCTCCTGACGCTGGCGCGGTTCGTGCAGGGCTTTGGTGCAGCCGGAATCATGAGCGTGAATACGGCGCTGGTTCGCTTTATCTATCCGCATCGCTTGCTGGGCCGCGGAATTGGCATCAACGCCCTGGTGGTGGCTGTCTCTGCCGCTGTCGGCCCAACCCTGGCCTCGGCCATCCTGGCGGCGGCGAACTGGCCCTATCTGTTCGCGGTCAATGTTCCATTCGGTATTGTGGCCGTACTGGTCGGGATGCGTGCCCTGCCGCTCACGCCACGCGGCCATCATGCCTTCGACTGGCAAAGCGCCCTGATCAGTGCGTTGGTCTTCGGCCTGGGCATTGCCGCCATCGACAGTGCCGGCCATGGCGAGGCGCCGTATCTCTATCTGTCGGAAGGCCTGATTGCCGGCCTGGCCAGCATCGTCCTGGTGCGCCGCCAGCTCACCATGGCGTCCCCGCTGCTGCCGGTGGACCTGCTGCGCATTCCCATTTTTGCCTTGTCGATCTGCACCTCGGTTGCATCCTTCTGTGCCCAGATGCTGGCTTTTGTTGCGCTGCCTTTCTATCTGCATCAGCGATTCGGCTATTCGGCGGTGGAGATCGGCCTGTTGATCACGCCATGGCCGATTGCTCTTGCCTTTACAGCGCCGCTTGCCGGGCATCTGGTGGATCGCTACCCGGCGGGTCTTCTGGGCGGGATCGGACTTTTGCTGTTTGCGGCGGGACTTACCACGCTCGCATTCCTGCCTGCGCACCCGGCCTTGTTCGACGTGATATGGCGCATGGCGCTGAGCGGCGCAGGTTTCGGCCTTTTCCAGTCGCCCAACAACCGCACCATGATCGCGGCGGCGCCACGCGAACGCAGCGGCGGCGCCAGCGGCATGCTGGGCACCGCACGGTTGCTGGGTCAGACCACGGGAGCGGCCCTGGTGGCGCTGTTCCTCGCGCGCTACCCAAGCGAGGGCACAAGGATAGCCCTTTTTGCGGGCGCCGGTTTCGCCATGCTTGGCGCCGCGCTCAGTACATTAAGACTGTCAAAAGCGGGCGCCCGTGGCAGCGATGCGGTGCGCGTGCAGGAAGATCAGCGCGCGACCGGCGAGTGAGAGCATGTTGGAGTGCTGCCGGTCTCACGCATCCGTTTTGCGGCCCGGTGCATCGAACAGATCGCGGTTCTTGGCAAAAGCCTGGGTGATGTGATCGGCCACGGTGCTGATCGCCAGGTTCTTGCGATCCTGCCGTCGTTTCAGCAGCCAGACTTCGCGCGTGAGTGAAACAGGTTGCAGGGGGCAGGGGTTCAGGCCTTTTTCCCTGCGGCCGATATAATGCGGCAATAGCGCGACCCCGGCGCCGGCCCGGGCGGCGAGGGCCTGGGCGAATTGGTTGTCTGCGCGAAAGGCCATCTGCGCCCGTGGAAACTGGCGCGCCAGCCACACGGCCTCGGGCAGGTCTGAATTGTTCTCATCAAAGCCCACAAACACCGGCTCTTTGCCGCTTGCCACCCGCCGGCAGAGCACCGGTGTCGCGTAAAATCCGTAGCCGATCGTGCCGAGCTGGCGGGCAATCAGTTCACTATCCTGGAGTCTTCCGATCCGCACCGCGATGTCGGTTTCGTACCGCTCCAGGCTGACGGAGCGGATCTTGGTCGCCACGTCCAGCTCCAGGCCAGGATACCGAGACGGCATTTCCGCCAGCCTGGCGAACAGGAAGCCGTGCGCAAGGCCAGGCGGCGCATTCACACGCACCAGCCCTTTGGGCGTATCGTCCAGTCCGCCGCGGCCAAGCGTGGTCGCTGCCGCTTCCATCTCGCCCGCGGCCGCCATGGTGCGGGTACCTGCTGGTGTCAGCGCATAACCGTCGGGCCGCCGCTCCACCAGCTTTTCGCCCAGGGTCGCTTCCAGGGTCCGGATGCGGCGCGCCACCGTGGCGTGGTTGATGGAAAGCACCCTGGCCGCCGCCGACAGGCTGCCGTGCCGGGCCAGCGCCAGAAAGACCCGTAGATCTTCCCAGTCCGTGCCCGGGCGGTTTTGCCGGTTTTCGCCTGTGCGTTTTTGCTCAGCCATTGCGTAAGAATAGCGAATTTTTCGCGAGGCTGCACCTCCCTATCTCCTCCTGGGAAGGGACCATGCAAGGAGACAGGTCATGAACAAGCAGCAAAAGGTTGCCATTATCACCGGCGCTTCGCAGGGCATCGGCGCCGGGCTCGTCAAAGGGTATCGCGATGCCGGTTACGCCGTTATCGCCAATTCCCGCAGCATCAAGCCGTCTGCGGATTCAGGCATTGTCACGGTCGCCGGAGATATCGCGGATCGTGCCGTTGCGCAAAAGGTGGTCGAGACCGCGATCCAGCGCTTCGGCCGCATCGACACGCTGGTCAACAATGCCGGTGTCTTCATCGGCAAGCCGTTCACCGACTACACCGCCGAGGATTATCGCAAAGTCATCCATGTGAACCTGGACGGTTTCTTCCATGTCACGCAACTGACCCTTCCCCGGATGTTGAAGCAGAAGAGCGGCCACATCGTGCAGATTTCCACCGCCCTGGTGGACCAGCCGATCGCAGGCGCCGGCGCCGGGCTTGCCGCCCTGACCAAGGGCGGGCTTGACGCGGTGACCCGGGCGCTTGCCATCGACTATGCCAAGGACGGCATTCGCGCCAATGCCGTGGCGCCCGGCATCATCAAGACGCCGATGCATGCCGTGGAGACCTACGATTTCCTGGCGGGATTGCATCCGCTCGGACGCATGGGCGAGGTGGATGAGATTGTCCAGGCTGTCCTCTATCTGGAACAGGCGGGCTTTGTTACCGGCGAGACTTTGCGGGTCGATGGCGGCCAGCACGCCGGACGCGGGTGATGGGGGAAGCAACAGATGCCATATGTGAACATCAAGGTGACGCGCGAAGGCACCATAGAGGGCGCATCCAGCACAACCGCGGAACAAAAGGCGGCATTGATCAAAGGTGTCAGTGATCTGTTGTTCGAGGTGATGGGAAAGCCCCAGAGCAGCACCTTCGTGGTCATCGACGAAGTCGAGATGGATAGTTGGGGCGTGGGCGGATTGCCCGTCGCGGACTATCGCAAGCAAGAGGGGTGAGGAGCTGCCACTGTCATCAGGCGTTCCGTGGGCCCCGTTAACGGATGGAATTCGCGGCGATTGAACGAGCCCTTTGCGTCCGTTAGCTTGTCATCCAACAATGTCTATGCATACCGACGGCAGGGGATTTGCGGAGTTCAGGGGGCGTATCGGCTCAGCCGCCCTGGCAACAATCGCCGATCATTGGAAAGCTGCCCTGGGCAACAAGCGATTGCCCGTTTGGACTGCGATCGAGCCATCCTGGATTGCGCCTCATCTTACGCGCGTATTTGCCTTCACGTACGACAGGCGGTCGGGCGAAATCACGCGCAGCCTGGTGGGCGGCCAACTCCTTGCGATGTTTGCGGGAAGCCACCGGGGAACACCTCTGGAGCAATTGCAGGCACCCCGGCTGGCTCTGCGGATGCACCTCACGGTTTCCCGCGTGGTCCTAGAGCCTGCCTTTTATCGCGGCACGGGAAAACTGTTCCGCCAGGGCCCCCATGTCGTGGAGGGGGAAAGGATCGTTCTTCCCTTGTCGACCGACGGATTGAACGGAGATGGCGCGCTTGGCGCGTCCGATTACCATCATCCCCTGGTTGAATCTGCCACCGATCCGGTGGAAGTCCTGCACGACGGGGAAGAATGGTTTGCGGTGAGCTGATTCAACAAGACTTGCATGTTTTGGGGTCAGGGTGGATTTTCCCTGACCCCAATTTCACATCTTTGGCGGAACAGCGTTACGGAATCTATTTCGCCGCGACCAGCTCGATTTCGACCAGGGCGCCGGGGGTCGGCAAGTTGACCTGGATTGCCGAGCGCGACGGGCGGTTGGGCTGGTCCGCGGTGCCAAAGCGCTTGGCCCATTCCGAGTTCAAGCCGGCGAAATCGATCTGATTGCCCTTGGCGGGATCGGCCACCAGGAAGACCGTCGCCTTTATCACATCGCCAAAGCCCAGATTGTTCTTGGCCAGCATGGCTTGCAGCTTGCCCAGGATATTGTCGGCCTGCTGGACGGTATCACCCATCCGGCCCGGGCTGCCGGCGGGAATATTGGGATTGAGCGGATCGGCGGTGGTGCCGCTGAAGAAATAGACGGTTTGGCCCGGCGGCACGATGCGCTGCGCCGCGGCCGGCATGGCGGAGGTGCAAAGCGCCAAAGCCGCGCCCAGGCAGGCGAATTTCCATGAATGAGTCATCAAGTGTCTCCCCTGTGTTTAAAAATGATTTGAACCGGTTTTGCATTCGCTCAAGCTCGGCGCGCGAGCATGCGTCGCCCCGTCCTTCGCTTACGCTCCGGACGTTCGGCACTCAAATCGGTCCACTGGACCGATTTGCCGCTGGCGCGGACGTGCCTCACCCCATGATCCTCAACTGATCCGGATCGAGCATGGTGATGTAGATACGCCCATCGAGCACCAGCACGCCGCTGATTTCCACGTTGCGCCCTTCGAGGTTAAAGAGCTCCGGAAAGGCGCCGTCACCCCCGAAAGGCACAAAGCCGGCATATTTGCGGTTGTAGTAGGGGTTCTCCAGCGTGACATATGTTCCCAGCGGGGTTCGCTCGACATGTGCGCGGCCGCGGATTGTCGTGACACTTCCTTGCGAAACCAGATGGCCGGGGGTCGCCGGCTCAGCCAGGGCCGGTAGGCTGGACGCAACCATCATGAGCGCAAGAAACTTGAACCGCATAAGGACCTCCAAACGAAATCAAGCCAACCTACCAGATACCGACCGGTTCGTCCGGTAGTTTTTGGAAGCTTTCTCAACTGCCCAGGATATTGATGGCGCGCGACGCCACCACCACTACGGTCATCAGCGAAAACGAACTTTCCAGCATCATCAGCAGCTTGGCCCGCGCCGTGAGCGGCATGGCATCGGTGGTGCTGAAGGCGGTTGCGGTCGAATAGGCCAGATAGAGATAATCGATAAAGACCGGACGCCAGTTGGCGGGCACATCTTCGCTGGGCGCCGACTCCTGCGGGAAGAGCCAGTCCGTACCCGTGTTTGTGCGGTTCAGCCGCTTTTGCGGGCCGCCACGGTCAATCTGCCAGTAGAGCAGGGCGAATATGATCACGTTGGTGATCCATACCCCGATGCTGGAACTGAGAAGTTGAATGCCGGTTATGTCCGCCGGTCTCCTGACCATCACGATCAGCACATTGATCAGGTTGATCACCATGGCGGGCGCAGCGACAACGAACATGAGCAGGATCACCACTCGTTCCACCTGCAGCCAATAGGGCTTTCTGGTCCCGTATATCGCGACGGCGATAATGGGTAGCGCCGCCATCAGGCCCAGGATCCAATTCACGCCCGCTGGAAGCAACCGGATGCGATCCGGCAGCATGCCCAGCATCACGACAGAAGCCACAACCGCAAACGCCACGGGCCAGCGTGGTTCAAGCTGCGTCTGGCCGGAAGGAGCCAGGGGCACGTGTTGCGGCAGGACTGCGGGACTGGACATTGTCTTATCTGGCAGCGACGGCCCCGCTGGTTGGCTGGCCCATATGAATGCCATTCAGCATCGCCTGGTGATCGCGGATCACCGGCACTGTCTGTCGGGCGAACTCCCTGAGCGGCGCATACCCGTTTTTGTCACGGGCATAGCCTTCGAGGGTGGCGATCAGTTCCTGATGGACCTGCATCTGCTGTGACACATAGAGGCGGTCGAATGCCGTGCCATAGCTGGTCAGGAGCGCGCGGTGCATCTTTGTATGCGGGGGATCGAACAGCGGCGGCGGTGTAATCCTGCGATTGACAAAGGAACGATCCGTTATCCGCTTCATGTCTGCCCAGATCTTCCTATGCGCAGGTATCATGTTGGTGGCGAAGCCGCGGACGGCCGGATTGCTCGAACGTTCCAGGGCCAGCTTGCCGGTCACGATCACGAATTTGTCGCCCATCATCACGGCCTGGGCGAAATCCTTGGCTGTCCGGTTCCCGGGCGATGAGGTGACATATCCAACCTGCTCGGGAAATGACTGGGCCGCGGCTGGAATGGCGGCGCAGGGCGGCAACAGTGTGCAAAGGGCAGCCAACAGCAGCTTTTGCATTTGGCGCACTCCAGCGGCATCGCAGCCATCCTAGACGAAGCGGCCTGCAACGGCCACGAAGGGGCCCGTTGGACCAATGGCTAATGGCCAAGGCCCAATCCCGCCAGGGATTCAGCAGCTGATCGTCTTGCAGGTGGTGGAGCGCTCATCCATGGAAGGCATGGAAGGAAGGGCGCGGCTACCGCGCGTGGGGAAGGCCGAGGCCTGTGGAAAGCGCCGAGCATTGGGGTTGGAACCGTATCTTCCAACCCCAATGCCGGCGGCAGAAACTCACTTCAATGGGTGATCGGCGTAACGCTGGCGGATGCCGCCACCGGCTTGAGCGCCGGTTTGGAGTCGGACTTGCCCAGTTCCGGCGTCAGGGTGCCGCTAATATAGGCGCCCGATTCGACCTTGATCTCCTGGTGCAGGATGTCACCGGTCATGCGCGCGGTACCGTTGAGTATCACCTTCTTGGCTTCGATCCTGCCTTCGATGGAGCCGGAAAGCTCCACTTCGTCGCCATAGACAGTGCCCTTGACCTTGGCGTTCTGGCCGATCTTCACGCCCACGCCGCGCACATCGCCTTCGATCTGGCCGTCGATCTGGATGTCCTCGGTGCTTTCGAGCTGACCTGTGATCTTGAGCGACTTGCTGATGACTGAAGCCATTTTTACTCCTGTTTTTGCTGGGGATGGTTGAGGGGTAGGAGGGGCGGGCGGCGCGGCCGGTTTGGCGGCGGCTGGGCTCGCGGCCTGCGGCTGCACGGCGGCGGGACTGGTGGCCTGCGCCTGGGGCTGTGCCGTTTGCGGTTGCGCTGTCTGCGGCTGGGAGGTCTGGGACTGCTGGCGGCCGTCGCCGGACTTGTCGTTGCGATTGAATAGATTCATGTACGTATCTCCGGAAGTTGATCTAAAGTCTCAAAGTAGCTGATGGGCCGCCATGGCATCCGGCCAGTCATCCGGGCGCCCTGGGCGACCGTGATGTGGGTGTGGAAAAGGCGGCCTTCGATCTCGGCGCTGGCCTCGACCGAGACGGTAGGGGCAAAAACACGGCCATTCAGGTGCCCGGCGATGACGACCTCGCGCGCGATGATGTCGCCTTCGACATAGCCGCCGGCGGCAATGACCAGTTTGATTGCTGCGATGCGGCCTCTCACCAGGCCGGCAATCACAAGCTCGCCCTCAATCTCAAGTTCGCCCTGAATCCCCACGCCGGGACCAAGGATCGAAGGCGGCGCCTCAGCCTCTCCGGGTGCGGTTTTGCTCCCCGGCCGCTGGGCCTCAGTTCTGCGAGTCAATGTCAGCATGAACAGCCCTGTTCAAGCCCCGACCCAACCCCCGGGGGATCATGTCAGAAAGAAGAGCCAGAGCAAGCATTTATTGCATATGCGCTTGTTCCATATGGAACTTTCCGCCCGCGGTCGTTAAGGATTCGTATCCGGCCGATCAAGCGCCCGTCCCATACCAAAGTATGCCGGCCAACATACCTAAGGGCCAATTTTCCGAAGTCGCTGAGTATTTGAAAATCCGGCCGTTCGATACCGGAGCCTCAGTTGCGCTACTTCGTCAATGTCACAGCCAATGAAGCCGTGCTTCAGGATCCGGGCGAGGGATTCTCGGACCTGTATGAAGCCTGCACGCACGCCGTGGAATTGGCGGCCGAACTGTTCACCCAGTATCCGCGCAAGGTGAAGAACGTCACCTCCGGCGTGCCGCTGGCTGTCGAAGTCATCGACGGTAACGGCGCTATCGTTTTCCGGTCGCCCGTCGAATAGCGCGGCGCACGCACGAATTCATCAATGATGGGGAATCTCGACCTGGCTTTCAGGCCGGCTCCGCGCAACCTTTGAATCGGTGAGTTCCGCCAGGTCCCGATACGCCTTGGCGATACCCAGCAATCGCCGATGAATCTCGGGATCATCGCAGTGCATGGCCTGCTGATGAGCCTCGTGCGCTCTGGTCAAATAGTTTTCGCGGCTTTCAAGCATGATGACACCTATGCATTTCGTCCTTGAACCGGGCAACGCATGAAAGCGTCTTTGGTTCTGCGCAAATGAAATGGGCCGGCCAACAAGGCTGTTGGCCGGCCCGGCATTTCGGTTACGTCACTGCCAGTCGCGGTTGACGTTGTAGTAAGTGTAGGTTTGCTCCCGGATCGATCCCAGGCTGCCATCATGCTTGGTGAGATCCTTGAGAGTGTAGGCGGGAGCATTCTCCAGCAGGTCTTTGCTCAACGGCACGACATAGCCGCCCTTGTCCTCGTCATAGTCGAGCAATGCCCAGGGGACGGGATAATATTTCTCGCCCATGCCCAGAACTCCGCCAAAACCCAGGGCCGCGAAGAGGATCTGATTGGATTGCTTGTCCAGCACGATGTCTTCCACCGTCCCGATCTTGTCGCCGGTTTCGTTATAGACGCTCGTGCCCTTCACTTTGGATGCAAGTATTGCGCTGGTGTGACCAGTAGCGGTCGTCATGGCGTACCTCCCATTGGGTGTGAAGCGGTAACGCCAGCGGCTGCCTCTTGTTGCCGGAACCTGAGGCTATTTCGGTGAAGATTGCAGACTTGCTCGCGGATGTCCGGTTCCGGAAGACCGGGCGACGTCGAATAATCAGAGACTGTATTCCCGAGGCTCCGGCGCATCGACCAAACCGGCGAGGGAAAACCAGTGCTCGCTTTCGCCCTTGACGTCGGACGTCGTGTGCAGCCACTCGGCAAGGCTCTTGAATTCGGTTGCCCCGAAGATGCCGGCCGGATGAGAGCCTTGTGCCGCCAGGGGCATCACGATGCGCTCGCCGAATCCCGAATTTCCTCCGGTCCGATAGACCAGGCCGTGCCCCCGATAGAGCGCCGGCTCATGCAAAACGCGGCGGGCGCGGATCAGGGAGCGGGGGTATTTGTCGTCCGGCCTCAGTTCCGACAGCCGGGTCCCTTTGAAAGGCTTGCTGGAAACCCCGGTGATTTCGATGCCGGCCAGGCGCCCGACAAAATCGTCCAGGCTGGCGTCATAATCATAGGACCACACGATGGGCAGATGCGTCTTGATGGCGGAGGGCCGTAAATCGGGCCAGCCCGGCAGCCGCCCAGGCCGGCATATGGCACGCCAATGCTGGGCCACCTGCTTCAGGGCCGGAGAGACGATCGTGCTTTCGAATTCCGTGTAAGCGCTCTCGAACTCGACTTGGTCCATCGAGTCAGCCCCCCCGATTCTTTGGGCCAAACCCTATCGCAGCATGTTCACAGTGCAAACCAACCCTTGGTGGTTTTCGCATTCTAATGGCGCGGGTTCCGGCGGTGGGAACTCCCGGCGCAGCCGCACTCGTTGATGGGCAGGCAGAAGAGCAATGCGCCCGTCTCGTCGGCCACCTCCAGCGCCACCGGAACGACGGACCATGCATCAGCCTCGTCGACGGGATATTCCCGTCTGAGGTCCGACGCGACATTCCTGGCGTGATCGAAAAGCTGGTCCATGTCGCTGAAGACGTCACCTTCGTCGTCTGTCACCAGGCTGTCCTGGGTGCGGATGTTCAAGAAATAGCGCATCGGCTCATCTAGCGTTCGATCCAGCGATGGGGCTTTGAGATTTGTCAAAAAGCCGGAAAAGCAAAGATCGTGGTTAAAAGAATGCAAGCGCTTGGGAATGCTGCCGTCCATTGGCCTTTCGTGACTTCCAGGATCGTTAAGCAGAAACCCTACTGCGGAATTTTTGGACATCTCGCGGCAAATGCAGGTGGCCCCGGGCTTTTGCTTTTTTGCCCGTTTCTGGCCAAAATCCGCCCCGAAGGCCAAAAACGGCCGGGGCGGAGCTCATGAAAATCAGCAGGATCGCAGCGTCGGCAAGCCTTCAGCTGCTTAAATACGTTGCCGGCGAACTGTCGCCGGGCGAGCGCAGCTATCTGGCCCGCCAGCTGATGCAGGACCGTTTTGATCCCCGGACGCGAGCTTTGGGCGACCTTTTCAACAAGTCCGTCCTGGCCTGGAAAAACAAGCAGTATCATGTCGAGGATAACGGGGAAGCGGCATTGTTGCGCCGGCTGCGCCCGTTTGCGCCAAAGGTGCTGTTCGATGTGGGGGCCAATGTCGGCGACTGGTCGGAGGCAGCGCTTGCGGCCATTCCCGATGTGCATGTTCATGCCTTCGAGATCGCGCCGGCGACTGCGTTGGAACTGAGCCGGACCTTGGCGCCGCATTCCGCGCGTGTGACCCTCAACGCCTTCGGGTTGGGGGCGCGGGCCGGAGACATCAAGCTCTATTTCACCCCGGAGAGCACTACGGCTGCCAGCATGGTGCCTGGCGTGGTCGATCTGTCCGCGCGAGAGCACCATATCCACACGGTCGAGGAAGTGACCGCCGAGATCCGCACCGGCGACCAGTATCTGGCCGACAACCACATTGATCGCGTCGATTTTCTCAAGATCGACGTGGAGGGGGCGGAGTGGGACGTGCTGGAGGGGTTTTCCTCCGCCTTTGCCGACAACAGAATCCAGCTGGTCCAGTTCGAGTATGGCCTCATCAACCTGCAGACGCGAAAATTCCTGACGGATTACTGGCGCTTCTTAACCGATCGGGGCTTCACCGTCGGCAAACTCTATCCCGAAGGCGTCGCCTTCAAGGACTACGATGTGTCCGACGAGGACTTCATCGGGCCCAATTTCATCGCCTGCCTCAACAGCCGCACAGACCTGCTTCAGGGCCTGAAGTGTGAAGGGCTTTAAGCGGCGCGATTTTGGGATCAGGCGAAAGAGGCCCAGCGCAACCTGAGGGCATTTGCGATCACGCTGACCGAAGATAGCGCCATCGCCGCCGCGGCAAGCATCGGCGACAAAAGGATGCCGAAAGCCGGATAGAGCAGGCCGGCCGCGACTGGCACGCCCACCGCATTATAGACAAAGGCGAAGAACAGATTCTGCCGGATGTTGTTCATGGTGGCGGCCGAAAGCCGCCGCGCGTTGAGAATCCCGGTCAGATCTCCTTTCAACAGCGTGACGCCGGCGCTTTCCATCGCCACGTCTGTGCCCGAACCCATGGCGATGCCGATATCGGCGGCTGCCAGTGCGGGGGCATCATTCACGCCATCGCCCGCCATGGCGACGATACGCCCCTGAGCTTTCAATTTTTCCACCACCGCACTTTTATGTTCCGGTAGGACATCGGCTTCGACTTCGGTAATGCCCAACTGCTGGGCTACGGCAAGCGCTGTGGTGCGGTTGTCGCCGGTCAGCATGACGATGCGTATCCCATCCTTTTTCAGCGCAGTGATGACCGACGGCGTGGTTTCCTTCACGGCATCTGCGATGGCGAACAGGCCGGCAAGCTTGCCGTCAACCGCGCAATAGATGGCCGAAGCGCCGCTTCGGCGCAGAATATCGGCTTTCCCAGCAAGCGGTGAAACATCCACACCGGCAAGGAAGTCGCGATTTCCCAGCCCAACCTGACGTCCTTCCACTACGCCTTGGGCGCCCTTGCCGGTCGGAGAATCGAAATTCGCGACCGCGGGGATCGCGACATTCTGTGCCTTAGCCTTCGCCACGATGGCCGCGGCAAGCGGGTGTTCGCTGGCCTGTTCCACGCCGGCCGCGAGGCGCAGAACCTCGCCGGCCGAAAATCCCGCAGCGGCTGCGATGTCCACCACCGAGGGCTTTCCTTCTGTCAGGGTGCCGGTTTTGTCCACCACCAGCGTGTCCACCTTTTCCAACCGCTCCAGGGCTTGCGCATTCTTGATCAGGACCCCGGCCTGTGCGCCCCGACCTACCCCGACCATGATGGACATGGGCGTGGCCAATCCCAGTGCGCAGGGGCAGGCGATAATCAGCACACTGACGGCTGCCACCAGGCCATAGGCCAGGCGCGGCTCAGGTCCCCACAATGCCCAGCCGGCAAAGGCCAGGAAGGCCACACCGATCACCAAGGGCACGAACCAGGCCGAAACCCGGTCGGCCATGCGCTGGATAGGTGCGCGGCTTCTCTGCGCCTCCGACACCATTTGCACGATGCGCGCCAACATGGAATCGCGGCCCAGTTTTTCGGCTCGGATCACCAAGGTGCCGGACCGGTTGATGGTGCCGCCGACCACCGGGCTGTCCTTTTCCTTGGTGACCGGCATGGATTCTCCGGTGACCATGGATTCGTCGACCGACGAGCGGCCATCGGTGACGATGCCATCCACTGCGATCTTTTCGCCGGGCCGCACACGTATCAGGTCGCCCACTGCCAGGATCTCCAGAAGCACTTCTTCTTCGCCATTGACGTTGACGCGCCGCGCGGTCTTGGGTGCCAGATCCAGCAGGGCGCGGATGGCGCCGGAGGTGCGCTCGCGCGCCCGCAGTTCCAGCACCTGGCCCAGCAGCACCAGCACCGTGATGACGGCGGCCGCCTCGTAATAGACATGCACCATGCCGCCGGCATCGTGGAAAGCCGGAGGAAACAGGGCTGGGGCCACCGTCGCCACCAGGCTGTAAAGCCAGGCAATGCCGGTACCCAATGCAATCAGGGTGAACATGTTGAAATTGAATCCGCGCAGTGAGGCGAGGGCGCGCACAAAGAACGGCCAGCCCGCCCACAACACCACCGGCGTCGCAAAGGCGAACTGCACCCAGGCAGAAATTGCCGGATCGATGGCATGACCCAATCCCAGCAGCTCCACCAACATACCTAGCGCGATCACCGGCAGGCTCAACACCAGCCCGATCCAGAGGCGTCGTGTCATGTCAGCCAGTTCGGGGTTGGGCGTTGTCTCGCCGGTCGTCACCAGTGGCTCAAGCGCCATCCCGCAGATCGGGCAGAAGCCCGGTTCCATCCGGCGGATTTGGGGATGCATCGGGCAAGTGTAGATTGTGCCGCTTTTTTCGCCGGAAGACGCCGTCTTTGACGCGGCATGCTTGGCATGATGTTGGCCGTGATGATGACCTACGCGGCGAGGATTATCCTGTTCCATATGCCGGCTCTTGCCTCATATACCCATGGGGGGTATATAGCCCTTATGCACGATGCTCTCAAGACGTCGATACGAAAGCGCCTGAACCGGATCGAAGGCCAGGTGCGCGGTCTTTCCCGCATGGTGGAGGAAGACCGCTACTGCATCGATATTCTTACCCAGGTCCACGCTGTCAAAGCGGCTTTGCGGAAGGTGGAGGATGAGATTCTGAAATCTCATTCCAATCATTGCGTTGCCGACGCCATCAAAAGCGGAAATGCGGCGGATGCCCGGACCAAATTTTCCGAATTGGTGGACCTTTTCAGCAAATCAGCCCGTTGACCGGCACTCCTTCATGAAAAGAATGATTTTGTTGCTTCTGCTTTGCGCCACGCCGGTTGCCGCGCAAGAAGAAAATGCCGCCCACGATCATCACGGCATGGCGTCCGGCGATAAGCAGCCGGATGGCGGTGACATGGACCATGGGTCTATGCCTGGAATGGACATGAACCATGCCGGCATGGACATGGGGATGCACGGCGCGTTCGGCGCTTATGCCATGAACCGGGATTCCTCCGGCACCAGCTGGCAGCCGGATCTAGGCCCGGTAATGGGCCGGATGGACATGGTCGGCGACTGGATGCTGATGAGCCGCGTGTCGCTCACCGGTGTCTATGACAATCAAAGCGGGCCGCGGGGCGCAGAGATGGTCTTTCCGGCGGGCATGCTGATGGGCATGGCGCAGCGCGATTTTGGCGATGGAACTTTGGGCTTACGGGCCATGGTGAGCCCCGATCCCTTCATGGGCCGTCGGGGTTATCCGTCCCTTTTGGCGAGCGGGGAGACGGCGGATGGAAAGACGCATCTGGTAGACCGCCAGCATCCGCATGACCTGTTCATGGAACTGGCCGGCAGCTACAGCTACCGGCTGGACGAACAGTCGTCGGCTTTTCTCTATCTGGGATATCCGGGGGAGCCGGCGCTGGGGCCGTCGGCTTTCATGCATCGCGCCTCCGCCATGGACAATCCGGCGGCGCCCATCACGCACCATTGGCTGGATTCCACCCACATCACCTTCGGCGTGGCGACATTGGGCTTTGTGCGGGACGACTGGAAACTGGAAGTTTCCCAATTCACCGGCCGGGAACCGGACCAGTACCGCTTCAACTTCGACCAGCCCCGCATGGATTCCACCTCTGCGCGGCTGAGCTACAACCCAGGTCCTCACTGGTCGCTGCAGATCTCCTGGGGGCATCTCAACAGCCCCGAACAGTTGGAGCCGGACGAAGACGAAACCCGCTATACCGCCAGCGCCACCTATGTGACGCCGGTGGGAGACGAAGGTTCGGTGGCGGCCACTTTGGCATGGGGACTGAAGAACCTCAGCCATGGCCAGCAGCTGAACGGGCTGCTGGCGGAGGCGGAATATAAGCCAGCCGATCTCTGGACCATCTTCACGCGCATGGAGTGGGAGGAGAATGCCGAACTGGTGGCGGGTCAGGTGAGCCGGGCAGGCGCGTTCAGCCTTGGCGGTATCCGCGACTTCGCGCTGAGCGAGCATTGGAAGTTTGGCCTGGGCGGACTTTACGCGTTTGACTTCACGCCCGGCCATGCCGGCTATGGCAGCACCCCGCGCGGCGCAATGGCCTTTGTGCGGTTATTGGCCGAATAAGCCAAAGTTTCTGTATCGCGACGTGCAACGGAAGGCAGCTTCCTCCGTTGGGGGACTGAGTGCCGAAGCAAACGCTGCACAGGAGGCCCCCATGCAAGTTCAAGACATCATGACCCGCGATGTAAGCATCGTCAGTCCCGATGAGACGCTGAAGAAAGCGGCATGCCGCATGGCGGAACTGGACGTCGGGGTGTTGCCGGTGGCGGAGAATGACCGGTTGGTGGGCATGATCACCGACCGGGATATCGCGATACGCGGCAT
>Ga0310811_10001107_pt1 | contig 34489 bp, 32 predicted proteins | sample YCmetagenome_FD_207642 | JGI IMG/M metagenome (GOLD analysis project Ga0310811, IMG submission 207642) | Soil microbial communities from experimental microcosm in Duke University, North Carolina, United States - YC | ecosystem: Engineered > Artificial ecosystem > Soil microcosm > Unclassified ... | reverse complement strand
CGCCGGCCTTCAGCGCGCCGAGACGCTTGGGATCGACCTCGACCACCACCACGTCCATGCCGAATTGGGCGAAGCAGGCACCGGAAACGAGCCCGACGTAACCGCCGCCGATCATGGTGACGCGCATATCAACCCTCTCGCCCTGACGGGCTTCCTCATCGATGGTGGCGGAACGCCTCCTGTCAGCGCTTCATGACGCCGATTTGTGACCGATCTATGGGCTGAAACGAGTTCAGGGCCTGAATCAACCCCCTCAGTCAGACAGAGAGAGGTTATCCGCGAACGAGAGGAAAGCGGAGGCGCTTTTATCTCGCTCTGAGAACCTCTAGGCGACGAGGCGGATTCGCCGGCGCCGCGCCTCTGGCGTGTCTTCCGGCCAATCGAGCGGCAGGGTCGGCGCAGCATCGGTCACACCGTGGCCGTGGGCCGCAGGCATCTCCTCCGGCTCCGGCAGGGAGCGGCCGAGTTCGGCATGGGCGAGGTGGCGGAAGACATAATCGATGATCGAAGTCGCGGAGCGGACGTCGGGATCGCCCTCCACGGTGCCGGCCGCCCCGAAACGGGTGCCGACGAATGCCTCGATGAAGGGTTCCAGCGGCACGCCATGCTGCAGGCCGATGCTCACGGCCATTGCGAAGGCATCCATGAGGGCGCGATAGGCCGGCGTTTCCCGCTGCAGGGTGATGCCGATCTCGCCGAGCTTGCCGTCCTCGTATTCGGCCGTCTGCAAATAGAGGCGATGGCCGCCGACCGCGACCTTCTGCATCGTGCCGCTGCGGCGCCGGGGAAGATCGACCGGGGTCGCGGGCAGGGGCGAAACCGAAGCGGGCGCAGCTTCGGCGCGGCGCCGGGCGCCGGCTGCCGGCACCGGCGGCAATGGCAGGATGGCGGCAAGCGTCGCATGCATCGCGGCATGGGCGTCTATTCCGGCGACAGGCAACGGCGTTTCACCCGCGAGCATGGCGGCGAGCGCCGCTTCCGCCGAAAGGCCACGCGCCGCAAGCAGGCCGCGTGCGGCCGCCGTCAGCGCGCCCTTGGAGGTTACGCGGGCGAAGGCCGGGGCGCAGCCGGTTGTCCCTACACCGAGCAGGATCTCCGCCTCGTCGGCCGGCGTCAGAGCGGCGACGAGGTCATGGGCGCAGTTGGGCAACCCGGCGGCCGCATGGAAGGCGTCGGTCGCCGCCTCGGCGAGGGCAGGAAGGCTTTCCCCGAGTGGCGGCGGGGACCAGACATCGGGCAGGATCTGCGGTCCCGCCGCGTCGGAGAGCCGGGCGGACGCACATTCCGCGCGGCCGCGCAGCAATGCCGCAATGGCTGCCGCCACCTCCCGCGCTTCGTTGCTCGCGTAATCGAGGCCGAGAAGCGCCAGCAGTCCGTCGAGATCAGCGAAGCCGACGGCGACTCGCCGGGCCTGTGGCCGCAACAGTGCGAGCGTCAGGGCCGCGGTCTCGGCAGCCGCACCGAAGGCCGCATGGTCGAAACCCATCTCAGCATCGTGGAAAGCCGGCAGATTGAGCACGAAACGCGGCAGGTCAGCGCCGCCGACCTCCGGATTGCGCCAGATCGTCGCCCCCGGCGCACCGCGCCGCCTGATCAACAGCATATGCAGGGCCGCGGCAAATTCCGCTTCCGACGCAAGGCCGGCGGCCTGCGCCCGCTCGGCCGCACGGCCGATCCAGCCATCAGCGCGTTCGGGTAGACTCACCCGGCGCGCGCCATGGGCTGCGAGGGCGGCTATTGCCTCAGCCGCCTCGTCATCCCAGCTCGCCGGAAGCAGTACGGGGATGGGAGACGACTCCGGATCCGGCGCTGCCTCAACCCACCGCAAACGGATGCCATGCCAAGCTTTGCTCGTTCTCATGCCCTTCAGGCTATCGCATCCCGCCAGCCTGCGAAAGCATCATCTAGCGGTAAGGCAAGGCATTCGCACACAACTCCTAGAGTTATGCACAGGTTTCCGCCGACGCAGACCGGTGATGGCAGACAGACGGAGCAAGCCCGATGGACCAGCGCGCTGCCATCGCTTATAGGAGGGCCATGAAACTCGCGAAGATCGGCTATATCGGCACTTCCCTCTTCACGCGCCTGCGCGGACGCGGGGTGGGCAAGGATGGCTTCGGCAACCGCTACTTCGAGGAGAAGTCCGTGGTGGCTGGCCGGCGGACACGCCGTTGGGTCATCTATGCAGGGCCGATCGAGGCCTCCACGATCCCTCCCGAATGGCATGCCTGGCTGCACTACACGACCGACGCGCCGATTTCGGAAAAGAGCCGCCTGCCCTGGATGAAGCCGCATCTGCCGAACCGCACCGGCACGCCCTACAGCTACCGGCCACCCGGACATGACTACAGAGGCGGCCGCAGACATCGGGCAACCGGTGATTACGACGCTTGGTCGCCGGGAGAATAAGCGTGGTACGGCGCAACGGCGCCGAGATTCTGGCGGGTCTCGTCGTTCTGATCGTGGCTGCGGCCTTCCTGGCCTATGCTCTCGCAACCTCGGGTACCGCGGACGTTCCCGGCTACCAATTCAGCGCTGAATTCGACCGGATCGACGGTCTTTCGGTGGGATCGGACGTGCGCATGGCCGGGGTCAAGATCGGCACCGTCACCGAAACCTCGATCGACCCCAAGACCTATCTGGCGACCGTCGATTTCACGGTCGCGAAGGATATCGCACTGCCGACCGACAGCAGCGCCGCAATCGCGAGCCAGAGCCTGCTCGGCGGCAAGTATCTCGCCGTCGTCCCCGGTGGCTCGGACAAGATGATCCCGCCCGGCGGCCGCATCACCGTCACCCAGGGCTCGGTCAGCCTCGAAGACCTGCTCGGCAAATTCATCTTCAGCGTGACCGATCTCGTCTCCTCCCTGAAAAAGGGGGACGACGGCAAGTCCGGCTCCGGTTCCGGCTCCAGCCAGAGCCAGGGTGGTCTGCAATGACCCCGGACAGCGGCCCGGATCGGGCCGATCCCGATGCCGATCTCTGGCCGGGCGCCGACGGCAACCGCATCGATTGCCGCGAGAAGCTGCGCACGCTGCGCGACAACCATGCGGAACTGACCCAAGCGCTGCGCGACTGTTTCGAGGACGCCGTGCTCATGGGGGTGGACGAGGCGGCGATGCGCCAACTGCTCCATGCCATGGTCGACGCCCTGCGCGATCCCCGGGCCGGTCGCAGACAGGACGCGTGACGACGATGCGCAAGCCGAGCCTGATCGGCGCGACCGGCGCCGGCCTCCTTCTCTGCGCCGCCGTGGTGCTGCCGCTGTGTCCGGCCGCCTATGCGCAGTCACAGGACACGGGCGGGTCGACGATTCAGGGAACGCCGCTTGCGCCTCCACCCAATACCAGCGAGAGCAAGGTCCTGGGTGATGGCGCAGCGATGACGGGTCAGAAGGAAGGCCAGGATTCCAGCCAGACCCCGCCGGCGCCCGAACCGCCGCCCGGCACCAGCAATCCCGGCACCCCCGCTTCCTCGGACTGGGTTCAGAAGAACCATGCCGATCTGATCCTGCTCGACAAGATCTATGGCAGTGCGCGGAAGATGACGGCGACCGTCGGCACGCCCTTCCAGATCCGTTTCCTGACCATTACGGTTCTCGCCTGCTGGATTCGGCCGCCGAACCTGCCACCCGATGCGGCCATCTTTGTGCAGGTGACGGATTCCCACGCCCCCTCCGGTTCGCCGCCGGAGTTCCGCGGGTGGATTTTCCAGGCCGAGCCTGCGCTCTCCGGAGTCTCCGATGCCACGACCGATATCTCGGTCACCGGCTGCAATTGAGCTCTCCCGGCTCTTTCTTCACGCGTTAGTGTTTCAGACGAATTGCAGTGCGTTCACGCGGGCGCTTCCGCCGTCGCGCGCAGAGTGTTTAAAAAGCAGCGAATTCATTAGGATTCGCCCGGTTTTTCGCTTAAGACGCCGCATTGTGTCTTTTTTATCACTGTGTGTCGGAAACGCAGCGAAAAGGCTGGGAAAGCTTGGAGAAGATGCTAGATTTGATGCACCGAACAGCAGGCAACGCCTCCGCGCGACCGCCCGGGCTGAATGGTATGCGTCGGTCAAAGAGGAGAATTAGAATGAAGCTCCGCAGCGCGCTTATGGCGGCGACTGTGTTGGCGGTCCCGGCTTTCGCCCTTTCCACGGTAGCGAAGGCTCAGCCGATCACTGGTCTCTATGTCGGCGCTGGCGCCGGCTATGACTATCAGGCGACCCAGAAGATGACGGAGGCCCCGGGCGGCCTCGGCGGCAGCCGCGCTTTCTACAAGGGCGGTTTCTCGGGTGAGGCCAGCGTTGGTTACGGCCTCGGCAACGGCCTGCGCTTCGAAGTCGAAGGTGTCTACCTTCGCGCGACGGACAAGCAGCTGAAGCCCGGCTACATCGCGCCGAAATACGACTTCCACGGCTACACTCAGAAGTACGGTGGCTTCGTCAACGCCCTGTACGACATCGATGTTGGCCTGCCCTACTTCTACCCGTATGTCGGCGCTGGCGTCGGCTACCTGTGGACGGGCATGCCGAGCTCGTCGATCACCGAAGCGGGCGTGACCAGCATCAGCGATACCGCTGGCAGCTTCGCCTACCAGGGCATCGCCGGTTTCTCGGTTCCGATCCCGCCGGCTCCCGGTCTCTCGATCACTGCTCAGTATGAGTATATCGGCCAGACCGCCAAGGAGAAGTTCAACGGCAGCTACATGGGCACGCCGGCGACCTTCGAGATGGGCCCGGCTGTCAACCAGACCGTTATGATCGGCCTGCGTTATGCCTTCAACACCCCGTCCCCGCCGCCGCCGCCGCCTGCTCCGGTCGTGGCTCCGGCCCCGGCTCCGGCCCGTACCTACCTCGTCTTCTTCGACTGGGATAAGTACAACCTGACGCCGCGCGCCAAGGAGATCATTGCCGAGGCGGCCTCGAACTCCACGCACGTGCAGTACACGCAGATCCAGGTCAACGGCTACACGGATACGTCCGGTTCGCCGTCCTACAACATGGGTCTGTCCATCCGCCGCGCGAAGAGCGTCCAGGCTCAGCTGATCGCCGATGGCGTTCCGGCTTCCGCGATCTCCATCGCGGGCTATGGCGAAACCCACCTGCTGGTTCCGACCGGCCCGGGCGTTCGCGAGCCTCAGAACCGCCGCGTCGAAATCATCATCAAGTAATCTTCCCTTACGGGAATTACCGAGTGGTGGAGGGCGCCCCGCAAGGGGCGCCCTTTTCGTTTGCGTAGCCATCTGATCCGCGCTCACGCGCTAAAAAAGGAGAAGATGCCGCTGGCATCTTCTCCTTTTGCATCGCGGCTGGATGGGCCGGCCTCAGCCCGCGATTTCCTCCAGTGAGCGGCCTCGCGTTTTCGGCCCCAGCAGCCCGGTCGAAGCAATCACCACCACCATGCTGCCCGCGATCAGCACGAAGACCCCGGGCACGCCGAAGTCGCGAAGGGTGAAGGCGATGACGAAAGCCATGAAGACGACGGAGAGCCGGCTCCAGGAATAGACGAAACCCACCGCGACCGCCCGAATGCGCGTCGGATACAGCTCGGCCTGATAGCTGTGGAAGGCAAAGGAGAGGACGTTGTTCGCCATCGTCACCAACACGCCGAGGACGATCACCGCGGCCGGGCTCCGCACCATCCCAAAGCCGAGACCGAAGATGGCGACCGCCGCCGCACTCACCATCACAAGCCATTTGCGCTCCACGGCATCCGCCAGGCGATAGAAGAGCAGTGGCGCGAAGGGCGCGGCGATCGCGATGACGAAGGTATATTCGAGGCTGTGCGTGACGGTGATGCCGTGCTTGATCAGCAGCGTCGGCACCCAATTCGCGAAACCGTAGTAGCCGACGGCCTGGAACACGTTGAACAGGATCAGCATGATCGTGCGGCCGCGATAGGCGGGCTGCCAGATTTCCCGCAAGCGGCCGCGCGCGGCGGGTAGTTCCTCAACCACTGCCGGCGACGTCTGGGCGTGGACCGCTCCGCCCTCGAGCCAGGAGACGATGCGGTCGGCCTCCGCCACGCGTCCGTGGGATGCGAGCCAGCGCGGGCTTTCCGGCAACCTCCTGCGGATGAACCAGACGGCGACGGCGCCCAGCGCTCCGATGATGACGAGCCAACGCCAACCATCGACACCGAACGGCGCCTGCGGCACCAGCCACCAGGCAAGCGCCGCCGCCACCGGCAGGATGCTGAATTGGATCGCCGCATTGACCACGAAGGCGCGCCCGCGCAGGGCCTTCGGCATCAGCTCGGAAATGTAGGTATCAATCGTCACCAGTTCGACGCCGATGCCGATCCCCGCAAGCAGCCGCCAGAGATTGATTGCCCCGGCCGAATGCTGAAAGGCCATGACCAGCGTGCAGAGGCTGTAGCATACAAGGGAGGCGGTGAAGATCATGCGCCGCCCGAACCGGTCAGCGACGAAGCCGAATAGAATCGTGCCGATGAAAAGCCCGATGAAAAAGGCCGCGACGAAGCTCGCGATGCCATCGTTGCCGAAGAATCCGGCAGTCGTCGCCGTAAAAAGATGGCTGCGGACGAGGCCCGGAGCGACATAGCCGGTCAGAAAGAGGTCGAAATACTCGAAACACCCGCCGAGGGAGAGCAGCACCACCAGGGTCCAGATGCGACGGCTCCCCGGCAAAACATCCAACCGAGCGGCGATGGCGGCAGCGTTCATGGTGTTCTCCCTCCCCCTGTTCCGATTCGGGGGTACGGGATCTAGACCATGGCTGCTAACTTAGACCAGGGCCTGCGCCGGCTCACGCATCCTTGGATGTCTCCGGGGCGGTCGTCATCTCAACTGGCGCGGCTGGGGACGGTCCCGGTGGCGGCGCGGGTGGCTTGGGTGCGGTCGCCGCGAGGCGTTCGGTTTTCGCAAGCCGGCGGCTCACGCTGAACTCGGCCGGCAGGGAAAGCACCGCCCGCACGCCTGGATGATTGTCCTCGAGTTGCAGCACGCCGCCATGCAGCTGCACCACCGCCTGCACCAGGGAGAGGCCGAGGCCCGATCCCGGCGTGCTGCGCGCACTCTCGCCGCGATAGAAACGCTCGGTCACCCGGGCGCGGTCCTCGGGTGGAATGCCTGGCCCGGAATCGGCCACCACGATCTCGATCCGGTCTCCAAGCCTGCGGGCGCCCAGCAGAATGGGCTTGCCAGGCGGTGAGAATTTAAGCGCATTCTCGAGCAGGTTGGCGACCGCCTGCTGCAGGAGGTCGCGGTCTCCGAAGATCGGCAAAGGCGGCTTGGCCAGCAGGTCGATCTGCTGCCCCTGCTCTTCCGCCGCCGCGCCATAAAGCTCGTGCATGTCGGCCAGCAACTCGTAGAGATCGATCGCGGCAAAGGCCGAGCGCCGGGCGCCGGCCTCGATCTCGGCGATGCGCAGCAGGCCCTGGAATATGGAAACGATGCCGTCCAGATCCGAGGTCGCGCGCTCAACCGCTGCATGCAGGTCGCTCGCATCGCGTGCATGCAGCGCCGCATCCTCAAGCCGGGCGCGGGCGCGGGTGATCGGGGTACGCAGGTCATGGGCGATGGCGTTCGAAACCTGCCGCACGCCGTCCATCAGCCGGGCGATGCGGTCCAGCATGTCATTGATGGTCTCGGCCAACCGGTCGAACTCGTCGCCACGGCCAGAGATGCGCACGCGATTTGAGAGATCCCCGCGCGAGATCGCATTCGCCGTTGCCGAAACATCGGCGAGGCTGCGGCGGAACAGGCTCTGGATTGCGATCGCTCCGGCGATGCCGAGCACGACCATGACCAGCACCGCCCAGAGCAGCCCCGCGGTCAGCAGCGACCGCAGTTTCGCCCGCGAGCCGACGTCACGACCAATGAGCAGATGGAAGCCGCCCGGCAGGTCGTAGCGCCGCATGCGGGCGAGCGCCTGATGGTCGCCCCGCTGGACCGTCAGCTCGAACCAGGAATCGGAACCGGAAACCTGCTTCGGCCAGGCCGCGAGATTGCCGGCGATCGGATGCAGGTCGCCGTCCGACAGGAGATAGATCGCGTTCTCGTCCACATTCTGGGAAAGACGATCCTGGATTGTCAGGATCAGCGCAGGGATGCCGCCTTCCTGGTAGCGTTCACCCAATCCTTGCGCATCGGCATTGATCGCCGCTTCCACCTGCCGGTTGAGCAGTCCCGCCGTTGCCCACCACAGGAAGATTGCGAGTGCCACGGCGCTGAGGCCGAAGATGATCGCGTAGAGGGCGGCGAAGCGCAGCCCGGCCGAGCGCAGCAGCGGGCTGTCCCGCAGCTGCGCGAAGGACGGCAGGCGCGGCCGGCTCAGGCGCGGCCGACTGAGGCGCGGCCGGCTCGGGCGTGGTCCGGTCAGTTGCATCGGCTTGCCCGGCGGATGATGCGCGTCGCCTTCTAGGCGTCGTTGTCCGGCCGCATGATGTAGCCGGCATTGCGAACGGTATGGAGCAACGGCTTCGGGAAGGGCTTGTCCACCTTCTGCCGCAAGCGGGAAACATGCACGTCGATCACATTGGTCTGCGGGTCGAAGTGATAATCCCACACGCCCTCGAGCAGCATGGTGCGGGTCACGACCTGGCCCGCATGCCGCATCAGATATTCGAGCAGCCGGTATTCCCGCGGCTGCAGGTCGATCTTCTGCCCGGCCCGCTTCACGCTGCGAGAAAGGAGATCCATCTCGAGGTCGCCGACGACGAGGCGCGTCACCGGGCTGTCCGATTTGCCACGCCGGGTCAGCGCCTCGACCCGCGCCAGCAGCTCGGCGAAGGCGAAGGGCTTGGTCAGGTAGTCGTCGCCACCGGCCTTCAGCCCCTTCACCCGGTCGTCTACCTGGCCGAGGGCGGAGAGGAAAAGAACCGGCACGGTGTTCTCCTGCGCGCGCAGTGTCTCGAGCAGGCGCAGGCCGTCCACCCCGCCCGGCAGCATGCGGTCCAGGATGATGGCGTCGAACTGTTCGCTCGCGGCCATGAAGAGGCCGTCCCGGCCGTTGGCCGCATGTTCCACCACGTGGTTGGCCTCGCGCAGCCCCTTCACCACGAAGCCCGCGACGTCGCGGTCGTCCTCGACCAGCAGAATGCGCATCTTAGAACTCCCTCACCTCATCCGATCCGTCTCGCGGCGCCGCTGCGCCGCTTCGTCGCCATATGGTATTCACTGCGCTTCTGTGACCGGACGCAGCCCGACCACGATCTCTGCGGTGATCTTGCTGCCGTGACGCAGCACGGTGAGCTGAGCATGCCGGTTGGGGTGGATCTCCGCCACCGCCCGGATCAGGGCGAGCGCCGTATCGACCCTGCGCCCATTCACCGCCAGGATGCGGTCCCCCGCGCGGATGCCGGCATGGGCTGCCGGGCCACCCGGTTCCACCGTCGTCACGCGGACGCCGTCGGTCGTCGCTTCCTCGTCATCGGCGACGCCGACGCCGAGCCAGCCACGATCAAGATGGCCGTGCTTCTCGATCTGCTCCACGACGTTCTGCACGATTTCGCTCGGAATCGCGAAGCCGATGCCCACGGAGCCACCGGTCGGCGAGATGATGGCGGTGTTCACGCCAATGACATGGCCTGTCATGTCAAAGGCCGGGCCGCCGGAATTCCCCGGGTTGATAGGGGCATCGAGCTGCAGGAAATCGTCGAAGGGGCCGCTCATGATATCCCGTCCGCGGGCAGAGATGATGCCGGCGGTCACCGAGCTGCCCAGGCCGAAGGGGTTGCCCGCGACCAGAATCCAGTCGCCGACCTCGACCGCCCTGGAATCGCCCCATTGCACGGCGGGGAGCGGCGCCTGGGGCGAAACCTTGATCACCGCGATATCGGTCAGCTGATCGAAGCCAAGCACACGCGCCGGCAACTGCGTCCCGTCCGACAGCGAGACCGTGATCTTGCTCGCACCGTCCACCACATGATCATTGGTCACGATGATGCCGGAGGGATCGACAATGAAGCCCGATCCGGCGCCGAAAACCTTCTGGTGGCCATCCCGGGGCAGAGGCTGGCCGTCATCGGTGGTACCGTCCCCGCCTTGGTCGGCGGCGGCCGCCGCCGCACTCTCGGTCACCGCAATGCTGACGACCGAGGGCACCACCTTCTTCGCGAGGTTGCGGAAGCTCGGGAAACCGTTCTGCGCCAAGGCGCCCGGCGCGGGCGCGCAACCGGCGAGGACCGCGAGGACAAGGAGGGCCAAACGGGGCCGCAAGACCGGCGCGGCCAGCCACGGCCCTGGGGCCTCAGGTTGCGATGCAGGGTTCGTGGCGCAATTCATATCGCTACTTCTCATATAAACCCGCCACTCGCCCAGAGGCGCCGCGGAAAACCCATTGCAGTTTCCGAGCTTTAACCTTGCGTCATGCCCGGCTCCATCTGGCGCCCGATTTCCCTGGCCTCTGGCATCCCGTCATCGATTCGCGGCATTCTCGCACCCCGAAGCGATTCGCCCTCAAGAGGATTTCGGACGCATGGACAGCCAGATCGTGAGCATCGAGGATTTCGAGCGACTCGACATCCGGGTCGGCACGGTCGTGGATGCTCAGCCATTTCCCGAAGCGCGCAAGCCCGCGATCAAGCTTTGGGTCGATTTCGGCGAGGAGATCGGCGTCAAGGCCTCCTCCGCTCAGATCACGGTTCATTATACGCCGGACAGGCTGATCGGGCGGCAGGTCTGCGCCGTGGTGAATTTTCCGCCCCGGCGCATCGGCCCATTCGTCAGCGAGGTCTTGACCTTGGGGCTGCCGGACAGCCAAGGCGGGATCGTTTTGATCCGGTCGGATTTCAAGGTGCCGGACGGCGGGAGACTTTTCTGATGGCGCAACAGTACTACACCGTCACCTGGGATCAACTGCACCGAGACGCCCGCGCGCTCGCCTGGCGGCTGATCGATTCCGGTCCCTGGAAGGGAATCGTGGCCGTCACACGCGGCGGGCTCATCCCGGCCGCGATCATCGCACGCGAACTCGAATGTCGCCTGATCGAAAGCGTCTCGGTCGAAACCTATCAGGAGGAGCAGCTTGGCCGCCCCGTCGTCACCAAGCCGCCCAGCGCGGCGGGTGACGGTGACGGCTTCCTGATCGTCGACGATCTCGTCGATACCGGGACGACGGCGCGGGTGGTGCGCGCCCTGCTGCCGAAGGCGCATTTCGCCACCGTCTATGCCAAGCCGGCCGGCAAGGACGTCGTCGATACCTTCGTCACGGAAGTCAGCCAGAACACCTGGATCCTCTTCCCCTGGGATACCGATGCGGCGCCGCAATTCGTGGCGCCCATCGCCCGCACGCCCAAGCCCGGCACCGTCTAGCGTGCAATCAGGAAAGGCCCATCGCCCGGCGCATGAAGTAGCGCTTGAGCGGGGGCAGGCGGTGAACCGCGGCGATGCCGAGATCGCGCGCGAGGCGCACCGCCGGATTGTCGTTGCTGAACAGCCGGTCGAGCGCGTCAGTCGCCGCCAGCATGGCGAGATTGTCCGGCCGCCGCTGCCGCTGGTAGCGGGCCAGAAGCGCCGGATCTCCCGGATCGCCGCCTTGCGCGACCGCTTCCAGCACGAGGTCGGAAAGCGCGATGGCATCGCGCAGGCCAAGATTGAAGCCTTGGCCGGCGATCGGATGAATGCCGTGCGCTGCATCCCCCACCAGCGCCATGCGGCGGTCGACATAGCGCGTGGCCAGCAGCGCCGAGAGCGGATAGACCCACCGCCTGCCGAGCAGGCGGATGGCGCCGAGATGGCCGCCCATGCGCCGCTCCACCTCACGGGTGAAGGCCTCTGAGCCGAGGCGCGCGAGCGCGTCGGCCACCGCCGTCTTCTCGGTGAAGACAATCGCCGAAACATGGGGTGCGCCGCGCGTGGGGCCGAGCGGCAGCTGCGCGAAGGGGCCGCCGGGCAGGAAGTGCTCGAGCGCGCCATTGCCGTGGGGTTGTTCGTGGGCGATGGCGCAGACGATGCCGCTCTGGCGATAGGGATAACGGATCACCGGGATGCCGGCACTGCGGCGGAGTGGACTCTGACGCCCCTCAGCCCCGATGATGAGCCGCGCGCGGTAGCGCGCGCCGGTCGAGAGGGTGATGCGCACCGTCTCCGCGCTTCGCTCCACCCGCGCTTCGGCGGGGGCGGCGAGAACAATGCCCCGTCCGGCATGGAGACGGCGGTTGAGGGCGATTCGCAGCGCCCGCGCCTCCACCATCCAGCCGAAGGGGCCGCTCTCCTTGCCCAGTTCCCGGCGGTCGAAATGGAGCGACAAGGGGGAAGCCGGGCGGCCGGGCCGGCCGTCCGAGACATGGATCCCCTCGATCGGGCAGGGCTGAAAGGGCAGCGCTGTCCACAGCGCCGCATTTTCAAGCAGCGGCTGGGTTCCCGCCGCGATCGCATAGGCACGCCCGTCGAAATCCGGATTCTCCATCGGCGGCAGGGCGGCGCGATCGACCACGAGGACGCGCAGTCCCGCCTCGGCCAGCCGGCAGGCGAGTGACCCGCCCACGGGACCCGCACCCAGGATGCAAACCTCTACGCTCTCTTCGTCACTCATCGGCCCGTCCGGTCCCGTCCGAATCGTCTATAGGCCGCTTCGGCGAACGGGCGAAACCTGGCCCTTCCGCACGCGCATCGGGCCCATCCCTTGGCTGCCTGCAAATCGTGCAGAAGTGATTCCATTCATGGAGAAAGCTTAAGAAAAGTCGTAGTTTCATGGGTCATCACATTCTTGGCACAGGACTTGAATGGGGTGCTCAGGAGACTCGCAGCCCTTGTCACCAGGGCGGCCACGACGAAGCCACGAACAGAGGACGCCGACATGAAGTTGGTCATGGCCATTATCAAACCGTTCAAACTTGACGACGTGCGCGAAGCGCTGACGCCGCTCGGCGTGCAGGGGCTGACCGTTTCCGAAGTGAAGGGGTTCGGCCGCCAGAAAGGACAGACCGAGATCTACCGTGGGGCGGAATACCACGTGAATTTCCTGCCCAAGGTGAAGATCGAAGTGGCTGTGCCGTCGGATCTCGCCGAGCAGGTCGTCGAAGCCATCATGAAGGCCGCCCATACGGGCAAGATCGGCGACGGCAAGATCTTCATCATGGACGTCGAACGCGTCGTGCGCATCCGCACGGGCGAACTCGACGCCGAAGCTCTTTGAAGGAAACCCGGATGACTGGACCATCCATGCAGCACAATAAAAGTCCCCGGCGTCTCGTCCGGGCCCTTCCCTTCGTTTTGCCGATGCTCGCCTTGTCGGCACCGGCCTTCGCGGCCGACGCGCCGAAAATCGACACCGGCAACACCGCGTGGATGCTGACATCCACGGCGCTCGTGCTGATGATGACCATTCCGGGTCTCGCCCTCTTCTATGCCGGCATGGTCCGCAAGAAGAACGTGCTGGCGACGTTGATGCAATCCTTCGCCATCTGCTGCCTCGTCACCATCGTCTGGTGCGTGGTCGGCTACAGCCTCGCCTTCACCACCGGCAATGCCTATGTCGGCGATCTCTCGCAGTTCATGCTGAAGGGCTTTGCCAAGACCTGGAACAATGACTTCCTGCTCGGGGGCACCGTCGATCAGACGATCCCCGAGAGCGTCTACATGATGTTCCAGATGACCTTTGCCATCATTACCCCGGCCCTGATCTGCGGCGCCTTCGCGGACCGCATGAAGTTCAGCGCCATGTGCATCTTCATGGTGCTGTGGTCGATCATCGTCTACAGCCCGATCGCGCATTGGGTTTGGTCGACCACCGGCTGGGCGGGCTCGCTCGGCGTGCTCGACTTCGCGGGCGGCACCGTCGTTCACATCAACGCGGGCGTTGCCGGCCTGATGTGCGCTCTCGTCCTTGGCAAGCGCGTCGGCTACGGCCACGACAACATGCACCCCTACAATGTCGGCTACGCCATGATCGGCGCGAGCCTGCTGTGGGTGGGCTGGTTCGGTTTCAACGCCGGCTCCGCCGTCGCCGCCAACGGCCGTGCGGGCATGGCCATGACCGCAACCCAGATCGCGACCGCTGCCGCCGCCCTCGGCTGGATGTTCGCGGAATGGATGACCAAAGGTAAGCCGAGCCTGCTCGGCATCGTCTCTGGAGCCGTCGCCGGCCTCGTCGCCATCACCCCGGCCTCGGGCTTCGTCCTCCCCGGCCCCTCCATCATCATCGGCGTCGTCGCCGGCGTGGGCTGCTACTTCTTCTCGACGACCGTGAAGAACTTCTTCGGTTACGACGACAGCCTCGACTGCTGGGGCGTCCACGGCATCGGCGGCATCATCGGCGCCCTGCTGACCGGCGTCTTCGCCTTCGGCCCGCTTTATGGCGGCGCCGGCGGCAGCGCCCACCAGTTGCTGATCCAGTGCGCCGGCGTCGGCGCCACCCTGGCCTGGTCGGGCGGCATGTCCTTCGTTCTCCTCAAGATCATCGACATGACGATCGGTCTCCGCATCACGCGGGACGAGGAAGTCGAGGGCATGGACATCACCCTGCATGGCGAGCAGATCGTCTGATCTGGCTCACCCCGCCGTCACCTGAGGAAACCCCCGCCTTGTGCGGGGGTTTTTCTTTGGAACAAAGCCTAAGTTCCGCGCCTTACATAAATATGATTATGTAAGGCTGGCCAAGCCGGGACCTATTCCGCCGCCGCCCGGGCAGCGGCACCCGCTGCCAGTGGGCAAAGCGGCAGGCAAAGGCAGAGATAGGCGCCGAGCAACAACAGGGCCGGGCGCGCGGCGATTCCGGTTGCGGCGGCGCCGGCCGCCGCCGTCCCGAAGATCAGGACCGGTGTGGCCAGCGGCAGGACCAGCAGCGGCAGCAGCACCCCGCCCCGGCGCGCGCCGATCACCAGCGCCGCCCCGGCGGTTCCGAGCAGCGAGAGGATCATCGTCCCCGGCAGCAGGCTGAGCAGAAGACGCCCCACGCCCTCCACCGGCATGCGCAGCATGATCGCGGCGGGAGCGGCGACGAGGAGCAGCGGCAGGCCGGTCGAGAGCCAATGCGCGACCGCCTTGACGAAAGCGACCCCCGCGGCCGGCAGACCCTGCAGCAGCAGCAGGTCGAGCGAGCCATCCTCGAAATCGGCGCCGAACAGCCGGTCGAGCGGCAGCAGGGCGGCGAGCAGGGCAGCGATCCAGATGGCGCCGGGCGCGAGCCTGCTGAGAAGCTGTGCCTCGGGCCCCAATCCGAGCGGAAAGAGCGACACCGCGAGCAGGAAGAAGAGCACGACCGCGACGCTGTCCGCCGCATGGCGATAGCTGAGCCGCAACTCTCGCCGCAGCAGGGTGAGAAAGGCCATCACGAGAGGGATAGCCGTGTCGCCTCGGGCAGCGGCAGGTCGAGATGCGTCGCCGCGATAACCATACCGCCCGCCGCCCGATGGCCCGCGAGGACAGCGCCGAGACGCGCGACCGACGCCACGTCCAGCGCCGTCGTGGGCTCGTCGAGGAGCCAGAGTGGCGCGTCGGCCAGAAGCAGGCGGCTGATCGCGACCCGGCGCCGCTGCCCGGCCGAAAGCATCCGGCCGGGCACCTCGGCGAACTCCGCCATCCCCATCGCCGCGAGCGCCGTCTCCCGCGCGGCCCGGCGCTCGCCGGCGCCGCGGGCCCAGGGGTCGAGATTTTCGGCAACCGTGAGACCCGGCTTCACGGCGTCCTGATGGCCAAGCCAGGCGATACGCCGGCCATGGGCTGCGAGATCCTCCAGCGCATCAGCCCCGTCCCAGAGAAGCTGACCCGCGGCCCGTGGCACGAAGCCTGCGAGAAGCCGGAGCAGCGTCGTCTTGCCGGCACCGTTCTCACCGACAAGGATCAGCGCGCCGCCCGCCGCCAGACCGAAGGAAATATCCTCGAAAATCAACCGGTCGCCGCGAAAGGCCGCGAGGTCCCTGCTCTCCAGCGCACTCAATCCGCCTCTCCCGCCATCCGACCTTAACCCTTGCCTGGCAGAATAGAGGTCCGAAAAACAGGGGGAAGCCAGCCCATTCAGCGTCTCGCCCCCGCAGCAAACACGGCCTTTCCATGCGCCTGCGGCGTGGACCACGGCGGGTGGGTATGGTTTAAGCCGCTATAGAATACTCGGCGCCTCCCGCGCGGGAGCGCTCCTCCTATAGGGACACAGCAGCATGAAAATGAGCGGTCAGGATAGCCTGGGTACCAAACGGACCCTCGACGTCGGCAGCAAGAGCTACAGCTACTTCTCGATCCCGGAGGCGGAGAAGGCTCTGGGCGACGTGTCCCGCCTGCCCGTCAGCCTCAAGGTGCTGCTCGAGAACATCCTGCGCTTCGAGGACGGCCGCACCTATAAGGAGGACGACGCCCGCGCGATGGCGGAGTGGCTGAAGGCCGCAACATCCAGCCGCGAAGTGCCGTTCCGCCCGGCGCGCATTCTGATGCAGGACTTCACGGGCGTCCCCGCAGTGGTCGATCTCGCCGCCATGCGTGACGGAATCCTCAAGCTCGGTGGCAATCCGGACAAGGTGAACCCGCTCATCCCGGTCGACCTCGTGATCGACCACTCCGTCCAGGTCGATGTCAGCGGCAGCGCCGACAGCCTGGAAAAGAACGTCGACATCGAGTTCGAGCGTAACGGCGAGCGCTACACCTTCCTCCGCTGGGGCCAGGACTCCTTCGACAATTTCGGCGTCGTGCCCCCCGGCACCGGCATCTGCCACCAGGTGAACCTGGAATATATCGCCCAGAACGTCTGGACCGCCGAGGGCGAAGGCGAGACCTTCGCCTATCCCGATACCCTCTTCGGCACTGACAGCCACACCACCATGGTCAACGGCTTGGGTGTGCTCGGCTGGGGCGTGGGCGGCATCGAGGCGGAGGCTGCGATGCTCGGCCAGCCCATCGCCATGCTGATCCCCGACGTCATCGGCTTCCGCATCACCGGCAAGCTCAACGAAGGCGTGACGGCAACCGACCTCGTGCTGACCGTGACGCAGATGCTGCGGAAGAAGGGCGTCGTCGGCAAGTTCGTCGAATTCTTCGGTCCCGGCCTCGACCACATGCCGCTCGCCGACCGCGCGACCATCGCCAATATGGCGCCGGAATATGGAGCGACCTGCGGCTTCTTCCCGCTCGACAAGCTGGCGCTCGACTATATGCGCCTGACCGGCCGCAGCGAGCAGGCGATCGCGCTCGCCGAGGCCTATACCAAGGCCCAGGGCATGTGGCGCGACACCACCACCCCGGACCCGGTCTTCACCGATACGCTGGAGCTCGACCTTTCGACCGTCGAACCCTCCATCGCCGGCCCTAAGCGCCCGCAGGACCGCGTCGCGCTCAAGAGCGCCTCCTCCGCCTTCAAGACCGAGCTCACCAAGAGCCTCGGCGTGGCGGCGAACGACGTTGACACCCATGCCAAGGTCGGCGACCGCAACTTCACCATCACCCATGGCGACGTGGTGATCGCCGCGATCACCAGCTGCACCAATACCTCCAACCCCTATGTGCTCGTGGCCGCCGGCCTCGTCGCCCGCAAGGCGCGCGCCTTGGGCCTCACGCCGCGCCCCTGGGTGAAGACCTCACTTGCCCCCGGCAGCCAGGTCGTCACCGAATATCTCGACAAGTCCGGCCTGACCGCCGATCTCGACGCGCTGGGTTTTCAGACAGTCGGCTACGGCTGCACCACCTGCATCGGCAATTCCGGCCCACTCGACGACGATATCGTCGACGCGATCGAGAGCAACAAGCTCGTCGCCGTGTCCGTCCTCTCCGGCAACCGCAACTTCGAGGGCCGCGTGCATCCGAACGTGCGCGCCAACTACCTGGCGAGCCCGCCGCTGGTCGTGGCCTATTCGCTTCTCGGCACCATGAACGAGGACATCACGACCTCGGCGCTAGGCGTCAGCCGCGACGGCAAGCCGGTCTATCTCAAGGATATCTGGCCGACGGCGGAAGAGATCAACAGCATCGTCGGCAGCACGCTGACCCGCGAGATGTTCCAGTCCCGCTATTCCGACGTCTTCAAGGGGCCGCGCCAGTGGCAGGAGATCGAGGTCGAAGGCGAGAGCAAGACCTACGCCTGGAGCGACAGCTCCACCTATGTCCGCAACCCGCCCTATTTCGACGGCATGACGATGACGCCGAAGCCGGTGACGGATGTGGCGGGTGCGCGCATTCTGGCGGTGCTCGGTGACAGTATCACGACCGACCACATCAGCCCCGCCGGCAGCATCAAGAAGAGCTCGCCGGCGGGCGAATACCTTCTGCAGTACCAGGTGCAGCAGAAGGACTTCAACAGCTACGGCGCGCGCCGCGGCAACCACGAAGTGATGATGCGCGGCACCTTCGCCAATATCCGCATCAAGAACGAGATGGCGCCGGGCACCGAAGGCGGTGTGACGACCCATTACCCTTCGGGCAAGGTCATGCCGATCTACGACGCCGCCATGCTCTACAAGGCCGAGGGCACGCCCCTCGTCGTCTTCGGCGGCAAGGAATACGGCACCGGCTCCTCCCGCGACTGGGCGGCCAAGGGCACCATGCTGCTCGGCGTGAAGGCGGTCATCACCGAGAGCTTCGAGCGCATCCATCGCTCCAACCTTGTCGGCATGGGCGTCCTGCCGCTGACCTTCAAGGACGGCATGGACCGCAAGTCCCTCCAGATCACCGGGCAGGAGACGCTGGATATCCTTGGTCTCGAAGAGCTTCGCCCGCGCATGGATCTGACGCTTGTCATCCATCGCCCGGGCGGCCAGACGGACGAGGTCAAGCTCCTCTGCCGGGTCGATACGCTGGACGAGGTCGCCTACTACCAGCATGGCGGCATTCTGCATTACGTCCTGCGCGAGATGGCGAAGGCCGCCTGATCCGCGGCCCATCGGGCAGAAACAGGAGGCCGCGCGGTTCGCCGCGCGGCCTTTTTCATGCCGGGGGCCTGTCGCACCTGGCAGACCGCGCCCATAACTGGGTCTCGCTTCAATGAGACCACCGGCCTCCTGTGACCGCCCTCACCCGCTCCTCCTTCTCCCTCGATTTAGCCGGTTTCAGCGTCCAGGAAGGGCTGCGCGCCGGGCTTTCGGTCGCGGCCCTCGTGGTGCTGCACGCCTGGCTGAACTTCCCCCTGCTTCTGATGACGGCGCTCGGAGCGCTGCTCACCTGCCTGGCCGATGCCGGCACACCGGGCGAGGAGCGGCTGCCGCCGCTTTTTACCTTCACCGTTTTTGGCGCCCTCATCGGCATGATCTTTGGCCTTGCCCGGGCCCAGGGGTTGTGGCTCGCCGTGCCGCTCGCCGGTGTCGCGATCTTCTGCGCGAGCTTCGCCCGCATCTACGGCCCCTCGGGCATGCAGGTCGGCAATCTGCTTTCGGTCTGGATCGTGCTCGCGATCGACATCCCGGAGCCGAGCCTGCACCAGGCCTTGATTACCGGCGGCATGTTTGCGGCCGGCTGCCTCTGGGCCATTGTGCTGACCAGCCTCGTCTGGCGCATCCAGACGACCGCCCCTTTTCGCCACAGCATCGCCGACTGCTACCGGGCGCTCGGCGCCATGGCGCAGGACATGCGGGAAATCGAAGCGAGCCCGCTGGACAAGGCCGCCCGCGCCGCGCGCTGGGAGGAGAATGCCCGTGTCTTCCGGGGCGGCGGCCGCATCGCGATCGAGACGGCGCGCACCAATATCCTCGCCCTCGCCCGCAGCCAGGGCAATGGCGGCCCGCGCGTCTCCCGCGCCTGGCTGCGCCTGGAAGCCGTGGATCAGGCCTTCGCGGCCCTGAGCGGGCTCGCCGATATCCTGGAGGCCGGGCATGTCCGCAACCGGCTCATGGCGCTTCGCATCCTCCGGCACTTGCGCAATGAGATCACGGTCATCGCGCAAAGCATCGACGCCGACAGGGCCCCCGACATCCCGCGCATGACCCGCAGCCTGGACATGATTCGGGGCTATGTCTCGGATCTCAGCGCCTATGACCCCGTCCGCAAGCTGGTGGAGACCATCACCGAACGCCTTTCCGTCGCTGTCACGCTGGCCGCGCCCGAGAATCTGCGAGCCGGATCGCTGCCGGACGGGCGCCCCGCGCTCGGCTGGCGGGAACGGCTTCTGGGGCCCCTGCGCGCCAACCTCAACGGCCAGTCCTCCCATCTCCGCCATGCTTCCATGGCGGGTTTCGCCGGTCTTCTCTGTCTCGCCTATACGCTGCACGACGAGCATGAATACGAGCGCTGGCTGACCATCACGCTGCTGATGACCATGCAACCGCATTTCAGTCTGACTTGGCAGCGGATGCTGGAGCGGATCGGCGGCACGGTGCTGGGCGGCCTCATCGCCTCCGGCCTCAGCCTTGTCCTGCACACGCCCCTGACCGTGAGCCTCGCGATGTTCCCGCTGGCGGTCATCGCCTTCATGCTCCGCAAGGTCAGTTTCGGCCTGTTTCTCGTGGCACTCACGCCGATGGTCATCCTGCTCGTGGAGTCGGGCACGCCCGGCGCCTCCGAAATCACCATCGCGCTGATGCGGGCACTCTACACGGTGATCGGCGGTGTGCTGGCTCTGCTTTGCAGCCTCGCCCTCTGGCCCGGACGGCAGCCGCAACGCGCCCTGAAGGAGGTTCAGGATGCCATCGCCGCCCATGCCCGCATGACGGATGCCGTGCTCGCCGAATTGCTGGGCGACGGAAGTGCGGCGGCGTGCGACGCCACCCGGCGACAGGCGGGGCTTGCCAGCAATACGCTGGAATCGGCGCTCAGCCGCAGCATGCTGGAGCCGCGTCTTGTCGCCGGCCGGCATCTCAACGCGGCGCTGACAATCGACGCGGCGCTGCGTCGCATCTCGGGGCGTCTCACCGTCATGCGCGTGACCCTGGCCGCCGCCGAAGCCGAGTCCGGGCAAAGGGTTTCGGCTGAAACGCTTCGGTTATGGCGGGTTTGGATCGGGCAATGCGCCGAAATGGTGCTGACCTATCCGCCCGGCAGCCACCTGCCGGTGGCCCTGCCGCCGCGCCCGCCACTCGACGCGCCAGCAGACGAACCCATGGCGGATGCGCTCACCCGGATCGCGCGGCAGATCGAGCTTATCGCCGGCGCCGTTCCGAAGCTCGAGAGTTGACGGCTCTCAAGTTTCGAGCGTGCGCGCCTCGTCCGGCAACATGATCGGGATGCCGCCGCGAATGGGATAGGCGAGGCCGGCGGCGCGGCTGATCAGCTCGTCGTGCTCACGGTCATAGACCAGCGGCTGCTTGCTCAACGGGCAGACGAGAATTTCAAGCAGTCGCGGATCGACCGGCTGCGGCACGGGAGCCGCGGCTTCAGCCTCCATCTCCTCGGCGGGCACGGCGGCCATCGGATCACTCATGCGCTTCTCTCCTTCAACTGAGGCGGGGCGGCTCGTCACCGTCGGGCTCCTGGCCGTGCAGGCCGAATGCGAGCAGGGCGAGAAGGATAGCCGAACGCTGCGCGAGCGTCTCTGCTTCCAGCAACGCCTGCTTCTCGGAGGGCGCGAAGGGGCACATCATGCCGAGCGCGGTTACCAGATCCTCATCGTCCAGGCCGCCGATCGCATCCCAGTCGGCGGTCAGATTCTGACGGTCGAAATAGCCGCGAAGCGCCGCGAGCAGAGGCTCGCGGTCCACCGCCGGCAGGGCCTCCTGAGGCAGGAGGTCTGCCTTGTAGGGCGAATAATCCACGCGCAGCCGTCGATAGCCGAGGCGCATCTCGACCTCTTCCACAACCTTGAAGCGGATGAGCCCAAGAAGAGAGAGGACTATGCGGCCGTCCTCGGTTTCGGCGAAGGAGGTGACCCGCCCGAGGCAGCCAACGCTGAACAGCGCCGGGCCGTTGGCAACCTCGGGCTTCAGCGCGTCGGGCTGGATCATGCCGAACATGCGGCCCTCTGCCATTGCGCCCTCGACCATCGCCAGATAGCGCGGCTCGAAGATGTTGAGCGGCAGCCGCCCGCCAGGCAGCAGCAGGGCACCCGGCAAGGGAAAGACGGGAATCTCGGCCCGAAGTTCCGCGAGCGCTGGGTCGAATGGTCTCATGCCGGATGCCACGGCCGCCTCAGCTGAAGAGCATGGCGGAGAGACGGCGGCGCGCCGCGATCGTCACCGGGTCCTCGAGCCCCCAGGCCTCGAAAAATTTCAGCAATTGCAGTCGCGCCGCATCCTCGTTCCAGCCGCGCTGACGCTTCATGATTTCGAGCAGGGCGGCCGCCGCGTCCTCCCGCCGATCGACGGCGTTGAAAGCGGTTGCGAGTTCGTAGCGGGCTTCGTGGTCGTCCGGATCGGCCGCAAGCCGGGCTTCCAGCTCCTGCAGATGGCCCCGCGCCGCGCGGCCTTCCGTGGCGAGGGCGAGTGCGCTGCGGGCGCCGGAGACCTCGGCATGGTCAGCGATCTTGGCCGGCACCTCGCCGAGCAGGGCCGTCGCCTCCTCTTCCCGCCCGGCGGCGAGGAAGCAGCGGATAAGGCCGCCCCAGGCCTCGGGCTTCTCGGGGTCTTCCTGGAGCATGGCCTGGTAGAGTTCGGCCGCGCTCTCGATATCGCCCTCCTCCTGCGCCGCGCGGGCGGCCGCCAGGAGATCGGCGGCGGGCATGGTGCCGCCCGCCATCTTGAGAAGGGCTTCGACAAAACGACGCACCTCGCTCTCGGGCAGCGCGCCCTGGAAGAGATCGGCGATCTGGCCCTGCCAGAAGGCGGCGACCGTCGGTATCGACTGCAGCGGCAGGCCGAGCTGGGTGAGCTGGGCGATGAGGGCGCGGTTGGCATCGACGTCGATCTTGACCAGGCGGACGCGGCCACCGGCCGCCGTCACCACCTTTTCGAGGGCCGGCGTGAGTGTCTTGCAGGGGCCGCACCAGGTTGCCCAGAAGTCGACGATGACGGGCATCTCGCGCGAGGCCTCGATCACGTCCTGCATAAAGGTTGCCTGAGTGCCGTCGATGATGATGGGCGCGGCAGCGCCCGGGGCCGGTGTCTGGCCGAATGTCAGGTCCATGCTGATCGTCCGTGTCTGAGTGCTATCGAAGATGATCATAGTGCGTAACGGCGCAAGCCCAAACCTCCCGCCGCAGTCCAGCCCTGACGCTCCGTGCAGGCGGCCCAGATCGGAAAACCGTTGATCGAGCTAGAGGGGCGAACGCATGGCGGCATGGCCGGACCGCCCTTGCAATCGGACCGCAACCCGCATAGAACCCGGCTCAACGGAGCGCGGGCGTAGCTCAGGGGTAGAGCACAACCTTGCCAAGGTTGGGGTCGAGGGTTCGAATCCCTTCGCCCGCTCCAAATTTTCTCAATGAAATCAGGTGAATGAAAGCGCGCTTCGGGGCGCTTTTTGCGTTCCTGCGTTTGCCGGGCCGTCGCCATTCCGGCGTCGCCGATCCTGCGCTTCTATGCCTGCCAGTTAATTAGCACTCTCCGGTCCAGAGTGCTAAGACCGGGCGATGCGAAGCGTGCCACACTGGCACCGGGCAAGCCGACCGGCGCATCAGCGCCGGCACCAGGTCAGTACAAATTCGATGAAATTCCGTCCCCTACACGACCGCGTCGTGATCCGTCGCATCACGCCGTTGGAAAAATCCGCTGGCGGGATCATTATTCCCGACACGGCCAAGGACAAGCCGATGGAGGGCGAGGTTATTGCCGCCGGCCCGGGCGCCCGCAACGAGCAGGGCGCGATCGTGGCGCTCGAGGTGAAGGCTGGCGACCGCGTGCTGTTCGGCAAATGGTCCGGCACCGAAGTGAAGCTGGACGGCGAGGAACTTCTGATCATGAAGGAGAGCGATCTTCTGGGTGTGATCGAAGGCGCCACCCCCGTCGCCCGCGCTGCCTAAACAAGAACAAGAAGGAATAGCCCCATGGCAGCTAAAGACGTTCGTTTCAGCGAAGATGCCCGCAGCCACATGCTGCGCGGCGTCGATATCCTCGCCGACGCCGTCAAGGTGACACTCGGCCCCAAGGGCCGCAACGTCATCATGGATAAAAGCTACGGCGCCCCGCGCATCACCAAGGACGGCGTGACTGTCGCCAAGGAAATCGAACTCGCCGAGAAGTTCGAGAACATGGGCGCTCAGCTCGTCCGTGAAGTCGCGAGCAAGACCAACGACCTCGCCGGGGATGGCACCACCTCCGCCATCGTTCTCGCCCAGGCGATCGTCCGCGAAGGCGGCAAAGCCGTCGCCGCCGGCATGGCGCCGATGGACCTCAAGCGTGGCGTTGACCGCGCCGTCGCGGCGCTCGTCGCCGAACTCGCGTCGCGGACCAAGAAGATCACCACCGAGTCCGAGACCGCCCAGGTCGGGACCATCTCCGCCAATGGAGAGGCCGAGATCGGGCGCATGATCGCGGAAGCCATGCAGAAGGTCGGCAACGAGGGTGTCATCACCGTCGAAGAAGCCAAGGGCATGGAAACCGAGCTCGAGGTCGTCGAGGGCATGCAGTTCGACCGCGGCTATCTCAGCCCCTATTTCATCACCAATGCCGAGAAGATGACGGCCGATTTGGATAGCCCCTATATCCTGATCCACGAAAAGAAGCTGTCCGCGCTGCAGGCGCTGCTGCCCCTGCTGGAAGCCGTCGTGCAGTCCGGCAAGCCGCTGGTGATCATCGCCGAGGATGTCGAGGGGGAAGCTCTTGCCACTCTCGTCGTCAACAAGCTGCGCGGCGGCCTGAAGGTCGCCGCTGTGAAGGCTCCGGGCTTCGGCGACCGCCGCAAGGCCATGCTGGAAGACATCGCGATCCTGACCGGTGGCCAGGTCATCTCGGAAGATCTCGGCATCAAGCTGGAAAGCGTCACCCTGGACATGCTGGGGCGGGCCAAGCGGGTGTTGATCGAGAAAGAGAACACGACCGTCATCGAGGGTGCGGGCGAGCACGATGCCATCAAGGCGCGTTGTGATCAGCTGCGCGGCCAGGTTGAAGACACGACCTCCGATTACGATCGCGAGAAGCTGCAGGAGCGTCTGGCGAAGCTCGCTGGTGGCGTCGCCGTCATCCGCGTCGGCGGCTCGACGGAGATCGAGGTGAAAGAGCGCAAGGATCGCGTTGACGACGCGCTGCACGCAACCCGCGCCGCGGTTGAGGAAGGCGTGGTTCCCGGTGGTGGGGTGGCCTTGGCCCGGGCAAGCCAGATCCTCGTCGGTATGAAGGGCGACAATGCCGATCAGACGTTCGGCATCGCGATGGTACGCAAGGCGGTGCAGATGCCGCTGCGGCAGATCGCGGAGAATGCCGGTAATGACGGTGCCGTGGTCGCCGGTAAGGTGCTGGAGAGCAACGAGTATGCCTTCGGTTACGACGCCCAGACCGGCATCTACAAAAACCTCATCGACGCCGGCATCATTGATCCCACCAAGGTGGTTCGGGTGTCCTTGCAGAACGCGGCCTCGGTCGCTGGACTGCTGATCACGACCGAGGCGATGGTTGCCGAGCGCAGCGAGAAGCGCATGCAATCCCTGCCGCAGGGTAGCGGTGGCAGCATGGGCGATATGGACTACTAAAGACCGCCAGCCGCGCTGGGGTTTGGCTGACCGCCAAACCCCCTCCGCAACCGGACGGCAGACCCAAACCAAGGTGCATGGTCAGGCCGCCGGCTCTCCGTGACAGCTCGACACCCTTCGTAGACGGCCTTCTTCTCGGCAAGGCCTCGGGATCGCACTCCCTCCCCGCCAACCGCGGCCGTCATCCTTTCGCGCGCAGGCGCAGTCCCCAAGGCAGACGGTCCGCCGTCAGCGCCACGATGAGCAAAAGCCCGACGAGACCAAGCTGCCAACTGCTGCTGACATTGACATATTGCAGCCCCGCCTGGACGGCGACCACAAGCAGGACGGCAGCCAGCACGCCCCCCACCCCGCCGCGGCCGCCCGCGATGGCGACACCACCGAGCAGCACGGCCGCGAGCGATTCCAGTTCCATATTCGTACCGATATCCGGCCGCCCGCTGCCAAACCAGGCAAGCGAAATGAGCCCGGCCAGGCCGGACAGCAAGCCGCTGATGGCATAGAGGGTAAAGCGGATACGCCCGACCGGGATGCCGACGAGCCGCGCCGAACGCTCATTATTGCCCATGGCGAAAATCCACCGCCCGAGCGGCGTCAAGGCCAGGACAGCGGCGGCGATGAGGTAGGCTGGCACCACGGTCGTCAGGAAATGCGCCGGCACGCCCGCGAGCGTGCCGCGCCCCCATGGCAGCAGCCAAGACGGTACGCCGCTGACCGTCGCCCCGCCGGTCAGCGCCAAAGCCAGCCCGCCATAGGCGAACATGCTGCCCAGCGTCGCGATCAACGACAGCAACCGGAAGTTCACCACCAGCACACCGTTGACGAGCCCGAGGCAAAGACCGATGGCGAGGGCCAACGCCGGGATGAGCGCCGCCGGAACGCCCGCCCGCACCAGAAGCATCGTCAGGATGCTGGTGAGCGAGACCATGCCGCCCACCGAGAGATCGAGCCCCGCCCCGCTCAGGATAAGCAGCGCCTGGCCGAGTCCGACGAGCGCCAGCATGGAACTGAACTGCAGCACGCTTTGAATCATCGAGGGCTGCAGGATGGCCGGCCTGATCGCCGCGAAGATGACGATGAGCAGCAGCCAGAGTGCCGCGAGCAGCAGCATGCTGCGGTGATGCGGGTTCCTCATGCCACGGGCCTCCGCAACCTGACCCAGGGCAGCTGCCCGGTCGTCACATTCTCGGCAATGAGGGCGGCAAGCAGCAGAACCCCGGTGACCACGCTCTGCCAAAGCGAGGGCACGCCGATGAGCGTGAGGCCGTTCACCAGCATGCGCAACAGCAGAACGCCGAGCATGGTGCCGAGCAAGGACGCTCGCCCACCCAGAATGCTCGTGCCGCCGAGCACCACGGCGGCGATCGCATCGAGGGACATGCTGGCGCCCGTCGTCATCTCCACATTGCGATAGGTACCGACATAGGAGACCGCGGCGATCCCGCACAGGCAACCGCTCGCCACATAGGCCAGGAAGCGCACCCGCCGTACCGCGATGCCGGCCAGCCGCGCACGCTCCTCATCCTGGCCCACGGCCAGAAGATGCAGACCGAAGGGCGTCCAGCGCAACAGCAGATAGGCCACGAGATAGAGCAGCAGAATGACGATGAGCGGCAACGGCACGCCGCCTGGAAGCGGCATGCGCACCAGTGCCGTCAGCGCGCCGGGCAGGCCGGAAAGCCAGCTGCCGCCGAGGAAGGCATAGATGGCCGTACGGTAGATGCCGAGCAGGCCGACGGTTGCGACGATTGCCGGAATGCGCCCGAACACGATCACGCTGCCGGTCATGATGCCGATCAGCGCCCCGGCGATCGGGCCGGCGAGCACCACGAGAACAAGTGGCAAGCCCGCCAGAAGCGCGTGGCCGACACCGATCGCGGCCAGCCCCATCACCAGTCCGACCGAGACGTCTATGCCGCCGATGGCCAGCACGAAGGTCATGCCGAGCCCGATGACGAGCAACTCGATGCTGTTGCGCAGAATGGTCGCGAGATTGGCCGCGAGCAGGAAGTAAGGCGAGGCCAGCGAAAAGACGATCGCCGTCCCAAGGCAGCCGGCGAGGAGCGTCAGCTCCCGCCCGCCGCCCCCCGCCCAAAGCCGCGGCCTCACCCGCCTACCGGTCTCAGAAGTTGAACTGATCGACATTGTCCTTGGTGAAGACGCTCGGCGACCCGAGCAGGAGAATGCCGGTCTTCGCGTCATAGGAAATGGGATGATCCATCCCCGGCACCGTGTTGCTGGCGGCGAAGGGCTTGTTGTCGATCAGCTGCTTGCCGGTCCAAACCGTGAGATAGCCGAGTGCTGCCGGGTCCCACAGCACGGAGAAACCGAAGGCGCCGCTTTTGATGTACGAGCGGACGGTATTCGGGCTGCAATAGCCGGTGCCGATCACCGCACCGATCTTGCCAGCGGTTTCGATCGCCTGGCCAACGCCGGGGCAGGTGCTGGAGGCAACGGCGATCAGCCCCTTGAGATCGGGATGCGCCGTCATCAGGTCGCTCGCCAACTGGTCAGCGCGATCGGCCGAGCCGCCAGCGAATTGGGGAGCGAGCAACCGGATGCCAGGATATTTCTCCTTCACCCGTGCCTGCATGAGGCGGATCCAGGTATTGAGATTGGAACTCGTCGCGTCACCCGAGACGATACCGATGGTCGCCTTCGGCCCCGTCCGCTTGACCAGCTCGTCGATCAAGGTATCGGCCAAGCCGTCATCCGTTGCCTGCGCAACATAGACAGCGCGGCCGCTCTTGGGCGCATCGCTGTCGCTCGTGAAGAGTTTCAGGCCCTTCGCCTTGGCCTGCGCCACCACGGGTGCCAGCGATGAGGCATCCAGGATGCTGACGGCGATTGCCTGCACGCCCTGGTTGACCAGGTTCTGCACGATCTGCAGCTGATCGACCGGATTGGCATCGACCGGGCCCGTATAGATGAAATGCACGCCGAAGGCCTTGGCCGCTTTCTCTCCACCCGCCTGCATGGCGTTGAAATAGGGGATGCCGGTGAGTTGCGGCACGAAGGCGACGCTCGGCAAATCATCGGCCTTGGCCCGGCCAGACGCGCAGGCAATCACCAAGGCCGCCGTCACGCAGGCCGTTCTCAGCAGGATGGTACGAAGCTTACGCATGTCGATCCTCATGAATGAAAAACGGCGGAGCGCCGTCAGCTGGCTTGTTCGAGCGCGCGCAGGCTCGGATGGGCGCCGGTGATGAAGGATACCAGCTCCTCCGGATGGGTCGCCGTGCGTTTCGTTTCAGCAATCTTGCGGCCGCGCCGGAAGACAATCATGCGGTCTGCGACCTCCATGACATCAGCGATGTTGTGGCTGATGAGCACAACCGCGCAGCCGCGCTCCGCCAGGCGCCGCACGAGGGTCAGCACCTTGCGTGTTTCGGCAACGGCGAGCGCCGCCGTCGGCTCGTCCATGATGACAAGGCGCGCATTGATGTTGAGCGCACGGCAGATCGCCACCGCCTGGCGCTGGCCTCCGGAAAGCCCGGCGACCGGCCGGTTCGGGTCCGGAATATGCGCCTCGAGCTCATGCAGAAGTGCGGCCGCCCGGCGGCGCATCTCCGCACGGCGCAGGATCGGAAACCCCGCGACTTTGGTTGTGAGCTCTCGGCCAAGAAAAATATTTTCGGTCACTGTCAGATTGTCAGACAGCGCCAGCTCCTGAAAGATGGTGGCGATTCCGCTTTCCGCCGCATCCTGTGGCGAGGAGAAGGCCACCCGCTTGCCCGCGACCTCGATCGTGCCCGTGTCCTGGCTATGGGCGCCTGCAAGAATCTTGATGAAAGTCGATTTGCCCGCGCCATTGTCGCCGAGAAGAGCGAGAACCTCGCCCTCGCGGATATCCATGTCGACATTGGCAAGTGCGGTGACGCCAGCGAAATGCTTGCCGATCCCCCGCGCCTGGATGAAGGGGGCAGTACCTCCCATCGTCCTGGGCAAAATGTCGGCCGTCGTGCTCACCGGCACCAATCCGCGATCGCCAACGCCAGCGCGCGCGTGCAGGAGACCAGATCGGCGATCATCACATGCTCATTGGGCTGATGCGCCTGGCTCGGATCCCCCGGCCCGAAATTGACCGTGGGCGTGCCACCGATATCGGTCGGGATGCCGATATCGCTATGTGAGGAAAAGCCGGTCAGCTGCGGCGACAGACCGCTCGCCGACACGGCCCCCTGGAAGCAGGAGACGAAGGGATGATCCGAGGGCACTTCCGTGCAATCCGCATCCAGAAACCATTCCACACGCGCCGGATGGGCGCGCAGATAGGGATCGGCCTGACAGATCTGGCTAATGAACGCATCGACTTCGGCCGCCACAAGGCTGCCGCGGCCAAGCGCGTCGCGTTCCGCAGGCAGGTATTTGACGTCGATCACGATTTCCGCTCGCCCCGCGGTAGAGGACGGATGCTCCCCGGCGCGAATCTGGGTCGCGAGAATATTCGCCGGTCCTTCCATCAGCGGATGACGCTTGCGCGGATCAAACATCCAGCGGCGGTTGATGAGATCGATGCCGTTCAGCATCTGCCGGCACAGATCGATGGCATCGACCGGACCGCCGGCATCCCAGTTGCGCGGCGTGAGTTCCGCATGCCCGCCGATGCCGTCCAGGATGATGCGTCCCCAAAGGATGCCGAAGCAGATCGGCGCGATACGGTTGGCGGTCGGCTCGGTCATGATGCCGGCATCCGCGGTATAGCCACGATCGGCATGGGCCAGCGCGCCCATGCTGCAGATCTCCTCGTCACAGACAGTGGAGAACACGATGTCACCACGCAGCGGCACGTCCAGCTCATGAAGGATTTCGCAGGCCATCAGCATGGCCGCGACCCCTCCCTTCATATCCACCGCACCGCGGCCATAGATCGCACCATCCTGCACGACCGGACTGAAGGGCTCGCTGCGCCAGTGCTCGATCGGTCCTGTCGGCACGACATCGATATGTCCGGTCAGCAACAGAGAGCGCCCACCGCCCTGGCCGGGCTTGCGGCCACCCAGATTGGGGCGTCCCTCAAACCGCCGCGCTTCGACCGTGCCGGGCCGGCCTCGGTATTTCTCGAGCAGCGGTGCGGGGTCCGGCTCCCAGAGTTCGGTCTCGAAGCCGAGCGCCGCAAGGCGGGCCCGCAGGTAGCGCTGGCAAGGCTCCGTCCCCGGCCCTGGCGGCGCGGGGTCGGGCCGAGAGATCGTCTGAAACGCAATCAGATCGGTGAGGGTCGACACGACGCGATCGCGGGCGGCGTCCACGGCCGCGGCGATGCGGGAAGCCTGGGCAGCGTTATCATCCATCGGACGCAGGCTCTCTCTGCAGAAATCCTTTAGCTCTTGACAGCCTAGCGGCAGGGACGATCAATAGTAAAGCGGTTTACCAGAGGAATTTTTACGCTTTATCTCGTATCAGGCACCGTGGAAGGCCATTGTTTGAGCACACCGCCGCTTTTTGAGGCAATTGAAATCCGCCGCCGCCTGGGCCACAGGCCGGGCATTGGATGGCGTCTATTTCGCCTTCCTGCAAGCGGGATCTGTACGCTCCTCAGCCCTTCCTCACCCGTGCCACGGCGGACATCAGCGCCTCGACGCGCTTCGGATCGACCGCATTCCACCACAGCCCGTCATGCTTCAGCCACTGGCCGATGATCGCGCCGTCCGCGACCGCAAACAGGCTCGGGACCTGTTCGGGCGAAAGCCCCGAGCCGACGATGACCGGCAGGTTCGTGCCCGCCCGCACCTCCTCGACCTCCTCGGGCTGCGTCGGCGAACCGGTGCGTGTGCCCGTCGCGATCAACACATCCGCGTCGAACCATTCCGCGTCGGTCGCCTGCTCCGTAATGCTGCGATCCGCCGTGATGGCATGAGCGCCGAATTTCACATGAACATCGGCAAAGATATGCACGTCCTCCGCCCGGATGGCAGAGCGGTAGCGCATAGCTGCGGGCGCCGGCCCGTTGAGAAAACCCTCGTTCGCAACATAGGCATTGGCCCATTGATTGGCGCGCACCCAACCGGCGCCCACCGCCTTGGCGACGCCGAGTGCCGGGATCACCGCATTCGCGACGCAGGTAATGCCGATCGGCGTATCCACCGCTCCGCGCACTTCGAGGCAGGCCGCCGTCAGGGCAGCGACGGTGGAGGGGCCGATGTCTTCCGGCCTCGAAAAGGGCATGTCGCTCGCATTTTCGATGATGATGCCGTCTACGCCACCCGCTGCCAGGGTCCGCGCATCGCGTGCGGCGGCCATATAGATCTCGCGCAGCGGCTGCCCTGCGTAGCGCGGCGCGCCCGGCAGCGCTGCCAGATGGATAACCCCGATGATCGGCTTGTCGATATTGAACAGGCCGAGAAGCGCATTCGGCTTTTCCGGCAGAACTTTTGGCTTCGCCATAACAGTGCTCCGATGACGTGTGGGTCAGGGCGCGATCACTACCGCGCACCCCACCACAAACTGCGATTTCTCGTGTGTCTCAAAAGCACCTTTGACAGCCGCTCTTTCCGCCGTCAATCGGGCAAAGCGGTGCGCACCAGCCTCGACGGCCCGTCATCAATCTCTCGATTGACAAGATCCGAAGCCCGCCGTGACATGATGAACGCCAAGGGAGTTCAGGTTTTCTCATGACACCGGGTGACGCCAAGGATGCGCCAGATACAGCCGGCGCTCGGTTTCTCTGCATCGGCGATCTCGATGTCGACGTGCTCATCGCGGTCGATCGACTGCCGACACAGGATGGCAAGGTCAACGGGCGCCTCATTCAGCGCGTGCCGGGCGGCATGGCGGCGAATGTCGCTGCCGCGATCGCCGAACTCGGCGGCAAAGTCAGTATTCTCGGCCGTGTTGGACAAGATGCCGAGGGGGCGTTTGTTCTGGGGGCTCTCGCCCAACGAGGTGTCAACACCAACCTCGTTCGGCGCATGCGCGATGCGCCGACTTTCAGCTGCATCAGCCTCGTAGCCAGCAATGGTGAGAAATCCCTCATCAAGTTGATGACCGATGCCTATTGTCCGGCGGCAGAGGATCTATCCGCCAGCAGTTTTCGGGGTGTGACCCATGCCCATCTCACCTCCGTGCGGGATCCTGCACTCTGCCGTCAGGTTGTGGAACTGTCGGGGGACTTGGCGATCAGTTGTTCCCTGGATGTGGAGATGGCCGATCTTCCCGCGGAGCCACCGCACGCCGCAAAGGCGCTGCGCGGCTTCGACATCCTGTTCTTCAACCGGGCTTCCCAGGCGGCGGCCGAGGCGCTTTTGGGTGTCAACGTCATGGACCTCGCCCCGGTCGTGGTCATCACCCTGGGCGCAGAGGGTGCGCGCATCTCATGGCCGGGCGGCAGCTGTCACGCGCCCGGCTACGAGACCGACGTGCAGGACACGACAGGCGCCGGGGATTGCTTTGCCGCCGGCCTTCTCCATGCCCGCTTCGCCCAAGGACTGCCTTGGCCAGAGGCCTTGCGCTTTGCCAATGCGGCCGCTGCTTTGTCGGTAAAGGGTCTTGGCGCGCAATCAGCCCTGCCGAAGCTCTCCGCGGTGCAGGCACTGCTGGCCCAGCGGCGCCCTGGCGGCTGACCGGCCGCGCCGGCGCCACCAACTTTACCTTGGGTACTCCTCCCCCTACGATCGCATCACATGAACTAAGACTGTTGCGGCCGGACCGCCACGGATAGGAGATGCGTCATGGCACGCAAGGCAACGATCAAAGATGTATCCGTAGCCGCGAATGTTTCGGTTACCACCGTTTCCCGATATCTGAACGGTTCCATGCGCCTGCCCCCTGAGACGAAGCGGCGCATCGAGGATGCGGTGAGCACGCTCCGCTATACCCCCAATCCCCTCGCCCGCTCCCTGAGTCGCGGCCGCTCGGAGACGATCGGCCTGGTCATTCCGGAGATCGCCAACCCGTTCTTCGCGCAGCTCGCAGCCTCCGTTGAGGAGGCAGCAGTACGGCTGGGCTATGGGGTGCTTTTGTGCGTGACGCTCAACAATGTAGATCGCGAGATCGACTATATCCGCCGGATCGAGAACAAGCATGTCGATGGTGTTCTGTTTTCCACCAATCATCCGGACGACGGCCGTCTGCTCGCGGCACTCAAGGACGTGCCCTGCTTCGTGCTGGTCGACGAAGATATTGCCGGCTCCGATTTCCCCGGCGTTTTCGCGGAGAATCGCGAAGGTGCGGTTGCCGCCACGCGCCATATCGTCGAGGCCGGCCATCGCAAGATCGCCATGCTGTCGGGACCGAAAACCTTGCTGAGCGCCGAGGAGCGCCGGCAAGGCTTTCACGAGGCCATTGCGGCAGCAGGCCCCGGGCACGAGGCGGTCGCGGTCTTCGATTGCGCCTATACTGTGGAGGCCGGCGAGGCGGCGGCCGAGCAGCTGCTGCAGCGATACCCCGAGACCACGGCAATCTTCACCGGCAGTGACGAGCTCTTCCTCGGCATGCTGAAAACCTTCCGTCGGCAGGGCATACGGATCGGACCGGACATCTCCGTCGTTACTTGCGACGACGTGGAGCCGCTCACGCTGTTCGAGCCGCCGATCACCGCCCTGCGGCAGGACCTGCCGAAAATGGGCACCAGCGCGCTTGAAATGTTGATCGGCGAAATCACCCGGGGGCCACGGCTGCCGCGGCAGATCCGGGTACCGATGGAGCTGGTCCGCCGCCAATCCGTGCGCGCCCCGCGCCGGCGGATGCGCCTGAAGTAACCGTCATCATTCTGCGATTGCATCACTCCGGATTTTAAAATTTCCCCTTGACTGAAGCGTTTCACACGGCTCAATAGTAAACCGGTTTACCGCTCTCGCCCGATGCTGCCGCGATCAGGCCGCCGGACCCTTCAACACCGACTTGCCGATGCGTGCGCATCGCTCGCACGTGTCGATGAACATTTTGGGGGACTTTACTGAATGACCGGATTGACCCGCCGAATGGCTCTGCGCGGCACGCTGGGTGTTGCCATGGCCGGCTTCGCGGCATCGCGTGCGATAGCCGCCGAAGGACTGACCTTCGCCCTCATTCAGATCAACGAACAGGCGCTGTTCTTCAACCAGTTGCAGGCGGGCGCCGAGAAGGCCGCGAAAGCGGCGGGCGCCAAGCTTGTCGTCTTCAATGCGAACGACCAGCCTGCCGCGCAGAACAACGC
>Ga0310811_10001106_pt1 | contig 34490 bp, 31 predicted proteins | sample YCmetagenome_FD_207642 | JGI IMG/M metagenome (GOLD analysis project Ga0310811, IMG submission 207642) | Soil microbial communities from experimental microcosm in Duke University, North Carolina, United States - YC | ecosystem: Engineered > Artificial ecosystem > Soil microcosm > Unclassified ... | reverse complement strand
ACGACGACGCGGCTGCGTTACGGAAAGATGCTCGACCGGCTTTGCCGTCACCTCGTTGAGGAAGGCATCCGGACGGAAAACCCGGTGACCGCGATGGCGGCGTTCGAACGCTGGCCCGAGGACGAGCCGGTTCCCCTGTACCTCGACGTCGACGCCGACGCACGGTTACAGGAGTGGGTCGCGCCTGCCGGCGACGACGATGCGCGCACATTGCGCAATCGCGCGATCGTGGCACTGTTCCTTGGCACCGGTGTAAGCGCAACGGAGCTCCGGCAGACGCGGTGCAGCCATCTGGTCATCGATGGCGTGCGGCCGCATCTCGACGTGCCGAAGCGCGGGCCGCGCGAATCCCGACGAATAAGCCTGCCGCAATTTGCCATCGCCGCGCTCCCGGCCTGGATGGACACGCTTGTGTCGAAGGCCGACGACGACCTCCTGTTTCCGGCGCCCGGCAGCGCCAGCATGGTCAACGACGTTCTGCTGGGGGCCGTGGTGCGCGAGGCACTTGAGGCCATTTCATTTCGTGCGCCTGACATGAGTCCCCGTGTACTACGCAACACCTATGCACGTCGGCAGCTGGTTGACGGCCGTAGCAACCAGGATGTGAGCCGGCTGCTGGGCCTGACGAGCCATCGCACCGTGGTGCGCCTGCGCGAGACAATCGCGATTTCGTCAGTACAGCTGACTTGACTTTGCGAGCGACTCCGTAGGCTGGAATTACTGGTTCAGCCGAACCGGTAATTCCACCAAAGGAGCTTCCATGGCATATCAGGGTCGTCTAAATCATATCGTCTATCCGGACGAGTCGGCCAATCCGTGTGCGCTGCAGTACCGGATCGTATTTATGGATGAGCCGAAGCGGCTTGCTATCGTGCAGATGTTTGACCCCGATGCCCCGTTTCTAGCGCCGTCTGCTTCGTCGAACGTCCGCGACCAGATCCTCAACCGCATTCTCGATGGTGATCTGAAGGGCGTGCCGCTGAACGCGATACGGCTGGTCGTTACCACCGCTGTGGGACACGGCATGTACGGGATCGAAGTCGATGTCGACGACTACGTGCGGCGCGGCAATCCCTATGAGGCAAGCCACGTCGCGGCGACTGGCCTGCGTGTACGGGAAACCATCTCAATCCGCTCAGACGCAATTATTGCCGGCCGCACGCGCGTGCAGACGACACACGCGGCGCCCAGCCCTCTGTCGGCCGAACTGGCAAACGCCATCGCCTGACCGGACATCTACGACGGATTTGCGACACGGGGGGAAAGCCGCCCGGATTCCGGCGGCTTTTGCTTCGGTGCATCGCTTCCAGGTGAGAGACACTTCTAATTAATTCCGCCGTCGCCCTCGCCCCGTGCGGCGGCCACGGTCCTTTACTCGCGGACGACATGAAGACAATCAAACCCACCAGCGAACAGCAGGCAGTGCTCGAAGCCGTTTCGACCGGTGACAACGTCAAGGTGAAGGCATACGCAGGCGCTGGAAAGACGGCAACGCTGGACATGATTGCGCGAGCGCGTCCGGACCGCCGCGGCTATTACCTCGCTTTCAACCGCGATATCGCCAGTGAGGCGAAGCGCAGGTTTCCTGCGAACGTCAACTGCCGGACGGTGCACTCGGTAGCCTACTCGTCCGTTGACCGCTCGCTGACGGCTCGGCTCAATCTGCCAAAGGAGCCACCACAACATCTGGCAAGTCGCTATGGCCTCGGCCCAATGCGCGTGCCGACAATCATTGGCAAGACGCTTGAGCTGTCGTCCTTCCATGTGGGACGGATGGTCGCTGATGGCGCAGCGCGCTTTTGCAGGTCGGCACAGTCCGCCCCCGAGGAATGGCATGTCCCTGTCGACGAGAAGATTGAGGAAACTGCAGCTGCCGACTTGCGCGCCATGCTGCTGCCGCACGTCCTTCGCCACTGGGAGGAAAGCACCAGCCCGAACGGCAGGACGTCGATCACACCTGACGTCTATCTGAAGGTTTGGGAACAGTCCCGCCCAACGATCAACGCTGATTTCATACTGTTCGATGAAGCGCAGGACAGCGATGGCCTGATGCTTTCGGTGTTGAAGCACCAGCGCACGCAGGTTATCTATGTCGGCGATCCCTATCAGCAGATTTACGAATGGCGCGGCGCGGTTAACGCCATGGAGCACATCACGGCACCCCAGTGCGCGTTGACCGAATCATTCCGTTTTGGCCATACCTTTGCGGCGCTCGCATCGCGAATTCTTCGACTGCTTGGCGAGCGCACGCCACTACGCGGCCAGTCCTCCATTCAATCGACACTCGTTGAAGGCGGCGAGACACCCCTCATTGACGCGATTCTGTGCCGCAAGAACGTGACAGTGGTCGGCGCGCTGGCCAATGGCCTCGCGGCCGGTCACAGAGTGGCCGTCCGGGCCAACGTCGACGAAATTCTTGCCTTTGCCGAGGGTGCAGACCGGCTGATGAGCGGTCAGCGCGCGTATCGCCCGACGTCGCTTGCCCTGTTCGAATCGTGGCAGGACGTTCAGGAATACGCGGGCAGCTTTGCCGGCCGCGATTTGCTACCGGTCGTGCAAATCATCGATCGCGAAGGCACTGACTATCTGCGCGCACTCCTGTCACGGATTTCGCCCGAAGACCAGGCCGACTACGTGATTTCCACTGTTCACCGTGCCAAAGGTCTTGAGTGGGACAAGGTACGGGTGACGGGCGATTTCCGCTTCAGGACCGAGGACGACGGCCGCACAACTATGACCGAGGACGAGAAGCGTTTGCTGTACGTCGCCCTTACCCGAGCGCGGCGACTGCTCGACGCATCAGAGCTACGCAACGATCTGCTGAAGGTCTTCGAGTGCGCGGGCCCCCACGAGCGTTAGATACATCACCGAACGCCGATCAGGCATCCATAACAGCCTTGTTCATGTGGGACCGAGCTTGGCGTCGAATTTCCGCACTCGACCCATTCCGGACCTTCGCAGTTCACGAGCGAACGTCCGCTTATTGCGCTGATCCAGCCAACTTCTCGCGACCTGTATAGTGCTTCGGGCATTGGCAATTGTGCCGCTAGCGGGTTAGCCATTAAGTGGTTTCGATTGCCAACGGATCTATCATGACGAGCGACGCAGGTTGGGCGGTTACGTATCAATTCCGCTGCCAGATCGCTAGGCACCGCGCGCGATCGCTGGTCCAGCGTTGCGGCGATGATGTGCCTGCCCGCCCTTGGCGAGCACGGTTTGCACGATGTCCTGCAGCGATTCGGGCAAGCAGTGAATGAACCGGTCTCCGGCGACCGCGACTGCAGCGACTGCAGCGACTGCAACCGCAAGACGCGGCGCGATGCCTGTCTTAGAACACACGCCCTTCGGTCAGGTGCGTGGTGGCGCCGTTCAGCTCGTAATCGCCGACCACGCGCGCTTTGTGCAGCAGGGGATTGTGGCTGAAGATCGTGCGCAGGTTGCGCCAGTGGCGGTCGAGGTTGTAGATGCGCGACGTTGCCGACGCGCCCGCAGTCTCGAACAGGCGCTCGGCCGCATGCAGCGCAAGCTTGCTGACGATCAGTTGCGTCTTCGCCGTTGCGAGCGCGCTTTGCAGCACGAGTGCATCTGCCTCGCCTGCGCCCGCGCGAACCGCGTCGGCGGAGCGGTCCATGGTGCGGGCATTCTGCGCGACGAGCGCGTCGATCGCATGACTGTGTGCCGAGAGGTCGCCCACGACCTGCTGCACGAAATGGTCTTCGCGCGCGGACGGTGCGGGGCTATGCATAACCGGCCGGCCGTGCGCGATCACATACTCGCGCGCGTCGGCGACCACGTTGCGCACGGTGCCGGCCGCCGTCGCGACCAGATGCAACTGACGCAGCGCGCCGGTATGGCGACCGATCAGTGTCGCACTGCCGCGGTCGGTGACTTCGTTGGTGACGTCATGCGCTGCTCGCCGGCACCGCGTGGAGCAGGACGTTCGCGCCCGCCTCCGCCCCACGCCGTCATGATCGACTGGCATCAATCGTAGACGTTGGCGATGCCTGGCGTGTGTGCGTAGACAGGCGCCAGCTTTCATCACAACGGCGACTGCGTACGCGTCTTCGAACACGGCAGGCGCGACGCGATGCGCGAGCGCGGCGTCGTGCTCCCGTTGTTATGTCAGGTTAAAGACGACGCTACGCGACAGGGGCTGCTAACCCCAGTGATCAAACAAAAGCTGCAGCATGTGACAAGGTCCGCCAGGCCGAACTCACCGTTTCGCCTCCCGGGGCCGCCCCAGACCAAGTTCATCCACAATGCGGTCTGCGTGCGCAAGGTGGCGCATGATCCATAGAATATAGCGGACGTCGACATGAATCGCGCGAGATTTGTCCTGATCGTATATCCAGGGTGAGCCCAGCGACTCCCAGGTGCCATCGAATGCTAAACCTACAAGGCTGCCACGGCCGTCAAGCGTGGGTGACCCCGAATTCCCCGCAGTGATATCGGTGGTGGAGAGGAAGTCGACGTTCAGCGAACCAGGAATGGCGATATGTGACAGCTTGTGCTTTCGTTGCAGAAACTCCGGCGCGGTCCCAATGATCGGGTTGATGTTCGTCTGTCCTGTCGAGCGCATCGATGCGACGGTGGTAAAAGGCTTGGACCTGACGCCATTGGTGGCGGCATATCCGCTCACCTTGCCGAACGCAATACGCAATGTTGAATTGGCGTCGGCGTACATCGTCTTTCCGCGGCTTCCGTCATAAGCCCCGAGTGCCTTTACGTACATTGCATACAAGCCCATCCTGCGCGCCTCGAGGCTGTTCGATACCTCCTCGTCTGCCAGCAGGCCGGGCATCAGCGCCGTCATCAGCCTCATCCACGGGTCTGCGCTGGTTTCAACTTGCTGGGCGCTCGCATGAAGCCAGTGTATCCTGATCTGCGGGTCGAACAACCCACTGCCTGCATATAGCTGCGCAACCTTTCGAGCGATTGCGTCCTGGTCGGATGCTGCTGCGAGCCAGCGATCCAGCGCCGGGGAATGCTGGTCCGACGGCAATTGCCGATACCGCATCAGGCACAGCACCAACAGTTTCTGGTCGACGTAGAAATCCACTGTCCGTTGCAGATCAGTCTCCCGTGAGATCAGCTGCGGCAGATCGCGCTCGCGGTATCCGGCGGTGCGGATCGACTCCGGCTTTTGCCTCTCGAACGCCAACCGGACAATGCGATACGCAGCGTCGAACATGCCTGTGCGTCGCATAAAGCCAAAAATCGCCTGCTTTTCCTGATATCGGCGCTGTTGCGCGAGCACCGCCTTCAGACGGGCCAGCTCCTCGGGCCCGATCTGCCCATCCGATGCGTTGGAATCGAGCCAACGCTCGAACGCCCTTTCTTCCACGTCACGGCGCTGCAGCACGGCCTGGTTGCTAAGCATCGCCAGTTCGCCGTTCAGTTCCTTGATCGCATTTTTCGCGAATACCTGAAACACCGCGTATTTAATGCGCGCCTGTGGGTCGGACGCCGTTGCCGCATCGGTGACCGCGAGTTCCGCCGACAGCATCGCCCGATAAAACGGCAACCGCCATTCGACATCGTTCTTCAGCGACTCAGGTAGCTCATGGCGCCGCGTCAGACCCGGAAAGCCCATCACGATCACCGGGTCTCCCGCGCGGATACCCGCCGCGTCGATCGACAGCCAACGGGATGGCCGATACGGCACGGCGTCTCTTGCAAACGCCGTTGCAACGCCATCTTTGCCGACGTAAGCGCGAAGAAACGCGAAGTCTGCGCAATACCTCGGCCACTGGAAGTTATCGGCGTCACCGCCGTATTGCGCGAGCGCGTTGGGCGGTACATAGACTAGTCGCAGGTCCGCCAGCTCCAGTTGCTCGATGAGCTTGTACGCGGCGCCATCGTCGAACGAGATCACGTCGCAGCGGTAGCCGGGCTTCTCGCAAGTCTGCGACAGGCGGCGCTTTTCGGCTTCGATGGCCTCGTAGCGCTCGCTCGCCGTGGAGGCCGTAGCCGCTGCCGCGTCGACCGCGGCGGTCACGTCGCGAATCCCGACGGTCAGCAACGCTCGCTCACGCGGTCCTGCTGGCAACTCATCGGCACGCGTGGCCGCGAAAAATCCCTTGTCGATCAGATTGTGCTGCGCGGAAGAGTTGAATTGCAGAGCCGATTCGACGCAGTGCTGATTGGTCAGCAACAGGCCATCGGCAGACACGAACGATGCCGTGCACCCCGCGAGGCTGACCACTGCGCCGGCCGGCCCCGTTTTCAGATCGCTCAGTTGCGCGGCATCGACCTCGATGCCGCGCGCCTTCATCGCGCTCACCATGCCGGCCAATTGCGAAGGCTGCCACATGCCCTCATCCGCGAGCACCTGGCGGCCCCCCAGAGCCATCCACAATGCAAGCACCAACCGAACGAATTTCATATGCGAGGGCAAGGAAAGGAGCCAGTGAAAAGCTAGCGTTCGAAAATCAGCGATGCATTGTCGTGAAAATAGCCCTGCACGATCTCGCGCGGCAGTTCACCCAGCCGCGACTCAGCGACGGCCAAGGTCTGCTGCCCTCCTTCCGAGTGCGGGAAATCCGTCGAGAAGCAGTAGAAGCGCGACATCTCATCGCGAATCAGGAAATGTTCAACGGGCTCCCAGTGAGACGGCGCAATGCGCAGGCAACGCAGCAGAAGTTCGCTGGGCCGGCGCGCATCGCCCGCCCCCAAGCCCGCGAATTCTTCGGCATGCGCATCGAGCATCGCGACAAAAGGCGCGAGCCAGGAAGCGCCGAACTCCGCAACGGCGATCCGCAAGGCCGGATAGCGAACGAGCACGCCGCCAACCAGCAGCGACGACAGAAACACCTGCGGTCCATAAGACATCGTCAACAGCTTGAACATGTCGACCGTCGCGACGTCGATTTTCTGCCGAAGCATGTGCGGCGTCGCCGAAAATCCCATCGCGGTATGGTCCGGTGTCCATCCCGCAGACAGAAAGCGCTGTTCCGAACCGGCGTGCAGCACGATCGTCATGTTGGCGTCGGCTACCGCTTTCCAGACCGCATCCCATTGGCTGCCGCCCGGCGAAAATCCTCCAGGCGCCTCGAAACACGGGAACAGCAATGCGCGAAGTCCGAGGCGTCGCGCCGCCTCGATCTGCGCGAGGGTTTTCGACGGTTTGGTCATCGTCACGACGCCCACGCCGAACAGTCTTCGCGGGTCCTCTTTCTGCCACTCGGCCATGAATTCGTTGAAGCGCTCGACCAGCGTATCGCGCCCGTCAGCCAAGCCATGCCATGCGGCGAGCGCAACGCGCACGCGCGGCAGCACCAGTTGGCAGCGCACGCCCATCGCATCGAGCACTTCCAGACGCTCCGATGCCGAAGAGGCACCGTATGCCGCCGCGCCTTTCATCGCCCATACCGACTGCGGATCCGGTCGCCTGCCGGCGCGCGCTTGCGCGGCGTCCGCGCGCGGCACGGGCGACAACGGCTGACCCGGAAGCACGCTCGCCTCGTCGCCGAACACCGTGCTCAGTTGCGACGGGTTCATCTGCAGATGGCCATCTATGTCGTTCAACGTTCTCATCGGTTTTCCCAGGCAGGTTGCTCGCAACAGATTGCGCGCACGAGCGCGTTCGGATCGCGTCAGGCGCGACTGTCGCGCAAATCGCTGTCAATCAGTCCATCGATCTGCGAAACCACGACCCGCTGATCGTCAAACCACTCGACACCGTATGCCGGGCACCGTTCGGCTAGCACCTTCGCGATTTCCGCCGTACTGGCCATGAATGCGTCGGCCGGCTCGAACGGCGCATAGTTGAAGGTGCCAGGCACTTCGACCTCGGTCGACAATCGGCGGCAAACGGTTTGCCGGTCCACCACGCGCAATGCGTCCGCACCTCTGTCAGCGATCCGGGTCGGAAACAGAATCAGGTCGATGCCGTCGAGCGTCACGCTGTCTGCGAGGAACGGCACCTTGATCCGGTTTTTCACGCCCTCCTGCACCGAGTTCTCGATTTCGACCCGCCCGGCAAGGTCCGCTCTGGCGCTCAAGAACCACCGCAGCGTGCCCTCGTTGACCGTAAAGGGTTGCGGCCAACCCATCGCAACTCTCTCCGTGTTGGCGAACACCATTTCGTGCGCATAGCAGACACCGGACGGCGCAGTTCCAAGCGCGAGGCAAAGGCTGGTCTTGCCGGCGCCGCTCGGGCCCGACACCAGTATGTTTTTCGAGCGATACCGGACCAGCCCCGCATGCAATCGCACCAGCCCCTTGCGGGCGTACAGCTGCGAGGAAACGTGCGCGGTCAGATAGGTTCGCACCGAGCGCTCCCATCCGCTGCGGTCCAGCCGCCTGCAGCGGAAAGACAGTTCTCGTGGGCCGATCTGAAACCAGTCGCCGATCTTCGTGTTGCCGCCGAGCGGCAAATCGTGCTCCTCGGTGACCGACACGACATAGTCGGCAGCGTCGAAGCCGTCGCACAGGAACGCACCATAGTCGGCTTCGATCCGCTCCTTCAGGAGCGCGGGCGCCGAAAGCCGGTAGCGCAGGCCCCGGAAATCAAGGAAAAAATCGCTCATATGAACCCCTCTGATGATGTGAAGGCGGAGCGGCCTGCGCTGGTCCTCAGGCCGCGCTCGACAGCGTGACCGTGCCGGTGTGCAACATCCTGCGTTCGAACTGGAGTCTGGCTGCCTCGTCGACTTCCCAACCCGCGTCAAGCGCCCGCTCGAGCAATCGGCGCAAATCGTCGATCGAAGAACCCGCTATCGTCAGGCGACTGGTTGCGAACATATCGGGCCCGAGGCACGCGCGATCGCCGTCGCGCGTCACCGGAAATTCCGCGACCAGCCGGGATGCGTGAATGACCGACTGATGGCCCAGTCCGATGCACAGATCCAGAAAAGGTCGTCCCGCGGCCAGGGACGACATGCGTGTGGTCCCGGCAATGCGCGGATTGACCTCGAGAACCTTGAGGCCCCTGTCTTCGTCGAGCACGAACTCGATCTCCGCGATGCACGGCAGCGCAAAGCAGCGCCCCGCCAGCTTGAGCGCCTCGACGATCATCGCGACGTGGGTTTGTGCCTCTACGACGCCCATGCCGCACATGCGCAGCCGCTTGTACGGCGGCACCAGACCGACGTTGGTCGCACCTTTCCAGACCGGCGGCAGGAAGTACATCCCCTTCTCGCTCACCAGCAGAACCAGCGAGTATTCGTCGCCTCGAACGAATTCCTCGTAATAGCCGTTGCGCGCGGGCCGCGACGCGTCGTCGTGCCAGTGGATGCCATGGCCGGCCGTGCTCGACGCACTCTTGTACAGCAGCCGGTCGTGTGCGCCCGACGGCGGCCCCTCGTACCAGGTAGGGGTTGGAATACCGCATTCGACGAACAGCCGTTTTGCCGAGATCTTGTCCAGCTCGAAGCGGGCCTCATCGTGGCCGGTACCGATCACGGTACGTCCCTGCGCACGCAGCGCCGCGACCAGTGCGGCGTCGCGCGCCAGCGTCTCGTGTTCGCTGAGCACGAAGATCACGGCATCTTCCGCAGTGCGGTCGATCGTCGCGAGGACATCGGTCAGCGAACGGCCAGCGTCGCCTGCGGGCCATGTCATGGAACCGCATATCGTGGCGGACGTGAATGCAGGCCACCATCGGGCAACCGATACCGACGAACAGACGACGAAAGCCGATCGGGGATCCATCATGTTGAACTCCGCAATGCTGGTTATTCAGAACGGGACAGGCAGCGGTATGCCGGCGGGTCAGTGCGGCGCATCGGTTGGCGATACCGGCACGCTCCTCGACGATTCGAGCATGCTTTCCAGCCACTCGAGCGACGAGTGATAGTTGGCGATGCGCCATTTGGACTGGATGTAATCGTTGCAGCGACGCGCCTTCTCGACGTCCCAGCGCCAGTGGAAATAGTCGCGGTCCATCGGCGCGATCGCGCCGCCGATAAAGCGAACCTGCAACGAAGGATCGAAGAGCACGTTGAAGCCTGCCTCGTGAAGCCGGAACGACAGATCCCAATGCGACCGCGTCACGAGAAACGTCTCGAACTCGCCGAGAGACGACAACGCATCGCGGCGAATCAGCAGCGCATGCTTTTCCACGTGGAAGATCCTGCGACGGCCATCCACGGCGGGGTAACCGTGGCGCGGATTTCTGATCACCCGGTGCACGAGGCTTTCGCCGACACGATCGATGTACGATTGCGGCGGGTCGTAATGAAGCGTGACGCCATCGGCCTCGAGTATGCGCGGCTGAATGCACCCGAAACCGTCGGCTTCCGCGCGGCCCAGCGACTCGACAAGATCGCCGACGACGAGTTCGCAGTCGTTTTCGATCACGAGAATCCACGGCGAGCGGCCGTTGTCGCGCAAATCGTTCAGGCAGGCATTTGCCAGGCGGAACCCGTGATAGCCCACATACCGCACATCAAAGCCGTCGAGTGCTTCTAGCGCCGATTTGCGCGCGGGTTGCGGATAGCCGGTGTCGAAAAAAACCACCTCGGAGATCTGTTCGCGGATCTCGCGCAGACCGCGAATGCAGTGTCCGACCGCCGAAAATTTCTCCCTCGGTATGATCGCGACGTCGAGCTTCATGAAGTGGCCTCCTGATGTCGTGTGTGACGAGCCGATCTAGGCAAACGAAAAGAATCGATCCGCCGTACGCAGCGCCGCAATGCCCCGTTCCGCGAGGCCGGCCAGCAACGCTTCGTCGTTGCGCTTGCCACCGCCGAAAACGAACGCGCCGATGCCGAAGCGCTCGAGAATGTCGAGCGGCATTTGCACGCCGAAACAGCCGTCGGTTAGCACGGTTGTTCCCTCGAGTTCGATGTCGCTGGCCGAGGCAAGGCTCAGCGTCTGCTCCAATGCCTCCGCGCCATCGAAAAAGCCGGCGCGATTAAAGACGACGTCTGCTCCCCGCTGCATCACGACCGCGATGGTGCGCGACTGCGCAAGCGTCGCGAGGCCGACACGAACGTCGGTGCGCTGTCGTTCCCAGAGTGCGTTCGGCGTGCCTTCCCGGTCGAGCGCGGTGGTGTCGGGCGCATCGTCGAAACAGATAGAGCCACCGCTCGACAGGTTCAGGCTGACATCGGTGGGCCACGCCTGCCCGTCGGTGCGCACCGCAGCGAGCCCGTGATTCACCGCTTGCGTTTGCTCGTCGTTCAGCCTGTCGAGCAGATTCTGGCCAAAGCCCGGCGCCGCGAGTGTGTGCATGCGAACCGGTCCGATCAGGGGTTCGCACCAATCGCCGCACGGGAAACTGGTCACAACGCATCCGAACCCGACATTCTTCGCGTGCAGCACCTTGCGCACGAATCGCTCAAGTGTGGTGGCCGCGTCGGGCCCGGTGCAGACCACCAGCGGAATGCGGTGCTTGACGTACACCGCGACGTTGACGGTCGCGCCGATGTAGTGAATCAGGCGCACGCCGGTCGCCACATCGAGATAGGCATTCAGGCTCAACGGCACGCCCTTGACCGAGCGTGCCTCGTCGACCGCGAGAAACGTCGCGCGCTGCCCCGGATTCATGCCGTATCGAAATTCGCCATTCTCTTTCATCCGTTTGCTCCTGAGGACGCATCCATTGCTGTTTGTCGTTTGACCGGCATGGCCACTGCCCGCATCACCGCGGTATCGTCTCGCCGCCGGTCGCAAACGAGCCTGCCGTTCGCCAATTCGACGACACGCTCGGCGGAAGCGATCGTCTCCGGCCGGTGTGCGACGATGATTCGCGTGAGAGCCAGCGCCTTGACCGCTGCATTCACCTGAAACTCGTTCTGCACGTCCAGATGGCTGGTCGCCTCGTCGAGAATCAGTAGGCCCGGCTTCCTGTACAGGGCACGGGCAAGCAGGATGCGTTGCACCTGGCCTCCGGAAAGGCCATGCCCGATATCGCCGACGAATGTGTCGTAGCGCATCGCCATAGCCTGAATTTCGGTGGCAATCGATGCGAGTTGCGCGACACGCTCGATCTCCGCGGCATCCGGATGCGGGTTGAAGAAACAGATGTTTTGCGCAATCGAACCGGAGAACAGGCGATCTTCCTGCAGGATGGCGCCGACCCGGTTGCGGTAGTTGTCCAGACCGTAAGCGCGCAGCGGCACACCATCGATCAGAATGTCGCCTTCGGTCGGCGTCAGCAGGCCGAGCAACAGCTTGACGAGCGTGGTCTTGCCGCAACCGGACGCGCCTGTGATCGCGAGGCTCTCGCCTGGTTCGATTTCCAGATCGATATGGTCGAGAACCAGCGGGTCGTAATCGCTATATCGGAACGACAGGTTGCGGATCTGGATTCGAGGCTGAAGGCCCGGCACTTCGGCGCGCAGATCGGCGCCGCCGTTCTCCGCCCGCTCCAGCAGGATGTCGGCCAGCCGATCTGCGTGCAGGCGCAGCATCCTGAACTCGAACAGCTTGTCGATGGAGGCCGACATGCGTTGCGAAAACTGGTCCTTGAAACCGAGAAAAGCGAAGATCATTCCGATGCTGAACTGGCCACTCATAACGTGATACGCGGCAATCCAGATCACGAGGATTCGCTCGACGCCGAATATGAACGTGCTCGCGGCCTGGTATGAAATCGAAATGCGCGCCACTCGCAGTTCGGCATTGAACTGGTCGGCAAGCAGGTTCATCCACCCGGTACAGCGCTCGGCGCCGCGATTGAAGAGCTTGATCGTCTGCACGCCGCGCGCCGACTCGATGAAGAACGTGCTCTGTTTCGCAGCGGCGAGAATCTGTTCCGCGGTGGCCTCCTGCAAGCGCCGATAGACACCGCCCCGCACGAGAAAATACAGCACGACCGCCGTGCCGGAAATCGCGGAGAGGTCCGGACTGTACGTAATCATCACGGCCAGCGCGCAGATGACCAGCAGCCCGTCGAGCAACGACTCCACGAACTGCGTCGTGAGGTTGCGCTGAATTGTCTGAATCGACCCGAAGCGCGACACGACATCGCCGAGATGTCGCTTCTCGAAGAAAATCAGCGGCAGCTTCAGCAGATGTGCAAACGTGTTGCCGAACCACTGGAAGTTGACCTCCGCCGCAATGACGGACGTGATCCACGACCGGATCATCGAGATCACCACCTGCACGGCTACGGAAAGCACAAAGAAGCATGCGATCACATTGACGAGCGAGTAGTCGGATGTCGCGATCGCCTGGTCCACCATCAGTTGCAGATAGAGCGGCGCCGCCAGCGCGCAAATCTGCAATAGCAGACCCAGCGACAGAAGCTTGGCAATGCCTGTGCCAATGCCATGGATCGAGCCGATCAATGCGCGCAGGCTGATCGACGTACGCTCGTCCGCCTGCTGAAACCCGGCCGCCGGTGTCAGTTCGAGCGCAACGCCGCTGAAGTGCTTTGCCAGTTCGGCGCGATCGATTTTTCTGCGGCCGACTGCCGGATCGTGAATGACGGCCGATTTCCCGTTGGTCCGGCACAGCACGACGAAATGATTGAGATCCCAGTGCAGCACGCACGGCAGCTTCATCTTGCCGAGCTGGCCGGGCTCCAGCCGCACGGGCCGCGCACGCATCGACAGGCGCTGGCCGATATCCATCAGACTCTTGAGCGTCGTGCCCTTCAGCGACACCGCAAATTGTGTCCGCATCGCACGCAAGTCGAGATGGCGCCCCCAGAACGACGCGATCATCGCAATGCAGGCGAGCCCGCACTCTGCCGCCTCGCCCTGCCGGTACACGGGAACGCGTTGCCGGAAAAAGGCGATGTCGAGCGTGTTCTCAAAACACGTACGCATCAGACGTGCCCCCCCCGCCGACCGAGAATCCATGCGGCCACGCTGACGGGCTGCAGCGGTATCGCCGTCGAGAAATGCATGCCCGCGGCGAGCGGCATCGGTGTCGAATCGGAGACAATTGCGCGGTGCCGCTTCAGTGACAGTGCAACGCGATATGAAGGCTCATCCGCATCAGCGCCCACACGCATGTGCGGAGGCAATCCGGCTCCAGATGCAGTGGACGCAATGCTCGAAACGCTGGCTTCGCCACGATCGTAGTGCGGAGTTGGATACGACCGGTACTGCAGCTTTAGCGTATCGCCCGCATGAAGCGCACGCAATGCTCGCGGCGGCACATAGAGTTCCGCGCCGATGTCACCGCCCGGCAGCTCGACGAGTCTGCCTTCCACTTCGATGCGCGGCGTGAAAGACGCCACGGACGCGAGCACTGCGCCCGCACCGATGAACAACGTCAGCAGCGCGATGATCACCCAGTGCCCCATCCACTGCGTCAGAACGATGTTGCCGAGAGATTGCTGGGCCACCTGTACCGAAGCATGCCGACGGAACAACGTCTGCTGGTTTGCGTTCACGATTCCTCCGCACGAAAGAGCGGGCATGCCGTCGACGTAACGACGATCCCGAGGTAATGCGAACGATGCTAGGCGCCACAAAAAATAAAATCAAATTTTTTAGACGTATGGAACTATTTAGCGCTCACTTCTAAATTTCTGCCCATTCAACGCGCACGTATTCCCCGCGAATGCGCATGGACGCACAATATGAAGGCTCAAAGTCGGAGTCGCATAAATCAAACTAGCATCGAGTCCTGCAATATCGTTTTTTTGTCCTCATAACTTTTTTATTGACACGAGTTCGTTATCTGCTAGCCTGAGGCCCGTCTCTGCTGCGTCATGACCTTGCGGTCGCTCTGGCGTATCCCGGAGTCACGGCCAGCCGGGACTTCCTGCTACCGCGCTTCGACGGGCGGTAGCGTCAACCGACGTTTCTTGTTCCTTCAAGGAGAATGAGATGCAAAGCGATCTGATCCAGCAAGACCTCGACGACGAATTCGCTATCCGTGAACTCACGGAAGAGGAAGTGCAGCTCGTCGCCGGCGGCATGATGCTGTTTCGCGGCGTTATCTGACGCCCCGGGTCCGGCAACATGCACGAATGACCGGTGGACTAGCTGTTTCGTAGTCCATCGTTTCTGAGTGCAATGCATGACGAGATGCGGGCCGTCTCGTCATGCATCCGCGCGATGGCCCGATCCGGATGCGAAAAAACGCGAGCATGCGATGGTCAAGACCTATCCTTACCCTCTTTCCGATGCGTTTCTCAGGAAACGTCTTTCGTTTGCACTATTTCGCCCTTTCGATGTTCAGGATGCCGGAGGACGCCCATTGATGGAGGGGCGATCCGTCGTCCACGCGCTGCCGTCCGACGATCTGCGCGCGTGCCGCTACGATGATTCGCGCGCGGATAACGAGCGGCCGATGAATGTCGGCGCGTTGGCGGCATTCCGCTCGAACCGCATCGCGTTGCACGATTTCATTGCGAGGGTTGCCGGGGCTATCAATGCCGACCAGGCATGCGGCGCCCCCGAGCCATCGCTCGGCGATCTGTGGCGATTCGCAATGGTCTGTCGCGCGGCACCGCTAGCGGACTTGCTGCGTGCATTTCTGACGGACGCGCAGATGCCCGTCGCTGAATGCGGAATGGCGACAGCGCATAAGGTGGCGCTTGGTATCGTCGATACGATCCTGCATGCGGTCGAACACAATCACAGCCTCGACGAAAGATGGAGTCCAACGTCTTTCTACGAATTCGCCGACGAGCACGAGCGGCTGACCGGCAGGAAAGAAGTGTGTGCAGCACCGCGCGGACTGATTGTCGGCTTCATGTCCGAAGTGATGACCGAGCTGTCGGCCGGTCCAGCACATGCGCGCATCGCGCAACCGGAACCGCGTTGGTCCTCATTACGGATTGCCCGCTTGCAGTGGTCGTTGCACCGCGCGTCGCTCATATTCGATACCGTGCAGTACACGATCTGGTATCGCAGGCAACAGGCAGCGCGCACTTCCGACGAGCTCCACCCCAAGCCGCGCCGGACCACGCCCTACTTCGATCTCGCACTTTCGCTCGCGCATTCGCGCGACCCGTTCGCCTCTTCCGTATTCCGGTTCTTCGTCGAGCATCGCTGGTACGACGTCGAACCCCTCGCGTACCAGACCTGCCTGACAAAATTCACCGATGCCGCCAAAGTCGTGCTCGAAGAAGAAGGGTCAAGCGAAGCTCAGTGGAGCGCGTTCGTCGATACGGCGGCAGATCTGCTGCACGCATGCGACAGGGAAATCGTCGAGATACTCGATGCCCGGGATTGGGGCGTTCCGCACGCCTACGGTACGCAGGACATCTCGCATTTCTTCGGGCCCGCTCCGTACAGTGTCGCCCCGGTTGCACATGCGACCCGTTGACGCGAGCGTGCAATGAAGAGCCGCGCACCGGAGCCGCCAGTCGCGACGCGCTCGCATGGCCATCGAATCGCGGCGATCACACGTAACGATACCGGCATGCCGGCGTGTTCAGCCAGCACGCCACAAGCGGAGCGCCCGGGAGCGATTACGCGATATCCGTACGATGCCGCGTCGACGGGCGCATGTACGGTGTTCTGGTTGCATGAACACGAATATCTGCTGTGGTAGGCCGGCGACGCGCATCGACAGCGTTTGCAACACAAAAGAGACTAACCGACAAACATCATGAGCATAGACAAGCAACGCATTGCGAAAACGACGAGCGAAATTTTGATTGAGGTCGGCGCAATCAACTTTGACGCAAGCAAACCGTTCATCACCACGTCCGGATGGGCATCGCCCGTCTATATCGATTGCAGGCGACTGATCTCGTTCCCCCGCGCGCGCAAGGCTTTTGTCGACATGGTGGAAGAAGTCGTGCTGTCGGATATCGGCTACGAGGTGCTAGACGGAATCGCCGGCGGCGAAACGGCAGGCATTCCCTTCGCCGCATGGGTGGCAGACCGCCTTACGCTGCCGATGCAGTATGTGCGCAAGCGACCCAAGGGCTTCGGCAAGAACGCGCAGATCGAAGGGCACTTCAGTGATGGACAAAACATCCTGTTGATGGAAGATCTGACGACCGACGGCAAGAGCAAACTGAACTTCGTCGGCGCGCTGCGTCGCGCCGGCGCCACCGTCGAGCACTGCTTCGTACTGTTTCACTACGACATCTTCAAGGAGAGCCGCCTGTGCATGGCTGAAGCCGGCGTGACCCTCCACTCGCTCGCAACCTGGTGGGACGTGCTGGGCATCGCACGCGCCAGAAGCTATTTCGACGCATCCACGTTGCGCGAGGTCGAAAAATTCCTGAACTCGCCGGCCGCCTGGTCGGCGGAACATGGCGGCGCGGTCAGCGCAGAAGCCTGACGTCCATGACACGCGGTGGAGGTAAAAGTGGCGGATAGCGCATTTGACGTTGGGCAGGTTACGGTCGAAGGCTTCTTCGATGCGATCGGTGCCCGTCATCTGGAGCACACACGGTTCGCATTGCTGACCGGGTCTCATATCGAAAGGCTCGCGACGTCCACATCGGATCTGGACGCGCTACTCGTCGTCGACGCTCCGACTCATGCCTATCTGTCGGAGCACAATGCCGCGCCTGTGACGGTTTCGGGAATGCGCGTGGACGTGCAGCTGATGTCGGACCGTCAATTCGACGGCCTGATCGACACTGCGCGCCAGGGTATCGCCAATCTTCATCCGCGTTCGCTGATCCTGCTTCACAAGGCAGTGTTCGGCAAAGCGCTCGTTGGCGACGAAAACCGCCGCCGACGCCTCGGCAAAATCGACGCCGCTGTGTTCAGGGCTGGAGTGCGCGACTATCACCTGAAAGTGGCGAACGACGAATACGCGAATCTCGTCGGATTCGTCGAGGGACAGCATCTGCTTGCCTGCGCGGACGCGGTTCGCATCTATGCGAGAACGCATGTCGATGCCTATCTTGCGAGCGCGGGCGATGCCTATCCGGCGCCCAAGTGGCGAATTCGCAAGCTCGAGCGTACCGTGCGTGCCACGCGTCCGGCGCGCTACGATGAGATCATCGGAATCGAGGTGGGGTCAGGCAGCGCGGACCACGCGTGCCTGAAGCGCTGGATCGCGACATCGCTCGTCACGATCAGGCGCATCCAGTTCGAGCTGTACTTCGGTGCGGCGCATGCCGCGCACCTCGACCGCGACGCAACGCGGCATGCGCGCCAAGACTATCGCCAACGCGACGAGCCGCTCTCCTTCGCGAGCGTCGAGCGAATCAATGGCCAGTTCGTCGCGCGCAACCTGCGCGCCGACCTCGTGTTGACGCCGTTGCTGGCGATGGTGTTGCTGGGTTCGGCGTGGGATGTCTCGAACGCCGCGCTGGCGCAAGTCGTGGCGACATCGGGCGTCAAGGCCGACGCGACGCCCGAAATGATCGGCAAATGTCGAACGACGCTGCGCGCGCGCGGACTCATCGCGGCCGCGTGATTCGCATGCGTCAACTATTGTCCAGAAGCGCCTGGAGCAGCTTCGCGCCCTCCCGGCCCTTGGCTGCGCCAGACCATAAACGCTCGACGAGGCTGCGATACAGCGCGACTGCATCCGTCGAGGTGGTGATGGTCGCGATCCCGGTACGCACGTTGGGCAACTCGCCAAGACGGAATGGCGACACGGCTACGTGCACCCCTGATTGGCTCTCGATGACCTGAAAGGTTTCGGCTGGAAGATTGTCGGTGACGACGCCGACCTGGATGCCAATAGGGTCACTTTTCAGGACCTCAATGATGTGGGCAACTTCCTTGCGCGCGGCCAGTTTCCTTTCGAGCTGCACCCCGGACGGCAGGCCGAGACGCCCCACCAATCCGTGGTGAAGAAATTGCTCAATCTGCCGCAAGCCGATCAGACTGAGGATGCTGGTGCGGCGGTCTTCAAACGCGCGCCGCCGTGCCGACAGGATGTTCAACACGTCCGCGTTCATGCGCTGCGAATGCTCGCTGACGAGCGCGTCCGCCACACTTTCGTCGAGCATCACGCGCACGTAATCGAGGTAGGACTCGGAAGTCAGCAGCTGGGAGATTGGATCGAAGTGAGCGAGGATACGTGTCGAGCGTGATTCCAGTTGGCGCATGCGTTCGAAATAGCTGACAGCGGACTCGTGATATTCCGACTCGACGCCAAGCAGATTGGGCAACGTCACGCCAAGCAGCACTGCGAGGCGCTCGAGCGTGTCGATTTTCACGATGTCGCCGCGCTCGAGGTTGTAGACGGCGGCGCGCGACACATCCAGCCGCTCCGCGATGTCATCGGTTCTCAGCCCGCGGGCCATGCGGTATGCGCGCAAACGCTCTCCGATGGCGGAAAAATCAAACTTGGGCCCTGCCGAAGCTCCGTCCACAGCATCTGACATGTCGCTCGAGACTCATCCAATATAAAAATTCGTACAAGTTTAGCTTATTTGGCCGTTCTCTGATGGAAAAACGCTTCGAGCGCGTGCATTTGTATTAGTATGACAAAAACTATGCAAAAAAATGTACTCGTCGGTATCGTTTACTTACGGGGGTTCAGTTGCATCGGAGGATGCCACTAACGGGCCGACATTGCGAACGAACATGACACCGGCTCGCAACAATCGTCAAAACAGAAGTGCAGCCGGTCGCGGCATCACGCGCGTCAGCCGGCTTACGTGAAATGCGGTCGGGGTGTCCGCTGCCGCCTGGCCCGCTCGGCGATGTGCGCCGGCACAGGGATGTGCGTCGATGCCGCAATGCGGCCCGCCTCGAAAACATGCAGATCGCCCGGCGACATCGGCGTCCACACTTCGGTGTCGGTCAGCGGCCTTGTGCTGAATACTGAAATCACGTTGTTGCGCGACAGCGAGTCGTCCGGATCCTGCGTCAGCGCTATGTCAACGAGTCGCGACTGCGCGAATGGCCAGCGCCGCGTCGAGTACTGCAGATGAGTCGAGCAGTGCGCAAACATCAGCTCGCCGTTCGACAGAAGGAAATTGAAACTGCCGTACTCGGTGATCGAGCCGATGCTCTGCGCGACGCATTCGAAAATTTCCTCGCAAGCAGGTTCACGGTTGCCGAAGGCCTTGTGCAGATCCTGCAGCAGCGAGCAGAACGCAAACTCGCTGTCCGTGGTTCCGACCGGGCGGAACAGCTCATCGAGATCTTTGGTGAAGCCGTGCACGCTGCCCTGATGCGCGAATGCCCAGTTTCGCCCCCACAACTGACGGACAAACGGATGGCAATTCTCGATGCATGCCTTGCCCACCGTCGCCTTTCGAACATGTGCGATGGTGTTGCGCGAGCGGATCGGTTCGCGTGCAATGTGCTGCGCAAGCGAGGACATCGACGATGGTTGGTCGTCTATAAAAACTCTGCATGACTTGCGATCGAGAAAGGCAATGCCCCAGCCGTCAATATGGCAGTCCGTTGCGCCACCCCGTGCCGCCAGACCGGCGAAATAAAAGCGGGCATCGGTCGGCATCGCGCAAGCCATTCCCATCAGTTCGCACATGTCGACCTGCCCAGAATGCAATCGCCGCCAGCGACGATGTTGTGCCGCCTCACGGCAGCGCGACGGCACCACGCGACAGGTGCTCACGCGTGGGCGAGCCTGCATCGCCGTATGCCTTGGCGCGATATGCATACTCCCAGTCGGCATATGCGCCGCTCTCCCCAAGCAGCCGTCGATCCTCTGCCAGCAGCCGCAACCCCTCAGCCCCATGCGGCACGCCGGGAATGTCCGCGAGATATTCCCCGCAACCCATGCAGATGTCGTCGACGTAATCGAGCGCGCGCTCGATGTATGCCGCTTTCCCCCGGCTGTCGGCGGTGCCGCGCAGATAGACGAGATCGAGAAAGCGCGACTTGATCTCCGCGGCGTCCGGCAGCGCATCGAGATATGTCAGCATCCATTTGCGCTTCAGGTTCGTGAAGCCGCGCAGGCGCAACCAGGCGGACGTCTGGTTGAAGACGTTCTCGCGCGCAAATTCCACGGCCCGATCGAGCTCTCCGGCATTCCATGCGCCGACGAGATCCAGCACCACCGTGAAGTCGGAACCGACCCACCGATACGCGATATACGCGAACTCGTGCACCGACAGCTGGGACAGCAGCAAACGAAATCGCGGCTGTCCCTGCAGCACGACGCAATTGAGCATCCGGTGGATCATCACCTCTTCGCGCGCGGCAATCCGCTTTGTCAACAGAATCAGATTGCGCCGCGCATAGTCGAATATCTCGCTGACCCGTCGAAAAGTCGCTGCCACTTCCGCAAAGGTGACGAACTCGACATCGAGCTTGACCGACGTGCCCGGCAACACGGTATGCACGAGCACGATTTCGCAGTCCCCGCTACCTGCGCGAACGATATCGCGATCGACGCTGATCACACGGTGATGACGGGAAGGATCGATGTCCGAATGTCTCGGATACGCCTGCCTGATGACGTACACGTCGACGTCCGAGCATGCGTTGCCGATGTCCTCGATTAGCGTTCCCGCGACGATCACGATGTCATCGGGCCCGGCATAGCAGTTTTCCATGACGAAGCGCCGGTCGAGGCGTAACCCTGCCTTCGGCAGTTCGATCGTATCGATGTCAACCTCGGTACTCATGCGTTCTCCTAGCTAAAGGTCGCACGTCCATCGCGCTGCAAGACAGCCCTGCTTGACGAGCCGCTGACCGGTGTCACCTGCGTCAGACTAGCAGAGCCGCCGATTTATCAAAATAAAAATACGAATCGAATTTTTGCGACAATGCCGAAGCGCCTCTCCGCCGGCACGACATTCGCCGGGCTCTAGGGAGTCGATTCAACGCGCATCGCCGAGAATCGCACTGATGACCGACGCACTGACAGTGTGCATATCTTGCAATTGTCTAAAAAAGTTGATTTTGATTTTTGACGCAACTAGGATGGGTCCAAGGATCGGGCTCCAGGTGTTGCCCGGTCTTCGGAAGTCCCGCAGGCGCAGGCGCGCCGACCGTCAACAGCCATCGACGTACACGTTCGATGGCTTGATCGAGATGCTTGTAGCGGAGAGGTCGTCATGCTTATCCAACACGAAGACTGGATCCAGGTCGTACCGGATCGGCTGCTTGCGAAGTCTACTTCGGGGGGCCACGTGTACGTCGGGCACGGCCTGCGAGGCTACGTGCGCGCATGCGTTGACGCGTTTGCCGCGGGCGGTGACGTGTCGTTCGTTCGAACCGAGGTCAAGCAGCACGGATTAAAGGAAAGGCGTGAAGGCGCGCGCGCGCCTGCGGCCGTAACCACCGCGCAAGCCAGCGAATCGATTTACCCCGATGAACCGATCGCAATGCCGCCGCCAGCCCATACGGCGCAGGGCCGCCACACGCCGGCAGTCGATCGCGCGGGGCCTGGACCGGTATCGGGCCGCACCGGCGGTGCGAACGCAATCGAACAGGCAAAAAGCAGCGTATATAACGCCGTGCGGGTTCTCACAGGCCAATTCCGGCTCAGCGGCGGCGCCGTCGCCACGCGCTACGTCGACACGATTCCGGCCATCACCGCTTTCCCGGCGCTGTCGGCGATATCCGCACTGATCGCTCCGATGTACTCCCGTCCCGCCTGTATCGTCGCGCCTCCGTATGGCGCGGTGTCGCTGGGCGTTTTTCTCGGCATGCACTGGCGCACGCCCGTCCTGATTCCGCTACGGAACGACTCGCGGTCCGCGCATCTCGTCGAATCACTGAACCGGCAGGCCGATATCGCCCCGGCTGGCTGCTGGGACACCCGCGCGACCGTATTGATCGTCGACGACTACTACTCGACCGGGTCGACCATTGCGCGCGTGCTAGCCGGCCTGCGCGCGCCGAACGAAGTGTTCACGGTCTGCCGCAAGCCAGACAGCAAGCCGGTGCTCGGCCGGATCACCAGTCTGCTCGTCGATCACGGTGGCGAGCTCTGCTGGTCCGACGAGTGGCAGCACGCGGCAAACGCGGCATCCGATGCGGCAATCCCGGTCGTCTAGCTCACGCCTCGGCGGTTTCCCCTTCAGACAGGTAGGCATCCATGAAAAATCGTTGGCCCCAATACAGCGAACAGGCGCATGTCGACGTGGCGCAAGCGGTGCAGACGAACAGCCATATCGTGTTCTCGCAAAATCCGTGGATCGAGGAAATCGAAGAGCGTGTGCGCACGCTGTTCCGCCGCCGATACTGCGTGGCCGTCAACAGCGGCACGGCGGGACTGACTGCCGCGCTGCGCGCGCTGGATCTGCCGGCCGGTGCGCGCGTCGCCGCGCCTGCGTATACGTTCTTTGCGACCGTCACGTCGATGCTGCCGTTGGGCCTCGTCCCGAAGCTCGCGGACCTCGACCCGCGCACGCTGAACGTGTCGGCTCAAACGATGATCGACGCTGCGGGCGCCGACGCGCAGGCCATGATCGTCACACATAACTGGGGAAACGCGATCGCCCACGACGAACTGCGTGCGATGAAGGCCCGCGGTCTTCCGGTCATCGACGATTGCTCGCACATGTTCGGCACGCGGCCGGACGCAGCGTTCTTCGCGTCGTCCGGCACAACGGATATTTCCGTCGTCAGCGCGGGAGCCAGGAAAATCATCAGCGGCGGAGCCGGCGGCTTCGTGCTGACAGACGATGCCCGCCTTTACGATCGCGTGCTCGCGTTCTGCCAGCCAAGCCGCGCGCGTTCATATCAACTTCCTGCCACCCGCGAGTCCTATCAATACATGACCGGTGGCGCGAACTTCAGAATGAGCGGGCTCGCCGCGGTGCTGATAGCGGATCAGCTACGCCATCTGGACAGAATTCGCGAAGCCTGGATGAATGCCGCGGCCGATGTTATCGATCGCGTCGCCGATGCAGGCGGCTTCACGCTGCCTGCACACGACAGCGCGACAACCTGCTGGTACAAGGTGCCCGTCATCTGCCCAGACGCAAGCCAGCGCCACGTCGACACGCTGCGTAGCGTGCTCGAACCGCTGGGAGTCGGCGTCGATCCGGCGTTGACGCCGTTCCTCGAACTCGACGGATTTCCGTATGCGCATCCGGTATCCGGCTACCCGCATTACGCGAAACTGCGCCGACGCATCAGAACGCTCGATCTGTCGACGCTGGTCGCCCATCGTTTCCGCGAAACCAGTGCGGCATGAACCTGCCGTCGCCGAGGCTCTGCGCCGACGCGCCATAACGATCGAACTCTCCCTGCTAGATCAACGATGCCGAATTTTTCTGCCGGACCCGGCGCCTTGCCGGAGATCGTCAAGCAACGTATTGCCGGCCGAATGTGGCCGGCCGCCGAAGGCCATGGGTCGGCGCTCGAGCTGTCCGATCGCAGCGAGGCCGGCAACGGCGTGCTCGCCGAGATCGAACGTCTGACACGTTCACTGCTGCGCGTGCCAGCGGAATTCGATGTGCTGCTGTTGCCCGGCGGCGCGACCCATCAGTTCGTCAGCATCGCCTTCAGTTTGCGCGCGATCACGGACCGCGTGTCGTTCGTCGAGACCGACTACTGGACTGCACGGGCCCGCGCCGAAATGGCGCAGTTCGTCGCGGTCGAGACATGTTTCGACGGCGCGGCGCACGGTTACTCGCAACTACCCGCGGCCGCGACGCTGGCGCACCCTCGCAGCGACACGGTGTTTCTGACCAGCAACAATACCGCGGCCGGAACGCGCTGGCGGGCCATACCCCGGCTCGGATCCCGATACCAGATTGTCGACATGTCGTCGGACCTGTTCGCGAGCCTGCCCGACTACCGGCACGGCGACCTGTTCCTCGCCTGCGCACAGAAGCACTTCGGCGTGGCCGGCATTAGCATCGTGATCGTTCGGCGCAGCATGCTCGACCGGCTCGGCGATGTCGACGGCTATCTCTCGCTATCGAATTGGCGCGACTCGCGCGGCCGCTACAACACCTTTCCGATGATGCTCGCCACCGTCACGCTCGAGTGTCTGCGCTACCTCGACTCCGAAGGCGGGGTGGCCGCCAACCACGCGAATTGCCGGCGATGCTCGGAGGCGCTCTATGCGTATCTGGACGAGTCGCATCTTTTCTCGGCGCGCGTGCCGCGCGTCGAGGACCGCTCACCGTACAACGTGTCGTTCATCGCAGGCGGCGCGCCGTCCATCGTGCCGTACGTCGTCGAGCGCGCCCGCGAGGACGGATTGCAGGGGCTCAAGGGGCACCCGTCGGTGGGAGGATTGCGGGCTTCGTTCTACATCGGCGCGCGGTTGCGCGACACCGCCGTGCTCATCGACTTTCTGCAGCGTATCGAACACGAAACCGGAGCCCGCCGCCCGTCGCTGCGCGCCCCGCTTGCCGCAGCCGGAACCGGCGGCATGACCACCCCGGGCCTTGCATCATGACGACTGCTGACACCCAACTTGCGCTGAACTTCAACGGCGTGCGCTACCGGATAAGTGGACCGGCCAGCATCCGTCCCAGGATCGAAACCGACTACGGCGCATTCGTCGTCGCCGATACGGCCGACTGCGACTATCTGGTCCTGGTCACCGAAGGCGACACGCCGCCAGGACGCGGAAACACCGCGATCGGCGACGCCTTTTCGATCGACGGCAAGCGGCTCGACTTCACCTGCAAGGCGCTCGATCGGCGCGGCTGGGAACGCTCGGTGCGAACGTATCTGTCGTCTCATGTCGCAGGCGAACTCTATGCGCGGCACGGCTTTGTCAGGCTGCACGGCGGCGTCGTGCGATTTCGGGGCAAGAACATCCTGATCTCCGGACCGAGCGGCGCGGGAAAGACGAGTCTATCGCTGGCGTTGGGCACCGCACAGGACGGCGCGTTCTTCGGACACGAGATGGTGTTCATCAACGAACGCCTGGACGTGCTCGGCTGGCCACAGCCTTTTACCGTCAACGAAGGCACGCTCGAATGGTTTTTACAGGCGCGCGCCGATCTCGCAGCGACCATCCGCATCGAGCGTTCGACGCGCCCGGAACAGAAACACCGCATCGTGCTGCCCTTCAGCGCGGCCACACCCGAACTCACGGGCATCGATCTGATCCTCTTCCCCAAGCGTTCGCAACGCCTCGGCTCGGACGCGGTTGGCGCGGCGCAGCACGACGCCGCGTTTGTCAGTCTGGCGCGGGAGGTCGAACCGCCGATCACGTTCAACTATTCGCCGCTCGCGTCGGTGCGCGGCTACCTGACGCGGGCAGCCGATATCGCGGAGGCGCTGCTCGCACGCGCCAAGGCCTACGAAATTCAGTGGGTGGACGACCAGCGCACCAGCATTCAGCTGATCCAGCAGTTGATCGGCAGCCTGTGAGCACATGGATTCGATCGAACATCTGCTGGCCTGCCTTTGCGAAGAGTGCGCGGAGGTCATCCATCGCACGAGCAAGGCGCTGCGCTTCGGGCTCGCGGCCGTTCAACCGGGCCAGGCGCGCAGCAATGCACAGCGCGTATCGGAAGAAATCGTCGACATGCTGGCCATCGTCGACATGCTGGAGAAACTCGAAGTGATTTCGACAGGAAATCGGCGAACTGCAATGGCGGACAAGCAGACGCGCGTGCTTTCGCTGATGGCGCGTGCCGGACACGGGGGCACTTGCAGACGCTGGCGGTACATCCGGCGCGAACATCGACAGCTGGACCACTTTATCAAAGGAACCAAAATGAACCTCCAACTTGCTGGAGCATGGCTCGATCGTCAACATGCAGGTTTCTCGGACATCCGGCAGTTCATCTCACAATGCCGCGAAGCCTCCGCGCTCGGCAGCCGTGAGTCCGCGGCGATGGTCCTGCTCGCGGAACGCGCGATTGCCTTCTGCGAGCGATACGAGGGCGTCGCGGTGGCGACCGAGATCGTTGACCGGTTTCTTGCGCAGATGCGCGAAGACGCGCATGCGCTGTCTGAGGCCTGCAGTGGATCCGACGCAGGTTTTCTCGCGTCGATCAACGCGCTTGCGGCCAGGGCCGCCGAAGATCTCGCCGTCTGACTACCACCCGCCTTTTGCGCACAGTGCGCGGCGCGGCCGCCACTGCATCACTCCGTCGGCTCGCGACGCACCGCCCGCCGCTTGCCCTCAAGCGCGCCAGACCGACCACGCCATGCGGAAGCTCCGGCAAGGCGTGACCACGCGTCTCCATGTGTCCAGATCGCCAGCGGCTCGCGCTAGCACCCGTCCGCATTTTCATGCTTCCGAGATCACCTTGTAGAGTCGCTTCACGACCAATTAGTTTATTTTTGTACACTTGTCGTTTTTTTTGTACTGATTAACCATGCGCCTGTGTGACGGTCGAGTGTCTCGGGAGTGCTGGATCGAACGTGTTTGCTGAAGTCTGCCGCCGCGCTGATCCGCTCGGGCCGGTGCCGGGACCGTCTCACGATTCGCTTTCCAAGGATGCGCAACGCGCTATCCACGGCAGGCACGACCAGAACAACTTTAAACGATCGCCAATATACGCAAGGGGAATCAGGTGACTAAGTGTCTTCGACGCTCAATGGTTGGTTTTTGCCTGGCAGGCTGTACTGCAGGCAGTGCGTCCGCGTTTGCGCAGTCCAGTGTGACGTTATACGGAATTGGCGATGTATTTCTGGGATCAGTGAAGGCGCCGGGTGCGCATACGGCTATCGTTCAGCAGGGCGGTGGCATGACAACGTCCTTCTGGGGACTTAGCGGCAAGGAGGATCTGGGCGACGGCTACTCGTCGTTCTTCGTTCTGGAAAGCTATTTCCAGCCGAACAACGGCACCTTCGGTCGCTTTTCCGGAGACGGATTCTTTTCTCGAAACGCCTATGTGGGCCTCGCGTCGCCGTTCGGCTCCGTCCGCGCGGGGCTGCTGACAACGCCGCTTTATATCGCGACCATCAGCTTCAACGCCTTCACCAATTCCTATACGTTCTCGCCATGGATTTACCACACGTACAAAGGATTGGGTCCGCAAGGCGTCATCGGAGACTCGGTCTGGCAAAACGCGGTCGCCTATACCTCTCCCACGTGGGGCGGGTTGAACGGCACGGCGATTTACTCGTTCGGCAATTCGTCGACCGTGCCGGGCGCGCACAAGTGGGGAGTTCAGCTGTCGTACAGCAACGGCCCGTTCGCCGCTTCGGCCAACTATCAGTACATCAACTACGTATCGACGGCGGGAGACATCGGCACGGCGGTGGCAGCGCTGCCCGGGTTGCAGAAGGAAAGCACGACACAGCTCGATGCGTCCTATGACTTCCATGTCGTCAAGGTATTCGCAGGCTATATGAACATTCGCGACAAGGTGACTTTCGGCACCGCTTCCACCAACTCCGAACAGGTCAGCTTCGCGATTCCCTTCAAAACTGCGTCCATCCTCGCCGAGCTGGCCTATTCGAATTCGTCGGGCAGCGAAAGCAACAATGCCCAGCGTCTGACCTGGGCAGTCGGATACGACTATCTGCTCTCAAAACGAACCGATCTCTATACCGCGTTCAAATACGATCACTTCGCGGGTGAATCCACGGGGTTGACGTATGGCGTCGGGATGAGAACCAGATTCTAAAGATAAGCTGCCTGGAGAAAGATATGGACATCGACGCAAAAATCACCGCGCCCCCGAACGATGTGGCGCGCGTGCCCGAACGTGCCGGCCGCTACGCATGGAAAGTATTGGCAGGTTCGGCGCTCGGTTACGCAATGGACGGTTTCGACCTGCTGATTCTCAGTTTCATGCTGCCGGCCATCGCCGCGGACCTGCATCTGGCAACCGCGCAATCCGGCGCGCTGATCACATGGACCTTGATCGGCGCCGTTGCGGGAGGCGTTCTGTTCGGCGCATTGAGCGACCGTTTCGGACGGGTTCGCGTGATGACGTGGACGATCGTCCTGTTCGCGCTATTCACCGGACTGTGCGCGTTCGCCAGAGGCTTCTGGGATCTGCTCGCCTTTCGCACGATCGCCGGCCTCGGCCTCGGTGGGGAATTCGGCATCGGCATGGCGCTCGCCGCCGAGGCCTGGCCTGCGTCACAACGCGCGCGGGTATCGTCCTATGTCGCGTTGGGGTGGCAATCGGGCGTGCTGCTCGCGTCGCTCGCCACGCCGCTTCTGATGCCGCTGATCGGCTGGCGCGGCATGTTTCTGGTCGGTGTCGCGCCAGCCCTCGTAGCCTGGGCGGTACGCAGCAAGCTTCACGAGCCCGAGATGTTCGTGCGCAGCGTCAAACAGGCGGAAACCGGCGCGAGCCCGTTCCGGCTGCTGGTGGCCGATGCGGCGACTACCCGTACCAGCGTGGGAATCGCGATTCTGTGCTCCGTTCAGAACTTCGGCTACTACGGCATCATGATCTGGCTGCCGACCTATCTGTCGAAAACGCTCGGCTTCTCGCTTACCCGATCCGGAATCTGGACCGCCGTCACGGTACTCGGGATGATGGTCGGCGTATCCGTGTTTGGTCATCTTGCCGACCGGATCGGTCGCAAGCCCACTTTTGTGCTGTTCCAGGCCGGCGCGGCGGTGGTCGTGGTCTGGTATTCCCGGCTGTCAGACGCCAGCACGATGCTTTGGGCCGGCGCGTTGATGGGCATATTCGTCAACGGCATGATCGGCGGCTATGGCGCATTGATTTCGGAAGCCTATCCGACCGCCGCGCGTGCCACCGCCCAGAACGTCCTGTTCAACTTCGGCCGCGCGGTCGGCGGCTTCGGCCCCGTCGTCGTCGGCTCCATCGCGGCCGCGTATTCGATGCAGGTCGCCATCGCACTATTCGCGGGTATCTACGTGCTCGACATCGTCGCCACCCTGCTTTTCATACCTGAATTGAAAGGCGCCGATCTGAAATCGTGAATTTGCACGGGCGATGGCCGCTCGAGGTCGGATGCCCGATAGAAAGGAACGCAGTAGAAAATGTCAGAAATCATGAGTCCCTGTGAAAAAGCACATGGCGTAGCGTCGTACCGCTGCCGGATTCAGGAGCACGGCTGGGTCAATCGCCGCTACCGCTACATTCGTGTCGAGTCGGAAGCTGCGCTCGCCCGGGTGACAAAGCCAGGGCAGTTCTACCAGTTGAAATGTCCGGTGACGGACGATCGCCAGCCTTTCCTGCTGCGGCCGATGAGCGTGTACGGCACCGGCCCCGGCGATGGACAGATCGAATTCCTGTACAACGTCACGGGCCTCGGTACCGGTACGCTGGCCACACTCGAGTGCGGCGATCATCTCGACATCGTCGGACCGCTCGGCAACCAGTTCACGTTCCGCCCAGAATACGAGCGCGTGCTGTTCGTCGCGCGCGGCGTCGGACTGGCGACGATGGCGCCGCTGGTGCAGCGTGCGGCGCGCTCGGGAGTGGCCATCACCTCGGTGCTTTCCGCGCGTTCGCGCGACGATCTGTTGGATAAGGCGTTCCTGCGTGGGGCGAACGCGCAGCAATACATCACCTTCGACCATGACGGCAGTTCGGCAGTTGAGGCAATGGAGATTCTGCTTGCCAGACTGCTCGAAGAGCAACGCCCGGACGCCGTCTATACCTGCGGCTCGCACCGGCTGCTGATGCTGTTGCAGCGCCTTCTGGCTGCGCACCCGCGGATCGTCGGCGAAGCCGCGCTGGAACAGCGCATGGCGTGCGGCATGGGCGTCTGCCTGTCGTGCGTCAGGCTGTTCGATTGCGGCGGCGAGCGCCAGTTCTTGCGAGTGTGCCGCGAAGGGCCGGTATTTCCGATCCGCGACGTCCTGGGCGAGGTGGAATTTGGCTGATCTGTCCGTTCGCATCGGCGAACTCGTTCTGCGCAACCCCGTGATGCCTGCGTCCGGTTGCTTTGCGATCGAGTACCGCGAAGCCCTCGATCTCACGCAACTGGGCGCGCTGGTCATCAAGAGCGTATCGCCGGCAAGCCGCGCCGGAAATCCGACGCCGCGTGTCGCTGAAACGCATGGCGGCATGCTGAATTCGATCGGCATCCCAAGCAAAGGGCTCGACTACTATCGCCATCATGTGCTGCCGGCCTACACGGGCTATGGCACACCAGTGGTGGTGTCGATTTCCGCTGATACGGCTGAGTCGTTCGGCGAAGCTTGCGAAGGCGTATCGCTTCCCGAAGTGGCAGCGATCGAGGCTAATATCTCATGCCCTAATCTCGAGGCCGACGGCATGGCCTTCGCGATGTCGCCCGAGACGACCTACAAGGCCGTCCGAGCGATTCGCAGCAAGACCGCTCACCCGTTCTGGGTCAAGCTCACGCCTAACGCCAGCAATATCGCGGCAGTGGCGAGAGCCGCGGAGGACGCCGGCGCCGACGCGATCGTGATGGGCAATACCGTGTTGGGCATGGCGATCGACGTTCGCTCAAGAAAACCGAAGCTCGGCAACGTAATGGGCGGATTGTCCGGGCCCGCCATCAAGCCGATCGCGCTACGACTCGTGCATCAATGCTATCGCGCGGTGCGCATTCCGATCATCGGCTGTGGCGGCATTCAGACCGCGGAGGACGCCGCGGAATTCATGCTGGCCGGCGCGAGCGCCGTGCAGGTCGGTACCGCGTCGTTTCGCGACCCCGGCGTCATGCCGAAAATCGTCGAAGGACTGGAGCGCCTGTGCGCAGAGACAGGTGTCGCGTGCGTGCGCGAGCTGACCGGTCAGGTCGAGCTCGACCGGCAGCTCAGCGACCGCTGGCTACGCTTCGCGCAACAGTCCGGCTGACGCCGATCGGACCAACCAACCGGCGCGGCCCGGCCGACGTTCGGCGCCGTGCATGGAACGGACAAGCAACTTGAATATCGAAAAACTCGCTCCGCTCGCTGAAAAGCTGTTCGCGGAGATACGCACACTGTCGTGCGACGGGATAGGCGTGACGCGCGATGCCTATGGCAGCGGCGAATCGGCTGCCGCGGATTATCTGCGCACGTTTGCGCTCGGCGAAGGCTTGTGCGTGTGCACTGACGCGGCGGCCAATTTACAATTCTCGCTTCCGGGTACTGCGAGCGACGCACCGGCCATCTGGATCGGATCGCATCTGGACTCCGTGCCTCAAGGCGGCAATTTTGACGGGCTCGCGGGAATTGTCGCGGGGCTGCTGTGCCTGATCGCACAACGGCAGTCCGCGCAGCATGGTTCGTTTCCGTTGAAAGTGGTTGCATTTCGCGGCGAGGAAAGCGCGTGGTTCGGCAAGGCGTACCTCGGCTCGTCCGCGATGTTGGGGAAACTGTCGTCGCAGGATCTGTCGAGGCCGCACCGTGCTTCAGGCGAACCGCTGGCTACCTGCATGCACTTGGCGGGCGCGGACGTCGATACGCTTCGCACCGGACGTCCGCTGTTCGACAAGGCGCAGATGCGCGCATATCTGGAACTGCACATCGAACAGGGGCCCGTCATGACGGCGCGCGGCCTGCCTCTTTGCGTCGTTTCCGGGATACGCGGCAATTTTCGTCACAACCGTGTCGTCTGTATCGGCGAGGCCGGCCACTCCGGCGCCATTCCGCGTTGGCTCAGGCATGACACCGTGTTCGCGGTGTCGGACCTGATCGCGCGTCTCGATGTCCGGTGGAGCGCATTGCTGGAAATGGGCAGAGACCTCGTCGTCACCGTCGGCGTGATCTCGACCGACGCTGCGGAGCATTCCATTTCGCGCATCCCGGGCTCGGTGGCATTCAGTTTCGAATTGCGCAGCAACGACCGCGATACGCTCGACGACTTCTATCAGGTGTTTCGCGAAGAATGCCATGCCGTCAGCGCGGCGCGCGGTGTCAGATTCGAATTCGATGACCGCGTCGAGGCCGCGCCGGCGACAATGAGCCGTGAAGTACGCGAAACGCTTGCGCGAGCCTGCACGCAACGGGCTGTACCGTTCGATCTGATTCCAAGCGGCGCCGGCCATGATGCCGCTCTCTTTGCCAATGCGGGCATCCCGTGCGGGATGCTCTTCATTCGAAATGAACACGGATCGCACAATCCAAGAGAGGCAATGGCGCTGAACGATTTTATGCTGGGTGTACGTGCTCTCGCAGATGCGGCCTCCGAACTTGCCCGGGCGTAATACAAACCGTATAAGGTTTGTCTGTGCGGCAACAGCAAATCTGTCACGTCGAAACCTTCCGCGCCGCTACGCTCATATGCGCATCACATTCAATTGGTTCGCGCGAGGACGGTCCATTGCTATCGTCCACGTTCCGCGCAACCGCGAACTCGATCGCACGCGGAGTCAACCCATTCGCATTCGTCGGCGCCTCACCGCCGGCATCGGTCAACGAAACAGAACGCCACCGTGTCGAACCAGAGCGGCTACTAGGCCTTGTGCGCCGTCGCGCGCCGGGCCGTGCGCGCCGCATGCATCGCAGTAATTGTCGCAACCGTCGGATTGGCAAACGCCGCCCAAGCGCAAACACCGAAGCGCGGCGACACGCTGACCGTCATCGCGCAACCGGAGCCCGTGATCCTGACGGCGGCGCTCAGCACATCGTCGCCGACCGGTACCTTCAGCACGAATGTCTTCGACGGCCTGATCGAGTACGACAACAACTTCCATCTGAAGCCCGGTCTCGCGGTCAAATGGAATCTCTCCGACGATTGCAAGACGCTCACGCTCGATCTGCGTCACGGCGTCAAATGGCACGACGGCGCGCCGTTCACGTCCGCGGACGTGAAGTGGACACTCGAAAACGTCTGGAAGAAATATCACCCGCGCAACCAGACGCTGTTCGCTAATACGGAGCGTGTCGACACACCCGACGACTACACGGTCGTCATTCATTTCAGCAAGTCGTCGCTCGCGGTGCTGAGTTCGTTGAACAGCAGCGGCGCGCAGGTCCTGCCGAAACACCTGTACGAAGGCACGGATATTCCGAACAACCCGTAATACAACAAACCGGTCGGCACCGGTCCGTTTGCTTTCAAGAAGTGGGCGAAAGGCGACTACATCCTGCTTAAGCGCAACCCGGACTACTGGGACAAGGGCAAGCCCTATCTCGACCGCGTGATCTACCGGGGCGATTCCCGACGGCGGCGCGCGCACCGCCGCACTCGAAAAAGGCGAGGTGCAGTACGCGCCGTTGAGTCCCGTGCCCGCGCGTGACACGCAACGGCTCACGAAGCTGCCGACCTGCGCATCGAGACAAAGGGCTACGAATGGCTTTCGCCGTGGCTGTTTCTCGACGTCAACGTCGATCGCCCCGTTCCTGAAGGATGTGCGCGTGCGCGAAGCGCTCTATCGCCCGATCGATCGCGATGCATACAACCGTGTCGTCTGGCACGGCTTCGGCAAGCCTGCCGTGAGTCCCGTTGCATCGACGCTCACCACGTTCTTCGACCCGAGCGTGCCGCAGTACCCACAGGAGGCAGCATCAACGGAGTCTTTTAGGCGCCAGATTTCGAACTCATTTGCAAGGAGAAGAATTTCCGCAGGCGACGCCAAGTGTTAAAGCGAGCAGTATGGACTAGCAGGTTGTTACAAAACTGTTTCAAGTGTGGGTCGAGACAGTTTTAGGGGTCGCTAACCCTTACCGGCCGCGCGAGCGGCTTGTGCGACGATTTTTAATCCATTGTTTCCGTTGCTCAAAACTAACGAGCGCATAGGGAACCAAGGTCCGCTTCTGCAAAAGCGGACGTGCTTCATAGAAAATCGGATGACCACTTTTGGCCGGTCGCAGTCCTACGCAATTTGCATTGCTCAGCCGGACTTCGGAAGATCACAAGGGGCAGCACACGACCCTTCTGGGACATCGGGTCGCTGCGAGCGAACGGCGGCTCTCGGTGGTCAACAAGACATTGAAGCTCCGATGCTCTTTCTGTCTCACCTCATTTCGTCAACGAC
>Ga0310811_10001103_pt1 | contig 34536 bp, 29 predicted proteins | sample YCmetagenome_FD_207642 | JGI IMG/M metagenome (GOLD analysis project Ga0310811, IMG submission 207642) | Soil microbial communities from experimental microcosm in Duke University, North Carolina, United States - YC | ecosystem: Engineered > Artificial ecosystem > Soil microcosm > Unclassified ... | reverse complement strand
GGGTGGATATCCATGGCTTGTCCGGAGGGTTCGAAACTCCGGGCCACCTTGGTTCCCACAGAGTTTACATGACCTTGTGACGCGAGTCTGTAATCGCTCGGGAAAGTTTTTTCAATCCCAGCTCGATGCGGGTCTTAACCGTGCCGAGCGGCGTGTGGGTCAGGGTCGCGATCTCCCTCTGGCTCCGGCCTTCCAGAAACGCCAGGCTGATGGCTTCGCGTTGGAGGTCGGGCAGGAGATCGAGCTGTCGATCAATCAGGCTGCGGACATCGTTTTGACAAAAATCGTCGCCGCGGTCGTTGAGATGACGGGCGGACTCGTGACGGCACTCCACCTCGAACCGGTCTGAGGCACGGCGGTAGGCGCAGACTTTGCGCACATGGTCGATGGCCCGTCGGCGGGCAAGGGTGGAGATCCAGCTCGAGAGGCGACCCTTCGTCTGGTCGTAGGTTTCGATCCGGTTCCAGATTTGCAGGAGAACATCCTGAAGGACGTCTTCACATTCGGCCGCGTCATGCAGGACCTTCATGATGATGCCAATCATCACTGTCCGGTATTTGGCCTGGAGTTCCGTCAAAGCCGTTTCATCGCGTGAGACCAGCCGCTGGACGAGATCGTGCTCGTCGGTGTTTTGGAGCGAAGTGTGTGAGTCGATGAGTTCCATACGTTTTGTGCGTTGGAAAAACCTTAGCTGTTCCTGGGAATCTGAAAATCGGTGCCCCCTATGAGCGAATCCGCAAAAACCCCTTAGACCGATACGGGCGTTTTCCCTGACCCTCGGAAACCCCGTTCGGCAATTGGTAGGGGAGATCGATGAGGGGGGGACCGGCCATATCGCCAGAAGAAGGGCCGGGTATCCGGGGTCATCGGGGATGAAGGTCTCTGAGTGCTTCGCCGGTTCCGCGAGGCCTTGGCGGGGCGTGATCTCGATTCGCCGCAGGGCAAATGTCATGCCCTTCCTGTTGGGGGAATGATGCGGGTTGTCCGGCGAATCTTGCCGGTGTGCGGGATTACATTCGTCGCTTCGAGGCTCCGAAAAACACCGCGATGATCACGACCGCGGATCTCCGGGAGGGCGAAAACTCATCCGACGCCGGATCGATTCGGCTCCGATTTTCGACGATCTACCGCCGCGCGAACTGGCTTCAACCGATCTCGCGCATCGCTCTCAAAGCCTTGGAATCAATTGAATTTGTCCGTGTCAGAATAATATTGATATCAATTTAATATCTCAGTTTTTCATGTTTTCATAAGAATATTGATATCAATGTGTTACCAAAGTTTCCGACTCCTCATTGAAAACAATGTTGAAGCTCGGAGAGTTTCGAACAAGCATTCGGCATGGCATCGAGACCCCAGATTTTAGGCAGCCCGCTCGACGAGATTGTGGCCTGCGCTCGCGCGATCGAACGAAAGGCCGATATGGAGCTCCGGCGTCGGGGGTTGACCATGAGCCGGTATCTGGTGCTCCGGGCGGCGGAGCTGTCCAAAGGTCGCTCGACTCACTCCGAGCTGTTGAAATGGTTGCCCATGACCCAGTCGACGCTGGCCTGCCATGTAAAAGCGCTCACGGAGCGGGGCCTTCTGAAATCGTTCCCGGGAAAAGACAAACGCGAGCGGCTGGTGCAGCTCACTCCGAATGGCCTTGGTGTGCTGAAACAAGTCTTCAGCCCGGCCTACTGGAACCTGAAGTTCACGCCGACGAATGCCGACGACTTGAAGAACTTCACGGGTCGGATGGAAAATCTCCGCGACGATCTCGACGCCCAGATGGTCGAGGCCGGCCTGCCCCGCACGAAATCGTCGGTTAAGAAAAAAGCCCGGCCAAAGTCTGGCACCAAGGGTGAGACGCTTTCCTTGTTTTCGGACGCCGGTCGGCGCGCCTGAAAATATTTTTTTCGGGATGCCAGATCCTCTGGCGACACCCGAGGCTGGCGCCGGGTTTCATTGGGATTGGTCTGGCGAGAGAGGGACCCTCTTCGAAAGCGCTTATTTTTATATAGTGATCTGATTCCGACCAGCGGGCGTAGCTCTTCTTGCACGCATGAAGATCAAAACCTCGATGGTCGGTGGATTGCTGATGGCTTTGATCGTTGGCTGCGGGAGATCTCCCTCGTCGTCTAACGGTGCTCCGCCGAAGGCTGCCGCCGGGGATCCGATTCTCTCGAATCTTGCCGTCGCTCTGGTGCCTCAGGTTGGCGAAACCGCGTCCGATCAGGAAATTCGGCGCTGTCAGGAAAGAGTCCGTGCCGGGATCAAGCGCGACGCTTGGATCGAGCGACTTGGTTGGGCTTTCGTCTCAAAGGCCCACGAGAGCTTCGATCCAGGCTACTATAAACTTGCCCAAGTTTGCTCGGTGGTGCTGGAGACGAATTCCCCCGGGGCGCCCGAGGGGTTGTTACTCGAGGGGCATGTCCTCGATAGTCTGCACCGTTTTAAGGATGCCGAGCCGATCGCCCGCAAGCTCGTCGCTGGGCGCGGGCTCTCCTACGATTACGCGCTGTTGGGCGATGTGCTGATGGAGCAAGGCCGTCTCGAGGAGGCGGTGCCGGCCTATCAAAAGGCGATGGATCTTCGTCCCGATCTCCATTCCTACGCGAGAGCCTCGTATATGCGCTGGTTGACGGGCGATATGTCCGGCGCGATCGAACTCATGCAGGCCGCTGTGGGCGCGACTTCGCCGGTCGATCCGTCCTCCGTGGCCTGGACGTGCAGCAAGCTCGCTGCACTGGATTTCCAAGCCGGCAACAATCGCGATGCGGAAGGCGCGTGCCATGCGGCCCTCGCTGCGCTTTCGGATTATCCGCCCGCTCTTTTGATGCAGGGGCGGATGCGCCTGGCGGCGGGCCATCCACAAGATGCGGTGGCTCCGCTTGAGCGCGCCGCGAGGGGAAACCCACTGCCTGATACGCAATGGGCCCTTGCGGATGCTTTGCGCGCGGCGGACCGGCAGCCGGAGGCGGAGAAGGTCGAGGCGCTGCTAAGATCCCGGGGTGCAGCCGGCGATCCGAGAACTTTCTCACTGTATCTGGCGACGCGTGGGGAGGATGTCGATCTTGCCGTGAAGCTAGCCCGGCAGGAACTACTGCAGCGCCAGGACATCTTCACGCATGACGCACTTGCCTGGGCGTTGGCTGCGTCGAATCGGTTGCCGGAGGCTCAAGAGCAAATGGACAAGGCTCTCGCCACGGGAACAGACGATGCGCGGCTATTTTTTCACGCGGCCTCCATCGCTTTCCGAGGCGGAGAGATCCCGCAGGCTCGGGAATGGATCGCTCGGGCCACGGAGCTGAAACAAATGCTGCTGCCCTCCGAAAGGGATCAGCTCGATCGCCTTGCCGCCTCCGCCGGCGAGAGCGCCCACCAATTTCCCGTCTCCGAATCCCTCGAAGCTGGAAAACCAAAACCACGAAACAAGGAGAAGTCATGAAACGGAAAACACTTATTCTACGCAGCTGTGCTGCGCTCGCCGCGAGCGCCTGCTGCCTCAACAGCGCGGTGGCGTCGAGCCACCAGGATGCGCCTCTCGTCACCCTCGACCCGGCGGCCAATACCACGGACGTCTATGCCTTCGTGCAGGGGGCCGGCACTTCAAAGGTGCTCGTCACCGCCCTCGGCGTTTATCCCCATGAAGAGCCCGGGGTGGGACCAAACACCTACAACTTCGATGACAACGTTCTGTACACGATCAACGTCGCCCTTGGCGCCGACCGTACCGCAGGCAAAGCCACGATCAGCTACGAGTTTCAATTCGCGACGACCTACAAGTCGACGGCGACGATTCTTCCCTCCTATCTCGGGGTGATCGCAGCCAACGGCGACGCCAACCAGAATTTGGTTAAGACCTACACGGTCACGAAGGTCGACAACCGTACCGGCACGCGCACCGTGCTCGGGAACGGAGTTGTTCCGCCTAACAACGAAGGCGTTGCGACGCCCAAATACAACATCGGTAACGACGGCAACAATCCCGCGAAGCCAGGCGTCGCTGTCGCTGCCGACCTCGATGATTACACGAAGGCCGCCGTCACCCCGCTTGGTTCCTCGGGCTACGTCTCCTTCGCCGGCCAGCGCGACGACGGCTTCTACGGCGATATCAACTCGATCTTCGACCTGCTCAGCCTTCGCTCCGGTGCCGGAAATGGTAAGGACTCTCAGGCTGGATTTAACATCCACCTCATGGCCCTGCAAATCCCGATCAGCGATCTGGGCGGTGACCAGCAAATCGCCGGCGTTTACGCCACGACGAGCCGGAAAACTTTCACCGTGGTGAACAACAGCTACACGAACACCACCGTCCGCTCGGTTAAGGTCCCCGGGAAAAAGAGAAAAGTCACCACGACCAGTTCCGTTACCACGCAGAGCTCCACGGTGCCGAGCTACGTGCAGGTTGGCCGCCAGGGTAATCCTCTTTTCAACGAGGCCCTCGTCGCCATCGCGGACAAGGATCTCTACAGTCGGACCAGTCCCACAACCGATAGCGTGACCTTCCGCAAATACGCGGAAACGCCTGAACTTGCGGCTTTGATCAATGCGCTGGTCTTCCATGCCAATGTCGCACCGACGACGAATCGCACCGATCTCTCGGGTATCTTCATCCCCGACTTGATCAATGTCGACTTGTCAACCGCAGCTTGCCGGCTCGCGGGCGGCGGACCTTCCGATCCCACCACGCCGGACGACCCCGGGTTTTCCCGCCTCGGCATCTTCAACCAGGCTGCCCCTGACGTGCTCACGAGCACTATCCAGCCAGGCTTTGGCGCCGGCACCATCCCCGGAGGCTGGCCCAATGGCCGTCGCTTCGGTGACGACGTGATCGACATTGCGGTCACCGCGGTCATCAGCGATCTGCGCACCAGTCCGCCGAATATCAACTACGGAGCCGACGGCATCGATGGAGTGAACAAGAACGACATGGTTTACAACAAGGTGTTCCCATACGAGTCCACCCCACAGAACGGGCGTAACCACACTCACTAGAAGACCACTCCCCCGCTCTTCCGCGACGCCCGGGTTGGTGTCGTCGCGGAGGATGCGTTTTTTCGCCTGATGCATATGGTCCATCTCACCCGAGTCCAGTTGATCCTTTCGCTCGCTCTAGCGTTCGCGCTCCAGCCAGCATCCGCTCACGATCCCGGACTCAGCGGCCTCGCCGTGAAGATCCACGAAGACCGGGTCGAAGCAGCGGCCACCTTTGCCCGTGCTGACATCAACGCCATTTTCGATACCGAACCAACGAAGGAGCAACTCCTCCAACTTGCCCCGGAGATTCTTTCCGTCACGTCCGCCGGTCGTTCTCTCCTGCCGAGCGCCGTTGCGATCGATCCCTCGGCTCCGAACAACGACATCGAGTTCCGCTTCACCTATCCCGTTTCTAATCCGGGACGTACCTGGGGCATGCGCTCGCTCCTCATCGCCAGGCTGGCCCCCGGCCACCGGCAATATTTATCCGTGCTGGATTCCGCCGGACGCTTGGAGACAGAGAAACTCCTCCGTGCGGATGCCAACGCCTTCGATGTCCGGATCGATACCGGTATGCCTTTGATCGAAGCCTCGATTCCGACGACCTTTTTCGAGTTCGTCCGGATGGGGATCATGCACATCCTCACCGGCTACGACCATCTGCTCTTCCTGGCCGCCTTGCTGATCGTCTCCCGGGATTTCATGTCCTCGCTGAAGATCATCAGCTGTTTCACGCTGGGCCATTCCATTACGCTCGCACTGGCCACGTTGAATATCGTGAATCTCTCCAGCCGTATCGTAGAGCCACTGATTGCGGCTTCGATCATCTATGTCAGCGTCGAGAATCTCCTCAAACACGGCGCTCCCACGGGGCGCTATGTGCTCACTTTTGCATTTGGGCTCATCCACGGTTTGGGCTTCGCGTCTGCGCTCCGTGAAATGGGCGTTGGTTTGAATGGCGGCGGTGTCGTGCTGCCGCTGCTTGGCTTCAACCTCGGGGTCGAGCTTGGTCAGCTTAGCGTCGCTGCCATCGTCTTGCCGATCTTCTGGAGTCTGCGTTCCAACCCCATCTGGGTGCGGCGGTGGGTGCCAGTTTGTTCGGGAATTGTGGCTTTGGCGGGCACCTACTGGTTTGTTGAGCGCGTGGCCGGCTTCGGGAACTGATCTTCCCGTAAAGCCTCGGGAGGGAGAAGGGCTGGACTTGAGGAAGTGATGACTGTCCTCTAAATCACGATCTTCAGCCGTTAGATGACGGTCACCGATTTGAAATTAGAGATCTCCCGGATACTTTTGCGCGCCTTTGTCTTGGGCGCGCTTGGTCTTTTAACGGTGCGTGAGGGGTGGGGTGGGCCTACTACGATCCAGCCCTATATTGATGGCGCGGCCGGCCATCCCAATGATGGCGTCCTCACCATTCCGTCGTCGTCCCGGCAAATTGTCTTTGAAGTTGGCGATGCGAATGGGAGTGGCCATCCGAGGGAGGGCCGAGTCCGCTACAAATTGGAAGGGGTGGACGATGCCTGGCGTCAGAAGGATGGCCTGGTCTGCTTCTATGTCTATTTCTACGGACGCAACGGAGATCTGGTTGATCGGAAGATCTACGAGATGAACGGAAAGAGCCCCGGCTGGAACGGGGCGATGGAAAACTCCACCTTCACGCATCGGCGGGAAAATCTGACCGTGCCTCCCGGGGCCGATACCATTCGTCTCGCCTTCTCTTCGGCGGGGCCGCCGACCACGGTGGGAATCTATGTCGTCGAGAACGTCCTGATCACCCGCCAGGTCGGAGCGACCGGCGTGCCGGATATCGTGTTGGATGGGATGTCGTTCCTTCGTTCCGGGAGCCGGGGCGACCCGAAGGCGGTCCGATGGTTCCCGGACGGTACGCGGCTTTCCATGGCGAAGCTGCTGCAGCTTCCCGGCTCGGATTCATCCACCAAGGCCTTCGGCATCATCGACGACGACACTTCGAGCCATGCGGAGTGGCGTACGGGCAAGGAGGACGCTCCAAAGGTTTATCCCGGAGAGGCTCTGACCGTGAGCTGGAACGAGATGTATGACACCTCGATGGCGGACCAGGGGTATTTTACCTACGGACCGCTTGTGGCGGGGCATTACCGTTTCGTGGTTCAGGCGGTTGACGCAATGGACCGTCCGCTTTCCACGGAAAATTCCATCAGCGTGGTCGTCTCTCCGCCGTATTGGAAAAATCCATGGTTCTGGTTCGGCGGGGCGGCGGCGTTCGTTATTCTGCTGGTTCTGGGAGGCAAATATTGGATGAGCGTGAATATCCGCCGCCACCTCCAGCGTACTCGTCTGGTGGAGGAGGAACGGTTGCGGATCGCCCGGGATCTTCACGACGAATTGGGGGCGCGGCTCGCGCATATTGCGCTAACCAGCGCCAACGCCGAGAGCGAGGAATCGATCCCCGACGCGCATCGCAGTTTCCAAAAGATTTCCCGCATGACCCGTGAACTCGCGGCGGCGCTTTCGGAGGTAGTCTGGGTGGTCAATCCCGAGAACGATCATTTGGAATCGTTGATCAGTTTCCTCCACCGCCTGATTCACAACGTCTGCGAGCCGACGGGCATTCGCTGCCGCATCGACGCTCTCGCCTTGGCTGGACCTCGCCCAGTTCCCGGTGCGCTGCGTCATCACGTCGGCCTTGCGGTGAAGGAAGCCATCAACAATGTGCTCAAGCATTCGAGGGCGACGGAGATACAGGCCAATATTCGCTTCGAAGATCCGATCTTGAAAATCTGTATCGCCGACAATGGGAAAGGATTCAATCCCGAGCAGGCCGGGCATGGCAATGGCCTCGCGAACATGCGGAACCGCATGCTTGCGCTTCATGGGAAAATGACCGTTAAAAGCGCCGAGGGCGAGGGCACGACAATTTCTTTCGAAGTGCCAATCCCGTAGACTACGACAAAGTTACGTATGCGGACAGATTTCGAACCGGACATGTCGTCTCCATGAAAAAGACCGTTGTTTTGGTGGAGGATGACGAAGGACTCCGGGATGAACTCCTGGTCGCTTTGAAAAAAGCCCCGGATATCAAATGTCTCTATGCGGTGACCTCCGCGGAGGAGGCGCTCGATCGGATTCCCAGGCAGCCGCCGGATGTCGTGCTCATGGATATCAAACTGCCGGGATTGTCGGGTGTCGACTGTTTGCCGGAGCTCAAGGGCTGCCTTCCCGCGGTCGAGGTTCTCATGCTGACGGTGCATGAAGACTCCGACCTCATCTTCCGCGCGCTCAAGGCTGGGGCGAGCGGCTATCTATTGAAATCGAGTCCACCCGCCGCGCTCTTCGATGCCATCCGGGAAGTTGCCTCCGGCGGGTCCGCATTTTCCAGCCATGTCGCACGCAAGGTGGTTCACTATTTCCAGATGGAGGCCAAGCCTCCCGTCGAGGCTGGGAAAAAGCTGTCTCCTCAGGAACTCACCGTCCTGGAGCTCATCGCCTCCGGCCTGATCAACAAGGAGATCGCCGACAAAATGGGCGTGAGTCTTCCCACGGTGAAAACCTACGTCAGACGGATTTACACAAAGCTCCACGTCCGTAGCCGGATCGAGGCCATGAACAAACATCGCCCTTAAAGGGACGATGCCCCGCCGGGAGAGAGAAGCGCTTGTCATCCTTTCGGACGACTACCCAGACCTCAAGCTTCCCTCGTATCTCTGCACCATGCAGATACGACGTACGTGGTTTTCGAAGAAACGGGAGTTTTTAAGCGGCCTTCCACTCCTTTCATTTTGGATCGGGTGTCTATTCATCCTGGCTGGCTTCGAGGGATGTCATCCTTCGACAAAGGCACCTGCGACCATGGTTCTCGGCAGCGGCTGGGAGCTTCAGGACGCGGCCAAAGTCCCGGCCACGGGCGCGGAGATCTCCCAAGGTTCCTTTCATCCTGAAAAATGGTATTCGGCGACCGTTCCGGGGACCGTGCTCACTACGCTGGTAAACAATGGCGTTTATCCCGAGCCGCTCTACGGAGAAAACAACCGTCTCGATAAAATTCCCGAGAGCCTCTGCCGCACTTCCTACTGGTATCGCACGACCTTCACTGTACCGGGAAACTATGCAGGCCGGAAAATCTGGCTCAACTTCGATGGTATCAACTACACGGCCGAGGTGTGGGTGAACGGCCGCAGCGTGGGCTCGATCAAGGGAGCCTTCAGTCGCGGCGTTTTCGACCTCTCTTCGGTCGCTACGCCGGGACAACAAGCCACCGTCGCGGTCATGGTTACTTCGCAGCCGCACCCAGGAAAACCGCACGAGCACACGCTAGCGAACGGAATGGGCAGCAATGGCGGCGTGACGGCCATCGATGGGGCCACGTTTCTTTGCACGATCGGCTGGGACTGGATACCCGCCATCCGCGATCGTGACACGGGTATCTGGCAGAAGGTCTTCTTGAGCACCACGGGACCGGTGGTTGTGAAAGATCCCCAGGTCACTTCTGATCTTCCCTTGCCGAGCCTGGATTCCGCAGATCTCACAATCTCCGCCACGCTCCAAAATGAATCGGATCAGCCCCAACCGGGAATCTTGAAGGGGACCTTTGGCGACATTTCCTTCCAGCGTGCGGTCACCCTTGCTCCGAAGAGCTCGCTCCGAATCCAGCTCGACCCCAAATCGGAGCCGGCCCTGCATCTCCTCCAGCCGCGACTCTGGTGGCCCAACGGCTACGGACCGCAGAATCTCTACACGCTTCATCTCGGCTTCGAAATTGGGGGGAAGATTTCCGATCAGCAGGAAGTAAACTTCGGCATTCGCAAGATCACTTATGCCATGCCCGGAAGCGATAACCTGACCGTCTCGGTCAACGGGGTTCCCATCTTCTGCAAGGGCGGCGATTGGGGCATGGACGAGGCGATGAAGCGCATCCCGCGGGAGCGTCTGGAGGCTCAGATCCGCATGCATCAGCTCGCGAATTTTACCATCATCCGGAACTGGGTCGGCCAAAGCACCAGTCAGGATTTCTACGATCTGTGCGACAAGTACGGCATCCTGCTCTGGGACGAATTTTTTCAGCCGAATCCGATCGATGGGCCAAACCCCACTGAGTTGGACAACTATGTGGCCAACGTGCGGGAGAAGGTGCTTCGTTTTCGCAATCATCCTTCGATCGCCATCTGGTGCGCACGAAACGAGGGCAGCCCTCCTCCCGAGATCGATGCCCAGCTTACTCCTTTGCTGGCCCAGCTCGATCCGCAGCGCCATTATCAGCGCAGCTCCATGGAAGGCCATGGCGTCCACTCCAGCGGCCCGTATCACTGGCGCAAGCCGCAGGAGTACTACGATTTTCCCGCAGGTGACGTATTCGCGGCGGAAATCGGTAGCGTCTCCATTCCCACGCTCGAATCCATTCAGGGCATGATGCCGCAGAGGGACTGGGAGAATATCAATGACGACTGGGCGGAGCACGACCTTGCCCGCGGGGCTTCCCAAGGAGACCAGTATCCGAAAGCGCTGAACGACCGCTATGGCCAGGCGGCCAATCTGGCCGACTTCGCCCGCAAGGGACAGCTCATGAACTACGAGGCGTTCCGGGCGATGTTCGAGGGGCGAAATGCCAAAGTGTTTCAGCCGGTGACCGGTGTGATCACATGGATGAGCAATCCTGCGCAGCCCAGCTTTGTCTGGCAGCTTTACCATCACGACCTGGAGCCAAACTCCGCGCTCTTCGCCGTGCGAAAGGCCTGCGAGCCCGTTCACATTCAGTTGAATGAAAAGGAAGGCCGCCTCCAGGTGATCAACAATCTCCCCACTCCGCTCACCAATGCCCGGGCCACCGTCTCGATCTATAACCTCGACGGCACCGTCGTCGGTCAGAACGAGTACGCCGTGAATGCATCGCCGGAGCGGATGACGAATCTTGGTCCGGTGACCTGGCCCGCCGCGCTCAGTCCGGTGCATTTCATCAAGCTGGCGCTGGAAGACAGTCAGCATCATCCGATCTCGGAGAACTTCTACTGGCGTGCTCTCCCTGACCATCCGGACGACCTGACCATGCTGAACCAGCTTGCGACCGTGACGCTCGATGTCTCGGCCGTCCGGCATGACGCCGATGGCAAATGCCTGTTCAAGGTCACCCTGAGCAATCCGAGCCAGCAGATTGCGCTCACGGCCCATCTCCAACTGCGGGGGCAGCCGTCGGGAGATCGGATTCTTCCCGTCTATTATTCCGATAACTACGTCTCTCTCGTCCCGGGCGAGAGCAAAACGATCGCCGTCGAAGCAGCGCTCGCCGATCTTCATGACGAAACCCCTCTTATCGCCGTCGATGGGTGGAACATCAACGTGAAGCCGGTTTTCTCGTCTGAGGTCAGCATCGCTCTCAACGAGAATGCCCAGCCGGCTCGCTGGCCGGTGACGAATCTGCCCATCGTTCCATCGACCTACGCCTCCTATCTGCCTCCGGCCGATCACTTCCGGATCAATTGTGGAGGCGCCGAGGATGCCGGAGATTTCCAGTCCGATGACAATTTCTTCGGCGGGACCATGGCCGGGGGAAATGATGCTGCCATCGTTTTACCCTCGTCAGCGCCTGGTCCGGTGGGCGTTTACCAAAGCGAGCGCTGGGGGCCATCCACCTACAAATTCACGATGAAGCCCGGCGGAGCTCAGAGCTACCTCGTCCGTCTCCACTTCGTTGAATCCGCCGCAAACCAACCCGGAGAGCGGAAGTTCAATGTCAAAATCAACGACCAGCAGGTCCTCACAGATTTCGATCCGCTGAAAGAGACCGGGGCCAAATACCATGCCCTGACGAAAGAGTTTCCGGGCATCAAGCTCGATAAGAACAATCAGGTGGTGATCAAGTTCGAAAGAGGTTCCGCCGGTGAGCCGGAAATCAACGGCATCGAGATATTGCCTGTGGATGATGCAACCGGCGGCTGAACACGGTTTAGGTCGTGAGAAAAAGCGGTCGATGCCTTGACAAGCGATCGATTTGCGACTTTTCTAAACGGCTCGCAATTCCTGAGTAGCTCAGTGGTAGAGCGGTCGGCTGTTAACCGATTGGTCGTAGGTTCAAATCCTACCTCAGGAGCCATTTCCTGCGGAAATGGCGAGGCGCGTCACGCGCCATCATTAAAGATTTGAAGCCTTGGGTTCATTGCCCGCTTGCGATGGCGAGCAATCCTTGTGATTGCCGAAGGCCAGATTCGCAAAGCCTGCCAAGCAGGATCAATCCTACCTCAGGAGCCATTTCCTGTGGAAATGGCGAGGCAATTTTCTGAGTGCCGAAGACTTGGTGTACAAAGCTGGCAAGAGGATCATTTGAATCCCTGCGGTTTTTAGCGGAAAATCGAATTCCCGAATCATTCGGCGTGGCTCCGCTCTTGCGCCGTGAGTATGATCGGGCGATGTCCACCGCGATGATGAATGTCACTTTGCAGGAATTGCGTGAGGCTTTGCAGGCCCGGCTCGATGTCGTTGCCGACCGGGCGCTCTACGAGCAGGATGCCGCTGCCCACCTGGCAAAATTGCAGGCCGCGTCGGAAACGGTCGATCGCCTGGCTCAAGCCCTGCCAGCATCGGCAGACTCGATGCTCCGCCATTACCTCGAGCGCCAGAGCTACGTAAAGGCCCTCGATTGGTTGAAGTCTCAACCTTTTTGAACCACCCATGAGCATTTTTTTGATTCCCGGAGACCCCGCCCCCGACTTCGAAGCGACCGCCGTGGGCGGCAAATACGGCGTGGAGGGTGCGACCGTGAGCCTTGACAGCCTGCGCGGATCGACGTTCGTGCTTTATTTCTATCCCAAGGACGACACGCCCGGCTGTACGACGCAAGCCTGCGACATGCGAGATCGATGGTCGCGTCTGCTGCGGCCGGATACCGAGTTTTTCGGCGTCAGCGTGGACCCGGTCGCCAGCCATCTCGAGTTCATCGAGAAATACAGCCTCCCTTTCCCTCTCCTCAGCGATCCGGACAAGAAAATCGTCGAAGCCTACGGCGTGTGGGTGGAGAAGAGCATGTACGGGAAGAAATTCATGGGCACGGAGCGGACGACTTTTGTCATCCGTCCAGACGGCCGAATCAAATCGGTGTATCGAAAGGTAAAGCCGGACGAACACTCGAAAATCCTCATCGACGACCTTGCAAATTTTGAACCGTGACAGTGTGTTGAAGCTCTATGAGCGGCTGACGTCGCTGGTGGAGAAACTTCCGGGAGGCGTGCAAAAGCCGATCCTGCGCGAGCTCGTGCCGTTGCGGGAGCTCTTCCTCGAGGAGCGGCCCGCGCGCCTGCTGCTGGTTGGCGGCGCCGGGCAGGTCAGTGCGCCGGCGATGCTGCATTTCCTGTGCGGAGTACCGGTCGAGACCGGGGAAAGCGAGGACGGCTGGCGCACCTACCGTCTCGCGGATCGCGGCGCGGTCCAGGTGCTCGATGCTCGAGCCGAGACACCCGATGCCATGGTACAGGCTGGAATCGATGTAAAACGGCCCGATGTGATTGTCTTTTTGCGCGGCAGCGCCGATGTCGTGCCGGAGTTCGAGGCGGCCTTTGAGCTGGCTGCCAAGCGTGTGGAACTGCCCGATGAGGCCGAGAAAGGCCGTCCGGGTTTGATCGGCCTGGCCTTCGGCGCGGAGGGCGAGAGCGCGCGGACAAAACTCGGCGCGCTGCTGCACTCGCGGCGCGAGTTCGGCCAGCGCGCATTGCATGTTTTTTCCGCTGATCCCGAACAGGCCGAAGCTGTCGCGGAGGCAATCTGCGGCTGCCTCCCGAACAGCGCCAAGCTGGAGTTCGCCCGGCTCACTGGCGCGAAGGGCGCGCAAGCGCAGATCGCGACCTCACTCCTGAAATCTTTCACCGCCGTGTGCGGCGTCATCGGCATGCAGCCAATCCCGCTCGCGGATATGCCGATCCTGACCACGCTCCAATCCCTGCTCGTCGGGATGGTCGTCTATGTGAGCGGCCGACGTGCGAGTGCGCGTTTGATTGCGGAGTTCGCCGGCGCCCTTGGTCTCAATATCGGAGTTGGCTTTGTCTTCCGCGAGGGTGCCAGGGCGCTCCTGAAGGTCTTCCCGATCTGGGGCAACGCCATCTCGGGTATCGTTGCGGGTGCGGGCACGTATGCCGTGGGGCGCGCCGCCATCGCCTATTTCATCGAGGATTTGCCCCTCCAGGAGACGAAGAAGCTTTTTCGTAAGCTCCAGCCTGGGCTTGAATCCTTCAAGGCGCGAAAGTTTCCAGCCCTGGGTGCCGCAGTTCCTGAAAAGCCGCGCCCAGATGGTGAATGACGTCCGTCGCAGCGAGGGACTCTGGAGAGCCTCCCGCACTGTAGACGGTCATCTCCGCCGCGCGGCCGCATAGCCACGCGCCAAGCATCGCCGCATGGCGGGGGGAATGCTTTCCCGCCATCAATCCGGCGCAAACGCCGGTGAGCACGTCGCCCATCCCGCCGCTGCCCATCCCGGGATTCCCCGTGGTGTTGTAGACGATCGGGTGATCGCGCCCGGCAATGATCGTGCGGGCGCCTTTGAGCAAAAGCGTGATCGGATGCCGTGCGCTGTATCGCTCCGCAATCTCGCGCCGGGAGAGGGCCTTCCCTTCTGGAAATAACCGGTCCATCTCGCCCGGATGAGGGGTGAAGAGCCTTGGTCCCTGGAAATTTGGCCAGGCGCCGGAACGACGGGCGAGGAGATTCAATGCATCCGCATCCACGACCATCGGACTCTCCACCTTGCCGATGATCTCAAGGATGGCGTCGCCGTGATCATGACCGAGCCCGGGCCCGATACCGACCGCGTCGAGGCGGTCGTCGAGAAGGGCTCGATAATCGCTCACGGGCTTGACCATCACCTCCGGTGTCACCGTGGTTGCCAGCAGTTCGTAGATATCGGGCAGCACGTAAAGAGTAACGAGTCCCGCGCCCGCGCGTAGGGCGGCCTCGGAGCAAAGCCTGGCCGCGCCGAGGAAACCGCGGGATCCGGCCACGAGGCCCACGCGGCCCCAGGTACCCTTGTGAGAATCGAAAGGCCGCGGCGGCAGGAGGGGGCGGAGCAGATCCGGCGCGGCCAGTTCCGCCGGGTCGCCGGTTTCCGTCGCGAGTTCCGGCAGCGGGGCCAATGCAAGACGGCCAACGAAATTTGCGGCGCCATCGGCAAGCAGTCCGATCTTCGCATGACCGATCGTGACCGTGAGGTCGGCGATCACGCAGGGATCACCCGCCACGCCGGAGTCGCCCTCGAGTCCGCTTGGCAGATCGGCCGCGAGGACGAAGGCCCCCCGATCGCGCAGAGCGTGAATGCGGCGAATCGCCGAGGCGATCGGCTCGCGCGGAGAACCGTGTGCTCCCAGTCCGAGCAGGCCGTCCAGAACGAGGTGCGAGGCTGGGAAGTCGGTGGGCGCAGGCCTCGAAGGCCGCCGCTCACTCAGCTCTGCAAATTTTCGCGCGGCGAGGGGAGAGAATTCCGACTCCGGATAGGCAAGGTCCAGCTCGACCGCCCAACCTCGAGCCGCGAGATGCCGCGCCGCGACAAGCACATCGCCGGCATTGTTGCCCTTTCCGCAAACCGCCGTGGCCCGGCCCGGCGAGGGGAGGAAGTCGAGCGCCGCGCGCGCGATGGCCAGTCCTGCCGACTCCATCAGCCGCTCCGCGCTGACTCCGCGGGCGAATGCCGCTTCCTCGACCGACTTCATCTGGGCGCAGGTGAGTACCATCGTAGGATGAAAATAAGCTGACGGAAGGCAGCTGACGAGTGATGAGTGAGGGCGTGCTTCTTGTCCTTCATAAACCCTTTGGCGTTCTCAGCCAGTTCACCCCCGAGTTGCCCGGTCAACGCACCCTGGCAGAGTTCGGATTTCCCGCTGGCGTATATCCTGTAGGCCGTCTGGATGCAGACTCTGAGGGGTTGCTTTTGCTTACGGATGAGGCCGGGTTGAACGACCGGCTGCTGAATCCGAAACGCGGCCACTGGCGCCGCTACTGGGCTCAGGTGGAGGGCGATCCATCGGGCGAGGCTCTCGCTGCTCTGGCGGCCGGAGTGATGGTGCAGGGAAAGCTCACGCTGCCGGCCCGAGCCTGGATGCTCGATCCCCAACCAGACGTTCCTCCTCGAGATCCTCCCATCCGGGTGCGGAAATCCATTCCTGACCGTTGGATCGCGCTCGAGTTACACGAGGGACGAAACCGCCAGGTACGCCGTATGACGGCCGCCGTCGGTCATCCTACCCTTCGATTGCTCCGTGTACGGATCGGTGGCTTCGATCTGCCGGTCTCGCTCGCGCCGGGTGTCTGGCGCGAGCTGGGTGTGGACGAGCGCGCCGCGATCTTCTCGGGCGGCTGAGAGACCGGTCAGGCCGTGAAGAAGTCCTTCAGCTTGTCGTAAAACGAACGGTGGAGTGGCGTGTTGTCGTCGCCACATAGCTCCGCGAATTCCTCGAGCTTCGCGCGCTGGTCGCTGTCGAGTTTCGTGGGGACCTCGACCTGCACCCGTGTGTAGAGGTCTCCGCGGCCGCTGCTGCCGAGCACGGGCATGCCCTGGTTGCGGACCCGGAAGGTCGCGCCGCCCTGGGTGCCGGCTGGAATCTTCAAATTGATCGCCCCCTTGAGGGTGGGCACATGGATCTCTCCGCCAAGTGCGGCCGTGGTGAAGGGGATCGGCACATCGCAATGCAGGTCGCTGCCTTCACGTTCAAAGATGGCGTGTTCCTTGATGTGGACGACGACGTAGAGGTCGCCGGAGGTGCCACTGCGCAAGCCGGCCTCGCCATTGCCACCGGAGCGGAGGCGGGCGCCGTGTTCGATGCCGGCGGGTATTTTGAGTTTGATGCGAGAGGTCTTTTCGACCCGGCCTTCTCCGCCGCATGAGCGGCAGGGCTTCTCGACCGTGCGGCCCATGCCCTGGCAGTTCGGACAGGTCTGTGCAACCTGGAAAAATCCCCGGGAAACGACCACCTGTCCGCGCCCGCGGCAGGTGCTGCAGGTCACGGTCTTCGAGCCGGCTTGGGCGCCGCTTCCCGAGCAATCGCCACAGGAGTCGAGCTTGCGAATCTCGATCTCCTTCTCCACGCCGGCCGCCGCTTCCTCCAGTGTGATCTGGAGGTCGTAGCGCAGGTCGGAGCCGCGCTGGCGGCCATCCGAACCGGAGCCGCCACCAAAGAAATGATCGAAAATGCCGCCGCCACCGCCGCCGCCGTTCTGTCCGAAGACTTCACGGAAGAGGTCGAAAGGATCGTGGAAGCCTCCCGCGCCCGCTCCGGCTCCCGCGCCTTGCTGGAAGGCTGCGTGACCGTAGCGGTCGTAGGCCGCTCGCTTGTCGGGATCCATGAGTACGTCATAGGCCGCGCCGAGCTCCTTGAATTGCTCTTCGGCCTCATGATCGCCCGGGTTTTTGTCCGGATGGAATTTGACCGCGAGCTTGCGGTAGGAGCGCTTGATCTCCTCGGAGGTGGCGCTGCGCTCGACGGCGAGGATCTCGTAGTAGTCCCGTTTCGTCTTCATTCCTCAGCCGGTCCTTTCGAGACCATGACAGCGGAGGGACGAAGCAGACGGTCTTTCAGCTTGTAGCCACGGCGCAGCTGGCGCGTGACGATGCCTTCCGCGGCCTCGTCGCTCGGCTCCTGGCCGAGGGCTTCGTGAATGTTGGGATCGAAGGTCGTTCCGACGGCTTCGATGGCCTCCACGCCGCTCTCGCGGAGGAAGTCCTGGAGTTGCTTCTGCACCATCGACATCCCCTGAAGGATGCCTTCGCTGCCACCGCTTTGCCGGGCAGCGTCGAGGCCGAGTTCGAAATTGTCGAGTACGGGCAGCAGGCGCTCGAGGAGTGAGAGGTTCGCATAGCGGCGGGCATCCTCGATCTCACGGGCGGCGCGCTTGCGGTAGTTGTCGAGATCAGCCTGGCTGCGGACGTAGAGGTCCTTGAATTTCTCGAAATCGTCGCGCAATGCCTGCAACTCCGGAGCCTCCGGAGTGCCGGTTGCGGTTTCGTCGGTTTCAGCCTCGGTATGGGCGCTGTCGGTCATAGTTTGCGGATGGCAATCAAAGTGATGTCGTCGTGTTGCGGATGGGACCCGACGAAGTTCTTCAGATCGTCGGTGAGCTGGCGGATGACGTGATCCGCGTTGCCGGTCGCGCTGGCCTTGAGGCTGCTGACGAGTCGTTCCGGTCCGAATTCATCGCCTTCCGCGTCGAGCGCCTCGGTGGCGCCGTCCGTGTAGAGCAGGAGATAGTCGCCCCGCTCGAGCGTGAATTCGAAGTCCCCACAAATCCTATCGAAGACCTCGCCGCTGTCAATTCCGAGGGCCATCCCCTTCGGATTGATGCTCTCCACGAGGCCCGTGGCCGCGCGGAAGACGTAGGGCGGATCGTGGCCCGCCCGCGACATGCGCACCACGTTCGAGTGCGCATCGAGGATCAGATACACCATGCTGATGAACATGTCTTCCTTGATGTCCGGGTAGAGCTGGCGGTTCACCCGGCTCAATACCTCGGCGGGGGAGAGCTTGTTCGGCGCCTGGCTGCGGATCACGCTCCGGCACATCGCCATGATGAGGGAGGCGGGCACCCCCTTGCCGGAGACATCCGCGATGGCCACGCCGGTCGCGCTCTCGTCCACGACCAGGTAGTCGAAATAATCACCGCTGACCTGCCGGGCGGGAATGTTCAGTCCGCTGATTTCGTAGCCGGGCACCGGTGGCGGGTCGGAGGGCAGCAGGATGCTCTGGATCTCGCGGGCGATCGCCAGATCGTGGTCGAGCCGCTTCTTCTCGTTCGCCTCGAGATAGACCACCTCGTTGTAGAGAGCGAATGCCGACTGCTCGCAGATGGTATGAAAGACTTTCACATCCGCCGTGGTGAAGGACGTCGCGCCGGGCGGCGCGACCACGGCCAGGATGCCCAGGCACTTGCGGCGATAGATGAGGGGGCCGACCAGGGCGGAGCCGACCTGCATCGACCGGTCGCGGTGGAGATTCAGTGCCTCGAGGCCATCGACCACGAGTTGAGGCTCGCCGCGTTTCCAAGCCTCGCCGATCAAGCCCTCGCCCGGCTTCACCGCATGGAGGCGCACATAGCTGTCGACGGCGATGGGCATGTTCGCACCCTGTTCGAGGATATGTGCCGGCACCTCGATGAGCGGCGGGAAGCCTTTCGAGAAAAAGGCGGGCACCATCGCGGTATCGTGGCGATCGGCGAGGTAGAGTCCTCCGCCATGGGCGTCGAGGATGCGCGTCGCGCTCTCGACGATGAGCCGGTGCAGATCGGCGGAGCGCACGCCCTCCGCGAACGCCTCGCCGAGGCTGTGCAGAAATTCGAAGACCCGGCCTTCCTCCACCTCGATCTCGCGCCGCGCCTGTTCCGTGAAGCGAACCCGCCGAACCATCAGGCTCATCGCGCCGGCGGAGAGCAGGGAGACGACCACGAGCAGGGTCAGGAAGACGATTTCTCTCGTAATCATGCGAAAGGAATCGCAGCGCACCGCGATACAGGCTGCCCGGTCGAGTGGCGTGGCATGGTCTTCCCCTCTGGACCCCGCTGCGGGATCAGGATTCTCCCGCGTCCGAGGGCGACTCCTGCTTCAGCAGCTCGAGCACGTCTTTGAAACGCTCCTCGTTCTCGGGATCGGCTTCGACCAAAGCTTCGTGGGCCGAGAGGATGGTGGCTTGCTGAGTGGTGGTATCGCTGGTCGCGGGAGGCAGAGTTTCCTTGGCGACCTGGCGGGGTGCCATCCGCATTCCCTCCGCAAGCTCGGAGGCGAAAAGGTGATCGAGGCCGAGGTTCTCGAGCAGGGAGCGGTTGCGTGGGTTGGCGTGCAGTACCGTCAGGCCTCCGCTGCCGAGCTCGCGCAGGCGCAGTGCGATGCCGGCCATGGTGCCCATGAAGGTCGAGTCCATCAGCTCGCAGTCTGCGAGATCGATGACAAAAGCGCGGTAGCCCTTCTGGATCATGCGGCGTGAATATTCCTTCATGCCTGCGCTGGTCTGGAAAGTTCCTCGGCCGCCGACCCGTAGCCATACGGACTGGTCGTAGAGGCCGGCGAGTATCGTGGATTTTGGGCTCACGATGGGGGATTAATTTATGACTGTGCGGTGTGGAGTGTCAATGCCACCACGTTGCACTATTTCCACATGAAGGATTGGCGGAAGGCCACGATGCGGCCATCCACGATGAGGAGCACGCGCCATTCCGTCACGCGGCCATGCTCGAGATATTCGTCTCCGGTCACGCGGAAGTCGGATTTATACGATCCGCTCGCGTTCGGGTAGTACAGCTCCTGCGCCATCACGTAGTCGCCGAGCCCAGCCTGGCGGTACTCCAGCCGCACCGTCACATCCGCGCGCTGATGGGCCCACCAGAAGAACGTGAAATAGTTTCCCGTGACCTCGTCGTAATCACGCGGCGTGACGACGCCGAAGTTCATGCGGTAGCGGAAGAATCGCATCGCCTCGCTCTGGGTCGGCAGGTACATGCGCGGGTCGTTGAAGAAAGTATCCTGCTTGCGGAACTTGAAATGGTCGTCCAGCTGCACGGGCAGCACGTTGGCCCTCTCCAGATAAACTGGTTTCTGGGTCGTGGCGCAGGCCGCGAGTAATACAGACGCCAAAAGCGCGGCTAAGATGCCTCTCATGCGCGCCGATGAAAGCGGCTTTGTTTCCACCTGTCAAATTGGCGTTGAGCTTCCTGCATGGTTACCCACGCATTGCGAGGGCCGCAGGCGAAGCGATTTGACGCGCCACCATCGGAAGGCTTTAACTCCACATCCCTTCAACTCTTCCTTGTTTTGACCGCACACGAAATTTTTTCCGGACTCACGCCCGCCGAGGCACACGAGATTTTTGAAACCCTGCACGAGGCCAACAAGCCCGCCTACAAGGGCATCGTGCAGGCGACGGCCGCCCGCCGGAAACTGCGGCCGGTCTTCCTCGAGCGCAAGCCTCGCGCCGAGCGTCACCAATGGATCCAGGGCGTCCTCGCGTCGCCCGCGAACGAGGAACTCTCGCTCGAGGTCTTGCAAAACTGGCTCCTCGGCCCGCAACGGCAGATGCTTTCCGACTTTCTCGAAGCCTGCGGCATCGAGCATCAGGAAGGTCTCATCGACGACATTCCCGCCCAGCCTGCTCGTGAGAAGGTGGACGCCGCGGTTGACGCCATTGCTGCGAAATATTCCCCCGTGGCCGTGAAGACTTACCTTCAGCTGTTCCAGCCGGTAGGCGCCGGAGCCTGGCCCGACCTCGATGCTCTGCTCGTCGTCGATCCCCGGCTCGCTCTCGTTCGCAAATAATCTCCACGCCCGCGTCCCATGACCCATTTCAAACGCTCCCTCAAAAATGCGGTCGAGACGCTTCAAGCCGCCTCCGTCCACGAGGCGGTCTTGCTTCAGGTTGCCGACGCGCTCGAGCAGACGTTCCTTGCCGGGCAAAAGCTGCTGATCTGCGGCAATGGCGGCAGTGCGTCCGATGCCGCCCATATTGCGTGCGAGTTCGTTTGCCGGTTCGTCAGTGACCGGCGACCGTATCCCGCCCTTGCGCTCAATATCGATGCCGGCCTGCTGACCGCGATCTCGAACGACTATGCCTATCAGGACGCCTTCGCCCGGCAGGTGAAAGCCTTCGGGCAGAAAGGAGATTTGCTCATCGTCATCTCCACCAGCGGGAAATCACGCAACCTGCTCGACGCGATCGAGGAGGCCCGCCGCGTTGGGGTGAAAACCGTCGCGCTGCTCGGCCGCCAGGGGGGCTTTACCAAGGGGGCCGCCGATCTGGAGATCATCGTCGAGGGGACCGAGACCGCCCGCATCCAGGAAACGCAGAAGTTTCTCCTGCATGTGCTCTGCGAGCTGCTCGAGGAGCGGCTTCCCAAGGAATGACGCCCTCTCACGTGCTGGCGGTTTTCGCGTTTGTTTTCGGCGCGGTCGTCGGTTCGTTCCTGAATGTCTGCATCTATCGCCTGCCCCGCGATCTCTCGGTCAACGAGCCCCGACGCTCGTTCTGCCCGCATTGCAATAAAACCATCCCTTGGTACCAGAATCTCCCCATCATCAGCTGGCTCTGGCTGCGGGGGCAGTGTGGCTCCTGCGGGGCGAGGATTTCCCCGCGTTATCTGGCCGTGGAGATCCTCACTGGGGGTGTCTTTCTCGCGCTCTGGCTGAAGTTTGGCCTGCCGCTCGCGCCGGCCTACGCGCTTTTCGCCGCGCTTCTCATCGTGGCGACGTTCATTGATTTCGAGCACTATATCATCCCGGATGAAGTCACGATTGGTGGTGCCGTGGCCGGTATCGTCTCGAGCACGGTCCTGCCCGGCTTGATGGGCGCCTCCGTCTGGTGGCAGGGCGCTCTGTTCTCCCTTGGGGCGGCGGCCCTCGGCTATGGCGCGCTCTGGCTCGTCGTGGAGGGCGGCAAGCTCGCCTTCGGCCGCAAGCGTCTCGTTCCGGAGAAGCCGGAGCCTTTCCGCTTCGAGCCCGACGAGGAAAATCCCCGCCTGATCATCGGAGGGGAGGTCTGGCCCTGGCAGGAAATTTTCAGCCGCCCATCAGATGCGGTGGTCATTGAGCTCAAGGAAGGCCGCCTGAACGGCAGCCCGATCCGCGAAAAATCCGTGCGCATTTTTTACGATCGCATTGTCGCCGACGAAAAGGTGAGTCCGATCGAGGATCTCAAAACATTTACTGGCGTACTGGTTGCAATCGTCATCCCCCGCGAGGCGATGGGATTCGGCGATGTGAAGTTTTTGGCCTGCATCGGAGCCTTTCTTGGGTGGCAGGCGATTGTCTTCACGATCGCGATGTCCTCGATCATCGGGGCATTGATCGGCGGGCTCATGCTCCTCTTCACGCAGGGAAAGGCAGGAGGAAAAATTCCCTTCGGCCCGTATCTCGCCCTCGGCGCTGCCCTCTGGCTGATCTGTGGTCCCGATCTCGTGGGGTGGTATCTTCACATCCTGCGCCCGGCGGTTCCATGAACCTTTTTGTTTCGTCCCGCCTCCTTGTCGTATAGCGTCCCCTCTCTGGCCAATGGCTGATCCTAAAAAGCAAAAGATTCCGTTTCCCGAGCTCGTTCGCCGGCTTTGGAAACCCTATTTACAACTCCTCAAGTACCTCGGCCCGTACCGGAAACGGTTTGCGATCGGGCTGGTCTGCGGAATCCTTGCGGGCGCCCTTAACGGCCTGATTCCATTGGTGATCAAGGTGGTGTGCGACAAGGTCCTTCCGGGCGGTGGTGCCGGGATGGCGAAGGGAATGACCTCCGTCCTGAACACGCCTGGCGCCGTGGATAATTCCCGGATCGATAGTGTGATCTGGATCAGTCTGCTGATCCCGGCCGTGATGATCACCCGGGGAATTTTCGCCTATCTGAATTCCTATTGCATGGCGTGGGTCAGCTACCATGTGCTGCAGGACATTCGAACCAGTCTCTTCAAGCATCTGGTTTCGCAGTCGCTGGATTTCTTCAATCGCGCGAAGTCGGGCAAATTGATCTCACGCGTGCTGAACGACACGCGCATGGCGCAGAACGCGCTGATGTCGATCGCCGGTGACGTGATCTCACAGCCGGTGGCGGTCGTCACGGGCATGGTCGTCCTCGTGCGGATGGACTGGAAGTTCAGCCTCACCACTCTGGTTCTGTTCCCGATCTGTATCGTGCCGGTCGTGATCTTCGGGCGGAAGGTGCGTCAGGCGGGCAAGGCGGAGGAAAACGAGGCCGGTACAATGGCGGTGATCCTTCAGGAAACGTTCGCCGGCGTGCGGGTGATCAAGTCTTTTGCCCGCGAGGACTACCAGGTCGGTCAATTTGAAAAATCGAGCGAGCAGCAATGCCGGAACAGCATGCGCGTGCGCAAGAGCATCGATATCGTCCAGCCGATGATCGAGTCCGTCTCCGCTTGCGGAGTCGTACTGGCGATCCTGTATGTCTATTTCTTCCACATTGGAGTCTCGACGTTCGTCGCTCTCTGTGCGGGTATTTTCCTGCTCTACAATCCGGTCAAGGCGCTCAGCAAGATCCCGATGCTCATGCAGAAGTGCCTGGCCTCGACGACGAACATCTTCGATCTCATGCAGGTGCAGCCTACGATTCAGGATGCGCCGGACGCTCTGGTCTTGAAGGCCGTGCGGGGTGAGGTGGAGTTCGATGGGGTGAGTTTCAGCTACGGTGCGGACAAGAACGCCGTGCACGATCTGTCGCTGAAGATCGAGGCGGGGAAGCAATACGCGCTGGTCGGATCGAGCGGAGCCGGGAAGTCCACGATGCTGGCGCTCCTTTTGAGATTCTACGACCCCCAGGCGGGTGCGATCCGGCTCGACGGCCGGGACATTCGTTCCATTGCCCAGCGATCGTTGCGTGAGCAGGTCGGCATCGTCACGCAGGAGAGTTTCTTGTTCCACGATACCATTTACGAAAACATTCGTTACGGTCGGCTCGACGCGACCCGGGCCGAAATCGAGGCCGCGGCGAAGCTCGCCTACGCGCACGATTTCATCATGGCTCAGCCAAACGGCTACGACACAGTGGTGGGTGACAAAGGCAGTCTCGTTTCCGGCGGCCAGCAGCAGAGGCTGGCGATCGCGCGCGCCTTGGTTAAAAACGCCCCTATCCTGCTTCTCGACGAAGCCACCTCGGCGCTCGATTCTGAGAGCGAGCGCTACATCCAGGCCGCGTTGGATCGTTTGGCCGAGGGCCGCACCGTCATTGCGATCGCGCATCGTCTTTCCACGATTCTCAAGTCCGACCAGATCGTCGTGATGGATCACGGCCGTATCGTCGAGGTCGGCACTCATCGCGAGCTTCTCGCCGAGAGCGGTCTTTACCGCCGTCTCTACGAGATTCAGTTCCAGCACGAAGAAGCCGCAGCCGCGGCGTGATCCCTTTCCCACTCTCCCAAGCATGAAAATCAAACGCGCTCTCATCTCCGTCTCTGACAAGACCGGCCTGCTCGACTTTGCCAAAGGGCTGGCCGAGTTCGGCATCGAGATCATTTCCACTGGCGGCACCGCCAAGGCTCTCCAAAAAGCCGGTATCGAAACTGTGGAAATCTCCCACTTCACCGGCTCTCCGGAAATTCTCGACGGCCGGGTGAAAACCCTGCATCCCAAGGTTCACGGCGGATTGCTCTATCTCCGCGAGAATGCCGAGCATGTCGCAACGGCGAAGGAGCATGGCATCGCTCCGATCGATCTCGTGGTCGTGAATCTCTATCCCTTCGAGGAAACCATCGCCAAGGAGGGAGTGACCCTCGCCGAGGCGATCGAAAATATCGACATCGGCGGTCCATCGATGATCCGCAGCGCGTCGAAGAACTACCAGTCCGTCACCGTGGTCACCGACCCGGCCGACTACGAGGAGGTGCTCGCCGAGATGAAGGACGAGGAGGGCTCCACCACTGCGAAGCTCCGCGAGAGGCTCGCGATCAAGGCCTTCTCGACCACGTCGGCCTACGACCGTGCGATTGCGAACTACCTCGGCACCGAGCAGCAATCGAGCGGGCAGTTCTCGCTCACGCTCCCTCTCGAGCAGCGGCTGCGCTACGGCGAGAATCCGCACCAGAAAGCGGAGCTCTACGGCTCGTTCGGCGATTACTTCGAGAAGCTCCAGGGCAAGGAACTCTCCTACAACAACATCCTCGATATCACTGCCGCGACGAACCTCATCGCCGAGTTCGCGAAGCCGACCGTCGCCATCCTCAAGCACACGAACCCGTGCGGCGTCGCGACCGACGTCAATCTAAAGGCCGCGTGGGACAAGGCCTTCGCGACCGACAAGCAGGCACCCTTCGGTGGTATCATCATTGCGAACCGCCCCGTCGATGCCGCGCTGGCCAAGGCGATCAGCGAGATCTTCAGCGAAGTCATCATCGCTCCCGACTTCGACGCCGAGGCGCGTGCCGTCCTGCAGAAGAAGAAAAACCTCCGCCTCATGAAATTGCTTAAGGAACCGGAGACCGACAATCGCGACGTACGCTCGGTGCTAGGCGGGCTCCTCGTGCAGGACAGTGACAGCGCGGATATCGAGGAGCTCGAGCACAAGGTCGTCTCCGCTCGTCCGCCCACGAAGTCCGAGCTCGAGGCCATGGAGTTTGGCTGGAAGGTCGTGAAGCATGTGAAGTCCAACGCCATCGTCTATACCGGCTCCGACCGCACCCTTGGCATTGGCGCCGGACAGATGTCCCGCGTCGATTCCTCACGCATCGCCGTGTGGAAGGCGAAGGAAGCTGGCCTCTCGCTCAAGGGGAGCGCCGTCTGCAGTGACGCGTTTTTCCCGTTCCCGGACGGCCTGATCGCGGCGGCGGAAGCCGGCGCGACCTGCGCCATTCAGCCCGGCGGCAGCGTGCGCGACGAGGAGGTCATCAAGGCCGCCAACGAGCATGGCGTGTCGATGGTCTTCACCGGCATCCGGCATTTCCGTCACTAGATGATCCATCTCGGCGTCAATATTGACCACATCGCGACGATCCGGCAGGCGCGCTACCGCGGCATGCTGGATTTGCCGAATGCGGAGCCCGACCCCGTCGCGGCCGCGCTCGCCGCAGAGAAGGGGGGGGCCAGGGGGATCACCGCACACCTGCGCGCCGACCGTCGCCACATGCAGGATGAGGATCTTTTCCGCCTGCGCGAGGCGATCGGGACGAAGCTGAATTTTGAGATGGGCAACACGCCGGAAATCCTGGCGATTGCTCTGCGCGTGCAGCCCGAGGACGTGTGCCTCGTACCCGAGAATCGCGAAGAGATCACCACCGAAGGAGGCCTGGATTGCGTGGCCCATGAGGCTGCCCTGCGTGACACCGTGACCGCCTTGCAGGACGCCGGTGTGAGGGTGAGCATGTTCATCGATCCGGAGGCGGCCCAGATCGAGGCCTCTGCAAGGCTTGGCGCCGAGTTTGTCGAGTTGCACACCGGAGCGTTCGCGAATGCCCATGATGGAGCCGAGGATGACGAACTCCTCCGTCTGATCGCCGGAGCGGAGCTGGCCGACAGCCTCGGGCTCAAGGTGAACGCCGGCCATGGCATCAATTATGTGAACCTCGGGAAAGTGCTGCGCATCCCGTATCTCGTGGAGCTCAATATCGGGCACTCCATCGTATCCCGCGCCGCTTTTGTCGGCATGGAGCAGGCCACGCGGGAGATGGTCGATCTGCTCGGCGCATGAGCGGGCTCGACCGCTGGCTCGGCGAGCGGCTTGCGGAGATCGAGGCTGCGCATCTACGCCGTCGTTTGCGATCCATCAATAGCGCACAGGGCTCGGTAATCGCCCGAGAGGGCAGGGAACTCATCAACTTTTCGTCGAACGACTATCTTGGCCTCGCCGACGATCCTCGACTGAAGGCCGCCGCAGCAGGTGCCATTGAGCGCTTTGGCGCCGGTGCGGGCGCCGCTCGACTGATCAGCGGCACGCAGGCTCCTCATGCGGAACTCGAGGTCGCCCTCGCGCGATATAAGCGCACGGAGGCGGCTCTTACCTTCTCGACCGGATATGCCGCGGCCTTGGGGACGATCCCCGCGCTGGTCGGCGAGCGCGATGTGGTGATCCTCGATAAACTCTCCCACGCCAGTCTCGTCGATGCGGCGCGGCTGAGCGGCGCCACGATCCGGGTCTTCCCTCACAACCATCTGGAAAAGCTCGAGCGCCTGCTCGTCTGGGCGCGGGAAAATTACGCAAAGTCGAACGTTCTCGTGATCACGGAGAGTGTCTTCAGTATGGATGGCGACCTCGCGCCCTTGCGCGAGATCGTCGAGCTGAAGGATCGCCATGGCGCATGGCTGCTCGTGGATGAGGCGCACGGCGTGGGCGTGATCGGCGAGCGCGGCCGCGGGCTCGCCGCGGAGCTGGGCGTGGCTGATCGGGTCGAGATCCAGATGGGCACTTTGGGGAAGGCGCTTGGCGCTTCCGGCGGCGCGATCTGCGGGAGCCGCGCGCTCATCGACTTTCTGCTCAACCGTGCCCGCAGTTTCATTTTCTCGACTGCTCCGGTGCCGGCTGCCGCTGCGGCCGCATGCGAAGCGGTGCGGCTCCTCGATGCTGGTGAGGTAGAGCCATTGCGCAAGCGGCTGTGGGAGAACATCCGCGCCCTCGACCCCTCGGCGCCGAGCGCGATCATTCCGATCCTGATTGGCGATGAGGCGGAGGCACTGACCGCCGCCGAGGAGTTGCTTGAGGCCGGATTCCTCGTTCCCGCCGTCCGCTACCCGACGGTGGCCCGGGGACAGGCGCGTCTGCGGGCGACCGTGAGCGCCGCTCATTCCCCGGATCAGGTGGCCGGATTGCGTAGGGAGCTGGCGAGTCGCGCGCGCTGAGTTTTCCGCACGAGGGGCTTCTGGGGTCTCTTTTTTTGACAAGGCGGAAAGTCTCGCCGACCGGTATTGGGCCCTCGTCGTTCCCCGGGCCGGACTCAACTCAAAAGCACATGACCAGAGCGATGAAAAAGACTGCGGATGGCAGGTTGGACGGAGTGAAAAATTGGAATCTTGCCGGCTTGGCTGCCGTGATCCTGAGCAGCCTTTCTTCGGCGCTTGCGTCGAATCCGCCGACGCAGCTCGTCGATTTCCCGGTACCAAACGGCTCGGTCACTGCGGTGGTCTCCGATCCCGCACGCGGCGTGGTCTATCTCGGCGGAAACTTCACCCGTCTCGGGCCTTTCACGGGAGCCTTCGTCGGGCTCGATACGGCTACCGCAGCCTGGAATACCCCGACCTGGAGCCGGGTCGTTGGAAGTGCGGGGACGTCCGTTCCGGATGGCTCGGGTGGGTTTTATATCGCTGGAGCCTTTACGAAGGTCGGCGGGGAATCCATCACCAGCCTTGCCCATCTTCGCTCGGATGGCACGCTCGACCCGGCCTGGCATATCGATCTGCCCCTCGGCACGGTGTACGACATGGCCCTCCAGGGGAACACGCTCTACCTCGGGGGCTCATTCAGTTCCGTCGGAAGTGCAACCCGGCAAAATCTCGCTGCGATCGACGTCACTACGGCCACGGTCACGAGCTGGGATCCGAATCTGAATTATGCCGCCGGGGGCGTGAATGGCGTGTATGCGATCACGGCGACGAGCACCACCGTCTATGTAGGCGGTCTCTTTGCCGCCATCGGTACGATGCCGCGGCATAACCTCGGCGCGGTCGACGCCGCCACCGGTGTGGTGACGAGCTGGGCGCCTGCGGTGAATGCGAATCCAGTGGATTTCGCCATTATTGGCGGCACGCTCTACATGGGCGGCAATTTCACCACGGTGGACGGCTCGGCCCGGCCGATGCTGGCCGCTTTCGATCTTGGCACGGGCGCGTTGCTTCCTTTCGCTCTCGATGCGGATTCTGGGACGTCGGACACCGTTAATGCCCTGGCGGCGGGGCCTTCCGGCACGCTGATCATCGGTGGCCAATTTTCCACGCTGAACGGAAGTCCGCACGCGTGCCTTGCGCAGGTCGATGCCGGTACTGGCGTAGCCACCGCCTGGAATCCCGACCTTGACGGCACGGTCTACACCGTCGCAGCGAGCGGCACCACGGTTTATGCCGGCGGCGATTTCTCGGCTGCGGGCGCCGACCCGCATGCCTTTCTCGTGAAGCTGGATGTCGCGAGCAGCACGGCGGCCCCTTGGGATCCTGCTGTTTCCGGCAATGTGCAAACCCTGAATGTCTCTGGAGGTACACTTTTTGCCGGAGGCGCCTTTGGCACCGTTGGCGGGGTGAGTCGCAGCCACCTTGCGGCGGTCGATGCCGCGACTGGCGCCATCACCGCCTTCTCGCCCGAGCCCGACTCCACCGTCTCGGCGCTCGCGCTTTCGGGCGATCTGCTCTACGTCGCCGGAGATTTCTCGACCATCGCGGGAGCCGCGCGGAACAAGATCGCCGCGCTCGATCTCTCGGTGAGTCCGGCCGCGGCAACCGCCTTCAATCCCGGGCAAAATTTCGGCGTGGGCGGTCTCGTCGTCGACGGCGCGACGATCTATGCCTATGGCGGATTTACCTTCATTGGTGGCGCCGCTCGCAACCACCTTGCCGCGCTCGATGCAGCCACCGGCGCTGCGACGGCCTGGGATCCCGGACTCTCCTCCAGTGCGATCGTGAACAGTATCGCAGTCGATGCCGGCGCGGTCTACGTCGCCGGCAGCTTCTCCGCCATCGGCGGCCAGTCGCGCAAGAATATCGCGGCGATCGACAAGACATCCGCCGTACCACTCGCTGGATGGAGTCTGGCTCCCGATGCGCCGATCAAGAGCCTCGCGCTCTCTGGAAGTCGCCTCTACGCCAGCGGCGATTTTTCGACCATCGGCGGAGTCTCTCGCGACAGCCTCGCCGCACTGAATACGGCTGACGGTTCGATCCAGTCATGGACGCCGACGGCTTCCGGTGGATTCTTCTTTGGCTCTCCGTCTCTGCTCGCAGCCACCTCCGAGGCCCTCTATGCGACCGGCGATTTCGAGTTCTCCAGCTCGCCAGGTACGGGGCTGAATGTCTTCTATGCGTCCACCGCTGGCGACACGAGTTGGGATGTCAGCAGTACCGGAACGCCCCAAGCTTTTCTTGTGACCGCCGATCGCCTCTACCTCGGCGGGCAGCAGTCTCAGATTGGCGATGGCCGCCCCTATTTTGCGGCCTTCGATACCAACAACTTCCCACCTGCCGCCCCTGCGACGCCCACCCCAACCCCGAGTTCCACTCCGGCCGTCCCTGCGACGGCGACCGTCCAGATCACGGGCAAAAAGAGCGTTAAAACTACCGCGTCGAAATACGTGTTCAAGGGCCATGCAACCGTGGCCAACGGCACGCTCACTCGCGTCGAGGTGAAGGTCGGTAAAGCCGGCTACAAGGCGGCGAAAGGCACGACGAGCTGGAAGTTCACCGCGAAGCTCAAGGACGGCAAGAACAAGATCCTCGTCCGCGCCGTCACCTCGACCGGTGTGACCTCCTCGATCGTCAAGGTGACAGCCACGCGTCAGTAGCAGCGCTTAGGCGGTCGGAAAGGGATTCCGTTCCGGGAAGCCAGCCTGGTGCCAGTAGGGATACGTCTTCTTTACCGCGCTGGCGGTGTCGAGCTGGGCGATCTGTTCTGCCGTAAGGGTGAAATCCGCGGCGGCAAGGTTCTGGCGGAGCTGCTCTTCGTTGCGGGCGCCGATGATGACGCTGCTCACGGTCGGCCTTTGGAGAAGCCAGTTCAGCGCGACCTGCGCGACCGACTTTCCGGTCTCCACGGCCACGGCGTCCAGGGCATCGACAACCTTGTAGAGATACTCGTCCTCGACTGGCGGGCCGGCCTCGATGTTCTTCGGGTCGCGCAGTCGGCTGGTCTCTGGCAGGGGCTGGCCACGCCGGATCTTGCCGGTGAGGCGTCCCCAGCCAAGTGGGCTCCAGACAATGGCGCCCACGCCCTGGTCGAGGCCGAGAGGCATCAGCTCCCACTCGTATTCCCGGCCGATGAGCGAGTAATAGGCTTGGTGCGCGACGTAGCGGGTAAGGTGATGGCGCTCGGCGAGGGCGAGCGATTTCATGAGATGCCAGCCGGAGAAATTCGAACACCCGAGGTAGCGGATCTTGCCTGCACGGACGAAGTCGTCGAGCACCGCGAGGGTCTCCTCGATCGGCGTCACCGCGTCGAAGCCGTGAAGCTGGAAGAGATCGATGTAATCGGTACCGAGGCGGCGCAGGCTGCCCTCGATGGCGCGGGTGAGGTGAATGCGTGACGAACCGACGTCATTCGCCCCGGGCCCGGAACGAAAAGTCGCCTTCGTGGAAATGAGCACCTGGTCGCGGCGGCCTTTGATCGCGGCTGCCAGTACTTCCTCGGCCTGGCCATCGGAATAGACATCGGCGGAATCGAAGAAGTTCATGCCTGCCTCCAGGCAGATATCGACGAGGCGGGTGGCCTCCTCCGGGCCGACTGCGCCCCAGGCTTTGAAGAATTCGTTGCTGCCGGCGAAGGTGCCGGTGCCGAGGCAGAGGACAGGGACTCTGAGACCGGAGGCGCCAAGCGTGCGATGTTCCATGAGAGGAAAGGTGGCGATTTGTGTCTGGGAATCAACCCGCAAGCGTTGAGGCCCGATTTTCGGCCGTCCTTGGAAGTCAGCCTCGCGGCAGCGCAGGCGAGGGGGACGGGAGCGGGGTGGCGGCGTGACGCTCGCTCTCGAGCACCTTGAAGGCGGCACCCGCGCCAGTGTGGTCCGCGAGCTGAGCGTCATGGAGGCCGGCATGGATCGCACCGTAACGGGCGAGGAACTCCGCTTGCGTCGTGAGAGCAATTGTTTTCCAGCCACAGCGTTCCGTCCAGTCGCGCAGGGACGTGAAGTTTACGTCGGCGGTGAGATCCTGCTTCCCGAAGCGGTGATAGATTTCAAGCCCCTCGTAACGCTGATGATGGAAATATGCGCGGAGGGTGCCGCGGGGACGGCGGTGATAGAGCGCAGGCATCGAGTCGCCGTAATCGATCGTGAGCATGCGGCAATCCTGTGCCGCCGCCGCCCAGGAGGCGATCCACTCCGCCGCCGCGGCGTGAAACTCGATGCGTTGCCCCTCGGCAGCCTCGACCGGCAGGCCTTCGGGCAGCGGGCGGGGATAGTCACACTCCACGATGCGGCCGGACTCGATCTGCACACCGAGCTCCACCCAGATGCTCTCACGGCGCTGGAAGACGCGGCAGGGGAAGGCATCGATGAGTTCGTTCGAGAAGATCAGTGCCCGGCCATCGCATTCTGAGAGGGCGGCGGCCATCGAGTCATGCCAGGCGACGCGGAATTGCGGGAGCGCCTTCTGCTGCTCGGCGCGCAGGACGGGCGAGGTCTCTACGATGTGATAGGTGAGCCCCCGGCGTCCCCAGAGCCCGAGTCGGCGCAGGACGGTGCGGGCGAGCTCGCCAGTGCCCGCTCCGGCCTCGATCACGTTCCAGCGCGCGCCGGATGGGCGATGGGTGCGCAACCATCGCGCCAGCCCGCTGCCGAGCGCCTCTCCGAGACTCGCCGAGGTGGCGAAGTCTCCGCGGCGGCCGACGGTGCGGATGTTTCGCGCGTAGTAGCCGTATTCCGGGTGGTAGAGCGCTTCCTGCATGTAGCGTTCGACGGGAATGGCGCCGCCGCCCTCCGCTTGCAGGCGGAGCAGGAACTCCAGGGCGCCACTCACCCGTGCAGTAGGTGCAGGATGTCGACGACGAACCGGGCGAAATCGACCGTATTATCCCTCAGTTCGCGAGCGAAGGCGCGGAGCGTGAGGCCATTCGGCGCGGCGATGAGGAACACCGATAGCACGACGAGATTCATGATGTAGATGACCACGCCCGAATAGAAGTTGCCGCCGTAGGTAAGATCGGTCTGGCCGCGCGGGATCATCCAGAGCGTGAAGGTGAGATGGAACGACCACGACGCACCGATGTACATGTAGAGCAGCGGGCGCCAGGGCGTCATGTCCCAGAAGCACCCGAGCAGTGCGTAAATAACAATGCCGAAGACGCTGTAGATCGGGAAAAAATACGGAGAAAGGGCAATCGTCGTATTGATGCGATCCGAGAGGATATGCCCGCCGCTCCGGGTGATGCGGAAAGCACTGACCTTTCCGCCGTGGAGGATCACCCAGATGGCATGGGTGAGCTCATGACCGAAAACATAGACGATGAGCGGACGGTGGTTCGAAAAGAGAACCCACGCCGCCAGCCAGATGACGAATCCGCATCCGAAAAACCAGAATTCCTCGCTTCTCCAGAACTCTGCATGCACCGCGGCGCGGGCGAACGAGGTGAAGAACGTCTCCGTTACGATCCACGCCGGTGCCAGGAGGAACAGCGCGACCACGAACTTCACCCATCGGGTGGGGACGGTGGCAGGTAGAGTCGGCGCGAGAGTCGCGCGCAACTTGTTCGGCTTGCGGAGGTTGGTCTGGCGGGGTGGCCGCCGCCGGGGCGTGTTGGGCACGGTCGGATTTATGACAAATGCCGCCCCAAGGCGATGCGGAATTCGAGGCCTCGGGACCTGGCGCCCGCCGAAGCGGCGTTTATAGGTCTTATAGGACCTATAAGCCCTATAGGTCCTATGAGCTGCCCTTGGCGGAGAGCGCTAAAACTTGCCGGGCGAGAGCCCTAGGCGCGGCCCATGTAGGTGCCGGTGCGTGTATCGATGCGCACTTTCTCGCCTTCCTTGATGAAGAGCGGGACGGTGATCATCTTGCCGGTCTCGAGCTTCGCCGGCTTCTGGACGTTGTTGGCGGAGTCGCCCTTCACGCCGTCGGCACTCTCGACGACCGTGAGCTCGACCGTGGCGGGGAGTTCGACCTGGGCCGGACGGCCTTCGAGGCTGAGAACGTTGATCTTCATGTTCTCGACGAGGTAGTCCTTCGAGTCGGCGAGGAGCTCGGCGTTCAGCGTGATCGTCTCATAGGTCTCCGGGTCCATGAAGTGGAAGCCCTGTGGATCGGAATAGCTGAACTCGAGTTCCTGGCGGTTGACGTCCACGAGGTCGACTTTCTCCGTCGAGGAAAAGCGGATATCGGCGGATTTTCCCGTGCCGATGTAGCGGACGATGACCTGCACGAAAGCGCGGAGATTGCCGGGAGTGCGGTGCTGAACTTCGAGGACGATGGCAGGGTTTCCGTTGTAGCGGATGGCCATGCCTTTGCGGAGGTCGTTTGCGAGTGCCATGTGAAGGGTATTA
>Ga0310811_10001102_pt1 | contig 34547 bp, 24 predicted proteins | sample YCmetagenome_FD_207642 | JGI IMG/M metagenome (GOLD analysis project Ga0310811, IMG submission 207642) | Soil microbial communities from experimental microcosm in Duke University, North Carolina, United States - YC | ecosystem: Engineered > Artificial ecosystem > Soil microcosm > Unclassified ... | reverse complement strand
ACCTAGGAACGAATGCGCAATCAGCTGGCCTGTCTAACCAGTGCTCCACCACGGTCTACCCATGGGTTGATTTCCTGGATGGAGTGAACAACAACCCATACTTTACTCAGCTCAACACTGACCCATGGTCTCTTCAGGGTCTTCTGCCCGACGGACACGAGATCGGATACTGGTTTCAACCAACATCCCTGACAACCCTCAACCTGCTCAGCGTAACGGTTAGCCTGCTCTGTTTCCAGCAGAACGGTGGAAGTCGCCCGATCCACGCTCAACTGCGTGCCGGAAATGCTGGCAATCTCAGTGGTGCTATCTTGGAACAGATCTCTGGGTTTGTCAACATCCCATCCCAGGGTACATCTACAGAGGGAACGACTCCCTCCTCCATCACGTTCACGTTCAGTGGAACGACACCTCTCAACCCAGCTCAGACCTATACGTTCAGCATGACAGACTCGACCGGAGACAGCAACCACACTGGGGGTATCTACGTGTATGGTATCTTGAATGATGCGAATGCGGTGGGATGGGATCAGGGTGGCCTCACTCAATGGTCACACCCCTGGGTATCTGCACAGATGTCCGTGCTAGCAGGAATGCTGGTACCTGAAACGGCGTCTCAGCAAACCGTTCAAGACTTGACAGGCCTCTCGACCTTGAGCACGACCACTCCCCTCCCTATTCCGTTCAACATCACGTTTGGTAACGAAGGCTTTATCAGTGCGTTCGGGTACTTGGGTAGTTCGTTCGGTTCTCGAACGGTGCAGGTCTCTCTGTATGGACCCACCACCGGCACCCTGCGCTTCCAACAGAGCTTTACCCTACCCGACAGTGGTTCGGTTCGATTCAGCACCACCAGCTCGTCTCAGAACATCGTTTCCATTGGTACGAACAATGAATCATCACTCGAGGTGCTCCAATCTGTGGGGACGTTCATCATGACCTTGTTGGATGTTACACCTACGAACAACTCCACCACCTCAGGTATATACATGTATGGGTTGAATCCAGGGTCGAACCCGAATCCCGATCCCGTGGTGAGTGTTGTGGTGCCCATCTTTACGCTCAACTATGGACCACCTCAACCCTTGGATTCGTTCCTTGGTGGGTTTCAGGACATTGTTGAGTTCAGTCCTTCTGTGTCGGATAACTTGTCCATCTTGCACGTGGGTGGCACAGTGGTTACTTCGACAGGTAAACAACTCAGTAGCGGGTGGTTCTATGTAACTCTAGAATGGATCAGCATCCCCAAGCAAATCATGTCTGTCGGCATTGGCGGGCTGTTGACGAATTACCCCATCATCTATGTCATCCTGGTCAATCAGGGCTCCAACACGTCACAGAATCTGATCCATTCGAACAACCCCAACTTGGATCCACGGGTGGCGTTCCCTGTGGAAGTGTCCACCTGGTTGTACAGCGCTAATCCCACGGCGTTCTACACCATGAAACCGAACGAAGCCGATCACCGACCTCAACTCATGCAACTGCGGTTGGATCAACCTATCACCTTCCAGATCCAGTTACCCAGTGGACAGACTATGGCATTCGATGCTCAAGACAACACCAGTCCCTCTCCTATCAATCCACTCGTTCAAGTGAGCGCTAGCTTCAAACTCACCCCGATTTGAGACAAGAGTATAACTATCTTGATTCACAGGATGAGAACGAACGGGTATATATATTCACAGATTCACAGGTTGACACATGTATCTATGAATCCACTCTACTCTACTCTGATCGAAACACAGGATAACCACATGACAGATCCTCCGTATTCTCCAAACAGTCCACATCTGTACCGCTGGCACCAATCTGCTTCTCATAGTGATCTACTTCCCCCACCGTCACCCCATTACACCGCGTCCAAAACCTCCTGCGACAGCTTGGGTTGCAACGCACCTTGTTCTTGTGCAGGTGTTTGATACAGCGAGGCAAGACGCGAGCTGTCTGGTTACGCAGAGCCCGAAACATGCGTGGCCAACGCTCACTGCCAATAGCACGAATCTGAGACCAGCTTAATCGAGTGCGTTCATTCATCTTCCAAACACCCATGGTCTTGGGGACGAATGCACTACTAGAAGAGTGCAGAGGGAGCACAGGTTCATTGTCCGCTTTACACAATGGTCTGACCACGGTCGGCGCCGCATAAACGGGCATAGGACGTACAGGAATGAATTGATTGATGGAGGGCAACTGGTTGATAGCACCAGTGGGGACGAGGGGAGGAGGAACCACATTATCCACCACATTGCTCTTCCTATAGCTGGATAGACACGATAGCATGCACAAGAGCAGTCCGTGGAGATCAGTGGTGTGCATCCCATTCCTATTGTTGGGAGTAGTACTACTGCTCACCACGTGCATCTGTGGAGTAAACAGGGAGGTGAGCTGAGCATATTGCTGGATCTCCGTTCTTTCCAGCAGGCTCTCAACAACTCCATTCAACAGGTGAAACTCAGGTAGTTCCAGAACGGATTTCTGAGCGGAGAGTAAGGACATAATGAGTGGAGTAGAGGAGGGGAATGAATGGATTGTGAGGGTGAGTGAGTCAGGTTGATATCCAGTGTCCATCGCGTTTCACAACAGCACAGCACAGTGGTATCACCTGACAAGTGTGTGTAGAGACAGACACTGTGCTCTCATTCTACTCTGTCTGTCTCTACACAGTGGAGCAGGCTCACAACTCATTACGCTTCCATTTCTCAACCGCTCTCACACCATGTCCACCACTGTTCCATTACCGTTCTCTCTCCTCACTGACGATCAGATGCTTATCATCGAATCGTGTACATCTCTGGCTCTCCTCAGTCGTACTTGCGCCGGTCATACATCAGATAGTCCAAGTGTCGTTCGTGAAGCGTTCAAAGTGCGTGATCACTTCAACAAGTGGAAGCGTGTCGATTCAACTGAACGACCACGTGAACGACACCAGTCATGGAAGGTCTTTCGTACCAAGTGTATGGAGTACGCTTCCCAATCTCACGCCGTTCCTATACCCAACTCTGTTCATACTGAACCCGAGCCTGTGGAGGAGCACGATGAGGAGCGTCCAGGTGTGTTGTCCGACGATGAGTCATACGTGTATGTCGAGCACAATGACGATGACGTTCCATTAGGAGAGATGAAAGGATTGGATGAACCCAAGATGGACTCCAATGACCATTCTCCGTATGAACCGAGTGAGGAGGTGTTGTCTGAACTGATGGATCATGTGGCACGTGCTGTTCGTTCTACTATCAGTATGGAGATTGCTCAAGAACGGTACGAACTGAGACGTCAGAGGAGGATCATTGAACTGCACAAGTTTGCTCTGCGTGTGGAACGAGATCAGCTCACTCGGTATCGAGAAGAACTCATTCAGACAAGGCCACGAATAAGACGTCCTCCTCGAACAGAGGCTGGTATTCAGACAGAGAGAGTCGTTCCTGTTGTTCAGGTACCAGTCTATAACGTGGTGCAAAGTACAGGTCAGTTTGTACAGCCTCAGTCCCCCTGCACGCCCGTAAAGAACGGGTTGAGCGCGAGTGGAGTGGTAGTGGAAGACATTGTAAGTTGAGATCGAGTAGAGGTGTTGGAAGTTTCTCTACCTGTCTCTGTGTGTCTATGTGTGGATTGATGTTGTCATTGTGTCATTGTGTCATTCTTCTGTCCTTTTTTGAACCCTACCTTATCCATACCATTCATACAACATCATGACGTTGATTCTTGTCTCGGGTGTGTTGCTCTGTGTGGTGGGCTGTGCCGTTCTCATGTTCGCACCTCTGTTGACCGTACTCACATGGTGGCTCACTATCTTGTGTGGAGTCTGGATTGGATATCATATGCGTACCAGCTCTATCCGTACCTGGATCGTCAAAGCCATCGTCTGGTTTCTACCGTGGTTTCAAACCCGCATTGGTTTGACCAGGGAGAATCGATCGACAGTTCCACATGCATTCCTCCCTCAGTTCGATATGCTATTGAGTGCATTTAAGAACATGGAAACCATCTGTGAACAGGTGTTGTCTGGTGATTCTGATCAGATCTCTTCTCATACTCACCTGGTCATGGCTCCACCACCTCCACTACCATCCTCTACCGTGTCTAATTCGTTTAGTCAGGTTACGAACGAGTCACCCAATGCTCCTTCGGTCTTGACAGTCTTGACATGGCGTGGGTCGACTCGTTCGTTCTACTGGCAAGTGAACCATGTCAATGTACTAGGTGCAGGAGTTCAACTCGCCAATGCGTTCGAGGTTGTGAACGGACTGGTGGTGAAGTGCACACTGACACGCACAGCCGAACAGACATTCACTATGAATTGGAAAACCGAGGTTGATGCTGGTATCACCCATACCATCTATTCGGACATAAAGCTCCGAGTAGCTGTTCGAGACTCATCATCCTCACATGCACGGTACATTCTGGACGGCCTGTCCAACTACGCAATGAGTAAGATGAGTGGTTACGGACACCTTGTATCGTTCCAAGTGAGTCGAGCCACCGATCGCCTGTATTTCCATGTCAATATCACGGTGTCCGGAACATGCTCCATACAACGAGAGTGTCACCAGTGGTCGTTGGAGCGTTCGAGTCGTATGGCTTATGTTGAACTGTGTCAGCGGTGGACAACCTGGTTCAACAAGGGTGAGAACGATGGAAAACATGGACATGATGTCCAGCTCCAATTCCAGGATGGCAGTTCGTTCTGGGCACACAAGGCCGTTCTCTGTGCACACTCCAAGGTCTTGCGCGACTTGATCGATTACTTTGAACAGGATAGCCATTCCTCTGATCATGAACAACCACCATCACCTGTGATGATCACACTACCCAACACCTCGAAATCCATCTTCCTGTTGTATGTGGAACACCTGTACACCGGTCTGATCCCTGACTCCGCCAACATCCTGAAGGCTGAACGCAACATCCAACTAATTCAGACAGCCAACGGTGGCGGTGATAATGATGACGACACAGACAGTGAAGATGAGGATCAAGAGGATCAAGAGGATAACCAAAACCTGAATGATCACGATCACCATCAACAGGAGCAGACAAACGACCAGCCATCTGCTCCTGTTGGTGGTGATCCCAAGCTCGTTACATCAGCAGTTGACAATCGTATTACAATGCAGGCTGACCTGGCCTCTTCGAAACAGAACATCCTCGACCTGTATCGGCTTGCACTGGAATATGATAGTCAATTGCTAATGGAACGTCTGTCCACCATGGCCATGCTGAGCCTGGATCGCGAGTTGGTGTTGAAATTAGCCGATTGTGGTGGTCAACACACCCCTGCTCACAGATTGGTAGATGATTACCAGTTACAGACTGAACACATCGATTTCACCGTACCAGAAGAAGAGAGCAAGCAGATCGGCCAAGAACATGTCCATATGCCAGGTGGTCTGGGAACAGCGGTGTTCCGTGATGGACGGATTGGTCGATTCCAGGTTAACGAGAATGGTCAATTGCAGGTGAATCTCCCCCAATAGAGTTATTCTGTGTTTGTGTGAGTGGTGTATTCCAAAAAGCGCGTGTGTAAGGCTCCATATGTCTGTCTGCATCATATTAGGGTTGGTGTTAATAACCCTGGTACTTGTGTGGTTGAGTTGTGATACCACGAATCAGTTTGATAGAACGAGTGAACGTTTCAACCCTGATTACGCGTATCGAAGCAGTTGGGGTGCCAATGTTGCAGATGGAGCGGTCTGGGGTGATCCTTCCATGAGTTCATCTATTGATGCGAACTGGCATGAGTACAACAGCGAGTTACCCAACATCCCTGGCCTGTACCATGAAGGGTTCAGTACGTCTGAACGCCTCAAGTTCAGGAAATCCGAGTCGTTCACACAACAGCAATTCTATTACTCACCCAATATCAAGGTTAAATATGGCAACACAGTACGCACGGGAGGCTCCCTTATCGACCTGCTTAACCCTAATCAGCTCCTCTGACACAGACACACGCTCGGTTCATCAGGTGTGCGACAAACTCGTCCTCAATGTCAGCTGGATGAACAACCATGTTGTCTGTCAATCTCAGCTTGAGCACTCGTTGATCAGGTGTGCTCTTCTCGACGTTGACATCATACCCCATGTGTCGAGCCAAATCCAAGAACGCATAACCGACTCTGTCCTGATCAGCGCGCAATTTCACCACAGCCATCTGTGTTGCTTGAAGTTGTTCACTGAGCTTGATCAACCACCTGTTCATACGTGTGAACATGGTAAGACAGTGTTCACACGGATCCGCAACAAGCGCACACGTCATGGATAGTAGGTGGATGGTTTGAATTGTGAGGGTCGGAACGACTCACGAGTCGATACATAATAACCCTAAACATGTGTGTTACCACCCTCAGGGTTATTAGGGGTTATTACATATCAAATCACCAAGTGACTCCTACCACTCTGAGGATCAGAATTAGATACCCACCCACACCACACTTCAAAAGTCCATTCTGTCCATCTCCACTCCTGAATACATGGTAGGAGGTATGCCTCGTCAGCGCTTTGACTTTCGTGAACACTTCCGACTCAATCCATCAAGTGAGTACGGATGCAATCACTGCCGTCGTCCGTTGTTACACCCCTGCACGGACAAACTAGGCAGGTTGATGTGTGCACCTTGCTTTCGAGAAATCTGTTCGAACGAACAAGCTCAGAAGATCCCGGTGGTATTTGAACGGTTGCTCAAGCGAGAGAACGTCATCTGTGTACACTGTGAACATCAGGTGGAATATTCCGCGGTCAAGGAACACCTAGACAAGGAATGTACGGTGATCTTCCGAACGGTGGAAGAAGTGGTTAATACCCACACGTTCGATATACTGGAACGGTTACGAAACAACTGTGTCGGGATTGAACCTCAGCTCCACTCTACTGGGTTGATTCGCGTGTTAAGAGGACACAGTGGACACTATGAGTTGGAGGAGAAGGAATATGGCGTGGTGTGTTGGAATCTACAGAACGGATGCCTGTATGTGACGAACTATGGACGAGTTATCCGCTTGCATGGAGGTGAGTTGTACTGTACAGAGGTGTGCTCTGTTTCGACGTTGTCGTACTCGCTTCAGTGGGCAATTCAGCGCATGGATTTGAGTGCGTATGCGTTCGATCCAGAGCATATTGTAGGCATGCTCAAGATTTTGAGCATGGCGGAAGCGATGAGGAAGTAGGAAGTAGGGAGGAAGAGGATGGGGTGTATTCATTCGTGTGTCTGTGTGGATGAGAAGACTTGGATAGATCAAACTCAGTCAATCACACCTTACCGTGTGTTAGTGTTTCACCATGTCCACTGAATTAGCATCCGTGCCTGAACAACAACCGTCTCCCCCACCACCTCCACCTCCGGAACCCGCCTTCCCACTCCTAACTCTGTATGCGAATCATGTACCCAACATTGACACGTTCTGGTCAACCCTCTTCACCCAATTGGCACACAAGATCAGTCCACCCGGTCTGAACATCACAGGTCAGACGTTGTTCAGTATGAAGGCAAGTGTGGTGTCCGCCACACCAGGAGGCTCGTCCAACACCGGATCGACAGACATCCATGTTGGCTCGGCCTCGATTGTTAGCACCAGTGTCACCCAGCAAAAGCTGAGTGTTCAACGTGGTCACGCCAAACTCTCCACTTTGCTGATGTCGACTCGAGGTCAGTTGTCACTGAACAAGCCCAAGAAGGGGAGATTAGTGAGTGGCAGTGTGGCCATCTCTGAACCTGGACTGAATGATTTGGGTGGCAGTAAGAACGAATCCAACATCATCAACATCTTTCCCTTGAAGTGCAGTGTGTCGGCACAGCAATTCAGTGTTAGCCTACCCACCATTGTCATCACCAGTGCAGATGTTCAGAACGACCCTGTCTTGCTCCGCCTGGTGATCGAGAGCTTTCAATTGCTCAAGCGACTGATTGGTACATACACATTGTTGTCATCTGACACGGATGTGGTCAACCAATCAAGTCAGCTTGTTCAGAAGACGGAAGTCATGCGTGCGAAAATCAAGGAGATTAACCGGTGGTGTGACCTCAAATCCAAGATGGTCAAGGAAGAGCTGTTGGAACAGTATTGCCTGAGTATGAAGGAGAAGCACCAGCTCACATGGCCAGCCACCAGTGAATTGAGAACGATGATCGAGCTGGCCTTGACCGGTCGGGAGCACAAATCATCGGATGTACTCATTACCAATGGTGTGGTTACGGGTGTGGTGGACATCGAGTACGATGCTGAACTGAAGCGATTTGTCAACCGTAGGTGGAGCCAGAAGAAAGCGTCATCCAACTCCAGGTCACCTGACAAGGAGGGTGGGTTGGAGGATGCCGATTCCGAGTCTGATACCGACACAGAATCACAGCTGGGTGATGATGATCATGATACACCAGATATACCAGAGTCAACGGATACAGCAGATACGCAGACCAAGAGCAGTACAACGGCATTGACCGCTATGAAGCTGATGTCGAAACTAGAGCCCAGTCCGCTGGTAGCTCCTCACCACACTATGATCTTGCAGAAGCCAGGCAAGAAGAGGTGGGTTGCATGGGATAGAACGGAGAAGGAACGGTTGAAGACGCACCACGACATTGGTAGGAATGGGTTGCATACAGAGAAGGTCGATCTGATCCACGCGTACGAGCGTATGGTGATCTCGTACAACAGATAGATACAACAGATAGATACACAGATACAGTTCAATCATGAATGACACGTTGTATCTCCATCTGTTGCCCATATAGACCGTTCAGGGCGATTTGTCCTGTCTTGCAAGAACATGGAACAGCACACCCATGGAACGTGTGAGTTCGAGTCCAGTACAAACCGTCTCAACTCCCACTGTTGCCACCACCGACCTAGATCGTCTTCACCCACGTATGAACAGATCGTGTTGTAGTGTCCAAACTCAGGTGGTAAGAACTCAGCAGACCAGCGCATCGCATTATACGAGATACCAACAACATCAGCCACTCGCATCCGTATCCGACCATCCCTGATGGGTTGGTAACGTGCAAAATCTGTGTATGTGAACATGTCTGTCCGAAGTGCATACATTCGTCGATGATACTCCACCCTTGTTAGAGCGTGCCACACTCCACATACGAACGGAGAGGGCAGGATAAACTCCAGTAAATGGTATTCGAACACGTCTTTCAGGTGTGGATAGTGTATACACAAAGAACGGAATCCTGACATTGATTGATTGGTATGGTAGATAGTGGGGTGATAGGGGGAGGTGATCACTGGGTTCACGGGGTTTCCTCACTGAGATGTGATCAAGACCTGTCTCCCATCCCATAATTCATCCTGTGCGCACCTCATACACTAGTATGCGCCAAACACTGACTCGGAAGTGCAAGAACCTACTCATGTCCGTTCGTGTTATGAAGGAGGAGCAGTCCGGTTCGTCCGTCACCCCTCCCACTGTGATCAACAGAGCACACCCACCAAGGGATCCATTCAATCGGATCCCACTCGTTCTAGGTACAATCCTCCATGAGTTACTGAATGACGAGGATGTGGTTACTCTGTTGCACTGCACACGATCCATCCACGCTCTGTTTCGAAACTACCGTGTCAAACAGACACTGCCTTACGGGTGTCTCTATCGATTGCCCGCCTACCTCATCCCCACCACGGTGTCATTCCAAGAAGGGGAATACACCAGTGCTGATCCCAGACGTCCATTGTGGAATATACCTCACGGAACGAAACACGTCGTGGTTCCCCATCCGCGTAGATACAGCTGGAATAGGACTATCGTGTTCTCTGACCTACCTTCATCGTTGTTTCCAACCACACTGGAGACGGTAGAACTGAATTATGACCTGTCCAATTTGGTGGCATCGGGTAGAATACCTCTTCCCACTGTGTCGTTGTACAAGGTGTGTACGATGGAATGGATTGACAATATTCCAAAATCTGTTCGTCACCTGGATTCTTACCCGAGAACCCGTGAGAGGACACGCTTCGAGTTATCAAACAGTGTAGTGGAGTGGAACAATATCGAGGTGTTCCACTCAAGGGGGTGGATCACGTGTACAGGAGTCTTTCCATCCCACCTGCACACCTTGACTGGCGCGATCTTTTCAACTCGTGACTGGATGCCATTACATTCATACCCTCAACTCACTTCTCTGGATCTCTCATTGAGTGATGATGATTATTCACAGGATCGAGATTGGAGCTGGGATCTCACTGGTGCGGTCGGATTATCCACACTGCGACTATCTGTGAGCCACACATGGAAGATCCCCATTCTGCCAGAGTCGAATGCACTGCATACTGTCTGCTTGTCGGTATGCTTCGGTGACAAAAGTTTGTCATGGGAAGGGGTTCACTTGCCTGGTAGTATCAGACATCTGAGCCTATATTGTAATCGTGGATGGCAGTGTGATTGGTCAACGCTGTTCACCGAACAGTTGAAATGTCTAGAGACGTTGGCTATTCACGAGAATTACTCATTTGACGTTGCTTCCTGCCAATCCTTAATCATCCCAGACTCTGTACATACATTTCAACTAACCGGGTACAATGCTCGACCACCTGAACGCATTCCAGACACGGTCAAGCACCTCATATTCGGATGTCGATATGATGATCCTGATCCACTACTGATCACCAGTCGATCATTACAATCATTGACCTACCTGGGATTCAATGTAGATGAGTACCTGGGGCGACGTGGTCTATTACTGACTGATCAGCAATCGTTGATTGACATTGCACGCCGTCATATTGAACACGAGGATAGGTTGTTTGTGTTTGACCGTACAGAAATACCGTCATCCCTTCCGAACATTCAACAATGCACCTCGTTGAAGACGGTGTTTCTGTACGGTCAAACAACCGATCCGCTCCCTGAGGGTGTGGAGAATGTGACGATTGTTATGAGAGATCGGCCTCAACGCCCCTCGTATGTACCGCGTTCTGTTAAGAGAATAAGTTGGTTGATGGGGGGTACGATGCTCGCCTCAAGGAAAGGTACTGAGTTCAAGCCCTGGAGTATTATGACGACCATTCTCCCAGAGCATATCCAAACCAGTGCGATCGAGGGTAACGTGGTTGTACAACGTGAACAATAGAATCCTTATCCATACCTGTGTATGTACAACTATTGTGTGGAAACAGCTCGAACGATTCTACTCTCTTTTCCAGTGTCAATCAGGAGCTGAACCCGTGATATACAGGTGATCTCACTGGACTGACTGACATTCCTGGCTAAGGTGTGCCCATGAGCACAATTCATTCTATCCTACTCTCCATACACCATGTTGCTCTATACGCTACGAACACTGGTTTGGGGGTGCAAGAGTCTGCTCATGTCCGTTCGTGTCGTGAACGACAAGATGACACCTCATCCAGTTGATCCGTTCAGTCGCATACCAGTCGTTCTGGGCACAATCCTCCATGAGTTACTGAATGACGAGGATGTGATCACTCTATTGCACTGCACACGATCCATCCATGCTCTGTTTCGAAACTACCGTGTCAAACAGACACTACCTTACGGCTGTCTCTATCGATTGCCCGCCTACCTCATCCCCACCACTGTATCATTCACATCAATAGAGTGTACAAGTGCTGATCGCGATCGTCCGTTATGGAGTATACCTCACGGAACTAAACACGTCGTGGAATCCAGTCCACGTACATACAATCCGCGTTGGATTTTCATCCTGTCCTCTGAACTACCTTCATCGTTGTTTCCAGCTACACTTGAGACGGTAGAACTGAATTACGAGCTGTCCAGTTTGGTGGCATCAGGTAGGATACCTCTTCCCACTATATCACTGTACAAGGTGAGTTCGTGGGAGTTGCTATACAATATTCCGGAAACCGTTCGTCACCTGGAGTACTCTGCAGATAGTTCGCTCCAGGTGAATACGTTTACAACATTGGAGCTATCAGACTGTCTATTGAAGTCGGACAATGTCGAGGTGTTGAACACACGTGCACGTTCGATCAGCTGTACGGGTGTCTTTCCACCCCACCTGCGCACTTTCAGTGGTCGAATCTGTCAATCCCACCACTGGAAGCCGGTGCAGTCATACCCTCAACTCACTTCTCTGGTTCTCGACGTGTATTGTACATCAGTTCGGTGCTTGGATCTCACCGGTGCGATCGGATTATCCACACTGCGACTGTCTGGATTACAACGCTATGGCGAGACTATCCCTCTTTTCCCGCAGTCCGGTACACTTCACACGGTCTCTTTGCGGGTATGCACTGACATTTGGTCATGGGATGGGTTTCACTTGCCTGGTAGTGTCAAGCATCTGAGCCTGTATACTGATCACGGATGGGCGTGTGATTGGTGTGTGCTGTTCACCGAGCAATTGAAATACCTAGAGACGTTGGCCATTCATGAGAGCAAGTCAGTAGGGTCTTCTTGTCACTGGCTGATCATCCCGGATTCCGTACATACATTTCAACAGACAGGATACTCCGTCCGTCCACCAGCACACATCCCAGACACGGTCAAGCACCTGATACTTGGGTGTACGTACCGATATGGTGATCCACTCATCACTAGTCGGTCATTGCAATCATTGATCTACCTGGGGTTTTATGTGTGGCAGACGTGGTACATGAACGGTTTGTCGTCTGACGGATTACTGATTGATCGACAGCTATTGATCAACCTAGTACGCGATCGTGATCGTAGGAAGAGTATGGGTGATGGTGTACATTCTCTCCCGAACATTCAACAGTGCATCTCTCTCAAGATGGTGTTTCTCTACGGATCGATGACACGCGAAAGTGGTTCGCTACCAGAGGGTGTGGAAGATGTGACGGTGGTGGCCAACTGGACTGGTGGATACCCAACACGTTTACCTCGTTCGGTCAAGCGGGTGAGCTTACTGGGAGCTGGTTACGGATCGTACAGAAAGATGAAGAGGGTTACCATCTCCATACCAGCTGGTATGGAGAACAAGGACTGTGTGATCGAGGGTAATGTTGTGGTTGTACGACGTGAACAATAGATTCCTCATCTATATATTGTGTATGTACAACTACTGTGCGGAAACAGCTCGAACGGGTCTACCCTCCCGTTCCATTCTCCTGGTCTCTCCCAATAGCTCTAAGTATACGGTTCTCAACCCAGTCTGATAGCGTTCAACCAATGGATACTTGCGCACCACATCTACCACCACATGGTACTGAATGACATGATGTTCGTCCTGACTACCCAACAACGAATCGAACGTAGCTGACCACAAGTCCTTGAGCCGGTTCATGAGCTCGCGAATCGACTTGGAGATGTGTGTGGGTGGGAAGTGACGAGGGTGTTGCTTGATATGATTGTACCACTGGAACCAGGACATGCTGTGATACCTCAATTCACACGCAATCACAATAGACGCCAAGGCCAGCTTCTGGTAGGCTCGATAATCCACTACGGGATTCTCAGATAGTACGGGTAAGGACAAGTACCGGTCAAGGATACTGACTGCCAAGGTGTAGGCGTTCTTGGCACTGAGATCCTGGCAAATACGGAACATCGTCTCCACCATCTTGTCTCGATCCACCCTCCTCAACAACGGGTGGTGCAGGAACAATGTGTTGAGCATGGATGATGTGTCCACAGTAACATCGGTCATCACTCGGGGGTGAATGATCGGGTGCATGAGCTCGTCAATGGAAGGTAGTCTTGAACGCACTCCATCAAAGAAGGTGTCCTGAATCAGCTCCGAGGCCAATGCTCTTCGTTCATGATTCAGCACCAGCATGCGTTCGATCACCGGCATGGCTCGTACAAAGTTGGGACACGATTTGATCACATCCTCCCGTTTCATGCAACACTGAACGAGTTCACCTTTCCTGATCATCTTCTGAGCCAGTTCACCCTTGCTCGTCATCTCCCTCTGCCATGTTTCACAGTGTCTCATGTTCCACATGTCAAACACCTGGGCAGTGGGATGCATGGCCATGAACTCGACCACCTCGTTCTCAGACGGCGGGTGGTGGTGGATAAAGTGTAGCAAGCTCATGCCCCACGAGAAGACATCGTGCCAGGGTCTTAGCCGACCACATGCCTGAGTGTTCTCATGGTGCATCTCAGGTGATGCGTAATTGTACGTACACAGCAGAGTCAGGACTTTCCGTTCCTCAATATGAGCACGCTTGAACCAGTCAAACACCATGTTCGAGTCAAAGACGACCGAACCCCAGTCGATGAGCCGGACATCCTTGGTGGTTGGATCAATCAGGATGTTCTGAGGCTTAAGATCGTTGTGAACAATGTCCAGTCGTTCCAGGAGAGACAGGACATGGAGGATTTGAAACATGATCCAAGGCAGGTGCTCATCCTGTTCAACTAAGGTTGCCCGGTTAATCCAGTCACACAGCCTCATGTGTCCATTGTCGAGCACCAGCTCAATTGTGTCTGGATTGGGGATAGGCATCTCGTACGAGTCAATCACCACGGGTTTCCGTTTCATGAACTGATTCTGCACCCTCTGGCTGGGCGGTTTGAAGAACGACTTGTGACACCGGATGATGGATGGGTGGCGGATATAGGACGACAGGAAGGTGATCTCGCGCAGACTGGTCGGTTCGAACGACTCGTACTGATCGTCGTCACTGGGTGCAAATAGCCATTGGACAGACTTGATCTTCTTGGTGGGATCTTGAGGGTGTGTGTACACCCGACCATACGCACCTTCACCAGACAGGTGCCTGGGCGAGAGAACGGGTTTGGACGGGGAGTAGTGAATCAGGAGTCGGGAAGCCGATCGACCGCCTTCAGATTGAGAACGTGGAACGAGAGGATGAGCAGGAGGTAGGGATGAGGACATAGACATAGACACAGACATGGATATAGATATGTATATGGATACAATGTAGAAATACACTCATGGGATGGAGAGGAATGGGATGAATGAATAATGAGACAGGATACCGACTGAGGAGATGGAGGGGATCACCCGAGGCTTCCGAAGAGTGAGACAGGATACCAAGGTGAGGGAGCGTATCCTGTCTCACTCGGCCTCCACGTGTCGTCAGCACTCCTCATTTTCCATTCCGAGTGGGTCATCTCTTCTCCCTTCCCTCTCCCTCCCACCCTAGTCACACATTCAAACACACCTACACAACTCACAACAGTATCTCGATTAGGGATGATCCATGTGTCTGAGCAGGATACCACTTCATTGTCGGCGACCGAGCGTCACGTCTTGAAAGACGCGGTGCTGTCAGCTCTGCCCTGGAGGAAGAATCATATCGGTTCGATATTGATGGAACGATACGAGATGGTGGAGCAGTCTCTTATCCTACAGATCGAACACAATGATTTACAGCTCCCTGTTCAACAGACAGACTCTGAACGGATCGAGTTCATGAAGGAGGTGATTGTGCCTCGTATTGTCCAGCAAACGCTGAGGTGTATGGCTCAGCCTGGAACTCCCGTGGGTATGGAGAGTGCCACAGCCACTGGTCGCTTGAGTACTCAAATGAACTTGAACTCGTTTCACTCTAGTGGTCAGTTGCATGCCGAGGTTCTTCAAGGTGTGCCACGTTTGAACGAGCTGTTCAATGCGACCAGAGACATGAAACACCCGATGATGGTGATACGCTTCCATCCTCGAGACACATGGATGGACAAGCACAACAGTATCAACCCTATTCCTGGGTTTGAAAACTTCCATGCATTCAAACAGTTCACTCGGCATCTCTTTGAGCACAAGACACTGTTGGATGTCATTGACCTGCACAACAAACCCTATATCCTGTATGAACCAGAGACCTTCCCCGGACTGCCGACTCCCGAACCTTACTGGTATGCGCCATGGAGACACATCTATGGCGAGATGCGCACCATCACCATGAAGGAGACCGAGCCGGCCAGTATGTGGAACACCATACGCATCAAGCTCGACAAGCGCAAGATGGTACTTCATCAGCTCTCCACATCCTATATTGCTCAGGTGATTCAAGAGTCGGTGTTGTGGGCAAAAACCAAGAAGCGACTGGGCTCATGGACTCCCATCATCCAGGTGGTGTTTAGTCCAGACTATGAAGCTGTGCTGGATTTGCACGTACGAGTGGATCACATGCCACCGTTGGAACGCATCTATAGGAAGGCACACATCCAACAGAGTCGACAGGGTCAGATCCTATTGGACGAGTCGAACCGTCGTCAGCTGTTCCTATCACAAGTAATGATGAACGACCTGTGTGCAATTCGTCTATGTGGTATACCGAACATCCATGAGATCAACTGGAGAAGCAGGGGAGACAAGGACTGTCTCAAACGGAAGAAGTGGTGGGACAACGAGACCAAGAGACGAACGGAATGGAACGAAGCTCGTACGGATAACAAGATGGAGCTTCTCCCTCCCTTGTATCCACACGAGACGTGGGAGGTGATCACGCGTGGCTCAGCCTTCCGAGATGTATCTATCCGTCCCGAGGTCGATCTGTCCACACTGTACACCAACAACCCGTTTGAAGTGTTGGAGGTGCTAGGCATCGAGGCGGCGCGACAGGTCTATCTGAAGGAGTTGCGTGCCTGTATGGGCAGTGTGGATGAGTCGCTGTTCCACACGGCCATCGACTCGATGACGCATCGTGGAACAATCATGCCAGCAAACCGGTTTGGCTCCAACCCGAACGATGGGCCACTAACTCGTGCATCGAACGAGATGTCAACTCAGACGTTGTTGCGTGCGGCGAACACTCACCAAAGAGACAATCTGAACGGCGTTTCGTCATCTGTAATGATAGGTAAACCCGTTCCAATAGGAACGGGTTTACCTGAACTAGGGTTCGATGCGGATCTGTGGCTCGATTTGGTGGAGCAGTCTGGGAAAGAGGAGAGCAAGAAGACGGTGCAGATCGAAGTAGTACCACCACCCACCCGTTCATCCTCATCCACTGGAATTGACTCACTCATCTCCAAGCTGAGCATGGTCACACCCTACACCTACTCATCATCAGACATGGAGGAGGTATAGATAGAGCAATACAGACAGGGTCGTGATTCGAGGCCAATTATATACGTATATAGACTAGAACGGAACAGTACGTGTGGATGAACGAGAAACGGTTGGCCTCTCACAATCTCTAATCCAATCCATTCGGAATCACGTGAACGATGAATGCAACAGTAAGCGTTAAAACGGCACACGGGAAAGCTGGATGACGATCTCTCATCTCACTCCATCCCTAATAACCACTTTTCACAAGGGAGACTCCAGCGAGCTATTCAGAATGGATGGCACTCGTAACCTCCGCTTGTTTGGCCTCGTCTTGTCCGTGTGTTGGTCATTCGGGAGATCGAATGAGAATATCAGCTCTTCGTGTTCAGACGCTGGCGAGATGGTGGCGACCGTGCTTTCTGGACTGGATAGCACCACATCCAGACAGTGACGTTCAAAGACAGGCGAGGTGCGAGTGTGCTCCAACTTGTGATCCTCCTGGTACTGATCCCAGAGTTGATCCATAGGACCCTTGTTCTCTTCGGGAAGGCTGTGTGTCCGAGACGAGGGCGAGAACATGATCGAGTCAGAATCCGTGTTCATCTCTGAATACAATCGACGGTTGACTGGTTTGTTCACAGGTGTGGGTGTCGGACTGAACATCTCCAACACCGAGGGCAGTGATGGCAAGAACGTCTTGTTCGCCTCCATCTCCAGCTTGTAGACAGCGGGTTCTAGCATCCAGATGTTGAATCGAAGTCTGGCTTGCGTCTCCATTCGCTGTCGAAGCATGGTCAATAGAGTGGTGTGAGAAAACGATTGCGCCTTGGGTGTCATCAACCACGCCACGGCGTCCAGACTCCGTTCAATGCACACGGACGATCCTTCGACATACACTACACAGTGGAAGTCAGGAAGATTTGTCATGTAACGGATCTTGGCCGGTACACACACGTTCTGAATCGCGCTCAGACAGTCCTCAAAGATGGATGCTCCCAGTGTATCTCTCAATGCTTGGACATGGAACTTGGCATACACAAGGATGATCGAGAGGAATACGCACGCGTCTTGAGCCGAACGGTAAAACTCCTCGAGGTTGGGTACTGGAACGCACTTGGGCATTCGGCCAGAACGGCTTACGACCGACTTGGTGTGGAGTTTGTTCACAGAGAAAGGTAGGTGGAATATAGGAGGGATGGGGATGGGAGGTCAGTGTTTCAGGCGCGCTCCACCCTTAAAGGTGAATGTGGAAGCCTATGTCGAGGATGGGAGATGAAATATGAGGTATGAGGCGCATTTGACACTAGGACTAAAGTGTAGTGAGATCAGTCGTCAGATTTTCGACATTGTGTATGCTGAATCGCTTTGGTCGTAAATTATGCGCGCGGGTAGCCGATCAACCACTACGTCCATGCGACACTCCAACTCGATCCCGTATCGACGTCCATCCCACCTGTGTTTTTCCGACATCCGCAATCATTTATCCGGAGTGCCCGTGATCGACTGGTTAGATAGGTATGGGTCGGCTCGCAGTTTGATCCCCAAGGGTACGGACTTACCTCGGAATGATTTTGGGAGCTTTGTCATGAAATGTGGAACTCGATTCGAGACGTGGATGGTCGAGAAGTTAATACAACCCCGAATGCACTCTCACCATCCAAATGGGTTTGCTGACCTGAGCCGATACACGCGCTTTCAACAGAACCAACACCTGGAGGCGACACTTGAAGCGCTCGAGGATAAACAGACCCTGATGCTGTACCAACCGTTTGTAGTAGACGACAAGCGGGGCTGGTTTGGACACCCGGATCTCGTCATTCGAAGAGATGCCCTGCCCTTGTTCGAGGCCATTATCACTGGACAATCAGGTGTGGACGTCTCCACCTTAAATCCATGTGAGCCTCTGTCTACTCACCCTGGATGGGCAATTATTGATATCAAGTACAGCAGTACCTTGGTCAACAAACCACTCTACCAAGCACAATTATTGATCTACATGATGGCACTGAACAGTATGACGGACAAGACAGAGTCGAACGCTGACCCTGTCTGTGTGGATGACCTCTACCTTGTCGGACGAACTGGTGAGATGACGCGTGCATTCACCCGAAACAACCAGGTCGGGCTGGTGGAATCGAGCATTCAAGACGCGCGTGACTGGATTCGGATGTTGGAGATGAACAACGAGTGCGCGGACTGGAAGATATCCCCTGTGCCTTCCGTTCGTGAGCTGATGGTCAGTCCCACACGAGACGAGACCAACTTCAAGTGGGATGAGGTGCTGAACAGAATCAGTCGGGAGCAGGGCGATGTGTGTGCCGTCTACAAGGTGGGTCCTGTTGGTCGAAACAAACTAGCGTTCCCACCATTGCCTTGGTGGAACCCGCTTTGTACAGCCAAATACTTGAACATACGAGAAGCCGACCAATCCTGGGTGGATAACATGCTCGTGTCTGCACGGAAGGTGCGATTAAGCGAACCGGTTGAACCTGTCAAGAAGCTCACGTGGGTGGAAGCCCTCGGGTCAACCGGTTCCGTCAGTCGAGCTATCCAATACAAATTGATCGCCTTTGATTTCGAGTTTGTGTATGACCTGCACTTGGTCGAATCGTTCAAAGAACAAACCCAGTCGTGGGCGTTTAGTGTGTCGAGCGGTGTGATCAGAACAGATGCCAACGTGGATTCCAACACCCTGTCGTTATCCCAATCGTGCTTGACTGACGAGTTCAGCGATTGCGTTCGAACGGAGACGGGTGAACTCACCGATCAGGGTGAACTGCAGATGATCGAGCGCTGGCTCACCTGGTTGAAACTGCAACAGCAGAACAATTGCACTATTTATGGCGTACATTGGTCGCAAGCTGAACCCCAGTGCCTGAAGCGCATTCGTAACAAGGTCAAACCTGGATCAACAGTGAGTGATCTGTTCTTGTGGTGGGACAGGTGTGTGGTCATGATCGATCTCATGTCGATACTGGTGACCAGGAAGGTAATCATCCCTGGAGCACTGGAATACGGCCTGAAACCCGTATATGCAAACCTGTTTCGCCATCCTATCCGTTCACAGTCCTCCTCGTCGTCCTCGACCAGCATGTCTAAGAAACGCAAGGCTAAGCAACCTGAGAACGCTACCACCACGACACCATTGATCACTGAACCACCACTTGATGCAGACAATGGATTGAACCACACTGGACTTGCGGGCGATTCGGCAGCGCTCATTGCTTATGACTTGGCGCAACAGAACAGGTTCGTCATGCAACCTGATGAAGCCATGCAACGTATCATGGACTACAACGCAGACGATGTACGGATGACCGCTTCGGTATGGCTGAGTGTCATGAGGATGGACTAAGGGATGGGGGGGGGGAGGGAGGGAGAGATTTATGTGTCGATTTCCATGGTCTTTCCCATTGAAATCAAAACACGATCATGGTCTCGACACGTTCCAGGAAAGCAGACGTTGTACTGGTGATAGGGTCGAGACCGCAATCCAGTCCCAAGCCACCCACAACTAGGAAGAGTAACAAGCGCAAGGTCGAGTCTCCTGTACATATTGAGGAGCCTGAGGAGTTCAAGGAGGGAGATGAGCCTCCCTCTCCTCCCGTTCGAACACATAAGCGGTTAAAGAGGTTGAATGAACACTTGGAATCTGAGTGCGATTCAGATGAAGCCGAGTACGTTCATGTCTCCGAGTCTGAGCCAGACGAGGAGGAGTACGAGTCGGAATTGGATGACGATGAGAAGGCCGAGGTGGAGGGTATGATGGAGGAGCTGATCATGGAAGCACTCGGTTCCAAACTCGGGCTCAAGATGAAATCAGGTGCGGATGCAGAACACTCTGAGTCAGAATGGATGATCAAGATACGCGATTCCAAGATACCCGACGTGTGGAAGGATGAACTGCTTAGGCGAGCATCCGAGCTAGACAAGACTCACGAGTACGACCGACAAGATGGGAAGACCGAGTTGCTTCTGAGGCGTGTGTTGAAGATACCGTTCGGTGAGTTTTCCCCCGTGCCGGTGGTGGAAACACGAGCTGATAAAGGTCAATTGCTGATCAAAGCGGAACGAGAGCTGGACAAGGCAGTCTATGGGATGCACTATGCCAAGACCGAGATTTTGAACGTGGTGGCACAGATGTTGAGTGGCATGGATTCCAGTTCCAATCTCTCCAAGGTGCCCAAGCCACGTGTCTTTTGTCTTGTGTCTCCACCTGGATTGGGCAAGACACACCTGGCCACTATCGGTCTCAAAGCCGTTCTCAACCGACCTGCTATCACGTTCAATATGGCTGGGATGACTGATGCAACTCAATTCTTGGGATGTTCCTTCTTTTACGAAGGCGCTCACCCTGGCGCGCTGTATGACGCTCTAGTGACGGCTAAGTGCATGGATCCGATACTGGTGTTTGACGAGGTCGACAAGATTGCCGAGACAGCTCATGGCAAGGCACTGACCAACACCTTGATTCACTTGACCGATCCCATGGCGAACGACTCGATCAAAGACGCATACCTGGCACCCATGACACTGGATTTCAGCCACACCACAATGGTGTTCTTGTGCAATGAACCGGAGAACATTCCACCTGTTCTGAGAAATCGTATGCACTTTATCCATGTGGATCCACCCAGTTTCCGAGATCGTGTACACATCGTTCGAGAGTACCTGTGGAAACAGGTATTGGAGCAACTGCAATTGTCCCATGTTCTGAACAAGGTCAAACTGAACGAACCTGTGATTGAGATGCTGTTACGGATGGTGGAGAAGGATGACAGTACCAGTGGTAATGGTAATACGGGAGAGGGGTTGCGTGGAGTCAAGCATATGCTCACCACATTGGCACTGAATCTGAACCGACAATATCTATCAGGACAGACAGAACTCGACTCTCTCAGCCCCGACCACGTACAAAAGGTAATCGAACAGTCAGGTCATGGACACAAGAATACCAGTAACATGAACTCCTCCGTTCGAATGATGTACTTGTGAGGGTAAAGTCTTCCTTCTCTCTCTACACACCTGTGCTTCCGAATCCCCCCGTTCGGCTGGTCGTAGGCAGTTGTTCAACCTTTTCCACCGTCACATTCGATTCGTATTTCTCCAAGATCAGCTGAGCCACACGATTGCCAGCCTTGATCTCGAACGGCTTATTGGAGTGGTTGATCAGAACGACTCCCACTTCCTGTGTGTAGTCTTGATCGACCACCCCTGCCAATACATTGATTCCATTCTTGACGGCCAGTCCTGAACGAGGAGCAATGCGTCCATAACACCCGTCCGGCACACGGATAGCCAATCCGGTCTTGATCACCACACGTTCTCCAGGAGCGATCGTGATGTCATGATCGGCTGACAGGTCAAAGCCAGCAGAATGAGGTGTGCCCTTGGTAGGTATGGTCGCGGTCTCAGTCAATGGTTGAACGTACATAGAGGTCATGGTGGAGAGGAAGAGGAGAATTGGAGAATGGGGGAGAGATGAGAGAGTCGATTTGTGGAGTGATCAGTGCTCAGTACCACACCTTCTCTATCTCCGGTAATAGATTCGAATAGGTGGAGAGACTGTTCTTCCCTATTCGAATCCCGCTTCTACAATACAAACTAAAGACACCACACGTGGAGAGATAGATGGAGTACTTGCTTGCACGATTCGTGGAGCCAAATGTCCATGAACATGGAGTGTCGGAGTATACTGCTCCACGGATCAGAAGGATCGTCATGGATCTCGTTCAGGAAGAACCGGTAGAGAGTGTCCCCACGTTCATGAGTTTGATCCAATCGAGTCAAGAGATGTCCCAAGTACAACACACAGATTCCCCGAACGAGGTGGTCATTGAACCATCAGCAGAACAACCATCAGCTCTGAACGAATTGGATGAAACGGATACTGTCTCTGATCGTGTGTCCGAGAGCAGTGGCTCTTGTGAACTGGAGCTCGAGCTGTGCCTGTGCTCTGACGCTGAACAGGAGACAGAGGATGCATCGTTTACATTCGATGTGTCGTTACTGGATCACATCTCAGATGACGACTTCTAAAAAGCACGGCCGTAACAATACCCCTCTTCTATGAATCGTATGGCCACAAATGCACGTCCACACAGTGGACTGGGGTCTTCTACCCATCCATCCGCCCCGTCTCATCATCCACCTGAACCTATTGATGGTTTGGTGGCGGTTGCTATCCAACTGGATGACGATCACACGATCAGTGACCGTTCCGAGCTGGTCAATCGTTTGTTCTCAGGAGTGTCCTGGGAAGGCAAGGACAACATCACATGGTACGGACAAAAGTTCACCGCTGTACGCAATGACACATTGAGGAAGAAGTTGTTCCAGTTATTGGGGTGCGGACTTGACCTACAGACAGTGGATCGCAACATCAACGACCTGTTGCAGAGAGAGTACGTCTGGTTGGAGGCCAAGAGCGATGACACCGTGGTGATCAAGAGTGGCGAGATCACGGCTGAGCTGGATCAAATCTGTCAGATGATTCTCAGTTCACTGAACCGAGACCTTGTTACCAAACTCAGGTTGTTGATTGAGAACGTTCACAAGCTCTTGACCTCTGAGACGTACTTTGGACAGACAAGCCACATTGATGTCAACCTGTTTCAGAGCTCCACGTCTGGTCAACTGACCGTTGTTCACACCCGGTATTTTAGTAGTGCCAAACAGCGTGGTATCCGTGCCTTGTTCCTGGGTGGTGCCAAGCGCAGTATCGAGATTAACTTTGCGCTCAGGAAAGTGGGCATCAGCCGTTCGTTTGCGGAGGACATCATCAGCGATCACCCAACGGTGATCATTCGGAACGGCAAGTTGGAGACGACACAGCTGACGGAACCAATGGAACTGCAGGTTGCGCGTTCAGCACCACCACCCCATTCCATTCGAATCACAGTAGATACCCAGAACAGGGACGAGCGTTCCCAATCTTCATCATCACCAAGTTCCGTGTGAGGAGCAGGTGTAGTGAGGTAATGGAATCTATTTGGGATCAGTTTCCACCCTGGATGGTGTTCACAAAGTTCAGCGCATCGACATTCGCGCGTATTTTTGCAGGGTGAAACCTGGTCAAATACACACCTTCGATCGATGGACAACGACTCAACATGACATACGCCTGTCCCTCGGCAAAGATAGACTCTCTGCCCAGATCAATCTTGATGGGTGACGGGAACGTTGCTCCCTGAGCCTTGTGACCCGTGATTGACCAGGCCAGCACGAGCGGGATCTGAGCACGAACGACTTCAGCAGACGTTCCCTTGGCGTTGGCCAGGTTCTGTAGTTTGGCATCCTCGTCATCATTGCCCGTGGTAGGCACATCCAAAACTGAGTCGGTTTCTCCGTTCAGGAACTCGTTGTCCTGCACACTGAATGGTCCAATGGTTGTGCGCCGGATCCCGAGCATCTGCTTGTTGAACTTCACCTTGTATGGGAATGGAGATATCCAGATACGACGGTTGAGCCGATCCTCCTCCAACGGGTTAATGGTGGAGACAGGATGACTCTTGTTATCCGAACCAGGTTGTTCGTCCTCCTCATCACTCTCCTGTTCATCATCTGCATCCATTCCATCCTTGGGTGTGGACGTGGTTGGAACAGATGAAGGCTTCCCATGAACATTTATAGTGAGACTATTGGTCTGTTTGATCAAACTGTTCACTTCAGCCATCTTTGCACGCCGTTCATTCACGATTGCTTGTAAGGCGGGTAACAGTGGATCGAACTGTACCAGAACGCGTTTGACGACATGGGGGGTAGAGCTATCCTTCCTCTCCTCGGTCTTCTTCTCTGGAACAACATCAAACCGAACAATGGTGCCTGTCGAGCCGTTGACATAGAACTCGTCAAAGTCCAGGTTGGTCTTGAGCATCACACGTGCACCCACACGGAGCGTGATCAGAGCAGGCGTTGTGGCCTTGAAGTGGTTCTCCATCAATTCAAGCACCTTCTTCGGCAACGGGGTGAACGGACTGGCCAGCAGGTAGTCGTGTGCTCGGCAGTGGTAATCAGGCAAACTCAACTGACTTTGACGGTAGTAATTCTCAGCATCCACGTTCTTCCTCAATCCAGTAATGCTGGGCAGGTGAGCCATCTGTTCCTCTTGACTGATCGAGATCATCCGTTTCCTCAGCAACTGCTCATCTGCGCTTGTCATCTGACCAACACGGATGCGCGACAGCACATGGAACCACTCGAGGTTGTTGAATCGCCTGCATCGCTCAAACACAAAGAAATCGATCAGGCTGGGAGCGTTCGGATCGCGTCCACCACACAACTCCACCCATGCGTTGGAGTGAAAGAAGAACTTGCCCTGAACGGGTGCAAGCTGGAGCACATCTCCCGATAGAACGAGGCGAATCCCTCCAAACGGCGCGTACGCATTGCTTCGAACGATTCTCAACACATTGTCCAACAGGTCAAACAGATCGTCTGCCATGATCGAGATCTCGTCAATGAGCAGGATGTCGGTCTCACGGATCTCTTGCACCTTCTCGGGCTTCTTGAACAACTGACCTGCCAACTTCTTGGCCATCTGATACACAGTGGGTGGCTCTTCGCCTGGTCGTCGGGAGTGATCATTCGAGTTAGACATGCCAAATCCCAGTCCAGCCCAGCTGTTGATCGTTACCCCACCAAGGAGCGCCGCTGCCACTCCTGTAGGTGCAGTCAAGGCGATCTTGTATGGACGCTTGCGTTGCTGGTTGGCAGGGAGTAGCATATGCATAATGCACCAGCTCTTCCCGCATCCACCAGCACCCTGCAGGATGACATGCCTGCGCTGAGTCAATACGGCATGGATGACACGTTCTTCGACAGAGTTGGGTTCAGGTGTAGTAGACACAGACGACATGATATTAGATCAGGCCAGAAGGGTATGAATGGACTGTGTATATATGGAATGGGTATAGAACTGATGTGGTCTGTCCACACATCTGTCTCTCTTCATCAACCACTGACTTCCTCCACCATGACTGGCTTGCGCTTCTCCTGGCGAAGCTGTTTCTTCCTCTGCGCATACGAACGATTGGCGAACCACTTCTTCAACCGCATCTCTGTAAGACCTGATGAACGCGACAACTGAATGAGCACCTCCTGACCAGGTGTCATGACCTTGCCCTCTGCATCAATCTGGCCATTCAGGATCTGTTGGTTGTACGCCTCGATTAACACACGCCTTCGCTCTTTGGTGTACCTGGTGGCACCACCACGGCGCTTCACGTTCTGCACGCGCCTAGTGGACGAGGGAGAGGACGAAGAGGAACTGCTCTGGTGAAGAATCTTGCGCAACTGTTTGATCTCTCGCTTGATCATACGTATCTTGTGGGCGTGTTCAACGAGCATGTCTCTCGACGACATCTTCCTGTCACTGAGGCTGTCATCCGAATCTGAACCCGAGTCTGTCGAACAGACGCTCTTCTGATCATCCGAGTCCAGTTCCCAGTCTGATTCTGAACCAGGTAACGAAAGGAGTGGAGGGAGGAGGGGTGCGGTGCTCCTCATCTCTGGATGAACTGGATGAGTGGTGGTGATGTTGAGATCACCACTGGTACCATACATAGGCTCTCGCTTGATCACAACAGAGGTGTGGTCATACGTGGAACGAGACATAGGTACCATATTTGGAGACAACAACAGGGGGAACGACAAGGGGGTTTGTGGAGTACGCGGGAATAGCAACAACGGCTTGGACTCTTCCACAGTGTGTAATGGGTGGTGCTCAACGAATCGATCACACAGCTCCTTCAAGATCTTCAGACGATCCTCATAGTCCATGTCAGGATCCCGTTCACGCACAAGCTTTCGGTACTCCTCAACGATCGACCTCTCATGTTGAACTGCGCGTTGAGTGAACAGGCCTGTGGAATGACTGGGCAGTGTGCTTCCGAACTGGGAAAGACGTAGCCTGACGTATTCAGCGGGAGTGACCGAAGGCATTGGAGAAGATGAACTTGGGAGTTTGGGGAGTGGAGGAGGTGGAGGTGAAATGAGGTGGAAGAGTAGAGATTCCTCAGACTCCTCAGCACCTTGGTGTTTGCTGTGAGCATGCTTCCATCATTCTTCAAACATCATGTTGAAGTGCTTTCCTCTCAATCTCGTTCCACAGGATCTCGTCTATCCCATCGTTCAATACCTTCCCACACCTGATGTCATCCAGTTGTTCCAGACATCCAAACAGCATCGTGAACGGTGGTATCCACGTTCCGGCACACTGTACAGCTTTCCCAGATTACTTGGACGTGGTGGGACGGTTCATGTCAACCGGTGGGAGAAGGTGCTGTGGTACGCATGTCAGATCAAGGACGATCAAGAGCTCGTTCAGTTCATTCTGGATTGGGAACGGACAGTCTATTCGGCCAGGTTTGTACTAGAGCAACAACTGATCAGGATACTACAGTTGCCCTGTACCTTGTCTGTATTGGACAGATCGCCTGTAAAATACCGCGACAGTCCTCAGTTGGCTCGGCTGTTGGGAACACGTATCCCTCCAATGAGGTGGCTGGAGTTGGGCTTTGTCCACGCGTTCTATACGGTTATGGCGTTACGTCCCACGAACGAACTGTCTTTCATTCAGGTTCACACGTTCCTCTGGTCAGCTGTTCGACGTTCTCGAGATATCCCTATCCATGAGCTGGTAAGTGAACAGGTGTGTAGCCAGTTGTTTCTAGACTGGAATCACTGTCGAAATCCCGAGCTGGATCACCCGTCCTTGATTCGACGGGTACCAAAGGATGGATTGTCGAAATACATGATTCCCTACCTGCCGTTGTGCACGGAGATATCTGTTCTTCTGCCACCTGGTGTGGTGGTGATGCATGCTCTCATGGGTAATTTGAACGATGGTATCGATTCGGCCGAGTTGGTTGATGAACGGGTGGATGTGGAATCAAACTATGACACCCGTCGAGATTCGGTGTTGCCTTGGATCCGGTATTACTGTTGTATCATGGTAGATTCCAGCGTTGTTCCCTTCAACAAGGTACGTCGAGAACGCCTGGTTCGAGTGATTGAACGCATCAAGCAACGGCTTCAGATCCGGTCGTTCAACACAGCTTCGTTATTGGAGATGATGGACAGGCTCAAGCACGGCAATGATCCACAGGTTATTGTGGAGTTCTGGCTCCACGGATTAGAGCGTTCCAAGTGGTATGAGCTGTGCGGTCAACCTTACACACGTTCATGTGAACAACAAGAGGTGTTCCCCTCTTGTCGTAAGAATAGTACCTTGTGGAAGGTCATGTCAAGAACAGCAGAGGATAGTAGTGTGTATCCACCTCGCATTGCCACATGGTGTGCCTGGATGATGCTGTCAAGAGCAACGGGTGTCATCCCTCACGAATGGCTCGCACACCTGTACAATCAATGGTACAAGGTGGTATCTCTGTACGACATTCAGTATGTACTCATGTGTCTAGGAGCCAAGGTTCCTACCGAGAGTCGGACACGTTCATCTGATCTGGACATCTATTATCCAGCACTGTCTCAGCGTGTGGCATTGTCTATGACACATCTCGTCATGACTGTTCCATGTTCCGATTTGAACCCGTACGGCTTGCGTAATGATTCAGCCTTGTTCCGTGTGCTGAAGCGTATGGTCAAGATGGATCAGCATTTGGACAAGGAGTGGGAACGGGTCATGTCATTTGGTCTGACTCCACCTGTGTGTGGTGGAACGGGTCATAGGAGGAATGGCAGATTGATCGTGGACACTCGTAATGATCCTGGACGTGATGCTTACTATGCATACTTGGCCGAGAGTGGTCAGGAGGTCTTTTGGGCTCGTGCTATCCGACTGGCCAAGTATATGGGCGCGGTGATTCCCTTACACACGTTGTTCCACAAGGAATCTCACCGTACGTTTCATCCATACCTGCCCAGGCTGGATGATCAGGTGTTTGAGGTGGTTGTTCAGAACATCCCACCCGACTATATGCGCAGGTATGCAAACAACGAGACTGTGAGTGCATGCAACCTGCCGTATCGAACGCTTACCGCTCTGAATGCGCGGATGATCAACATGCCTGCCGTTACAGACTGGAAGTGGGGGTTGTCATTCCAATATCCCACACACGATGCAGTGTCTTGTGATCAGACAATACCACCACTGTCTCCGATGAAGGACTGGCTCACCAACTCAGGTGTCATGATCTGGACGACTGTCTCCCGTTCGCAACTCAGTGAATCGGTAGCCCCTGTATTTGTGAACGAGGTATACCGTAATACAGAGACACTGATTTGGGGACTCGTTGGAACCTGTCACTGGGATATGATACGCTGGTTGTTGGCATCAGACATAGAGTACTCGGGCACTCGTCAATGGAAGGCTGTGGTGTCTGGTGTGGTAAAAAAGATGGTGGACGAGGAGCGAGGCTTTCGATTCCCTCTTGATGTGTTGGAATCGTGTGGCATATCTCAACCCACAGAGTCAGTGGATATGTCGACATGAGTACAGCACGAACAGCCGGTCTGTTCTCACTCGCACTAGTGTATGGACTGATTCGAACCAGTCCACCTGACAGAGTACAGTTGAGTGATCGTTACATATCGACTCACAAAGCAAGCTGGTTGCTGTTTGACATCCACACATTGTGGAGGGAGGATTGGGATGAGTGTAGGCCAGAGACGAGGGTGCATGTCAAACGCGTGGAGTATGTGACGAAGAGACGCTGATGAGAACATTTTGGATACAAGGTGAATCAGATAGATGTATACTGTTGTCTAGCATACGAGAATCATCTATGATCGAATGGTACATATGGACTCTGACTGACTCAGTGATTCTTGGCGCCTCCTACTGTTGATCTTGTCCTGTAACGCCTGAAGTAGTGCGACTGTCTGTTCTGCTGATGTGAGGCTGACCCTATGTACCCCTCTGAACATCCTTGGCATGAGTGCCTTCATCCTCATCCACACTTCAAAGCTGACACATCGTGGTAAGCGGTTCGTCTGGACTCCACCAGCTCGTGATTCACGCCAAATAAGCATACAGGTATGCAGATTCACAGGACAGGCATAATCAACGTCTTCCTTGTCAACAGACCACGTGACCATATTTGCAGCAGAATACGTACTCAACCCAACTCGTTCCCAGGAATCAACAGTGACGTTGTCAATATGATCATGGAGAAACGCGTTAAAGTATGTGTAGTCCATATTGAACGAGGTGTGATCATCGTATTCAAAGGTTGAGGGCACGCCACCATGTAACGCTCGACACCATATAATATATCGTTGTACATCGTCACAACAGTCACGAGACGCACTGTGATCGAGATTCTATACCACTGTCTGCACTCCCAAGCCATTCAGAGTTGAGGAATCTCCAACTATGTCTTCCCCTACACACTCACGCTCAAGACGCTCAAGACGTGCCACCTCTTCGTCCATCTCTTGTTCATCCCTTATCAACCGGCTGACTTTCATCTCTAACGCCATGTCCATAGCTTTGTCGATCTCATCCTTGGTCAGAGTGACTCGGTGTTGAAAGAACGGCTCGAACAGATTCAGCATCAGCGTGCTCATCTCACACCACACACCAATACTGACCACAGGCCGGCCTGCCAACCTGCGCGACGCATCCCAGAACCTCAAGTAAACCGGCATATAGACCGAGTGTAAACGCACACGATCGGGTGCGGATCGTACTAAGGCCTGTCGAAACAGTATGTGGAGACGGAGATTCTTCACATCAAATCCGAGGTTGCTTATCCCCTCGATCGTTGTTCGGTGATGACTGGCCAAGAACGCTCTGAACTCCTTGATCTCTGTATTCAGAACGGTAGTGTCATCATGTTCGATCGAACGGAGCAATCCTGGGTTCTTAATCTGAACTCTGGTCAGAGTCTCTAGATACTGAACAATCAGCTTCCCCCTTGCGTTGATCATCATGTACAGGACAGGATCACCAATCATACATTCTTCCCGAGCTTTGCGAAAGAACAGAACGATGCTCCGACCGAGTCTGTCGAGACACCATCGTTCATAGACACAGCACACAAACTCCTGGATGCGTTCAGAGAATGTGGGTGATCGCACCAGGGATTCCACGATCGTTCCCACAACAGTGGAGAGGCTTTGACCAGACATGGGATAACAATGAATTGAATACAGGTTGTGTGTGTCTGAGTTATGAACTGATAATGGTGAGTGGGTTCTATCTGATCGTTTCAAAACACCCGACTCTCTACCTGTCGCGTCTTCAACGCCTGCTCAAACACATCTACGTGCTGAAATAACCATTGGTCGTGTTTCCTCTTGTGATCCGAAGCGAGTTGAGTGAACTCTCCATTCACGTACTTCATCAGGTTGAGCAGTTGCTGTGCCCACTCCTCGGCCTGCCTACAACCCGTCATGTACTCGTTCTTCAGTTCAGGTGTCCAGAGATCAACCTTTATCCCTGATCCTGACCAGGGATCCTCAAGTGGTAACCATAGTGGACATACTGGAGGTGGTTTCTTGAGCACGTCAGGAACGGAACGAAACAGATCGGTCATGACTGTCCAGCTCATCTCGATCAAGTCAATCAGTGATTGAAACCAGTCCATGTGTCGTTCTCTCAAGCTCAACTGACTACGTACATACTTCTCATCATAGCGTTTGAGCAGGTAACCCATGCCGAGGTCATGGTTGTGCCCATACATGCGTAATGGACGACGAGCCAAGGGCAGTTCGATCTCGTACAGATGAGTCACGTGACGATGTGCATGAGCAAGCAACGCTCCTGCCAATCGGGGTTTGGATGGGTAGGCAATGAAGACTTCTCCCAGCCAAAACGTGGTGCCCTGGGTGTTGAACAACGAGTAGTAGTTGGGCATACCACCGCATGGCACATCACCAATTTCGCGTGGAATCGTTCCATCCTTCGAGTTCTCGCGTTGCCATTCGTAAAAGTGTGGGTTGTGTACGCGACCGGTCACGATCTCACCCGTCTTCCAGCTGAATGCTGTCTGACACTGCGTACACCACATCTGATCACACCCTTCCGAACGTGTGATGGGTGTCGCGCACTTGGGACAGTTCTGGGTCGTCCTCTTGAGCAGTTTGACTGTGGCGATCGAGTCTGGATTGCACACATGTCCGTGCGCCTTCGGGTCGAATCGCGTCTTGCGTGTCTTCTTGGTGGACTGGGGATCAGTCGTTACCGTACCACCAGCCTCCTCCACTCCCTCTTCATCACTGTCTGACTCCACTACCACAGACTGGGATGACGTACTGGTCTTCTCGTTCTTCCCACTGTTTTCCTCCACCACCTCAATCTGCACGACGCTCCGAACGGGTATGCCCGGTTTCAGAGTGATAGGTTCGCGACAGTCCTTGCAGACCCTTTGCTTGCACAGATCGCACTTCCAGTAATTGCTAACGAATCCACGACAGTCCTTCATAGGACACTTCATCACCATATACCTTCGACGAGCGCTCTTGTTCTTGTGTACTCCACCCTCCTGAAGGAACGTTGTCCATGCCGTCCAGTCAAGACGGTTGATCAACATCCATTCGGCACTCTGTTGTTCCATGATCACCATGTGCTGACGCAGTTGGGAGCTCGCCTTTCCCGCTAAACAAGCCAGTTCAACCGCCTGGTTGGATAACGTTTGATACAGTGTCATCGTTGTCTGGATCGACTCGCGCACAACGTCCACATTGTCCATGTCCATCAGGTCATTGTTACCATAACCAAACGCTCGAACACCAGTCAATCCAGCCGTTAAATCGCGGATGGTCTTGGACTCTATAATCGCCTGGCCATCCACCTTCTTGTATTGAACCAACAGCCTGTCGCGTTCACCACGGAGCCGTTTGGATTCTATAGAGTGTTTGGTCTGAGCTTCCTTGTTCTGAGCTTCCACGATCGAGTAGCGTTCTCCCAAGCGTGTGCTAATCTCGGGCAAGATCGCTTGCAAAATCTCCCACAGCATCTGACTCCTGTGTTCCCTCCATGTCATGTTCATGAAGTGCTGACCCATCTCTTGAACGACCCACCGTCTCGACCATTCTTTGCCACATTCTGGGTTACAACACTTGGGTGCACCGGACAGCGTGTGTAAGTAGGTCGACACGCACACCCGACAGATGACTAGATTACACGAATGGCACTTGATCTGCTTACGACGCTGAGCACTGAACTTCTCCGTACAGATGGAACATGTTCCATAGACGATAGCAGGTGCTTTGGACTTGACCGTGGATGGAGAGCTAGATGAGCTGGAACTGGATGACTTTGGCTTGACCGTGGATGGAGAGCTAGATGAGCTGGAACTGGACGGTGGTGGTGGAGATTGAGTCGAACTCGATGCGGGCTTCGTGCGTGCCATAGGGAGCAGGTTGGACAAGGAGAGCGTGACAGGTGAGATGAGTTGTGTCTCTTACCAATCTACTCTATGAGCTCATAGAGTAGATCTCTCATGTCATCTGTCTCTCATCTTCCCCACCACAAGTCAATCTAGCTTCCCATGACAACATCTCTCTGTTGTATTCTCCCTCCTGTCACACCAAACAACGTACGTATGCTGTTGCTGATCTTGTCAAAGGTCGACTCCTTTAATTGGTACAGAGTTTCCGGTATGCCAGAGGCCGGATCATCCACTTGTGTGTCTGTGTTGAACATGCACATGGCATGACCGCCTCCCAGCTTGGCCACCGTGTCCAGAAAGTCCAGGTTGGCAATAGGGATGTCTGTCTGTGCTCTCAATAGCACGTTTACCAACCGCATCAACTCGTTCAGGTTGTTGTTCTGGATAGTGTCGTCCTTGGTAAACAGCTGTCCCAACGTCAAGGTGTTGCTTGGCACTTGGGTTGTCTGGATGTAGTGGAGAACGTTCTGTACAGAGATTTGATCTTCCACTCCATTCTGTAGAGCACCTAGTGTCTGTTTGTTCAAGCTCATACTATCCTGCTGTCGACGAATCGATTTCACCACCCGTCCTTTGAGGATGACGAGGTCGTTCGCCTTTCCACTCTGAATGTCTGCAACCTCCTTCTTCAAATAGTACCACAGAGTTCTCACACCAATAACCTGTCTGCGTATGTGTCGGAGCATGTCATCTACAGCACCCGTACGTTCTCCACTGGGCAGTATGCTCAACTGCTGGATGTCGGCAATCCAACGACGTACATCATTGTAGCGCCACTGGATCATCCCTTTGGAAGTGAACACTCTCTGGCTCTTGTCGGCATCCGGGTTCTCGGGGTCATCTAGGTCAGTGTGAACGAACAGCAGAGAGGGCTGGTCAGGGATGGGGATAGCATCCAATGGAGAGATGGACGCAGACGTGTTAACATCTTCCTTCATGAGTGGATTGAACCCGAAGCAGTCCCCAGCATCTGGTCGACAAAGGAGAGGGGCACAGATGTTGACAAACTCTGGGTAGATGGGTGTATTCTGACGTTCTTGAGCTATCCTCTCCACCATCCTCTTCAGTACAGTGTACACCTTGCGACGGAACTGGATGTTGCTCACCCCCTGCGTGTCATAGCACTGTCTGTTGGATCCTGACTCTAAGCCAGCACAGTCTGACATCAAGGTCTGATTGTAGAACGAAGTGAGGAGGATGTGACATGGAATGGCGGGACTGACATCGGGGTTCGGCTTAACCGACACGGATACGCAAATGAGGTTGGGCTGGCTGTTCACCACACT
>Ga0310811_10001100_pt1 | contig 34567 bp, 35 predicted proteins | sample YCmetagenome_FD_207642 | JGI IMG/M metagenome (GOLD analysis project Ga0310811, IMG submission 207642) | Soil microbial communities from experimental microcosm in Duke University, North Carolina, United States - YC | ecosystem: Engineered > Artificial ecosystem > Soil microcosm > Unclassified ... | reverse complement strand
CGACCTGCCTCATCCAGCGCGAGCTCCGGGGTGACCGAGGCGAAGGCGCCGAGCGCGGAATCGAGCCTGCCGATCCGGTCCAGGTAGTGCGCGGTAAGCTCACGCGAACTGATCTCCCGCGCCCTTAGCGCCTGCAGCTGTTGCGCCGCCGACAGCTCGTGCAGTTCAGTCACCGTCAGTGCACCCTTCGCTCGTGGCCCGCCCAATGCGTGGCGCGCAGTTCCCGCTTCAGCACCTTTCCGGCACCCGAGATCGGGAGCCGGTCGACGAATTCGAAGCTGCGCGGGACCTTGTAGCCCGCGATCGAGGCCCGGCAGAAGTCGGCCAGCTCGGTTTCGGACGGCGGCGCCTGCACGTCGGCATGGAAGACGACGACGGCGTGCACGCGTTCGCCATACGTGGAATCCGGCACGCCGATCACGGCGCACGCCGCGACGGCCGGGTGCCGCGCGAGGGCGTTCTCCACCTCGACGGAGTATACGTTCTCGCCGCCGGTGACGATCATGTCCTTGATCCGGTCGACGAGGAACAGGTAGCCCCGGTCGTCCAGGTAGCCGGCGTCGCCGGTATGCATCCACCCGTCGCGCACGGCTTCCCGCGTCTGCGCCGGCTTTCCCCAGTAACCGGACATCAGCCCGGCGCCGCGGACGACGATCTCGCCGACGACCCCGTGCTGAGCCTCCCGATCATCCGGGTCGACGACGCGCACGTCCATCGACACGATGGAGCGTCCCGCGGAGCGGCGGCGCACGGGATCGCGGTGGTCGTCGGGGAGCAGCAGGGTGGCCACCGGCCCGAGCTCGGTCATGCCGTAGGCCTGGGTGAACTCGGCGTTGGGGAACAGCTCCATCGAGCGTTCGAGGACCGCGTCCGTCATCGGCGAGGCACCGTAGATGACGTTGCGGATGCTGCTCAGGTCGGCATCGGCGGCGTCGGGATGGTCGGCCAGTAGCTGCAGCATGCTCGGCACGAGCATGGTGTCGGTGATCCGCGCGCGTTGCACGGTGCTCAGCACGGCGGCAGGTTCGAACGCCGGAACGATCACGTGCGTGGCCTGGCAGAGATTCGCCATCATCCAGGCGGCGAGATCGGCGACGTGGAACAGGGGAGCCACGTGCAGGAATCTTCCGCCGGGGGTCACCGCCCGGTGGGTGGCCAGCGTGCTGATGGAGTTGCCCATGAAGTCGTCGTGGCTGAGCATGACGCCCTTGGCCCGGCCGCTCGTGCCGCCGGTGTAGAAGACGCCGAACAAGTCGCTTCCCCCGTGGTACGCGTCGGGCATCGGCGCGGACGACGCCACGAGTTCCTCGTACCTCAGCCAGGTCGGCTCCCCGGGGTCGGCGTCCCCGCAGTGCACCAGGTACGCGAGTCCGGGGCACAGCTCGCGCAACCGCGTCGCGGAATCCGCCAGCGCGTCGTCGGCCAGCAGGGCCCGGGCACCGGCATCCTCCAGGGCGAACGCGTGCTCGGCCACGGTCCACCGGGTGTTGAGCGGGACCGCGACCAGGCCGCTCCACGCACAGGCGGACAGGAACTCGAGATACCTGTCGGAGTTCCTCGCCAGGATGGCGACCCTGTCCCCGGCATCGAGGCCGAGGGAGCGAAGGCCGCCCGCCAGGCGCGCGACCCGCCCGACCGACTCCGCGACGGTGCGGACGCGCTCCGCGCAGACCGTCATGACGCGGCCGGAATCCCGCTGCTCGCCGATGTGCAGGTATTGCGCGACGTGCACGGCACCCCCTCCTTGAAGTGAACTACTGAGAGTCCGGCATTCTCAGTGGAGGTAGCCTCGCACTGGGCAGCGCAAGATGCAAGACCCTAAGTGAACGTTGAAGAGTGCGCCTGGGCCATCTGGCCGGGTGGTTCCGGCGGCATCCGAAGGGCGAGACGGATTACTCGCCCGGGGCGGCGTGTGCCAGCATGTGCACTATGCAGCAGCCGATCATTATCAGCGGCAGCGTGTAGGCGCCAGACCGACCGGGCCACCGCCTGGGCGACCGTCGCCCGCACGCAGACCTCTCGCGCCCGCGAGGGGTCTTCTTGTTTTTCGCCACAAGCAACCTGACCACGCACAGTGCGTACCCGCAGAGATCACGAGGGCAGGAGAAGACATGGGCAACGAAGGACACTCAGAGCTTTGTGAAGCGGAGCCACCCCACTTCGAACTCGAGTTCTGGCGGGTGATCACCGGCGGTGGCGGCGGATGCGCTCCTGCGTGCGATGCGACCGTTCGAGTGAGAGCGCGCGGCATGAAGCTGCTCGGGACCGCGGACGGCAGCAGCCCGACCGAGACATTCGCGCGGTCGCTGCGTACCGCGTTGAGTCCCGTCTATCCCCAAACGGCAGGGTTCGAGGTCGCCGATACCCACGTCAGCGTCCTCGAGCGTCGGCACGACACCACAGCACGCGTGCACGCATGCGTCGAAGTCCGTGACGGGAGCAGACTGTGGCGCAGCGCCGGAGCCGGAGTCGAGGTGTGGGCGGCCTGCTGGGACGCACTGGCGAACGCGTTCAATTTCGGCCTGTCCGGGACCGCGGCAGAGGGCTCTGGCGTGGCGACGACCACAGAGGATCCGCTGCGTGGGGCACCCCGGGCCGAGGACGCCACGACGCTCGCCGTGACCCTCCGTCCCAGCCGCCGGGCACTCGCCCGGATCGCCGCCACGCTGAGCAGCGTGGACGTTCTGGACCTCAGGTACACGGTGCTCGGTGTGGGCCAAGCCGCAGCCGAGATCCAGGTGCCTCGCGAAGCGAGCGCTCGTGCCCGAGCGAGGCTGAGCCGCGCGGTCGACGTCCTCGCAGTCACCGACGCGCGCGAAGCGCACCCCTGATCCGTGCCGATGCCGCCGTTGGCGCCCGCCCCAAAGCGGGCGCAGGTGGTCGAGCAGCTGCGTGACGGCGCCGACGACGCGCGCTCGGGCCGACGACGGGACCCTGGGGCTGCTGCATGATCGACTGGTGCGCGCTCGGGCTGAGCGCATCACGGAGGCCGCTCTCTTCCGGCGCATTGCGCCCACCAGGTCGATCGTTCGGATTCCCAGTGTCTCCAGCGGGGCAGCGCGAGGCAGCTGCCTACCGATCAGACTACTGATGCGATCTGCGGCCGGCGTTGATCTGCTCGTGGTGGACCATCGCCCACTCCGCGAGAGCTTTGACCAGCGGCACCAGCGTCTGTCCCAACTCGGTCAACTCGTACTCGACGCGAGGAGGCACTTCGGCATAGGCGGTGCGTATGACCAGGCCGTCTTCGACAAGGTGTCTGAGCGTCAACGTCAGCATTCGCTGCGAGATACCGGCGACGGCCTGCTCCAGCTCACCGAATCGCAGCGGGCCGAGACGCAGGGTGCCGATCAGCAGCAGGCTCCACTTGTCGCCGATCCGGTCGAGCACCTCGCGGACCGCGCCGCCTTCCGGGATCCGTAGCCGGCTGTCCGGCTCCCGTGTGAGCTTCGCCACAGCGGAGCCCCCCTTCCTGGACACATACATCGTTGTGCCTTTTGCGGCAGACCCGATGCGCACAGACCATGAGGCTACGCGCACGTGGTGAGGATTGGGGAACACGGTGGACGTCGGATTGTGGATCGCGCAGTGGCTGCTCGCAACGCTCTACCTCGCGGCAGGCGGACTCAAACTCGTGCGACCGCGCGAGACGCTGGTCGCGTCGGGCAACTTCGACTGGATGAAGCAGACATCGAATGCCGGCGTGAAGGCGGTCGGTGTGGTGGAGATCCTCGGGGCGCTCGGCGTGGTCCTGCCCTGGCTGAGCGGGATCGCCCCGATCCTCACCCCGATTGCCGCACTCGGCCTGGTCGTAGTGCAGATCTGTGCGATCCGCGTGCATCTGGTGCGCGGCGAACGCCGGCCGCTGCCCGCGAATCTGCTACTGCTCCTGCTCGCCGCCTACGTCGCGGTCTGGCGCTTCTAAGAAGCTGTCCCGCTTCTGCACGGGCGCTGACCTGCCGCGATGACATCCGAAGCAAGGATGGGGGAAGATGACACCGAAGGCTCCTGATCCGGGTGATGCGTCGAGAACACCACCTGTAACAGGAGCCTTCATCGCACCGCCTGACCGCCCATCAGGCGGGACATCCCAAACTCACAAGGAAGCGGGACAGCTTCTAAGCGAGAGCGGGATGCCGCCGTGCCCCGGACCCTCGCCGTCGCCCGGCCTCGTCAGCCCCAGAAGGCGTCGTTGACGTGTTGGTCCTCCACGCATTCATCCAGATCGCTGATCTTCTCGCCGACAATCCGGAATACGATGCCGGCCATCGCATCCAGGCGCCGTCCGCGCCGTTCGGCGGTGGCGCGGTGCACGGACATCACATGTCCGCGGCCGTCGGAGAACAAATGCTTCACCTCGACCCGCATCGTTCCGCCCGTCTCGATACCGAGCTGCCGGTAGTACTCCAGGACCGCGTCCAGGCCCTTGTAGTCACCCGACAGGCTGTGGCTGCCGGGGACGTGATGCGTGCAGTCACCGGTCATGAGCGCGGACAGCGTCTCGGTGTCACCGCGCGAGAAGGCCTCGTACCCCTTCCGGACCAGCGTGACGTGCGGGTGCTCGGCTTGGACGATCTCCCCGGCGGTGAAGTAGTTGTGGACGTCGTAGAACGTTACGGAGGTGGGAGCAGGCACACCCGCCATCTCGGAATACGGCTTGATCCGGTGCTCCGCGAAGTCGTCAAAGGTCTCGCGGTCCTGCCAGACATCGGTGATCCGGACACCGCCGGCGGCCGCGGCGGCCCAGTGGAAGAGGCATCCCTCGGGGCCGAGGCCTTCGCGCGCCATGCCCATCATCTCGATGACCCGGTCGTACTGGGTCAAGGTCGCGGCGTAGTCCATGACGACGGCGACCGGCGCGCCCGGCGCGTCGGCGAACTCCTGCGCAGGCCGGAGGTCGTAGTTGTGTACGTCGTAGAACGTCGTGGCAGGCGGCTCAGTGATGCCGGCCTGCTGCGAATAGGGGCCGATCTGCTCGCGCGCGAACCGCTCGAACTGTTCCCGCTCCCGCCACACGTCGATGACAAGGACGCCGTCGCCGTGAGCGGCCGCCCAGTGGAACAGGGCGCCCGCTGGACCGGCTCCGCCGGGGCTGAAGCCCATCAGGCGGCAGACCTCGTCGTACTGGTCGAGAGTGGTGTCGGTGAACTCCATGCGTACCGCGACGGCCATGATCGTTCTCCTCTCAGAGCAAGCCCGCGTGGGTCAACGCTAGTCCCGCACACGGTGAGCACCAGGCCGCGGACGGAACCGATCGGCCATCCGGGTGATGGCGCTCCGCCGCAGCCGCGTCGCGTCGCCCCCGCGCAGTGCGCGCCTCGCCGGTGCCGCGCTGCCCGAGCGCCAGCCCGTCGGGACACCGGTGAGCGCCCGCGCCAGGCGCCATCCGGGCCCGGCCGTCAGCGGCCGGGCCCGGAGAAGACTGATCTCGGGCCGAATCAGGACAGAGCGCTGAGGGCCGCGTCGTAATCGGGCTCGGTCGCGATCTCGGGGACCAACTGAGCATGGATGACGGCGTTGTTCTCATCGAGCACGACGACGGCCCGTGCAGCCAAGCCGGCCATCGGCCCGGAGGCGATGGCCACCCCGTAGTCGGTGAGGAACTCGGAGTGGCGCAGGGTGGAGAGAGTCACGACGTTTTCCAGGCCCTCGGCGCCGCAGAATCGCGCCTGGGCGAACGGCAGGTCCGCGGATATACACAGGATGGCGGTGTTCTCGAGCTTGGATGCCAGTTCGTTGAACCTGCGCACGGAGGCAGCACAGGTGCTGGTGTCCACACTGGGGAAGATGTTGAGCACCTTCCGCTTGCCGTCGAAGGACTCCAGCGCGACGTCGGCGAGGCCGGCGTTGACAAGGGAGAAGTCGGGCGCAGGGTCACCCGTCTGCGGAAACACGCCGTTGACGTCGATCCGGTTGCCGCGCAGCGTGATAGTGGACATGCGGATTTCCTCCCAGAATGGTCACTGCCCGGGCCGCGGTTCGCGACCCGCCTGCACAGTGTTCGGAATGGCCGAGGAATCGTATCGGACCGCTTCCAGGCCGCGTCCATCGAGGGCGCTGCTGCCGCCCCCGAACAAGCCGGTGGTCAAGGACGGTGCGAACGCGGCGACAGCGCACCACGGCGAGTCCCGCGCGAGCGTGCCGGTACTGAACGTCGACGTCGTCGAACCCGTCGGCGCGGGCGACGCGTTCGCGGCGGGTTTCCTTTGTGGACCCGCGAACACGCGCGTTCGGGGAAGCTTCTGATGGTTCGCAGCATGGCCGGGACCGCGGCGTCAGTCTCCGGCTGTGACGCACGCCACTGCTGTTCAGTGGGCATAACGCGCGGCCGGGTCGCGTTCCACCATATGTGCCTCCGCTCAACGAGAACGGAGGCAAGCGAGCCGCCCCAGTACGTTCAGCGCCCTGTCGCGACTCACTTCCATTGCTTACATGGAGGTGTACCCATGGCTCTCAGCTCTCGCTACTCCCTCGATACCCTAGCCCTCGTCGGCGGCGGCTTCCTGGCCGTCTCCGCGATGTCCTTCGCCGCCCCGACCGCCGGCTGGATCGGCTTCGGTGTCTCCGCCCTGTTCACCGTGGCCGCGGCCACCCTGGCGGTGGCGACCCGTTCCGGCTCCGCTCGGGTCGGGCACAGCGCGCTCGCCCTGGTCGCGCTGTGGTCGCTGATCGCGGCGCTGACCTTCTCCGGAAGCGCGCTGACCTGGCTGGTGCTGGGCGACGCCCTTGCCCTCGCGGCCGTCGCGCTGGCCGACCTGACCGCGCATGAGGTCGGGACGGAGCACGTCGTGCACTCGCTCGAGGTCCGCTCGGTCGCCGAGTCGAAGGTCGGGGTCTGAGTGCAGAAGGTCCTCACCGGACCGTGAGTGCGAAGAGCGCCTGCCCGAGTGGCAGGCGCACTTCGCCGGTGTGGCGCCCGTCCGGAGGGCTGCATGCCTGCTCCGGACAGGCGGTGGACGGTTCTCAGGCCGAGGTCGGCGCGTGCTCGCGGAGGTAGCGGACCAGGCCGGTGACGTCCTCGGGTACGAGTCGGCCGATGGCGCCGCTGGAGTACACGCTGACGACGACCTTGCCTGCCGGGTCGAGCACGAAACCGGTGGACTGCAGGTAGACGGGGTCCGGGTTGACGAAGGCGCCGGTCAGCTCGGCGACGGCGGGCGCGTCGGCCCCGAAGCCGACCGGGAAGGTCAGGTGGTGTCTGGCGATGAGTTCGGCGGTTGTCGCCTCGTCATCGACCGACAGGGCGGCGATGCGGACGCCGTCCTCGGCCAAGCCCTCGGCGGCGCGCTGGAAGGCGCGCAACTGGGCGTTGCAGTAGGGGCACCAGGAGCCGCGGTAGAACAGCATGACGCCGAACTGTCCGCCGAAGGCTTCCGGCACCGTGACGGTCTGGCCGCCGGGCAGGGCGAGCGAGAGCTCCGGGAAGGCGTCACCGGGGTGCAGCAGGGACATGGGGTATTTCTCCTCCTGTTACAGGGATCGTCTCTTGGGGCTTAGGAAGCTGCGATGCCCTCGCCGCCGGCGGCGTCGGGGACCGTGACGGAGCCGATCGCGGTGAGCGCACCGCCGTTCCCGACCTGGTACTCGTCGACCGTGCCGGCCGCTCCCGTCTGGACGTAGAGGTAGTGGCCGTCGCGTGTGACGGCGGCGTCGACGGTTCCGGCGTCGGTGGCGGTGGTGCCGAGCGTCTGCAGCGTGCCGTTGCCGGAGTCGGAGAGGCCGGACAGCGTCCCGCTGCCCGCGTTCGAGGCGAACAAGTCCGTGCCGTCCGCGACGATCCAGCAGGTGGCGGCCTGGCCCGTCGCGACCCGGTCCACGAGCGCGAGGGTTCCGTCGGCGTTGACCGTGAAGCTGGCGACGGCGTTCGATCCCGCCTCGGCGAGGGCAAGGTCGCCGGCGGTGTCGAAACCGATGGCGAAGGGCACGTTGCCCGCATCGGCGTTGACGACCGGTGCAGCCGAGAGCCGGCCGAACTCGCCCACTGTGAACACGTCGATGTCGTTGCCGTTCGCCTTGGTGGTGACGATCAGCTTCGACCCGTCCGGGGTGAAGGCCACCTGCCCGGGGGTGTGGGTGAACTCGGGGGTCAGCGTGGAGTCGAGGCCGAGGGCGCGGTGCCAGGCGGGAATGCCGACGAGTGTGGCGCCGATCCGGACGAAGCCCTGGATCGACCCGCCGTTGCGGGCGTTGAGCACGTAGAGCAAGCCTTCGTGAATGGCGATGCTCACCGGGAAGTCGCCGCCGGAGGAGATGATCTGACGGCGGATGAGCCGGTCGCCTTCGACCGAGAAGACGGTGATCGTGTTGCTGCCGGCGTTGACCGCGTACAGCAGGCCGTTGGCACGGTCGTACGCCAGCGAGCCCTGTGATGCCAGATGATCGACGACCGAACCGGTCAGCACACCGCCCAGGCCGCCGGTCGGATAGGTGCCGGCCACCCGCAGGGTGCCGTCGGCGGCCCTGTCGTAGACGGCGATCGCGTTCCCGGCGACGGCGTCGGTCTGGACGAACACCACCCCCGCCGGTGACGACGCGTCCCGCTGGCTGTCCACCAGCGGCCCGGTGGCCGCCAGGCTGGTCCCGGTGAGCAGGACGGTGGTGGCGGTGGCGATGCCGCCGAACGCGGCGAGGCGTGCAGAGTTCTTCATCAGTCCTTGTCCTTGGTCGGATCGTTGGTGCGGACGAGGACTTAGTGACGCGCGGGCGCGGGTTCTTACCGATCGCCGCGGCGATCGAGGGCGCGTTCAGAACTTCGTAATATCTGCCTGCACGGCGGCGAGTAGCCCCTCGAGGTCTTCGGCGCACGGGCCGCAGGCGCGCAGGTGCGCGGCGACCTCGGGATGCCGCCGTCGCGCCGCGTCCGGGTCGGTGAGCGCCAGCTCCGCGTAGACGTGCAGCAGTTCCATGGCCGTGCCGCATCCGTCATCGAGCGGATCGGTGTCCAGGAAGCGGTCCAGGGCCGAGTAGCCGGTCATCAGTGCCTCACGTCTCGCGCAGGTGTCCGTCGGCGACGAGGCGCGCCCGCAGCTTGCGCCGTGCGTCGAACATCGTCTTGTAGATGGCGTTCCGGTTCGACCCCAGCTCGATGGCGAGCGTGTCCAGGGGCACGCCGTCCACCACGATCGCGGTGAAGATCCGCCGCTGATGCTCGGTCAGCTGTTCTTCGACCGCCCGCCGCAGCGCGCGGACGAGATCGCGCCACTCGTGCTCCCCGGCCGGGTCCAGGCCGAACCTGTCCGGCAGCCGGTCCCAGTCCCCGAGCTCCAGCGGTACCTGGGGCCGTTGCCAGAAGTGCCGCCCGATCTTGCTGGAGACCTCGAAGACGACGAACTTGTACGCCCACGTGGTGAACCGGCTCTCGCCGCGGAACTCGCCGACCCGCGCCATGACGGCGACCACCGCGTCCGCCGCGGCCTGGTGTGCGAGATCGTCCAGTTCCGGCCCGGAGACGCGCAGTCGGGTGCCCCGGCGCCGGGTCTCCGCCCGGGCGACGCGCAGCAGCATCGCATGCAATCGGCCCGCCGCGCGCTCGCGCTCGTCCCCGCCCGCGCTCAGGGCTCGCACCCAGAGCTCGGATTCGCTGTCAGGCCCGTCCTCGCTCCGCGTCGTGCCCTCCGCCGGCGAACCCGCCGCCCTCATGATCCACTCCAACCGCTCGCCTGCTCGCGTCCTGGCTCAGCCGCTCCAGCATACGTTCACTCGTGAAGCGGCGGATGGCTGAACGGCCGCGGAGGTCGAGCATGAGCTCGGCGACCTGGTCGGCGGCGATTTCGAGCAGGAAGTGCCCGCCGTCGCGGAGGTGGATCTCGGCGCTCGGCACGTCCTGGGCAGGCGAACGCCGCGTCGCAGCGGCGGCCATCCCGCTCGCGCACAGCCGCGTGAACGCAGGACCTGCGCGTTAGGTCCGTTCGCGAGCGGGCACCCGCGCATGTCGGGGCGACCACGGGTTGGAGGCTATGGCGATGGGTGACCTGCATGCACCGTTGGCGAACACGTTCACGTTGGGTGTGAGGGATTTCGCGCGGGAGCGGCAGTTCTACCGCGATCTCGGTTGGCACCCGGCCCTCGACAGCGATGACTTCGTCGTGTTCGAGCTGCGCGGATCCCTGCTGGCGTTGTTCCCGGTGAACGAGCTCGCCAGGGATGGACGAGTGCCACCCGAGACGGGAGGGGGCGGAATCCGCTTCAGCATCATCATCAACGCCGACGCACGTGACGACGTCGACCGCTTGGCCGAGACGGCGCGGCGGGCGGGGGCCACGATTACCAAGGAACCGGGTGACGCGCTGTTTTTCGAGGGCCGCAACGCGTACTTCGCCGATCCTGAAGGCAATCACTGGGAGGTGGCCTGGGCCGCGCACGACAATCCCGTCTCCGTCGCGGCGCGTCGTGCCGCGGGGTTATCGACGTAGGTGTCTGGTACGGCCGCATCGGCCCCGGGGGGATGTGCGTGACCCGCCATCGAATCCGATGGCCGGCCTCGGCGCGCCGGCTGCTGAGTGCCGTTGCCGCCGGCGCGCCTTGCTCGGGGTCTGCCTCCGGGTGGGTCTGTCCGGGACGTCAGCCGCGAGTGTCGGTGGAGCCCGCGGCGAAGGCGGGGTCCTGGCTGAGGTCCGCGAGGAGCCCGGGCCTGGTCGGCTTCCAGCCGAGCATGTCGCGTGTGGGCGCGCTCGACGTGGGGTTGTCGAGGCCGATGAAGGGGCTGAGGAAGCCGAAGTGCCGGCCGACGTTCTCGGCGTCGATGGGAGTGGCGGGGATGCCGAGCTGCCGGCCGACCGCCTGGGCGGTGTCGAGGAGGGTCACGCCCTCTTCGGCGACGGCGTGCAGCCGGGATCCCGCGGGCGCGGACTCGAGGGCCAGGCGATAGAGCACGGCGACGTCGCGGGTGTCGGCGGAGGGCCAGCGGTTGCTTCCGTCGCCGACGTAGCCGGCGACCCCGGTCGTGCGGGCGGTCGCGATCAGACTGTTGACGAAGCCGTAGCCGCCCAGACCGTGCACGGTCGGCGGCAGGCGCACGACGCTGGAGCGCACTCCCTGCTCGGCGAGTGCGATCAACCTGTTCTCCGCGTCGATCCGCGGGCCGCCCGGCAACGTGTCGCTCTCGGTGAGCTGTCCGCTGAACCCGGCGAGAACCATCCCGAGTGTCGCGTTGGTTCCGACGAAGGGCTTGCCCGACCCCTTGAGGGCGGTCCCGATGGCGTCGATCGCGAGCAGGTCTGCGGCCACCGCGCCGGCCAGGTCGCCGGAGCGCATCTCCTGGTTCTTGAACGCCAGGTGGATGACGCCGTCGGCGTCGCGGACCGCGGCGTTCAGGCCTTCGAGGTCCGCCAGATCACCCTGGCGCACCTGGGCGCCGAGCGCGCGCACGGCGGCGGCGGAGCGCTCGGAGCGGACGAGACCGGTGACGGTGTGACCGGCCGAGATCAGTTCGGAGGTGACTGCGGAGCCGATGCGCCCGGACGCGCCGGTGACGAGGACATGCATAGCTGGAACTCCTCCTGCCGCGAAAGCGACTGAATGCACTTGGTGCAATGAGTCTACCCCCAGTCCACTGCACCAAGTGCAGTAGACTGGGGGGCGTGTCACGTTGGGAGCCGGACGCGGTCGGGCGTCTGCAGACCGCCGCGTTCGAGCTTTTCGCCGAGCGGGGATACGAGCGCACCACGATCGCCGAGATCGCCGCGCGGGCAGGGCTCACCAAGCGATCGTTCTTCAACCACTTCGCGGACAAGCGAGAGGTGCTCTTCGGCCCGATCTCCGAGCTCCAGCGCGAGGTCGTGGCTCGTGAAATCGCCGCGTGCCCGGCGGAGGTGCCGCCCCTCGAAGCTGTCGTCCAGGGCCTTCAAGTCGCCGCCGACACGGTGTTCGAGGGCCTGCGCGAGGCGGCGGACCGCCGTCGGCGCATCATCGAGGCCAACCCCGAACTGCACGAGCGCGAACTCAGCAAGCGAGCCGCGCTCACCGACGTGGTCGCCGACGCCCTGTGCACGCGAGGCATAGACCGCGAGACGGCTCAGCTCACGGCCAGGGCCGGAGTGCTCCTCCAGCAGACGGCGATGGAGAGGTGGACGCGGTCAGCCGATGACCGGCCCTTACGAGCGTATCTTTCCGAAGCTCTGCGCTCGCTGCACGCCGTCGTCGCCACGCCTCGCACTTGATCGCGGCGCGGCGTATGGGCGGCGGAGACGGAATGAACCGGGAGCCGGGCGTTCGGTCACGCAGCGCCCCGGCCGTTGGTGACGCCGCCGGCCGCGGGTAGGCGGCTGATGCGTTCGGCGAGTTCGGACTCGTTGCCGGCGAGATGTTCGGCCACGGCCTCCCGTACCGCGTCCGCGCTGCCGAGGTGCACGGCATCGAGGATCCTCGTGTGGATGTGTTCCCGTCGGGTCCGCTCGGCCCGATCGATCTTCGCGAAGTCGAAGACCAGCCGGGTGTAACGTTCCGCGGCGGCCCAGAGCTGGTCGAGGGTCCGCAGGTCCCAGGCCGATGCCGCGGGCTCGACGAGCGTGAGGTGGAACCGGTGGTGCGCCTGCCAGACCGCCTCGGGGTCGTCTCCCTCGAAGGCGTCGATCAGCGAGCTCAGGGTCTGGACCCACGCGGGGGTGCGAACCTTCGTGGCGCGTGCGGCAAGCTCCGGCTCGATCATCTTGCGCAGGCTGTAGATGCCGTTGAGGTCTTCGACGGACAGGGCGACCACTGTGGCGCTTCGGGCGTGCTTCAGCTCGATGAGGCCCTGCCCCTCAAGGCGCCGCAACGCCTCCCGCACCGGGATGTGGCTGAGATCCATCTGCCGGGCCAGTTCCGCGACCGAGAATCTCTGACCGGGGGCGAGCACGCCACGCAGGATCGACCTGCGTACTTCGACGGTGACGAGATCCACCGCTGAAATCTGGTGACCGGTCACCGGTTGGAAGGCTCGGTCGACCACACGATTTCCCTTCGTCGTCTCGGGTGAGGCGCTGGCGCGTGAGCGAGATATACGATAGCGCGCCCACGCCGGCCGGCGGGCCGACGGGCCGGTGAGGCGGCAGCCGGAGAGCTCCGGCTCGGGCCGCGCGCCGTGCGACGCACCTCCGGCGCTCTCGTGCGGAGCTCTCGCCCCTGCCCGCCGGGCTTGTGGCGCCCGTCACACCGGAGGACACTGGCTATCGTATATCGTAGCTCTAATTGCCGCAGGGTGAAGGTCACGTGGCCGCGGTCCCGAACCGAACCCGGCGGCCAGTGTCTGCGCGATAGGCATCGCGAGGGAGGCTCGATGATGACTGTTCTCCTGATCGGCGCGACGGGGACCATCGGCCCGCATGTGGTCGCCGGGCTGCTCGCTCGCAACGCCGATGCGATCCGGGTTCTCACCAGGAATGTGTCGCGTGCCCGCGGAATCCTTCCGCACGAGGTCGATCTCGTCGAAGGCGACCCCGGGGTCGAGGACACCGTCGTCAGGGCCGCGAACGGGGCCACCGCCGTGTTCCTGCTGACGGAACACTCTCAGCGAATGGCAGACCTCCAGCTACGCGTGATCCGGGCGCTGCGCCGGTCCGACACGCGGATCGTGAAGCTGTCCGGCACCAGTTCAGCGATCAATCCGGACGGCCCGTACACGTGCCGGCTGCATTGGGAGGTCGAGCACGTGCTCACCGGCAGCGGTCAGCCGTGGTCGTTGATCAGGCCGAATGCGTACATGCAGACGCTGATCGACGACATCATGCTGCCTGCGGCACGAGCCACCGGCGCGATCCCCGACGCCATCGGCGGCGCCGGGATCAGCCTCGTCGACGGACGCGACGTCGGCGACGTCTGCGCAGAGGTCCTCGTGAACGCGGACCTGCAGGAGGAGACCCTCGTGCTGACCGGCCCTCGCGCGGTGACCTTCCCGGAGATCGCGGCCCTGGTCGCGAAGGAGTCCGGGCACGAGGTCCGAACCGTGCAGATCACGCCTGCCGATGTGCGAGACGACCTGCTGGCGCGCGGAACGCCTCGCTGGGAAGCCGAGCACTTTCAGGAGATGTACCAGCTCTTCCGCGACGGCGAGTCGGCGTTCGTCAGCGGTGATGTCGAGCGGATCCTCGGACGCCCACCGCGCACCATCGAGGACTATCTCCGAGAAGGCCGCGAGGTCCTGATGCCAGGTGGACGGTCGTAGGCATGGCTCGGCAAACAGCATTGACAACGGAGGTCGTATGAACGTCGCGCACTACCTGGAATCGGGCGCCGCCAAAGCCCAGGACGAGGTCGCTCTCTCGCAAGGGAAATGGAGTATCACGTATTCCACGTTGACAGAGCGGGTGGCTCGGCTGAGCTCCGGCTTGGCAGACCTTGGTCTGCGGCGCGGTGACCGAGTGGTGCTCCTGCTTCCCAACCGGCCCGAACTCGTCGAGTTGCTGTGGGCCGCCTTCCGCGGCGGCCTCGTCGCCGTCCCGGTCAACTGGCACCTGCACCCGGACGAAGTCGACTACATCGTCCGTGACTGCGAGGCATCGGCCCTCATCGTCTCGGATGAGACCGAAGCGGCTTCGAGCGACCTTCCCGGGCATGTACGTGTGCTGCGTATCCGGGGAGACGATCCCGCGGCGCCCGGAGCCGATTACGAATCCTTGCTGCGCGCGGAACCAGGTCCGATGGTCGCGGCTGCTCCCGACGACCCAGCGTGGCTGTTCTATACCTCCGGCACGACGGGTAAGCCGAAAGGCGCAGTGCTCACCCACCGAAACCTCGCGGCGATGACAACCGCCTATCACGAAGACCTCGACCCGGTCGCCGAGGGGAGCGTCTATCTGCACGCAGCGCCGCTCACCCATGGCAGTGGCCTGTACCTGTTGCCCGCGACCGCGCACGGCGCCACGAATGTGATCGCTCCGGGCCTTCGCTTTTCTCCCGCCGGATATCTGGAGCTGATAGAGCAACATCGGGTGACTCACGGCGCCTTCTTGTCGCCCACGATGCTCAAGCGACTGCTCGGCGAGGCGCGTGGCCGTACCCTGAGCAGCTTGCGCAGCATCGTTGTCGGCGGCGCGCCGCTGTATCGCCAGGATCTGCGGGCAGCCATCGACGTCTTCGGGCCGATCATCGTGCAGATGTACGGTCAAGGCGAGTCACCGATGACGATCACCGTCATGCAGGCTGGCGAAGCCCTCGAACACCCGGGCTCCTGCGGACGGCCGTTCGGCGTCGTCGAAGTGCGTGTCGCGGACGAGCACGGGCGTACTCTGCCGGATGGAGCGAGCGGAGAGATCCTCGTGCGGGGCGAGGTCGTCATGCGCGGCTACTGGAACAACCGCGAAGCGACCGCCGACGCCCTCGCGGATGGCTGGTTGCACACGGGTGATATCGGCCACCTCGACAAGGGCTACCTCTATCTCACGGATCGCGCGAAGGACGTCATCATCACGGGCGGGTCGAATGTCTACCCGCGTGAGGTCGAGGAAGTTCTACTGACCCATCCCGAGGTTCGGGAAGCCGCCGTGATCGGGGTGCCCGACCCGGAGTGGGGTGAGTCGATTCGCGCCTATGTCGTCGCGCCGGGCCTCGACCAGCAGCAGCTCATCGAGCACTGCCGCGCGCGTGCGGCCTCGTTCAAGAAACCGCGCGAGGTCGTCTTCGTCGACGAACTTCCCAAGAACGCCACCGGCAAGATCCTCAAGCGGCAGCTCAGAGAATTGTGACCCGCGGAGAATTGTGACCACAGGACGCGAACTCGGCGCGGAGGGACCCATGGCCCACCGCGCCGAGTTCGCCGCAATCGTCGTGCCCTGAAACGACTTCCGGACCTTATCCCGAGCCACGGCCGTCATCGGCGCCGCTTGGGAGAAGGTCCGGAAGGAAGGCTCAGTCGGCCTCGTCGTACACGACGGCGGCGGTGTCGGGTATCACGTCGACGACGCGCACTTCGTCATCGGCGCGCCGCAAGATCTCGTAGCTGTTCTCCCGGCAGATCTTCCCGTCGCGCAATTGGAACGCGTGGACGAGGCGCAGGTTGCACCGGGTGCCGGCCGGGAACGGTGCGTTGCGGAAGCCGTCGCCGGTGAGCGTGATCTCGAAGATGCTGTCGTCGAAGACCCATTCCTCGGTCGCGAAGCGGTGCAGGTTCGTGATCTTATGGATCTTCATCGAGTCGAAGATCTTGAGGTATTCGGCCTTGACCGCCTCGCGATCGCTCAGGGCGAGTCCGCGGGCAGGCACCTCCCAGGAGATGTCATCGGTGTAGACGCCGACGGCGGTGTCGATGTGTTCCGGATCCTCGTTGTGAAAGTGCACTTCCACCGTGGCGAGGTTGCGCGCGATGATCTCGTCCCGGGTCAGAGCGCCCGTCTCAGTAGTCATGGCGAATACCTTCTGTCAGCAACTGGTTTCAGGTCGGGTGGTCGATCGACTCTCTCGAGTCCGCTGCCGAGCTGGACAACCCCATCGACGAGCTGTCGGAGAGACGGGAGAGCCACTTCGAAGCTTCAGTGTCGCGAAGCGTTGACACCGCTGGGTCGGAGAAGAGATCGGGCCCAGCGTGGCGAGACCGATCTTCCGACGTGGTCAAGGGTTGATGTTTCCGGCCTGTCTGCGATGAAACGCGCTGCGCGATGGGGCATGAGCGGCGCGAACCGAGGCGGGCAGCTGAAAGTCAGTTTAACGGCGGATAACTGCTGCCGCAAGCATTTAATCTGCCCGCGCGCGAACTCCGAGGGCTGAATCGGGAGATGCCGTTCCTCCCGGTCGTGGCCATGGCGGAGCACTGGCGAGTGGCCGCGACCTCGACCGCCCCGGGAGCGCGGGGTCAGGACGCTCGACGCTCGGCGAGGTCCCCGCCCGGTACCGGCCGTGCCGAGCTGAAGTAGTGGTCCTGTGCGGCCTGCTCGACCCGCTGCATATCGCCCGAGCACAACGCGTTGACGAGCCGGGCGTGGACGATCAGCCGGGTGTTGAGGTATTCGTCCAGGTCCGCCGTCGGCACGACGTGCTCCAGATGCGACTCGATGTGGTCGAGCAGGCTGAGATAGATCATGGTGAGCAGGCTGTTGCGCGACAGACGCGCGATGGCGCGGTGCAGGTTCCAGTCGGCGCGGAAGAACTCCTCCGGCTGATCCAGCAAGCCCGACATCGTGCCGACGATGGCGCGCATGCTCGCTTCCGCCTCGGCGGTCACATTCTGTGCCGCCTCACGCAGCAGCAAGGGTTCCAGCGCGTTCCGGACGGCGATCGCGTCGCTCGTGACGACGGCCCCCTGAGTGATGGACAGGACAGTCTCGCCGAAGGGTACGAGGTGGCCGAGATCGTCGCCGTCTGCTTGGTGCAGGTAGCCGGTGTGGACGCGATGCAGCAGCCTGGTGACGGTCGCCGCTTCGTCGTCATCCAGCCGGCTGCCGAGTACAGACTGCACGCTGTCCATGTAAATGGGTGCGGCGCGGATGACCGTCTCCATGCCGGCGGGGCTCAGCTGGACCTCGAGCGCGCGCTTGTCCTCGACGGACGGGCTCCGCGTGATGAGCCCCTCGCGCTCCATCCTGGCCAGCATGCGGCTGAGGCCGCTCGAGCCGACGGTGGCGCGTTCCTCGAGTTCGGTCTGCCGCAGGCGCCCGTCGGCGGCTTCCTTGAGGTGCAGCAGGGTCTCGTACCATTCGACCGGTATGCCGACGGCGGCGCGCATGCGAGCCGTGAGCTCGTCATTGACGGCTTCACGGACGGAGGCGACGGCCCGCCAGGCCGACAGGCGCACGGGATCGAGCCCCTTCGCATGAAACGGAGGGCGTTCCCGATCCGCAGGTTCCTCGGCGCGCCGCAGTTCCATTGCTCCCTCTTGAGGTCGGAGAAGGTGAATCAAGTCTGGCTCAAATCACTGCGCAAGCACAAGTCACGGGGTTTGGCAGCGCGTTAGCGCCCAAGGAGAGCTTTATTGCTTGCGCTAGCAGTGTTATAGTGCGATCACTGGAGCTCGGACATGGACGCTCGGCGTCGGCTCGAGACATGAAACAGCGAACTGGAGGACGACGGTGAGGTTTGCCAACCAGGCGGGACGGTTCGTTCAGGTGCTCGACGACGGGGTCGTCGACATCGCGCAGGCGAGCGACGGGAGGTTCGGTCCCACCCCGGCCGCCGTGTTCGACGAGTGGGATGACTTCGTGACCTGGGCTGCGGCAGCAGAACGGCCTGCCACCGGGCCGCTGCGAGAGGAACTGCTCGGGGCGCCGTCTCCCGCGCCTCGGCAGGTCTTCGGTGTCGGCGCCAACTACCGTCGCCATGTCGAGGAGGTCGGCTGGCCGCTGCCCGAGGTTCCGCTCATCTTCACCAAGTTCCCCAGCTCCGTGACGGGCCCGGCGGGCGACATCGAGCTCACCGGGCCGCGCGTCGACTGGGAGGTCGAAACGGTCATCGTCATCGGCGCGGCGGCACGCCGGGTCGCCGCGGCCGACGCCTGGCGTCACGTGGCCGGCATCACGCTGGGCCAGGACATCTCGGACCGCGACGTCCAGAACCTGCCGAAGGACTACCCGCAGTTCAGCCTCGGCAAATCGCTGCCGGGGTTCGCTCCGATCGGGCCGTGCCTGGTGACGCCCGACTCCTTCGGCGATCGCAATGCGGTGGAAATCGCCTGCGCGGTCAACGGCGCGGAAGTGCAGCGGGACACCACCGCCGACCTCGTCTTCGACGTCGCCGAGCTGATCGCCTACCTCTCCGGAATGCTCACCCTGCTGCCCGGTGACCTGATCTTCACCGGCACTCCCGGAGGCGTCGGTCTCACCATGGATCCGCCGCGCTTTCTGCAGCCGGGCGACGTGCTGGAAAGCGCCGCGCCGGAGATCGGCAGCATGCGCCATCGCTTCATCGCGGCCAAGGAGCAGTCCCCATCGTGATGCGTCGTGCGCTCGTCATCGACTATGCCTGGCCGGATCTGGAGATCGAGCGAGAGGTACTGGCAGACGCAGGCATCGAGGTCGCGGCTGCCGACACCGGGCTCGAGGCCGAACTGCTTCGCTTAGCCGCGGATTTCGACGCCCTCATGGTGAACTGGCTGCCGCTGTCCGGCCGGGTGCTGTGGGCGGCGACCCGATGCCGGACCGTGGCGCGCTTCGGCGTGGGCGTCGACAACATCGACGTCGACACGGCAACCCGGCTCGGGATTCCGGTGACCAGAGTGAGCTCCTACTGCATTGACGAGGTCGCCGAACACACCATGGCGCTGCTGCTCGCGCTGCGCAGAAGGATCGTGCCCTTCGCGGCGCAGACGACTGCCGGAGGCTGGGACAACACCGCATCGGGGCCCTTGCACCGGCTTCGCGGCTCGACCTTCGGGGTGGCGGGGTGGGGAGCCATCGGCCGAGCGGTCGCCGACCTGGCACGGGGCCTGGGCATGAAGGTCGAGGCATGGTCTCGGTCCACGCCACCGCAAGGTTGGCCATCCGACGTCCGGCCCGCTTCCTCGCTTCTCGAACTCGCAGGACGTGTTGATCACCTCAGCATGCATGTGCCGCTCACGGCCGAGACGACCGGGCTCGTGGGCGAGGAAGTGCTGCGTGCGATGCGCCCGAACGCCGTGCTCCTCAATACCGCTCGCGGAGCGATCGTGGACACCGCGGCGCTCGCCGACGCGGTCCGCGAGCGCCGGATCGCCGGCGCGGGAATCGACGTTCTCGACGCGGATCCCCCCGCGCCCGGCAATCCGTTGATCGGACTCGAGAATGTGCTTGTCACCCCCCATGCGGCGTTCAACTCCGTCGAAGCGATCGCCACGCTGCGCAGGCAGGCGGCCGTCAACGTCGTCACCGTCCTCAACGGTGGCCGGCCGCGCGACATCGTGAACCCCGAGGTCTTCGACAGTCCGGCCCTCCGCGGCGCCGGCGGGGAGGGGATCCGATGACCGTGCACGTGAACGGCGCCGGCGTGTTTCCTCCTCTCGAGGGCGATGAAGTCGACGTCGAAATCCTCGCGGACTATCTACGGTCGCGTGACCTGGTACCCGAGGACGCCGCCATCAGTGCTGAGCGCCTGACCGGCGGAGTATCGGCGGATGTCGTGGCGGTGCGGATCGAGGCGGCGAGCGGATCACAGAACTGGGTGATCAAGCGTGCCCTGCCGAAGTTGCGCGTGGCCAGCGCCTGGGTCGCCGCCCCGAAGCGGGCCATCACCGAGGCTCGCGCGATGGAGGTGGCGGCCCGGATACTGCCGGGCCGAGTACCCGATGTCTTGTATGTCGATCCCGTCGCCTTCGTGATCGTCCAGCAGCGGGCGCATCCGTCCTTGAGGGATTGGCGGGCCAGTCTGCTCGCCGGTCCCCGAGCCGAGGACCTCGAGACCGCCGCGGCGCTGGGCACCTCTCTGGCGACGCTCCACAGCGCGACCACCGATCGCAGTGCCCTGAGCGAGTTCGGTGATCTCTCGGCGTTGGTCGAGCTGCGTATCGACCCGTTCCACCGAACCGCCGCCGCCGCGCTGCCGGATGCCGCGTCGCGACTCGACGAACTGGCGGACGAACTGATCGAACGTCGGTACTGCCTGGTGCACGGAGATTTCACACCGAAGAATGTGCTCGCTGATGGCTCACGGCTCCAGATACTCGACTGGGAAGTCGCACATATCGGCAACCCGGTATTCGACATCGCGCTGCTGCTCGCCCACTTCGTCTGCAAAGCCGTGCACCGGCCCGGCAGCGCGCGCGGTTACGTCACGTGCGCACGGGAGATCCATCATCGCTACATCGCCGGAATCGCTCCGGCGTTGCGGCCGGACGAGCGATCCATCGCGGCACACCTGGCCGCGTTCGTCCTCGCTCGGACCGACGGCAAATCGCCGGCCGCCTACCTGACCGCCGACCAGAAGCGAACCGCGCGCAACCTCGCGCTCGGGTGGCTCGGTGATTCCTCCGTCGAGCCCGCCGACATCTGGAACGAGCTGACCCCATGAGGGATGGCAGCGGCCATGGAGGCGCCGTCGGCGGGAGCCACACAACTCAAGATCGGCTATTTCGCGAAGATTGGATGTTGCCTAGGAGAGCACCATGAGTACAAGCACCGTCAGAGTTCGAGCGCAGACCTCCGCCGGCATTGACGACGGCCGCACGTTCGCCCTGCCGCGGATCCGTGAGGGCCTCGCGGCTGTGCGGCACTGTGTGGCCGCGGCGCTGGCGGAGTGGCAGACGGCGCCGGCCGCACGTGAAGACGTGCTGCTCGTCGTCTCCGAACTCACCACCAACGCCATCATTCACGCGCTTCCCCCAGCTACGCTCTCGCTCTTCCGCACGCAGGTGAACGGCACGCCCGGAATCCGTGTGGAGGTAGTCGACAACGGCCCCGTGGACACTGATCCGGCCGATGACGGGCCGTGCGAGGAACGCGGCCGTGGACGGCTGATCGTTCAGGCGCTGGCGGCCCGGTTCGAGCAGTTCGAGAGCCGCGGCAGGACGATCTGCCGCGCCGACGTCCTACTCTGACGGTCTGAGGGGGTCATAGACGTTGCCCTGGATACTGGAGTCACTTCATGAGCATTCGTATCAGTTCTCTGCACGCTCGGCAGATTCTCGACTCGCGTGGACGCCCGACGGTGGAGGTCGACGTCGTACTGGACGACGGGTCGGCCGGCCGGGCCTCGGTCCCCTCCGGCGCCTCGACCGGGACCAGCGAGGCGCACGAGCTGCGTGATCGCGATCCCGAATGGTTCGCAGGACTCGGCGTCACCCGCGCGGTCGCGCACGTCGACGGTGAGATCGCACGTCTTGTGCGAGGCGCCGACCCGCTTGACCAGCGGGCGCTCGACGCCGCGCTGACCGAGCATGATGGCACGGCCAACCTTTCCCGCCTGGGCGCGAACGCGGTCCTGGGGGTCTCGCTGGCCGTGTGCCGGGCGGCCGCCGCATCGCAGAACCTGGCTTTGTACCAGTGGATCGCCGAACTCTCCGGCACCGAGAACCCGACCCTGCCGCTGCCGATGATCAACATCCTCAGTGGCGGTCTGCACGCCGGGCGCGGCATGGACGTACAGGACTTCCTCGCCATGCCGATCGGAGCCGGCTCGATCGGCGAGGCGATCCACCACGTCTCCCGCGTGCGATCGAGCGCGGCCGAGGTGATGTCCGAGCGCGGGCTCCCCACGCTGCTCGCCGACGAAGGCGGCCTGAGTCCGGGCTTCGCGACCAGCACCGAGGCACTGGACTTGATGGTCGAGGCCGTACGTCGCGCTGGTCTCGAACCGGGCCGCGACATCGCCTTCGCCATCGACGTGGCTGCGCACTCGCTCTACGACGGCGAGACGGGCACGTATCGCCTGGCCCGCGAGGGGAGGCATGCGACCGCCGCGGAGATGAGTGACATGATCGCCGCCTGGGTCCGCGACTACCCGGTGGTCTCCGTCGAAGACGGCCTCGACGAAGAGGACTGGCCCGGCTGGCGGGAGTTGACGAGCCGCCTCGGCGACCGGATCCGGCTCATCGGTGACGACCTGTTCACGACGAACCCCGAGCGTCTGCGGCGCGGGAGCGATGAGGGCTGCGCCAACGGCGTCCTGGTCAAGGTCAACCAGAACGGTACCCTCACCGGCACGCTCGAGGTGATCGCCGCGGCGCGCCGGGCCGGGTACGCGCCGGTGATCTCGGCCCGCTCGGGCGAGACCGAGGACTCGTTCATCGCGGACCTGGCCGTGGGCACGGCCGCCGGCCAGATCAAGATCGGCTCCTTGCGCACCTCGGACCGGCTGTCCAAATACAACCAGCTTCTGCGCATCGCCGACGCCGGTATCGAGGCCTTCGACGCGGACGCGTGGCGCCTCCCGGCGACCGCCGCGCGATGAACGGCGCGCCCGAACCGCGGCTGTTTCCGGCATGCCCGGCCGGGCCGGCGGCTCCCCTAGGCAGATCTTGAACGGAGTTCCCATGCCCACCCGCATACTCGCCCTGGTCGGCAGCCTGCGTGCCGGTTCGCACAACCGCCAACTCGCCGAGGCGGCTGTGCACCACGCTCCGCCCGGCATCGAGATCACCATCTTCGAAGGGCTCGCCGACCTGCCCTTCTACAACGAGGACGTGGACGACGGTACGGAGCACGCCGTCGAGGCACTGCGGGCCGCGGCGCACGTCGCCGATGCTCTGGTCCTCTTCTCGCCCGAATACAACGGGACGATGCCCGCGCTGCTCAAGAACGCGATCGACTGGCTCTCCCGCCCGTTCGGCGCCGGAGCGATCGCCGGCAAACCGCTGGCGGTGGTCGGCGCGACCCACGGCTCGTACGGGGGAGTATGGGCCCACGATGACGTGCGCAAATCGGCGGGCATCGCGGGCGCGGTCGTGCTCAAGGACGTGCAACTGTCGGTGCCCGCGTCGCACACCCGCTTCGCCGAGATCCATCCCAGCGAAGACGGGGAGGTCACTGCCAGGCTCGCCGAGATCTTCGCGGGATTGCGCGAGGCCGCTGAACATCGCCGACTACGTTAGAGCACGCCGTCACCGGCGGCCGACGCGAGCACGCTGTCGCCGGCTCGCCGTTCATGCTCCTCAGTCCTGGTTCGCCGCGACGCTCTTGAGCAGGCTCAGCACGGCGGGGTCGCTGCGGACGTCGTACGGGCTGGCGGACGCCGACGTGGCCGCCAGTTCGTCGAAGTGCAGAACCACCACGTCGCTGCCGTTCACGGCGAGGTAGAGGTGGTTGGTCTGAAGGCCGCCGGCCGAGATCCCCTCCACACCGGTCCAGGTGCGCTCGAAGGCCGCCGCGTCGGTGGCGCTCGCAGTCTCCCGAGTCACGGCGTCGGCGGTGATGTGGTTCGTGGTCTGCAGCGCCCGGGAGGTGGCCTGGCAAACCTGCATGCCGGAGAGCACCGCGGTGAACGCCGAATCCGCCTGCGCCGAGGTGGAGAAGGTGTAGGCCTCGAGGATCGCGGAGTTGCCGCCGCTGCTCACGTACGGCTGCTGCTGCCATGTCGAGGCGCCGTGGATGCTCGCGCACTCGTTCAGTTCGATGTCGTGGCCTGATACATCGCGGACCGGGCCGGCAGAGCTCGCCGTCCACGATTCGGCGGTGTAGCCGGGCAGGTGCGCGGGTGCGACGTCGATCCGGACGGCCGCGGGGGAGGCCGCCTGCGACTCGCCGGGCGGCGATGTGGCTGCGGATGTCGGCGCGCCCCTCCCCGTTTCCGCGCCGCCCGGCGCCGCCGACGCCGACACCGACGAGCTGACTGTCGGCGTCGGCGTCGGCGCGTGCGATGTGGCCTGTGCGGACGCCGCGTTCTGCGCCGCGGGCGCGGCCGGCGCGGAGACACCGCCGCAGCCGGCGGTCGCCGCGGCGCACAGCAGCGCCAGGGCGCCGAGGAGCGTGCGACTGCGCGCGCGTCCGGCCAGCCGCCGCCGGTCGGACGGGGGTCGAGTCTGACAACCGTCGAAGACGGAACTCGAAGTTCGTGAATTCATCGCCCACTCGGAGTTTTCGAGGCAGGGGTCTGCCGTGACCGGGAAACGCCCGTCAGGCTAGGCCCCTGCGCGCGGCCGGGGCGAGAGACTCGGACGGGCTCGGACGCACTCGTCCGCCCCGGCGGCTCCGGCCCAGACCGCGCCTTGATCGGTGTCCGAGTACGTCCGAGTGTGTTCGGATCTCTTCATTCGCCGGTGCCGGACCGGTTAGGAATGACCCTGCTGCCCCCGATCCGACGAGCCCACGTCGCTGCCCGCGAACCGTCGGCCGGCCGGGCCGGCATGCATCGCTCCACCCACCATCACATCATCAGTTGAGGGAGTCATGTCATCAGTGCATAGATATAAGCGGGGGGCCGGGCTTCTCGCGGCCGCGTCGCTCGTCGGAGCGTTGGTCGGGGTCCTCCCGGCCGGCACCGCGTTCGCCACGACCGTCAGCTCGGGATACGACACCGCCAGCTCCACCGGCTCGCTCGGCCCGGCGGCGCCGGGCGATGCGATCAGCACCAGCCAGATGATCGCCCGTGCCCAGGACTGGATCGACAACGCCGTTCCCTACAGCGAGGTCGAGGGCTGGGAGGACGGCGCCACCGGCGGGCCGTACCGGATGGACTGCTCCGGGTTCGTCTCGATGGCCTGGGGCCTGCCGAACAGTCTCGTCACCTCGACCCTTCCGTCGGTGGCGACGCTCACCGACAAGGACATCTCCGGTGACACCGGCCTGCGCACGGGGGACGCCCTGGACTACACGGCCGACCACGTGGTGCTGTTCGACTCCTGGATCAGCCAGTCCGCCGGATCGTTCTACTACGACGCCGAGCACACCTACGGCCAGGTCGCCAACCGGACCGAGGGCAACATCTACTCCAGCACGCTCGAGGGCTACTCGACCTCCGTCTTCGAAGCCCTGCGCTACAACCACATCGCCGCGTCTCACTCCTCACCGCTCTCGATGAACCCCACGGGCACGAACACGGCGTTCATCGATTCGAACGGCAGTGTCGCGAATGATTGGGTGGGTTCGAACGGGGTGTGGGCTGGGCCGGCGTTGGAGGGTGGTTCGGCGCGGGATGATTCGCCGGTGGTGGAGGATGCGGCGGATGATCACGTGTATTTCATCGAGCCCAATGGTGATGTCGCGAACGATTGGCGTGATTCGACCGGTGCGTGGACGGGTCCGGCGTTGATCGGTGGGACGGCTCGTGCGGGTTCCGGGCTTGCGGTGAGCGCGGATGGGAAGATCGTGGTGTTCGTGAACACCAGTGGTCAGGTGGTGAACGACTGGGGTACGTCGACCGGTTGGGCTGGGCCTGCGGCGATCGGTGGTACGGCGCGGGCGGATTCGCCGATCGTGATCAATGCTGATCGGGATCATGTGTTCTTCATCGATACGAGTGGCAATGTCGTGAACGACTGGTCGAGTGCGGGTGGTTGGGCTGGGCCTGCGGGTACCGGTGGCAGTGCTCGGGCTGGGTCTGGGCTTGCGACGAATGCTGCGGGTTCGCTGGTTGCGTTCGTCAATTCCAGTGGTCAGGTGGTCAATGACTGGGGTACGTCGACGGGTTGGCAGGGGCCTGCGTTGATGGGTGGTACGGCGCGGGCGGATTCGCCGATTGTTGTTGATGCGAATGACGATCACGCGTTCTTCATCGATACGAGTGGCAATGTCGTGAACGACTGGCGTAACTCGTCGGGTACCTGGACTGGTCCTGCGGGTGTTGGTGGTACGGCGCGGGCCGGGTCGGGGCTTGCGGCGGACTCTGCTGGTAACAAGGTCGCGTTCGTGGACACGAGTGACTACGTGGCGAACGACTGGGGCACCTCGACCGGATGGCAGGGCCCCGCCCTCCTCGGCGGCTATTCCCGATAGGCGCGACGGCGAAGGCCGGGTGTGCATCCGTGTACGGGGCGATGAGGCTTTACAAAGGCCTGATCGCCCCGTACCGCGCTGCGGACGCCGTGCGTGTCATTGCACTTGAGCCGGTCCTTCGTGCCGGTGCGGCGTGCTACACGAACACCGGAAGCGAGGAGCTGTCGGCGCTGTCGGCCAGACGACGCACCGGCGCCGCATCGGGGAGGGCGAGTTCGCCGACGAGGCTCCGGGCCGTCCGCCGCTCGTGGGCGGCCGCTTCCGGATTCGCGTTCCGCTGATGCGCATGCGCCAGAACGCAGCGGGCGGTGATCTCGGCGAGGCGGGCACCGGAGGCCGTGTGCATCTCGAGCGCACGCCGCGCCCCCTCGAGCGCGGCGTCGATATCGCCCAGTCCGAGGTCGCAGGCCGCGAGCAGGCCGAGAGCCTCGGCCCTGGTGTGCGGGCTCTCGCCCGCCACGGCGGCGTCGAGCGCGCGCCGAGTCGCGTCGCGGGCTGCGTGGAACCGGACCGCCCCACCGGGCTCGTCAGGGCTGTGCCGGGCTTGAACAGCTGCCTGATACGCGTCACGGGCCGCGCCGAGTATGACCTCGGCCTCCATGGCGAGGTCGTTCACCTCCCGCGCGAGGCTCAGCGCACGGGAGCGCCGAATGTGCGCGTCAGCGCTTTTCAACTGACGCGAGGTTGTGGCCAGCACGTCCGTGGCGGCCGCCTCACCGAACTTGTAGCCCATCTCCCGCGCCCGCACCACCGCCGCCTCGGCCCTGCGGTGCGCCTGCTCGAGTTCGCCCGCCTGCTCGAGCGCCATGGTGCTGTTGGCCAGGGCGATGATCTCCGCGACCCCGTCGCCGACTTCCTGCGCGACCCCGATCGCCTCCTCGCTGCACGACACGGCCCGCGCGACCGCGCCGCGCACGAGGAGCACGTGGGCGAGATTCGCCAGTGCCATGGCGACGTTGCCTCGGCTGCCCGCACCGCGATGCAGCGCCAGCGAGGCCTCGAGGTACGCGGCGCTCGCGGCGAAGTCGGCCGCGCGGTTGGTGACGAAGGCGAGATTGCTCAGCGTGGCTGCCTGTCCGTTGGAGTCGCCGACCTCGCGGTAGATGGCCAGGGCGGCCTCGGCGCACCCGCGAGCCTGGTCAAGCCGCCCGGCGTACGCGTGGCTGTTCGAGAGCCCGCGCAGCGCCGACGCCTCGGCCCGGCGCACGCCGGTGTCGTGGAACAGGCGCTGGGCGAGGTCGAAGTCCTCCGCGGCGCCGTCGCGCTGGCCGGTGCGCCAGCGCAGCCAGCCGCGGCGCAGCAGCATCACGCCCTCGGCGTGCCGGTTCGCGCACGCGCGGGCCGCGAGGAGCCCCGCGCCGGTCGCGGCGATCAGCTCGGCGACCTCCTTGCGCCGGAAAAGCAGGCCGGTCATCAGGTCCACGAGGGCCCAGGCGTAGCGGCCGGTGCCGTGGCGTGCGTCGAACTCGATGGCCGCGGTGATGCTGCGGTGTTCGGCATCCAGCCACGCGGACGCCTCCTCATCCGTAGGCTTCCAGGCGGAGCCCGCCGAGTCCTCGACCCACGCCCGGTCGCGTCCCTGGTCGAGGACGGCCGAGACGGCCAGCGCGCCGTCCAGATACCACTCCAACAGCCGTCCGCACGCCGCGTCCCGTTCCGCCGCGCTGTCGGAGGACTCCGCAAGCCGTGCCGCGTAGGCCTGCAGCAGATCGTGCATCCGGTAGCGGCCGGACCCATCGGGTTCGACCAGATGCGCCTCGGCCAGCACGCGCAGCAGACCGCGTGCCGCCCTCGGATCGAGATCGCAGAGCAGGCCGGCGGCCTCGACGCCGACGCTCGGCCCCACATGCAGCCCGAGCCTGCGGAACAGTGCGGCGGCGTCCGCGGGCAGTGCCAGGTAGGACAGTTCGAAGGCTTTCTCCACCGGAGACGGCCGGCTCAGCCCCTCGAGCGCGGTAAGCCGATCGCCCGCGGACAGGTCCCGGGCCAGCGCGGCGAAACTGACATCGGCGGTGCCCCCCACCAGAGCGCCCGCCAGACGCAGTGCCAGCGGCAGATGCCCGCACGCGCTCGCGACGGCGGCCGCGGCCGCCGGCTCGTCCGCCACCCGCGCCGATCCGGCGACGTGGCCCAGCAGCAGGGTGGAACTGTCGGCCGGCAGCACGTCCACGAGAATGCTCACCGCCGCCTCGTGCACGACGAGATCGGCGAGATGATGACGGCTCGTCACGATCAGGCTGCAGCCGGGCCCGCCGGGCAGCAGCGGCTGGATCTGCTCGGCGCTGATCGCGTCGTCGAGCAGGATCAACAGCTTCCGCCCCGCCAGCGTCGAACGCCACAGTCCGGCCGCCTCGTCCAGCTCCCGGGCGAGGGGCGCGAAGGTCACCCCGAGTGAACCGAGCATCCGGCCGAGCGCCTCGGCCGGGGTGACGGGTCCGAGCGTGGCGTGGTGACCGCGAAGATTCAGAAACAGCTGGCCGTCCGGATACCGCTCGGCCACGGAATGCGCGAAGTGCACCGCGAGTGCGGTCTTCCCGGCCCCCGGCCGCCCGTGGATCACCGCGATCGAGGCCTGCTCAAGCCGGGCGAGTTCTCCCTTGCGGCTGGTGAATCCGGAGATGTCGTGCGGGAGCTGGGCCGGCGTCGGGACCGATGCGGACACGGAGCCCGCAGTGGCGGAGGGTGCGGTCTGCTGCCTGCTCGACTGCGCCCAGCGGCGTCGCCACGGATCGGGATCGGCCTGGCACGCGCGCACGATCGCAAGAACCGTCTCCAGCCTCGGCGCCCGGCGCCCGGCCAGGGCGTCGTTCAACGTGCTGCGCGGTATGCCGGTCAACCTGACAAGCTCGCGAAGGCTCAGCCCGGCATTCAGCCGCAGGAATTCAAGATCGTTTGCAAAGCCCTTGTCCACCATCTCCGACCGCGCCTCCCGCTCAGTTCCTCGGGCAACACCCCCGGGCTCACGCCACCGGGGTAACCAAGGGCCCTGATGGAGGATAACACCACGGCTCCGGCCGGCAGCAGGGGTTCCGGACGCCGGCGAAGGCATGGAGACCGCGGACCGGGCCGAGCATCCCGCGCTCCGCGACGGTCTTCGATGCGATGATCTTCGCGACGGTCCTCGATTAGATGAACCGTGGCTGATTCGGTCAACGCGCTGGGACGGTTCCTGCAGGCCCGGCGGGCGGCGGTCGATCCCGCGGCCATCCGTCTCATCAGACGACGAAGATGCCGCGTACTCGTCGGATCTCCCCGGCAAGGGCGCGGCGGTCGTCGTCGACCGGCATCGTGAGCCGTGGTCGTGCTCATATTGCCCGTTGACGTGTGAAGACGCCGGCCGTTGCGAGCTCCACTCGTCGCCGTGCTGCGGCTTCGTCGTCTCCGAACCGGTCGACGCCCCATGACATCGCCGTGATCAGCTCGAATACCTCGTCGGCAGTGATGCCGTCATTCGCGTCGCCGGATGACTGCGCAGCCTGGAGGAGCACGCCGGTGCGCGCGACGAGGTTGGAGTATGCGGAGTTCATCGACGATTCCGGGTCGCCGTGCGCGCTGGCGATGCAGTACGGCAGGTCGTGCCAGATCCGCAGTTGCCAGGTCAGCCATACCAGCCATTCCGCAAGGGCGGCACGGGGGGTGAGAGAGCGGGAAAGCTCCTGCGCCTCGATGAGCGCCGCGTCGATGCTGGTCTGCATGACCGCCGCGAGCAGATCGTCCCGGGTCGGAAAGTTCCGATAGAGCGTGGCGTTTCCGACGCCGGCGCGCGCGGCGATCCCGTCGAGCGAGGCGAGCACGCCATCCGTCTCGAAGGTCTCGCGCGCCGCGGCGAGGATTGCGGCACGGTTGCGTTGGGCGATCGGGCGCACGGGGCGTGGCACCTGCGCGGAGGCGCCTTCGGAACGAGCCAAGTTCGTCTCCCTTGACTAAGTGGGGACTGTCCCCACATAGTTGGTGGGGACAGTCCCCACTTCTCTGAGGAGTATAGATGAATCAGCCACTCGACGGTCGGACGGTGCTGGTGACGGGCGCCAACGGAGGGCTCGGGGAGCACTTCGTGCTGCAGGCGGTCGATCGCGGGGCCGAGAAGGTCTACGCTGCGGCCCGTAGTCCGAAGCGCTGGGAGCAGGACCGGGTGCAGCCGCTCGCCCTGGACATCACCGATCCCGCCGCCGTCGCGCTCGCCGTCGCGTCTGCATCCGACGTTGATCTGCTCGTCAACAACGCCGCCATCGCCCCCACTGGTGATTCCATCCTCGGTTCGGAGACCGAGATCCGTCGAATTTTCGAGACGAACTTCTTCGGAACCCTCAACATGGCGAACGCCTTCGCTCCGGTGCTCAAGGCCAATGGCGGCGGAACCCTGCTGAACATCCTGTCCTCGGCAGCCTGGGTGAGCATGCCGACCGGCTATGCGGCGTCGAAGGCGGCGATGTGGTCGGCGACCAACGCATTGCGCTTCGCGCTGGAAGGTCAGGGTACGCAGGTGATCGCTCTGCTCGTCGGCATGATCGACACGCCGATGTCGGCTCGGTTCGGCGGTCCGAAGGCCAGTGCGGCCAGCGTCGTCTCTCAGGCCTACGACGGGGTCGCGGACGGCTCCATCGAAGTCCTGGCCGACGAGCAGACGCGTGATCTGAAGTCCCGGCTGGGTGCGAAGGCCGAGGAGCTCTACCCCTGGATCCACGAGCAGCTGCTGGCGTACGTGTCCTGATTCCGATGGGCGGTGCCCGGCCGTGCCCGGCCGCGATCCTGCCGCTGCCGCGCCGTTGACAAGCGGACCCGTGGTCCGTATCTTGAATACGGACTTACGGTCCGCTTTGTTCGGGAAGCCGCACTTCGTGGAGGAACGACGGATGACCACCGCCGTGGAAGTCTTCAACAAGATGACTGAGGCGACTATGGAGTCGAGCGATCCCAAGGCGCTGATCGGCTTGTGCGCCGACGATGTCGTATTCGAGTTCCCTTTCGCCCCGCCCGGCCGTCCCAGTCGCGTCGAGGGCAAGCCGGCGCTCATCGAGTATCTGAAGGCCCTCGCGGGCCACGTGCGCCTCGAGGGGGTGACCCGCCTGGAGGTGCACGAGACGGTCAAGCCGGACGTGGCGATCATCGAGATGACCATGACCGGCACAGTGGCGGCCACCCGCGCGCCTTTCGAGCAGTCCTACATCTCCGTACTCACGGTGCGCAACGGATTGATCGCGCAGTACCGGGACTACTGGAACCCGCTCAACAGCCCGTCGTGGAGCGCGCAGTAGGTGAATGAGGATCCCGCGATGGATAAGGTGGGGCGCGTGACCTGTGCCCCATCCCGTGCGTCGCACGGCTTCGCGATTACGGCTCGCGTGTGACCGGCAAGGAACGTGTCGATGCCGCCCGTAACCGGCAGGCTATCCTGGCCGCCGCGAGTAAGCTGTTCGACCTGGCCGATGATCCGCTGGCGGTCACGATGGACGACGTGGCGGCGGCGGCCGGCGTGGGCAAAGGCACCCTGTTCCGTCGCTTCACGGATCGGACCGGCCTGCTGCGCGCCGTTTTCGAGACCCGGATCTCCGGCTTGGTGGCCGCGGTCGTCGAGGGTCCGCCGCCGCTCGGCCCCGGCGCGCCGCCCCGGGAACGTCTGCTCGCGCTCCTGGACGCCTTCGTCGAGTTCAAACTCGACAACCGGAAGGTCACCCGCGCCCTGGAGCAGACCGCGGAGCGCAGCTCGTTCCTGCGATCGCCGAGTTACCTGCAGGCTCACGCCCTGTTCTCCGACCTGCTCACCGGCCTGGTCGCCGCGGACCGCGCGGCTTGGACGGCCCACGCGCTGCTCTCGTTCACCCGCATCGATCTGTTGGAAGACCTGATCACCACGCAGCGGTGGACGGCTGGACACCTGCGCCGGGAGATCCAGGACATGGCCGAAAGGATTCTCGCGCCACGCCCACCGGCGCACGTCAGTCCGCGTGTTCGCTGACGTCCGCTTCCGGGAAGGCGCGGACGGTGATGGTCAGCCCGCCCTCCGGACCCGGGGCGGCCTCGATCGCGGCGCGGTGCGCTTCGGCGATCGAGCGGACGATCGACAGACCCAGGCCGTGGCCCGAGGTCGCCGTGCGTTCGCGGCCGAGGCGCCGGAAGGGCTCGAAGAGTTCGTTCACGCGTTCCGCCGGAACGGCTTGGCCGGTGTTGGCGACGGTCAGGCGGCCGGGGCCGAGTTCGACCCGGACGCGACCGCCGGGACGGTTGTAGACGATGGCGTTGTGCAGCAGGTTGCTCGCCAGGCGATGGAGCAGTAGCGAGTCGCCGCTGACGACGACGGACGCGCTCCCGCTGATCTCGATCTCGACGTCGTGTTCCTGAGCCGGGCCGGTCAATTCCTCCGCCGCCCGCCGCACGGTCGCGGCCAGATCGACGTGTTCGATGCTGGTCAGCCCGCGGTCGGTGCGCGCGAGCAGGAGGAGCGCGGAGATGAGGCGCTCCGCGTCGCGGTTGGATTCGAGCAGGTCGTCGCGGACCTCGGCCAGATGCTCGGGGAGGGGGTCGGCGAATCCCACCTCCAGGCTGGTGCGCTGCACGGCCAGGGGAGTGCGCAGTTCGTGGGAGGCGTTGGCCACGAAACGGCGCTGGCTGTCGAATGACTTCTCGAGGCGGTCGAGCATGAGGTCGAACGTGGAGGCCAGCCGGTGCAGCTCATCGTCCGGCCCGGCCAGGTCCAGGCGTTCGTGCAGGTTCTGGTCGCTGATCCGGCGGGCGGCGTCGGTCATCGCGGCCACCGGGCGCAAAGCCCGTCCCGACAGCCACCAGCCGATCGCTCCGGCGAGCAGCGCGGTGACGACGAGGCCCACGCCCGACCACAGCAGCATCTGATGCAGCGCCGTGTCCTGCACGGCTTGGACGGCGCCGTTGACCAGGCTGAGCTCGGCGTTGCCCGCCGTCTTCGCCTTACCTCCGGCCGTGGTGGTGCCGCCGACGAGCCCTGTGCTGGGCGGTGCTGTGGGGATGTTGTGGGTGATCCGCATCTGCTGGACGGTGGTTGCCGTTCCGTACCGTGCCAGCAGGACGACGAAGGCCAGCAGGGCGGTTCCCGAGAGCAGGAACAGGCTGACGATGCCCGCGGCGAGTCTCGCGCGGAATGTCATGCGCCGGACCGGGGACCTGGCGTTCAGCCGCACCATCGATAGCCCTCTCCGGTGTCGGGGGCGATCAGTTCCGGACGGCCGAGTTTGGAGCGCAGCCGGCTGACGGTGACCCTGACGGCGCTGGTGCGCGGGTCGGCGTGCTCGTCCCAGACGCTTCGCACCAGCTGCAGGTGGGCCACCGGCGCGCCCCCGGCCTGCATGAGGATCTCCAGGACCGCGAACTCCTTCGGGGTCAGCTGTACCGGTCGCTCGTCGATGCGCACCTCGCGGCGCCGCCGGTCGAGCACGATCTCACCCCAGGCGAGTACGTCGCTCACCGGGGTGAACGCGCGGCGGCTCAGCGCCCGGATGCGGGCGATCAGTTCGGTGAAGTCGAAAGGCTTGGCCAGATAGTCGTCGGCGCCGAGTTCGCTCAGGCCGTAGACCTTGTCCTCGACGGTGCCCGCGGCCGTGAGCATCAGGATCCGCGGCGGATCGACGAGCTCGCGAAGCCGCCGGCACACCTCGTCGCCGCTCATGATCGGCAGGTCGCGATCCAGAACCAGGACGTCGTAGTCGGTCAGCAGGCACATCCGCTCGGCTTCCTCACCGGTGGCCGCCAGGTCGACGGCCATGCCCGCCCGGCGCAAGCCGGTCGCGATGTTCCGGGCCAGAGTCGTGTGATCCTCGGCCACCAGCACTCTCATGACGTGCCATTCAATCAGCCGACCGTTTTCATCGGGATAAGGCGCTCCGCGTGAGCGCCGGCGGCGATGCTCCCGGCCCGCCGCTTCGGCGGCGGGCCGGGAGGGTGCGGGACCGGCTCGGTTCAGCGGCGGTGCGTCGTCTCCAGGTAGCCCGCGGTGGGCACGCCCAGACCGGTCTCGGTGTCGAAACCCGTCCCGGTCTGCGGAGTCGTCGGCAGGCCGTCCTGCATGCGGCCCGCCGCCTGGAACAGATACGGCGCCGTCTGGGTGGGGGAGATCGGAATGCTGAGCACGCTGGCCGGGGCGGGGCCGGTCAGCGCCGTGATGTCGCGGAACGCTCCGGAAGCGCTCAGCCGGTACATCAGCGGGTTGGCGAAACCGATCGGCCTGCCGCCCTGCTGGGCGAGCGCCTGGATGCCGGCGAACAGCGGGGTGGACAGGCTCGTTCCGCCGATCATCCCCTGCGCGTACTTCCAGGTGCTCGGGTCGGTGGCCGAGGAGCCGCCCAACACCGTCCCGCCGA
>Ga0310811_10001099_pt1 | contig 34579 bp, 44 predicted proteins | sample YCmetagenome_FD_207642 | JGI IMG/M metagenome (GOLD analysis project Ga0310811, IMG submission 207642) | Soil microbial communities from experimental microcosm in Duke University, North Carolina, United States - YC | ecosystem: Engineered > Artificial ecosystem > Soil microcosm > Unclassified ... | reverse complement strand
TGGACCGGTGAGCCAGGTTCGAAGCAGCCGCACCTCTTCACGGCGGCGGATGGCTCGCCCCTTCTGGCATTCGCTGGGCTATGGGAAGGGTGGCGGAATCCGGAAACTCGCGAGGAAGTACTCTCCTGCACGATGATCGTGTCCGGCGCTTCGTCCTGGATGCAGGACTATCATGACCGCATGCCAATCCTGCTCGAGCCCGACCAATTCGATCGCTGTCTGTATGCCACCATGGGCGCCCACGAACTGCAGCCAACTGCCGAGAGTGCCTTGCGAGAGTGGCCCGTCAGCCGGCGCCTGAACCGTCCCGGGCATGGAGATGAAGACCCCACCATCATCGAGCCGGCCAGCGATAGCGCATAGGTGTTCTTTCGACGCGCTCGAGCGGCCCTATCTGGGTCGGAGGAGGCAACATGCGCACACTTCTAGTTCTTCTCATTATCCTGCTGCTGCTTGGCGGCGCTTATGGCTACGGCTGGGGCGGCGCACATGGCTTGACCCTAGGCACTTTAATAATAATAGCCGCTCTCGTAGTGATCGGTTTCTTGGTGCTCGACATCCGCGGAAAGGGAAGCCGGCTGCGGTAGCTGGACATCCCCCGCCCGGAGCGCCAGACAGGCGAACATGATTCGCCTCCTCCTCGCTGTCCCCTTACTTACCGTCCTAGCGACGTCAGCCCAGGCACGCGACTGCACCCATCTCTTCCTCAACGGCCGGCCGCCAGCGCTGACGGCCGCGCAGCCCGGAGACCGGAAAGGAATCTGCTTTCTGGCCTATGCCGCACTCGTGTCGGGCGCCGCGCGCGATCCCATCTGGTCAGCCGAGCATCTGACGGCCCGATACGCTAAGCGCGCCCCGCACGCTCGCCGCAGCGGATCCTTTCATCCTGAGCAACGCCTGCCGGCCGACGCGCGCGCCTATCCTCGGGACTATGACCACGGGTGGGACCGCGGCCACATGACGCCGGCGAGAGACATCGCGACTCGCCGAGCTAAGGATGAAACCTTTTCGATGGCCAATATTGTACCCCAAGCGCCGGCCCTAAATCGCGGCGTTTGGGAAGGCATCGAGAGCGCAGTCAGACATTTGGCCGCACGCGAAGGCGAGCTCTACATCGTCACCGGGCCTATACTCCGGCCGGACGATCGGCGGACCGAAAATGGCCGAGTCGAGATCCCGAGCGCGACCTGGAAGGCTATCTACAATCCGGCCACGAGCACCGGCGGCGCCTGGATCTGCACCAACACCATGTCCCCCGATTGTCGGACGGTCTCGATCGCGACGCTCAGCCAACAGGTAGGCGTTGATCCGTTTCCGTCGCTTTCCCGAACAGAAGCCGCACGCTCGCCGGAACTGCCGGCGCCTGAGCCCAGCCGTTAGTGGCCTGCGCGCTGAATGCGTTTTCAGTTAGGCTCGTCTATTTCGGGTAACGCGGTAGCATCCAGAACAGCCTGCACCCCAACGTGCATCGCAGCGACCTGAGCCTTGAGCTCTACGACCTGGCGCCTCAAGCGCTCGTTTTCTGCGACGATCTCTGCGAATTCTGGATAGTTACGAGGCGACGGGCGCAACGCGGGCTTTGGCATCGGTCCCTCCCCTTTTATTCATGGGACGATTTCCAATCCTTTAATGACCCCAGCTCGGCCTGACCGCTAGTCACAGCCCTGTGTGCTGCAGAACTTTTACGGCCGTTCGGTTGCCCCCCTCAGCCAAGATGATCGCACCCGCAGCCGCGCCTTTTGACTTTCGCTGGCGCAGGTTCAAGCGATCGCCGCCAGCGCGTAAGATTCATGCCTCCCGCGCCTCGCTGAGCCCGATTGCCTCGGCACCGGTCCTTTGCAAATCGTCAAGAGTTAAGGGTCAATCACAAAGAGTGGTCGATAGGGAACCGCACGGCATCCAGTTGCCTGTTGTCCGCAATGTGTTTTTCTCAGGGCAGATGGTCGCTACTAAAAACAGACCCAAATAGGGCTTCAGGTCCTTCATCAAGGCGTCAACGTCCTTGAAGCGCGGCAGCTTACCCTTGCGCGCTTCGCGCATGGCGGCGATGGCCTCCGGGTTCGGCACCAGCGGTTCGAAGGGCAGCGCCTTCTCGCGCGCGATCCGCACCATCATCATGGGGAAGGCGTCGGAAACGGTCAGCCTCATCGTTTCCAGCACGGCAGCTGCCTCGACCTTGATGTGTTCGTCGACCGGCCGGCTCGCCAGTGCAAAGGCCCGCGCCTTTGCCGAGTTTGTCGAGGAGATGCTGAGCGTCGAATCGGCAACCGCTGTCTGAACGCTGGCTCGGTTAGTCAGGGCATGGACCAAGCGGCGTACCGCTTTTCACCCACAGTTGAAGATTGCCTTTTCGACCCAACTCGAATAGCCGACATGCACGGCCGAGTCTTGCAGCATTTGGGCTGCAGAACGGGCAGGCAACGTTGCTGGTATCCTAATTCTGGACGGCTGGTCATCCAATCCTGATGCCGGTTTGCCGCAGACGTTCGTCACTGCCGATTTAAGGCGGGACGCTAGGCTGCAACGACCCTGCGGGCACAGAGCACCCGATCAAACGGCGATTCGGCCGCAGCGATAATAGCCATCAACTCCTTTTCGCGATCGGTGGAGTGGTGCGGCGATGCGGCAGTCTCGTCGCTGATGACACGCTGGAAAGAGCAAATCGCCGCCATCGAAGGACTCCTGGTTTTGGGGTTTGGAAATGTGACATCTCCTGACGCTGAGGGTTCACGCCCGTAGATCGCGGCAACCCACAACATTGCTGTTAGATTCTTCGCGCCAGATCGCGCATGGCGCCAGGTGCGGCCAACTCATAGGTCATATCGGATGTCCAGGTATCGACTCCTTCGCCAACGGCGAGGCCCTCAGCGCGGTTGGCGATTGAGCCCCCAACCTCGGATGTTAATTGACGTCTAATCAAGGCTTTGGCTCAAATGTAGAGCGACCTAACTGGCGGGTGTCTTGCGGCGGCTAAGGGTAGCGGCCCAGAACCACGGGGGTCTAATGCCGCCGGCCCGATCCGGTCGACTGCATCTCACGCTCTCGGCGCGAGCGGGCGGCTGACCCGGACCGAGGCGAGCCTTCCAGCCTGTGCCCGGGTGACATCGGTCTGCTTGGCCACTTCGAGGCTTACACTGAAAGTCGCCTCCCAGGCCGAAAACACGCGCAGGAAGCCGTCGACGGGATCTCCGTCACCCGCGACGGGCGGCTCAGGCAGGAAGTGTCCAATTCCTGCCATCTCCCCTCCCGCGAGGATGCGCAGAATGCCCCCCCCCCGCGCTTCCGTGACGGAATAGACGTGTGCCCAGAATGGTCGGTAACGGGCGACGGTATCAGGCTCGGGAGCGTCATCCTCAAAGACAAAAGACTCGCTCAGGAGGAAGGCGGTGACATCGACTGCTGCGGTTCCTTAGCCATTATAATGGAACAATTTCATGGTTTCGTTGCTTAGCAGAGATGATTACTAGCCTTGATCGGGGTGCTTCAGTCTGACAAACGCTCCGGCCCGATGCTACCGTTTCTTCCATTCGATGACATCTGTGTCCGGGAGGAACCGCGGCAACATCGTGTCATTAGGTGCCCCGATTGATGGCTCGTAAGATGCCACGGTTTCTGCCGGCTGTAGTGGCAAAGTCGCGGTCGCCAAGAGGATGTGGCGCTCGCCGGTTTGCAAAGTGGAAAATGTAGCACGCCCGGGCTGCAGCCGACCCGATATATGCCAGGAATTGTCCAAGAATTCCGAAGCGAAGGACTCGTAGTCGAGGCGGTCGAATCAGTGCCTATACTGGCGGGTGAATGCCCAAATCGCTACCCTTCCCGTTCGCGCGGCGGCCGAGATGTTTTCGCGCTGCGTCTGCTAGGATCTCCTCTGGTCAGCCGCCATTCGTCGATACAGACAGAGGCCATGGGCGGTCGCCCGGCTGGCGGCCGACATCCGGGATGCTACAGGCGAACTGGTTTCCCTTGCCCATGTCGATCAGGGCTACACAGAAGGCGGCAGAGGCCGCGGCTGCCGAAGGGATCAGGCTCGAGGTCGTCAAACTGCCCGAGGCCACGCAAAAGTTCGTGCTCTTGCCCAGACGTTGGGTTGCGGAACGATCTTTTACCTTGGCCACAAGCTGCCGCAGGCTCCTCTGGGATTAAGAGCGCTACGCAACCACCCTTGCAGGGTTCCATGTCATTGCCTCCGTCGGATACATGCTCAAGGAAACCGTCTTGCTCATGCAGGGTGCATGATACCCTCTAGGTCAACGAAAGTCGCTCCGCTTGCTTATTGACGTTAAACGAAGCCAGTTATCCAGATTGAAGAAAAAGGATAGTCGCATCGCGCCCTCCGTGGCACTGGAGGATGATTCAACTCCCTCCGAAGCCGGATCGAGACGCATCGCTCGGCCCGGGACTCCGGCGACCCAATGTCAGCCGGCAGAACCGTTTTTTGGCCGTCGACAAAAGTGCCTGTGGCCGCTGAGGAGACGGCGCGCCCGGCCAGATTGGGAGCAATGGCCGCACGACCGTCGCGCGACGCTGCAAATGTTCAGTCTTTCAACGTCAGCAGTGGCGTTGCCAAAGCTCGTTCACGGAAACATGAGCTGCGTCCCGGGCGACCATATTTCGTATTGAACCGGCGCCAGTGCTGGGCTACAGCCAAAGCAATAATCAGAGCAATGGGAGACGTGATTGCCGAACCCAGCCCCGCTGAGGGTCCCGCCGGACAGCCGGCCCTCGCCTTCTCAGCACGTCACCATACGCGAGGCCCTTTAAGCGATGAGCCTCCTCGATCTCTCGGATATCGGCAAATCCTACGGCGCCGTGCAGGCGCTTAGTCATGTCAATTTCACCGTCGCACCTGGCGAGATCGTCGGCCTAATGGGCGATAACGGCGCCGGCAAATCCACCTTCGTAAAAATTATCGCCGGCGTGTTCCCGCCGAGCGAGGGAACCGTCCGTTTTGACAACGAGGTGGTGCATTTTCATGCCCCGGTCGATGCCCGCAACGTCGGTATCGAAGTGGTGCATCAGGATCTTGCCCTTGCTGACAATCTTTCGGCCGCGGCGAACATTTTCCTCGGCCGCGAGATGCATCGTCGCATCGGCCCCTTTCAGCTGCTTGACCATGCCGCCATGGAGCGGCGCTCGGCCGAACTCTTCCGCGAGCTGAAAAGCGAAACGCGACCGACCGAATTGGTGCGCCGCATGTCCGGCGGCCAGCGCCAGGCGGTCGCCATCGCCCGCACCCGCCTGGCGGAGCCCAAGCTCATTCTGATGGACGAGCCGACCGCCGCCATCAGCGTCCGCCAGATCGCAGAAGTTCTGGCCCTCATCGGCCGGCTGCGCGACCAGGGTATCGCGGTCATCCTTATTAGCCACCGCATGCCGGACGTTTTCGAGATCTGCGATCGTGTCGTCGTCATGCGCCGCGGCCGCGTCGTCGCTAACAAGGCCATCGCCGCCACCTCGCCGCAGGAAGTGACCGGTCTCATCACCGGCGCGGTGGAGATGGCATGATGATCCATCGACACACGTCCACGCGCCCGCATTGTCTCGCAAAAGGTGATGCCTGCCATGAGTGACTTTGCCAACGTCACCCGCATGCCCTGGCACTCGCGCGGATTCCTCGCGAGCCAGACAGCCTACGTTAGCCTAGCACTGCTTCTACTGATCATCATCATCTCCCTGATCGCGCCGACCTTCCTGACCTTCGGCAATCTTTCCAACGTCCTCACCAATTTTTCCTATGTCGGCATCGTTTCGCTGGGGTCGACATTGGTCATCATAACGGCGGGGATCGATCTCTCAGTCGGCTCCACCATGGGGCTTTCCGCCATCGTCACCGCCCTGATTTTCCAGGCACTGGGCACCACGGGGCTCGCCCATATTCCGGGTGCCGTCATGGCACTGTCCGTCGTTGGCGGCATGGTGGTAGGCGGCTTCATCGGACTCTGCAACGGGCTGCTGATAGCGCGAGTCGGTCTTACCCCTTTTGTGACCACGCTCGGAATGCTCAGCATCGTGCGTGGTCTTTGCTACGCCATTACCGGCGGGCAGGGCGTGAATATCACCGGCGCCGACAGCGACCTGTTCTTCCGGCTGACCGACGGAACCTTGCTCGGCCTGCCGGTGCCGCTCGTATATCTCATCCTGCTCGCCCTCCTGATGGCGGTGATGCTGCATCATACGGCGCGAGGCAGGCATGTCTTCGCGATCGGCGGCAATGAGCGCGCGGCTGGCTTGACTGGCGTGCCCGTGACGGGAATTAAGGCTGGCGTCTATGTCGTCTCCGGCCTTACCGCCGCCTTCGCAGGCATTCTCGTCGCGGGTTGGCTTGGATCGGTTCCCGCCAATCTGGCGGATGGCTACGAACTGCGCATCATTGCCGCCTCGGTTATCGGTGGTGCAAATCTTCTCGGCGGTGTCGGCGGTCCTCTCGGTGCTATCGTCGGTTCGGCCTTGATCGAGGTCATCCGCAACGGACTCGTCCTTGCCCATGTCAACACCTACTGGCAGGGCACTTTTGTGGGCGCCATCATCATTGCGGCTGTCTTCGTCGATCGGCTTAGAAGCCGTCGCCTGCACTGACTTTCAACAATAAAAACGTGAGAAAACCAAGATGAAGACCTGGCTCTATACCACGGCAATCTGTGCAACGACGCTTTGCGCGACCTTCGCTGTCTCTAGCGTTATGCCGGCTCATGCCACCGACAAGACCTATGATTTTGCTATCGTTCCGAAATCGCTGAATAATCCGTATTTTGACCTGTCGCGGGACGGCTGCATGGCTGAGGCCAAGAAGCTAGGCAATGTAAAATGCACCTATATCGGGCCGGTCAACCAGGATGCCGCTGCCGAAGTGCAGACCATTCAGGATCTGATCACGCGCGGCATTGATGGCATTGCCATCTCGGTCGCAGATGCGGGCTCGGTTCAGCGGGTCATCGCCCAGGGCCGCGCGGCGGGGATACCCATCATCACCTTCGACGCCGATGCGCCCAGCTCCAAGCGCCAGGCCTATGTCGGCACCAATAACCTGCAGCTCGGCCAATATCTGGGCGAGCAGCTGATCAAGGCGCATCCAACAGCCGGCACTTACGCCATGATCTCGGGCGGCCCGGCCGCGGAAAACCTCAACGAGCGCCTCAAAGGTGTGCGCGAGGTGCTAAGCAAAGCCGGTTGGAAGGAAATCAGCGGCTCCCCGACCTTCTGCAATGACGACAGCGCTCTTGGAATTCAACAGATGGCCGATCTCATGACCGGCAATCCGAATCTTTCCGCGATCGTCGCAGTCGGTGGCTGGCCGCTGTTTACCGAAAACGCCTATGACGCCTTCTACAACAAGCACAAGTCGGCGATCGACAGCGGCAAGCTGACTGTCGTCAGCGCCGATACGTTGCCGGCCGAACTCAACCTCCTGAAGCGTGGCGAAGTGGCGGCGCTGGTCGGCCAGCAGCCTTATGCCATGGGTGCCAAAGCGATGGACATTCTGCTGCAGTTGAAGGAAGGCAAGACGGTCGATCCGATCCAGTATGTTGGGCTCGACGTCGTGACCAAGGACAATATCGAGCAGTTCATGAAGAAATAAGCGGCGGAGACGGCCGCCCGAAACGACCCGTGCCGCCCGCGGATGTCTCGCGGGCGGCATTTTTTGTGATCGGTGCTTGGCTCGGCGCCCGCGCTTTCCGATATATGCTGTGTCACGAAGGCCGAGGTTAGGAGCGGACCAGGATGGCGAGCGGCTGGGGCCGCGGCTGGGCGGTGGAGGATCACATCAACGCCACGATCATCGAAGCGGTGGCCCGTGGCGACGCCTCACTCTTGAAGGCGAGAGCGAGACCTCCTGCATCGCATGCGGCGATGACATCTCAGAGCCCGCCGCCGCGCCATCCCGGCCACGCCGCTTTGCATCAACTGCCAACAGGCGGTGGACCGTCGCCCAGTTCTAGGCGGCATCAAGCCCGCAGCAGCAAGGACAGTCGACCGACATAGCGGCGCGACGGGCTAGGGCGTTTCCTATTAGGTCTAAATCGGATATGGGATTCCCGACGCGGCGGTTATGCGATTGTGGAATGGCTCACCACTTTCTGCGGCAATTCTCGCTAGGTTACCCTTTTCGACAAGAGGGCGGGGTGACGATTGCGATGGTTGGCGTGGATCTCGGCAAAAACGGCGCCAATGTCTTCGGGCTAGACAACCGCGGCGCGGTGTTTTCCGGCGACGGGTTACGCGGGAAAGTCTGATAACGTCACCACGACATTGCCTCAGAGCAAGGAGGCGATGAAGGCATGTGGAGGAGCTGCACTATGCGGGGCGAGCGGCGCAAAAGCTGGGCCACGACGTGCGTCTCATGCAGCTGGAATATGTGCGGCCCCACGTCAAAGCGCAGAAGAACGATGATCGCTATACGGAGGCGATAGTGGAGGCACGAACACGGCCGACGATGAGGTTCGTTCCGCTCAAGAGAGAGAGAGAGAGAGAGCCGGCTCGACATGCAGGCACTACACCGGGCGCGTGATCTCCTGGTGGCGGAACAAACGGGGATGATCAGCCAACTTCGCGCACTATTGCTGGAGCGTGACTTCGTCCTTCGCAGCGTCGGAGGGCGTTGCTGGATTGGGTGGGTGCTCTAGACGGGGAAGGAGAAGCTAATCCATTAAACCCGAGGTTTGGCTACTGGTCCCCGAAATGCGAGACGATTAGGCCCAATTCGACCCTCGTGTCGGCGCGTCTGATGACGACTTCGCTGCGGCCGCGCGATCTATCTACCAAGACCCTTGTCCATGGTGCGCCGGTCGTTTTACCCAAGCTTGCGGCCACCGACGCGCGGCTCGTAGCTTGGCTGAGGGCGCTGCCAGAATGGTCACGCAAAAACGCGGTGATCCCCGCCTTGGCCAAAAAGTTGCTTCGTATTGTCGGGGTCGGGCTGGCGCGCGGCGAGTGCTCCGAGCCGCTGCTGCCGGGGGAGAGAAGGATTGGCCCTGGAAGCGCGCTCGGGTTCACGAGGTCTGTGTGAGGTGGTGACGAAGATGGTCTGAGCGCTAATAGGTAGTGCGGAAACGTGAAGATGTTGGACGGATTTCGAGGTCGCTGTTCTGACCTTGATTGCCACGCTGCAGAAGCCGGACAGTCTCAGGCAGAACGATCGTTGCCAGACAAGTCAACACAACTTGCACATGGGTCGGGCCGTACGTTCAAGATGTTCGCTGGGGGGAGGCCAGCATCGAATGGTCGAAACTCTATCGAATGATCTGGGCGAGCGCGTGGTGTCTGCAGTTCAATCCTGTGACGCAGGCCGGGCGGTAGCATCTCGATTTGGAGTCGCCGCATCGTCAGCGGTGAAGTGTTCGCAACGCAATCGTCTGACTGATTCGGTATCACCTGACCGCATGGCCGGGAACCGGCCGCGCGTGCTGGAGCCGGATCGCGCCTTCATTGCCGAGCGGATCGAGCAGGTGCCGTCCCTGACGCTCTACAAGCTCAAGGCGGAACTGGACGAAAATGTTTCCATCTCGCGCGATGCAATATGGCGCTACCAACGCCACGAGAATTACGCTTAAAACAACGATCCTCGCTCTTGAGCAGACGCGGATCGATATTGCACGCAAACGCCAGCGCTGGCGTACCTAGCTGCGGGGCATCGATCCTACCTGCCTCGTCTTCATCGACGAGACCTAGATCGAGACGAATATGGCACCGATCCAGGGCTGGGGGCCAAAGGGCGCTTGCCTTCATGGCTTCACTCCTCACGGCCATTGGCACATCATGAACTGCCGCAGGACGCTCGGCTCTCATGCTCTTACAGCTGCCTGCGTCTTCGCCGGGCTAAACGAGGGGTTTTGCTTCCGCGCCTATGTCGCGTAGCAATTGCTGCCGACGCTCAACCCCGGCGACATCGTCATCATGGGCAATCTCGACAACCACAAATCCTCGGCCGTCCGGCACTTGATCCAGGCAACAGGCTTCAGGCTGTGGTTCCTGCCGCTCCAGTCGCCAGACCTCAATCCGATCGAGCATGCTCTGGTATGATATGCCTGCCGGTCTGTCGTCGAGGCTTGTCATCATCCTGTGCGTCCGGTGGTATCTTCGCTTCAAATGCAGCTAACAGGATTTGGTGGAGACGATGGCGGAGCGCGGCCTGCCGATGTCCCACACCACGATCATCCGGTTGGTACATCGCTATGTTCTGGAGCTCGACTGGCGGTGGAACTGCTTTGCCCGACCGGTCAGGCACGGCTTAGGATCGACTCAAGAGTCCGGCCAGAGATGCGCGCCTGAAACCGCAGTAACCAGCTGGCAGGTGATGCGCAGTTCTTCCCGACACGGCGCACGGTGCTCTCTAGCACATACATGACGCCGAGCTCACGCCCCCCTAGCCGCACGTCGATAGCCTTGCCCCACGGGTTGTTCGGCTTTTGCAGGTCATCGAATTCACAGATGGCATACCATTTCGAGGATTGAGACGAGCGCTCTGACCCCCGATAACTCGAGATCAGAGCGCTGCATGGTTACCAGGCGGAGGTTGTAGGTGCGGCATTATCTCCCGACGCGGAAGACTCAAGCTTATGCGGGTAAGATTTGGTGGCGCATGCCGACAGCCCCATGGCGATTAGAAGTGCCACGATTGGGAGGATTACTTTCATCGAGAACGACCCTACATTGATTTGCAATGGGTCTCTCTACATTGCCATCTGCACGTCAGGCCAGGACCGCAATTGTTAAGATTCTATGACGAGCGTTGTCCAGTCTGCGTCGAACGCGGGCTGTGAATGCCATGTTTCAAATGGACTTACGCCTTCGATCAATTAGACATCGAGGACCGCGCCGATGAGGGCGCTGAAATCCATGGCGGTTCGGGTTGGCCCGGGGCAAGGTTCGGCACCGAGGTGACACAGCCACTCGGCGCTAGCGAAGGACCAGCGGCGAGGATGGACCGAAGCGGTCACATGGTTCCCCATTCCATCCCGGGCGTCTTTCTTCGTTCAGGCAAGGGGTTGGTCGGACAGATTAGCGATTCGCGCCGCGGGACAGGCGAAGAGCGGCAATCAGCCGGGCGATCCAGCGAAGGCTGCGCAGGCACTGCTTGCCTTGGTCGAAGCCGAGCATCTACCGGTGCGGTTGTTCCTGGGCAGCGATGCACTCGAGTTCGTTGACCGGAAGCTGGGAAGCATAAAGATAGAGCCCGCGTCCCTGCGACACGCTCTCGCGGTCGACAAGCTTCCTGACGTAACCGCGCTATTCGTCGAGTCCGACAAGGGACCCTATCAGAGCCAGTCAGGAGCGATCGGTCTCAATGACCTCAGTGCCGACTTGCTCCAAGCGGCCTTACGCTGGAGACTGACGCGGTGACGAACGACCTCGAGTACCAAGCTCTACGCGAAGCAGCATAACGCGCTCTCGACTATATGGGGGCGATCTCCACACGTCGGGTCTCTCCGTCCGGGGAGGCATTGCAACGTCTCCATGATCTTGAGCACCCACTACCGAGACTGGGCTTGAGCGCCGAAGCTGTGATCCGTCGCCTCAATGACCTCGGCTCACCCGCAACGGTTGCGACCACGGGTGGCCGATACTTTGGGCTGGTGGTTGGGGGTGCCTTGCCCGCAGCGATTGCTGCGAGCTGGCTTGCGACTGCCTGGATCAGAACGCTTGTTTCCGGGCAGCCTCTCCGATCAGACTAATCTGAGCGGATTGATAGATCATGGTATGGTAGGAGGAATTTCATGGAGATGCACCAAATTCGCTATTTTCTCGCAGTCAGCGAGACGCTGAATTTGACCAAGGCCGCCGAGCGGTGCAACGTAACCCAACCATCCCTCACGCGCGCGGTTCAAGCCCTCGAGGCGGAATTGGGCGGTAAACTCATCCGTCGCGAACGAAACCTGTCTCACCTGACCGAACTCGGCCAGCGGGTTCTTCCCATGCTGCGCCAATGCTACGAGACGGCCGTCTCGGCCAAATCCGTGGCCGCGTCCATGCGCACTGGCGAGATGGTCCCGCTGTCGCTGGCGCTGTCGAACACCATCGGGCTCAAGCCGTTCGAGCCGATCTTGCGAGACCTCTTCCGGGTGTTTCCCGGCTTGCAGTTGAAGTTGCTTCGTGGCTCACGTGGAGAAGTGGCCGAATATCTGAAGTCCGGATTGGCCGAAGTAGCGATCGCCGGCCCCCTTGGCGACAAATGGCAGCGTCTAGATGCCTTTCCGATTTTCGACCAGTCGTGCGAACTCGGCTTTGGTCCGAAGCACCATCTAGCTACGAAAGATGTCGCCGAATTTGCAGATCTCGCTTCCGAAACCCTGGTGATCGATACGAGTTGCGAACTGACTGAGGAATTCCGCGCGCGGCTGGCTACGAACGGCATCAACGAGCCGGCGACCCATTACGTCACTAGACGAGAGGACCAACTGGCCCTGCTGAAGGCGCATTTCGGCGTCGCGATCGTTACCGTCGCCGGTGCAGAAATGAATGCGCTGAGCCACATACCTCTAAAGCAACTCAATCTGCGACTGACCGTCTCCGCGTATACGGTTGCCGGACGGCAACGCGGGCCCGCATGCACCGCCCTGCTCAACCTATTGTGCGCGGCGGGCTGGGCCTAGACATCGGCCATCCTGCATTTGAGCCGCGGCCGCGGCATTCTCCGCCACGTTCGGTCCATAGCCTGAACGTATGGATTCCTTAGCTAACCGGCATTTCCTGTCGCGTCTCGGGGCATCTATACCTCCTCCATACATCGCTCTCTTAGGCGCACGGCACGGTCCAGCGATTCATGAGAATTGCTGCCGTCCTTTGCCGCGGCGCTTTCTGAAATCAGCGATATGTCAATCATCTGAGGCCTCTCACGGATCGGCCTGACAACGGAGCAGTAACTATGATCTCCGCGGCATTTCCCTTTGAAAAACGGCACCGCGAGGTGCTTGGCCGCAGAATGGCCTACATCGAGGTCGGCGAAGGCGATCCGATCGTGTTGCTGCATGGCAATCCCACCTCTTCCTACCTCTGGCGCAACATCATCCCGCACCTCCAGCCGCTCGGCCGCTGTATCGCGCCGGACCTGATCGGGATGGGTGATTCCAGCAAGCTACCGAACAGCGGTCAGGAATCGTACCGGTTCGTCGAGCACCGCCGCTACCTTGACGCACTGCTCGAAGCCCTGGACGTGCGCGAAAAGGTGACCTTGGTCATCCATGATTGGGGCTCGGCCCTGGGATTCGACTGGGCAAATCGCCATCGCGAGGCCGTCAGGGGCATCGCCTACATGGAGGCGATAGTCGGGCGTCAGTATTGGGACCATTGGGACGGCTTCGGTATGCGGCCCGTCTTGGAGGCGCTCAGATCTGAGGCTGGCGAGAAGATGGTTCTCGCGGAGAACTTCTTCATCGAGAAGGTGCTGCCCGGCGCCGTGCTGCGCAAGCTCTCCGACGAGGAGATGGCAGAATATCGGCGACCGTTCGCCGAGCCGGGCGAGGCGCGGCGGCCTACGCTGACCTGGCCTCGGCAAATCCCGATCGAAGGCGATCCCGACGACGTGACTGCCATCGTCGACGCCTATGCCAGATGGCTGAAGACGAGCGCCGTCCCCAAGCTGTTTCTGAAGGCGGAGCCCGGCGGTATTCTGGCCGGCGGCAAGGTTCTGGAACAGGCCCGGAGCCTGCCTGCGCAGACCGAGGTCACGATCAAGGGAATCCATTTCGTCCAGGAGGACTCGCCGGGCGAGATCGGTGAAGCCGTTGCCAGCTGGATCAAGACGCTGCGCTGACCCAAGACGATCTCAAGCCGGAAGAAAGGAACGATCGCATGGCAATGCAGGACGTGACCGTCCTATTAGCCCATGGCGGCTGGGCGGACGGATCGAGTTGGGCGCACGTCATCACCGGGCTGGCGGCCCATGGCATTAAGTCGGTCGCGGCGCCTTTGCCTCTGACCGACCTTCCCGACGACGTTGCGGCGGTCAACCGCAGCATCGAGCGCGTGCAGGGACCAGTCGTCCTGGCGGCCCATGCTTATGCCGGTGCCGTCATCGGCCTCGCCCGTCCCGATCGCGTCAAGGCCCTGGTCTATATGAATGCCTTCGCGCCAGACGACGGCGAAGCGCTTACTGACCTGTTCTTTCGTGCCGAGCCGCATCCGCAGGCACCGAAGCTCGCGCCGGACGGCGACAATCTGCTCTGGCTGCCCGAGGACGCTTTCGCGAAGGCTTTCTCGCACAACGCTTCCGCCGAGGACCTGACCGTGCTCGCGGCCGTTCAGCGTCCTTTGCGGTTCTCATGCATGACGGTCAAGACGACGGGGCCGGTGCTGTGGAAGACGGTGCCGACCTGGTACCTCGTGGCCGAGAACGATCACATGATCGTCCCGGCAACGCAGCATTTCATGGCCGAGCGTATGAACGCGACGATCAGGTCGCATGCAGTCGACCATGCGCCGATCGTCACGGCGCCGGACCTCGTTGTCGACATCATCCGCGAGGCCGTCCAATCGGCGGCCGGTCACTGAGGTCGCTTCGCCCAGGTCGCAGGAACAGGAGAATTTGATGGCGCCCAGCAGATACCGGACGGCCGAGGTCGACGGCTTCAAGGTGTTCTATCGCGAGGCCGGCAATCCGAATGCGCCGAAGCTGCTGTTGCTCCACGGCTTCCCGACGTCGAGCCATATGTTCCGCGATCTGATCCCGCTGCTCGCCGGCGGGTTTCATATGGTCGCCCCGGACCTTCCGGGCTTCGGGATGTCCGACATGCCGTCGCGGGCGGCATTCGACTACACATTCGACAATATCGCCCGCGTAATCGAGCGCTTCACCGAAGTCATCGGCTTCGACCGGTTCGCGCTTTATGTCTTCGACTATGGCGCGCCAACGGGCTTCCGGCTTGCGGTGAGCCATCCAGAACGCGTCACCGCCGTCATCTCGCAGAATGGTAACGCCTACGAGGAGGGGCTCAGCGATGGCTGGACGCCGATCCGGGCCTATTGGGAAGATCCGTCGCTCGCGAACCGGGAAGCGCTTCGGGCTTTCCTGACGCCCGAGACGACGCATTGGCAATACACGGCCGGTGTCCCCGAGCCCGCGGCGGTGTCGCCGGACGGCCAGAACCTCGACAATCATTATTTGGTTCGGCCGGGCGCCGACGAGGTGCAGCTCGATCTCTTCGGCGACTACAAGAGCAACGTGGCGCTATATCCGAAATTTCAGGACTATTTCCGCACACATAAGCCACCGTTCCTGGCGGTGTGGGGCAGGAACGATCCGTTCTTCCTGCCTCCCGGCGCCGAAGCCTTCAAACGCGATATTCCCGATGCGGTCGTCCGATTCTTCGACACCGGCCACTTCGCATTGGAGACTCACGCCGCTGAAATTGCCGACGCGATCCGCGATTTCCTGAAGTGACACTGAGAGAGTTGCCCCGTGTCGCATGCGAGAAAGACGCCGGAACGGTTGGCCGCATTCTCCGATGGCGTGTTCGCAGTCCTCATCACCATCCTCGTCCTGGATCTCCGCCCTCCAGCGTGCGGACCTTCGAAGCCCTGGCGTCGCTGTGGCCGGTGGGGCTGAGCTATGCGGTGAGCTACCTGTCCATCGACATCGTCTCGAGCAACCCTCGTCATCTCCTGCACTATGCTACCGACGCAACGTCTCATCTCATGTGGTTCAACTTCGCTCACCTGTTCTCCGTGTAGTTGCTTCCGTTCTCTACGGCTTGGATGGCGGCACGCGAACTGGCTCCGCACGCCGTCGCTTGCTACCCGGCAGTTCTTTTCTTGGTCAACGCAGTCGATATTTGCCTGGTTCATGAATTGGTCCTTGGTGTCGCCGCCGAACTCTCGCCTGGAGAGCGCACCATCATGCGCTACAGATCCGTCGCAAGGCTTTTCGTCAGCCAAAACTGTCGCCGCCAAAACGATGACGCGGTTCGGATGGATCGACGCGCTGCTCAACATCGCCGGCGCCGTACTCCAAGTCGGCATCCTGGAGATAACGGGCGAGCAATGGGGAGGGGCATGGCGCTGAAGCTGCACGGCGCCAGCCACTTCACCATCCAGGTATGATCCGCGCTCAAGGCGTCGAAGGGCCCGGTGGTGCTGAACTCCGGTAATTCCGTTCTGTTCCCGAAGGCCAGATACGCCGCCGCTGGTGCCATCAACACAGCGATCGTCGCGCTGATGGAGGTATTCGTCGACAGGGGGCTGAAGGACCGCGTCCAGGTGAACAGCGTCCCTGGCAGATGATGAATTCGCTGGCGGCCGTCAAGACCTCGAAGGGGGCGTCGAGATGCCATGCGCCGTCGCCGTCCCACTCACCGCCGACCACGATGCCTTCCGAGCTTTCTGAACCGTCATGCGCCTCGGCAAAGACGAGCGTCTCCTTCAGCCCGTAGTCGCTTTGGGTCCGGCACCGGCGTTGCCGGGTCTCGGCCAACCGGAAGAAAGCCTCTGTCAGCGCACACAGAGGGTTCTCGTGTTCCGCAATCTGAGTGAGGTCTCCAGCCCAATGCCGAGAAGTCTCCGGCGCCTGCAATTCCCGAAGCTTGGCCAGGAACAGGGACGCTCCTCATCGTCGCCGGTTTGCGCGATATCACGCTCCGCTCATCCGCGAAGCCCGGTGAATGGGTCACCGGGCATTGAAGACCGTCTCCACGGGCTGGAGATCAACACCAAGGTTATGCTAGCTTCGTTTCCGCTCGGAGGAATTCGCTGATGGCACAGAGACTTATCGATATCTCCATTCCGCTGGAAAACAATGTGCCGGCCGATCCGCCGACGCAGAAAGTTGCCATCACGTATCACGGCCATGCCGAGACGGTTTCGACGATAACCTCCTTCTTTCCGGGGCTGCAGGCACATCAATTGCCGGAAGGCCAGGGCTGGGCGGTGGAGACGGTAACGATCTCCACCCACAATGGAACACACGTCGATGCGCCGTGGCACTATCACCCGACCATGGACGGCGGCGTGCCGGCCGCGACCATCGACGAGCTCCCGCTCGAATGGTTCTACCAGCCCAGCGTGAAGCTGGACTTTCGGCATTTCGCCGACGGCTATCTGGTACAGCCCGAGGATATCGACGCCGAACTGGCGCGGATCGGCCACGTGCTGCGGCCGCTCGAGATTGTGCTCGCAAACACTCGCGCCGGCGGACGTTACGGCAAGGCCGACTACATCCACAGTGGCTGCGGGTTCGGCCGGGCCGCAACGCTGCATCTCCTTCGTCAGGGCATTCGCGTTGTCGGCACCGACGGCTGGAGCTGGGACGCGCCCTTCATTCACACATCCCGGCGCTTCGCCGAAACCGGCGATGCGTCGTTGATCTGGGAAGGGCACAAGGCGGGCCGTGAGGCCGGCTACTGCCAGATCGAGAAGCTACACAAGCTTGAAGACCTACCCGCCGACGGCTTCGTGGTCTCCTGCTTTCCTGTGAAGGTACGTGCCGCCTCCGCCGGCTGGACTCGCGCCGTCGCGATCCTGCCCGGCTAGGCCGCAGCGGTTGCGGCCGTCACGTATCGCGGGATTGCGAAAAGGCGTCGTGCAGCGGCACCACGGCCTGGAGCTGACTGGCGGCTGCCCCGTGCGCCCGAATTGCCTCAGGCGTGCGATTCGCTTCCGCGGATAGAAACCTAGAGTTTCTGGGATGTGGGTGACAGCGAAGGCGCCGCACCCCGCGCCGCGGATAACGCGCGATGGTGCTTTGTCGCTGACTAGGAGCAGCACCGCAGGGGTGACGGCTTCGGGGGACAGGAAGGCGGATTCGGATTCGGAAAACAGGCCTTCAGTCATCGGCGTACGGGCCATTGGCGGCGCCGTCGTCGGCAACGTCCACTATCCTTTTCCACAGGCGACGGTTTGTTGTCGTTTCTGTTACAGGCGAAATCCTCAGGCGCCTAGGTGCTCTGTGCGCCGACGCAGCAAAGGACACAATCAACACCATCAAGCTGGCGCATCAGCTTGGCATCACCAGAGCGGCATGAAAATCGCCGGGCTGCTGCTCTACGTCGGCGACGTCCATCGCATGTGTTTCGAGAGGTACTGTCACGTTAACTTGGATCCGGCATGAGGAGGGGGTTGATGTGGATTTCAAGAGAAAAGAGCGGTCGCATTGTCGCGTTGGGCGAATGCCCGATTGAGCTGGATATCGTGAGATGGCATCTCTGGTGGAGACCGATGGAACGAGCAAGTTGCGGAAAGCGGAGAAGATCGCGAGGAAACGCTGACCTACCCCCAGGAGAACGAACTATTTCCGTGACGCGGTCGCGCTTGCGGAGCGGCAGATGGATCTTCTCCGCACCCTTGTTCAGCCCCTTATGGCTCCGATGCCGGATTGACGAGCGTCGCGACCGTCTCGCTGCGACATAGGAGGTCAGCTTGTCCGTGATACTCACGTCTGGGGCGAGCGCCCTGCCGACGCAAAAGCTGACTTAGCAGTCGCCTGGCGGCTAGTGCGTTCCGCTGCTCTGGAGGGTTTCGTCCAGCACGTAGCCATTCTGATCGGCTGCCCGCCACAACCAGTGTGGCTTGCCACGGATCACGATCCTGACCTCATCGAGATGCCAGATATCAGTGGGTCTGGCCGTCTTACGGCGCAGGGAGCGGACAGGGTCGCGCTAACCTTGCAGCCTGAGCGGTGGATCGTCTCATACAAAACGACGATCCTACATTCGAGCAGCATCTCCTCGATCAGGCGAAAACTCTGCGGCAACGGAAAATATAGCCACACCGCGTGCGCGGTCCGCTCGGGGGAAACGCGGTGCCGCCTGTAGCTAACAGATTAGGCGCTTACTCTCGACAGTTACCTAGCCTAAGTTAACGTGACAGCGCCCTTTGCAGTTCCACGATGAACGGCACTGGAAAATCTCTCTCCCGCAATCTCAATATCTGTTTCTCGCAAGGGGCTGATAGTAATGGCTTCCATGCTGTTCTATTTTGTGACGATCGGACGGCGGTAGGCAAATTGGAGATTGTAGAAGCCAATCTGATCGCGTCGGGAGGAGGACAATCCGGGGATTCAGCATAAAAAGGAAAGCAACTCGATCTTGACTGCCGTCCAGGCTTGCGCGACATGATAACGATCGCAGTTCACTCAAATATAATTTCAGCCCAAGCCTCACTAGACCTCGATAGAAAGGGATGATGATGAGGATCGTCGTGATGGGTGCTGGTTCGCTCGGGATCGTGGTCGGCGGCTTGATAAGTCAGAGCGGAGGAGACGTCGTCCTGGTCGACGTGAATCAAGAGAATGTGACCGCGCTCAACAAAAACGGTGCGCGTATTCTAGGAGCAGTCGACCTTAGGATTCCCGTTCGGGCAATTAGACCTGATCAGCTTGCCGGCGCATACGATCTCATAATATTGTTGACAAAACAGACAAACAATCATTCCGTACTGACGACGCTAGGACCCCATCTGTCCACCGACAGCACCGTTTGCACACTTCAGAACGGGATACCAGAATTCGTTGTTGCCTCGTATCTCGGCCTGTACCGGGTCGTTGGCGGAACGGTCGGTTTTGGCGCGACCTGGATTGAGCCGGGCGTCTCCGCGGTAACCTCAACGGCTTCGGCCCTGGCACAGTATGGCTTCGACATCGGGGAAATTGATGGTCGTGTGACGACAAGAATTCAAATGGTGAGAGATGTTTTGGCAGCGGTAGGTGGATGTCAAATAGTGGATAATCTGATGTCGATCCGATGGTCGAAACTTCTGATGAATGCGACGTTTAGTGGCGCGTCAACAGCTCTCGGCTGCACCTTCGGCGAGGTTCTCGAGAACGATATCGCGATGCAATTCCTTTCGCATATCGCAGATGAGGCGATTAAGACAGCGCACAGTGCCGGCGTGCATCTCGCCCCTATGCAAGGAGAGGACATAGAGCTGTTGGAGCTACATCGTGACGAGGATGTCACTTCAAAGATGCCACTCTATCGACGCATTTGGGATCGTCATTCAAGCCTGAAGGCCAGTATGCTCCAGGATATCGAGAAGGGACGCAGAACGGAAATTCACCAGATCAATGGCCACATCTGCACGGTGGGAAAAGCCCACGATGTGAAAACGCCATTTAACGATCTGGTCGTTGAATTGGTCAGCGAGGCGGATCGTAACAAAAAGGTTCCCCACTTCTCCGAAACTCTCGATCGGATGAAACGGCTTCTAAATTGATCTTGCCACTGATCTCATAGCGTTATGCCCCGGGTATCTGCTCCTCAACTCACCAAGGCCGGTTCGGAGCCAGGCGCGACACATCAAAAATTGACGCGATCGCTCCCCTTAAGATCGAGCGCCTTCCGCGCTTGCGTTGGCGTCGCAATCTTATGGCCAAGCTCTTCGAGGATTCTGCGTATCTTCAAAACCTGCTCAGCATTGGATTCAGCCAGCTTGCCCTTGCCAATATGAAGTGAATCCTCCAAGCCCACACGAACGTTGCCCCCGAGTAGGGCGGCCTGCGTGGTAAAAGGCATCTGGTGACGGCCGGCAGCGAGAACCGACCAAACGTAATCATCCCCGAAGAGCCGATCCGCCGTCTGCTTCATGAATGCCACGTTTTCAATGTCGGCACCAATGCCTCCAAGGATGCCGAACACGGATTGCACAAAAAAGGGCGGCTTCACAAGACCGGCGTCCACGAAATAGGCGAGATTGTACAGGTGGCCGACATCGTAGCATTCATGCTCGAATCGCGTTCCGCATCCCTCGCCCAGATGCGCTAGAATATAAGCGATGTCGCGAAACGTATTGCGAAAGATCATGTCCTCCGTGGCTTCCAGGAATGGCTTTTCCCAGTCGAACTTCCATTCCTTGTATTTGGCCGCAAGCGGGTGAAGGGCAAAATTCATTGATCCCATATTGAGGGAGCATAGCTCCGGCTCGACGCGCAGCGGTGCCGCCAGCCGGTCCGCGAGCGTCATTCCGGCACCTCCGCCCGTCGTGATGTTCACGACCGCGTCGGTCGCCTGCTTGACGCGGGGGAGGAATTGCATCAAGGCCGCGGGATTCGCCGTTGGCCTCCCGGTCTCCGCGTCGCGGGCGTGCAGATGAATGATCGAGGCGCCGGCCGCGGCGGCCGCGACCGACTGTTCCACGATCTGATCCGGCGTGATCGGCAGGGCATCCGACATGGTTGGCGTATGGACCCCTCCGGTCACTGCGCAGGTGATGATGATCTGCTCGTTCTTGCGGGCCATTCGTGGTTCCTCATCAACTTAAAGAAAGGCATACGATTGGTGGACTATACAATCTCGAAGAGGCCGGCTGCCCCCATGCCTCCTCCGACGCACATCGTCACGACGACATGGCGTACACCACGCCGCTTCCCTTCGAGCAGGGCGTGCCCGACCAGGCGCGCCCCCGACATTCCGTACGGATGACCGATGGCAATGGCGCCTCCATTGACGTTGAAGGTCGCCGGATCGATCCCGAGCCGGTCCCGACAGTAAAGCGCCTGCACGGCGAAGGCCTCGTTGAGCTCCCACAATCCTATGTCGCCGATGCTCAAGCCATGCCGGACCAAAAGCTTGGGAACCGCAAGGACCGGGCCAATCCCCATCTCCTCAGGGTTGCAGCCGGCCACCGCCATACCGCGATAGATGCCAAGCGCTTCCAGGCCGCGTCGCTCCGCCTCGCCGGCCTCCATCACGACACTGGCGGAAGCGCCGTCGGAGAGTTGCGACGCATTGCCGGCCGTGATGCAACGCCCCACCACCTCCGAGATGCCGCCGCTGAAAACCGGTTTGAGTGTGCCCAGACGGTCTAAGGTCGTATCCGGGCGATTGCCTTCATCATGATCGAGCGTGACGTTGACAGCATGGGACTCGCCAGTCGCCCCGTCAACGATGCGCATCTGCGTCTCGAAGGGAACGATCTCGGCGTCAAATCGTCCCGCAGCTTGCGCCAGCGCCGTGCGCTGCTGCGACTGCAACGCATAGAGGTCCTGTTGCTCCCGCGAGATGCCGTAGCGCGCGGCGACGATTTCCGCCGTCTCCAGCATCGACATATAGATGCTCGGAACGCGCTGATGCAGCCAGGGATCCTGCCACCGCTCAACATTCATCCTTGGTGTCTGGACGAGCGAAATCGATTCCAACCCGCCCGCGACCGCGATTGTCATTTCGTCATGGACGATCTGCTTCGCCGCCGTCGCGATCGCCATGAGACCGGAGGCGCATTGTCTATCCATCGTCATAGCCGCGACCGATACCGGCAGGCCGGCACGAAGTGCAGCCTGGCGCGCCACATTCATATGCGTCGCCCCCTGCTGGAGAGCCGCGCCGAGAATCACGTCCTCAACCTCGCCGGGTTCGATCCCGGCCCGTGCAACGGCATGGGCGATCGCATGACCGCCCAGCGCCTGAGCCTGGGTATCGTTGAAGGCGCCGCGATAGGCCTTGCCAATCGCTGTTCTCGCCGTCGATACGATTGCCGCTTCGCGCATACTGGTGCCCTCGCCGCTTTTCAGATGGACTCGACATTTCCGTCGATCCCCAAGGATTGCCCGGAAATGTTGAAGCCCGCCGGACTGAGGAGGAACAGTGCCATGGCGGCAACATCCTCCGGCGTGGCCATGCGGCGAAGCGAGATGTGCTCAACCATCCGTCTTTCCATATCCTCGTCCGAAATGCCGAGCTGGGCCGCGCGAGCCCGGATGACCCCCTGCATGCGCGGTCCACTGACGGCACCGGGCAAGATGGCATTGACCCGGATCCCGATGGGACCAAGTTCCTTGGCCAGACTCTGCGTCAAGCCGACGACACCCCATTTGGCCGCCGCGTAGGGGGTGCGGAAGGCGTAACCGAAGCGGCCGGCCGACGACGACAGATTAACGATCGCACCATCCTTGACTTGTCTCAGCAGCGGAACCGCGTGATGCGTGCAGAGGAATTGTCCCGTCAGGCCGACATCGATAGTGCGGCGCCATTCGGCCGGCGTGATATGCTCGACGCCACCCGTTGGCCCAGGAACACCGGCATTGTTGACCAGGGCATCCAACCCCCCAAGGGTCTGCCCGACATCCATGAAAAGCGACGCGACGTCGTCCTCCTTCGCGACGTCGCAGAGGCTGGCGCCGTGGCCGGGATGGGCTTTTTGAAAGTGATCGAGGCGCTCAGGAGCGACGTCGCAGATATGCACTCTGGCGCCGTTTTCAATCAACAGATCGGCGATGGCGCGCCCGATTCCGGAAGCGCCGGCCGTCACCAGGACTCGCAGACCAGGTTTCAACGTAAAGTTGCGCATATCGGATAGCCTACAAAAATGTTTGAACGGACCTCAGACCTCGAGCCACTCACGACGAATATCGGCGTTTGCCGCCAGCCGGCTCGGCGAACCTTCGAAAACCATGCGCCCATGCCCCATCACATAGAGGCGGTGCGAGATACGCAAAGCGATGACCAACCGCTGCTCAACGAGCAGAATGGAGATGCCGCGGCGGGCGATCTCCGTCAGCAAATCACCGATGAGCTCAACGATCTGCGGCGCCAGTCCCTCGGTCGGCTCGTCGATCATGATGAGGTCCGGATCGCCCATCAGCGTGCGGCAAATTGTCAGCATTTGCTGTTCGCCCCCTGAAAGCACCGAACCCGGTGCCTCGGCTCGCTCACGCAACCTTGGGAACACGCGCCAGCTATCCTCAAGACCCCAACGTCTGGCCTTGGTGCCGGGCTTGATCCCCAGAAGCAAATTCTGTTGCACCGTCAAAGTCGGGAAGATGGCACGTTCCTCGGGCACATAGCCTATGCCGCGGCGCGCGATCTGATACGGCTTGAGACCGGCAATCGAGCGGTTCTTGAACAAAATCTCTCCATGCGGTTTCGGCTCACCCATGATCGTCTTCAGGGTGGTTGAGCGGCCGACGCCGTTGCGGCCGAGGATGCTGACGATCTCTTTGTCACCGACCGTGAAATCCACGCCCTGCAGAATGTGACTTTTGCCATAATAGGCGTGAAGGTTGCGGACTTCGAGCATCATGCCCCCTCGGTGCCGAGATAAGCGTCCTGGACGGCCGCATTAGCCTTGACACGCTCTGGCGTATCCGAGGCGATGATCTTGCCATAGACCAGAACCGAGATGCGATCGGCCAAGTCGAAGACGACGCCCATATCATGCTCGATCATGAGGAGCGTCCGCTTCTCGCTGACCCGACGGATCAACGAGACGGCGCGCTCAGTCTCTGCATGGCTCATCCCTGCCGTTGGTTCGTCAAGGAGCAGGATATCGGGCTTGCCAGCGATGGCAATGCCGATGTCCAGCGCCCGCTGCTCGGCATAGGTCAACACGCCGGCCGGTGCGCGCCAGCGATCGAGCAGGCTGATTTCGGTCAATATTTCCTCGGTCCGCTGACGGACGTCGGCCAGCCGCTCGACATTTCGCCAGAACGCATACCTGTAGCCCATGGCCCAAAGCGTTGCGCAGCGAATATTCTCCCAGACACTGAGGCGCGGAAAGATGTTGGTAATCTGAAAGCTGCGTGACAGACCACGGCGATTGATGAGTTGAGGCGCCAAACCGGCAATGTCTTCGTCACGCAAGCGGATGGTGCCACCGCTCGGCCGGTATTGACCGCTGATGAGATGAAATAGGGTGGACTTGCCCGCCCCGTTGGGTCCAATCACGGCATGCCGCTCACCGGTTGGGATCACAAGATCGATGCCACGAATAATCTCGATCGGACCGAATGTCTTCTTCAGACCGGCGAGTTCAAGGGCCGGCGCCGGCGAGGCATGTGTCATGCCGTCTCCCTCCGCATGCGGGCGGCGGACAGCGCTTCACGATAGGCATGCCCGGTCGTCCGAGCGGCGCACAAAAAAAGCCATGTCCCGCCTGCCAGCAAGATGACTGCGATCAGCCAGGGCAGCGGTGCGTTGGCGTTGAAGGGAACGTAAAAGAAGACCATCGCCGGGCCGTCCGACGCATGGACGGTGAGTTGGTTGGTCATTTCGATGACGAGACTCAATCCCAGGATGGCGGCCAGCCCGGGTAATAGCGCCAGACCATAATAGGGCAATACGCGATGCAATTGCCGGCCTTGCAGCAGCGGCCGCTGCTGCATCAGCAGCCCCGCGATGCCGCCTGGCACGAACATGACCATGCCGATGAAGAGAAGACCGAAGTACAGCTCCCAGACATCCGTGACATCGCTCAGCGTCACTTGCAGATAGGTCACCAGAACGGCCCCGATGATGGGGCCGATGAATTCGCCAACGCCGCCGATATAGGTCATCAGGATGACGCTTCCGGATTGGGCCGCCCCCAGCTGCGTCGAACTCATCAGCTCGAAATTGATGGCGATCAGTCCACCGGCGATGCCGGCGAAAAACCCAGACAGGCTGAAGGACATGAAGCGCACGGTTTGGGTATTATAGCCGATGAAGCGGACCCGTTCGGGATTGTCGCGCACCGCATTGCACATGCGCCCGAAAGGTGTCCGGGCGAGCGCATACATCGCGGCCATGGACGCCAGGCACCAGGCGGCGATGAGGTAATAGACCTGCAGCTGCGGCCCGAAGGTGATACCGAAGGGTTGGACCAGATCGGTGCGGTCGGTGCTAATCCCCTCCTCTCCACCGAAGGCGTGGCGTAAGATCAGCGCGCTTGACGCAACGAGTTCGGCAATCCCAAGCGTGATCATGGCGAAGGCCGTGCCCGCGCGCCGCGTCGCCACAGCGCCGAAGATAATGCCGAAGACAAGGCCCGAAATGCCGCCGATCAGTGGGAACACCACCAGCGGCAGCGGCACATGATCGGCCTCCACCAGATTCATCATATGCACCGTGATGAAGCCGCCCAGGCCGAAAAAGACGGCATGCCCGAAGGATAGCAGCCCGGTCTGCCCCAGAAGCATATTGTACGAGAGCGCGAAGATGATCATCATCCCCATCAGGCTCAGGGTCGTCAGTCCAAGGCCGGAACTGAAAATCTGGGGCAGCACCACCAGTACAACGGCCGCTGCGACCCACACGCCATAGGTGCCGGTAAAAACCCTGCCGGAATTGAGGGATGGAGCGGAGACCCGACTGCCGGACACGCGGCTCATGACTCGCGCGTCCCCATCAAGCCCCGCGGCCTGAAGATGAGGATCAATACGAGAAGCAAATAAGGCAGGATCGTCGCGAGCTGGGCCACCGTCACCGTCCAGATGTCGCCGATGTAGGCAACCAAAGCGCCAGACGCCCCAAGCTGCCCGAAGACGCCGGCCAGGGAGAGATTGCAGGCGACCGCAAAGGTCTGGAGCAAGCCGATCATCAGGGAGGCAACGAAAGCGCCCGCGAGCGAGCCCAAGCCGCCGACGACCACCACCACGAAAAGGATCGGCCCTAAGAGCGCGGCCATGTTCGATTGCGTGACGAGCACCGGCCCGGCGATCACGCCGGCGACCGCTGCCAAACCCGTGCCGAGGCCGAAGACGAGCATGAAGATGCGATCGACATTGTGGCCGAGCATGCCGACCATGCCGGGATGGCTCAACGCGGCCTGAACAACCAAGCCGACGCGCGACCGCTTCACCGCCGCCAGAAGCACCACGAAGATCGCGATGGAGACCGACAGCCCGAAGAGTTTGAACATCGGATAGTTGATCGCGAAGATTTCGAAAGCCGGAAAATTGAGCGCCGTTGGCGCGCTGTAGTTCATCGGCAGCTTGCCCCAGATCATCTCGATCAATTCCTGGATGACAAAGGTGAGGCCGAAGGTGAAGAGCAGCTCGGCGACGTGGCCGTGTCGGTGGACCTGTCTCAGCCCATAGCGTTCCACGCCCATTCCGATGACGCCGACCAGCAGGGGCGCGAGCACAAATCCCGGCCAGTATCCCATATAGCGGCTGATCTCGAACCCGAAGAAGGCACCCAGCATGTAGAAGCTGGCATGAGCGAAATTGAGCACGCCCATCATGCTGAAGATGACGGTGAGGCCACTCGCCATCAGAAACAAAAGCATCCCGTAAAGGATGCCATTCAGCGTCGATATGAAGATGATTTCCAGCACGGTTCAGCCCACCCGCCGCTTTGCAGCCTTACGACACAGCCTATATCCAATGGCGGCCGACGCCCGAAGACCCTCTGGCGTCGGCTTCAACCACCGTTAGCGGGGACGTTTCATCGCGCAGGTGGTGGGAAGAACGGTGTCTTCTCCGGGAATTTGCGCGACCACCTTCCAACCCCAACCCGTGTGCTCTTCGTCAAAAGGTTGATTTGCGCCGAGCGGCCCGAAGACTGAGATAAAAAGCGGCTGGATGAACTGATGATCCGACTTGCGGATATATGCCGCCGCGCCACTGGAGAAGGTCTTGTATTTCATGTCCTCCAGCTTCGGCACGAACGCGACCGGATTGGCCGAGTTTGCGTCGGTCATCGCCTCGAACAGCATTCCCATCATGTCGAACAGGCGGGGATAGAAGTCCGTGTCAGACTTGTGCTGGTCGATATAGGCCCGCGCCACGGCTTGCTGCGGCGCATAATCGTAGTTGTTGACGCCCTCGTTGATCTGGAAGACGTCATCGGCCAGATTCGCCTGCTTGACGGCAGTGGTACCGCCTGCAAGCGCCGCGTAATAGGTGTACCAGTGGACCCTCAGTCCGGCCTGCCCGGCCGCCTTGATCAGGAGAGCAAGATCCGGGCCCCAATTGCCGGTGATCACGGTATCCGCCCCAGACGCCTTGATCTGCGCGACATAGGGCGAGAAGTCGGTGACCTTAAGCAGTGGAACGAACACGTTGCCGACAATCTGCACCTCCGGATCTTTCGCCTTCAGCATGCGCTGGGCCGCGTCGGCGACCGAATGGCCGAACGAATAGTCCTGATCGATCAGGAAGACCTTCTTGATGTCGGGTTGGGTCTTCATGTAGTTGACGAGTGCCGCCATCTTCATGTCCGAATTAGCGTCAAAGGCGAAATGCCAATAGCTGCAATCCTGGTTCGTCATAATCGGATCGATGGCAGCGTAATTGAGATATACCACGCCGGCACCCGGGTTGCGTTCATTGTATTTGGTCACGAAGTTTTCGATTGCGAGGCCGACAGAGGAGCCGTTGCCCTGGACGATGACATGGACACCATCATCGATTGCCTTCTGCACCTGAACCAGGGCAGCCTGCGGGCTCACCTGGTCGTCATAACCGATGATTTTGATTTTCTTCCCCAGCACGCCGCCTTTGGCGTTGACCCGGTCCGCGATAAAGTCGAGCTGGTTGAGTCCGATCTGACCAACGCTTGCACCGTCGCCCGACAGCGGATCGACATAGCCAATCTTGATGACGCCCGCCGCCATCACCGGCATGGCGGCAGCCCCGAGCATCGAGAGCCCGAGGGCCAGCGAAGCCATTGCCTTGTTCATCGTTTCCCCTCCCAAGGATTAAGCCGGGTTATCCGCTTTTTTTGAACGCGACACGCTCGTCTCAGTGGTCGGCAGGAATACTGTAGCCAACCCAGGTAGTTCTATCGCTCGATTTGAGCGTCTTCTTGTCTGCAATTCATATCGCGCAGCCTCACGGCTAGTTTTGTCCCGCTGCGACGCGCTCATTCTTAATGATCGCGGGGTACGATCCTGCATTTGTCAATTCACGCTCAGCCTGCATGAACCCGTAGGATGGAACAATCTCTTCGGAACGGTCGCCAATGGCGTCCCAAAGAGCGATCACGCGATCGGCGGTATCCGCCTCCCCACCGACATAAACTCCTTTTGTCAACGTCACATTGGCACGTGCATAATGTCCGCCGCCCGCACACAATATCGCCCGTGTCGGGGCGTCGTCGCCAACCAGCGCCAGTAGACCCGGACTTACGAGTTCCGGAGCGAGGTGCCGAAGCGCTTCCTGCGACAGAACATCGCTTGTCATTTGGGTTGCGGCTGTAGGGGCAAGGCAGTTCACGCGAATCTCGTATTTCTCCCCCTCCAATGCCAGAGTCTGCATCAGACCGACCAAGGCCATCTTGGCAGCACCATAATTCGCCTGACCGAAGTTTCCGTACAGACCGGAAGACGATGTCGTCATGACGATACGGCCGTAATGCTGCTGGCGCATGATCTCCCAAACGGCCTTGGAGCAGATGACCGCGCCCATGAGATGAACGTCCATCACCCGGCGAAAACTCGCCAAATCCATCTTGGCAAAGCTGCGGTCTATAAGAATGCCGGCATTGTTGACCAGGACATCAACCCGCCCCCATGCGGACATCGCACTGTCCACCATCGTGGAAACCTGACCTTCCTCGGTCACCGAAGCCGTGCTGACGAAAGCCTCTCCACCTAGGGCGCCGATTTCCAAAGCAACGCGTTCCGCACTGGCCGCGCTCAGATCGTTGACGACGATTTTAGCCCCGGCCCTCGCTAGGGCCAGCGCATGCGAACGGCCGAGCCCTCCTCCCGCACCCGTGACAATAGCTGTGCGACCTCGCAGCTCCATCCGTCTACCTTCTCGGCTTTTATCTGTTACTCACTCTCTAGTGAATTAATGAACTTGATGCAAGGGCCCCTTTGTCACAATCCTGTATCAGGCGCTCGGTTTGGCGGTTCGCGGGCGGCAAATTTTTATCAAACCCGCCGCCATGAATTTGGCCATACGCTCCTTGACCGCGAGAAAGTCGTTGGACTGGCAAAGGCCGCCGGAAAGCTTGTCGATGCGACCGGTGCGGGCAAGGGTGAGCATCAGAGCCCCGGTCACAAAGTGATAGCCCCAGAAAATGTCCTCGTCAGCACTGTCCGGGAGCGCTTTCTTGAGGATGCTGATGAGACGCAAAACCACGGGATCGAAATGCTGGTCCATCATCTCCGCGCCCCATTCGGGCGTGTTCGCCACCTGCGCGCCCAATGCGGCGTAGTTCTGCCAACCTTCGTCGCCCTGGGTGTAAAGATCGAGATCGGTGTCCAGAAACGCATGCAGCGCTCCTTCGACCGTGGGTTTGCCACGTGTCGCCTTTTCATAGGCGTCAAGTGCCTGCATGCGCCGCTCGCTGGTCACTACGGCACGCCGGGCGAAGACAGCATCGAACAACGCCTTCTTATCTTCAAAATAATAGTTGATCAGGGTATGGTGCACGCCGATTTGTTTTGCGACGTCCTTCAGTGTGACCCCGTAAAACCCATGCTTCGAGAACAGGAATTCGGCGGTATCGAGGATCTGTTCCGTCATCTGGGCGCGCCGCCGTGCCTTGCTTGAGTCCCGCTGTCGGGGACTTTCCTTTAGGGACAAATTCGAGCCTCTCTACGATTCTATGCTGCGCCGGGCCCACGATCACGGTGTGAGTCTCCACCAATCGTACTCCGATCTCGGACGCATCTTGTCAATCTTGCCCTGAGGCGATGGGGCGCGGCTACCCAGCTGCCACGAGACAGGAACCCCGTATGCCGCGACTTGGCCGCGGCGCTTCGAGGCAAGACGAAGGCTTCTCATGCTCGACAGGTCGGCAGCTCGCCACCCGCTACGTTCGCACCCATGAGCCCGCCCGCCTCCTCGACCTCCAACCGCCCACGCTGGAGAAATGCCGTTGCCACGGCAGCGGCCCGACCTTCCGCAAGCTCGGTGGTCGCGTGATTTACGCCATCGGCGATCTCCAAAACCAGGCCCACCGCGCCGATCCTCTACGAGGCAGTGGCGTATGCGTAGAAGTCTCCGCCATGCCTGAGCACGGCATGGCAACCATCTGGGACGCAGATGTGCTGATATGGGCGACGAGCCAGATCGTCGAGGCCGAGAATCTTGACTTCAAGACTTCGCGCTTTCTGCGCTTCACGCCTGACGAACTCCCCACCCCCATCGGACGCCAAACCGGCGCCCGCGACTACAAGCTCCTGAAAGGCGCGTGCACCCCGACTGGTTCTACCGCGGCGTCATCGACCGCTCGCTCGTGCTGGCGATCGATCCGGCCTACTTCCAGCTGGCCGGCGGCATCGAGCGCTGGCTATGTCGCATCGCCCACAAGCTTGCCTGCCGTCGGGCCAAAGGTTGGCTGTCCGAGATCGCGCACCTCACCAGATGTCCAGAAGCCTCACAAAAGCTTCCTGATTCCCCATTGAGGACAGGCTAAAGCGGAGGAAAGGTGTGGAGCGGTCGATCAAGAGATTGGGCACGCAGGCGCCTGGAATTGATCGAGCTGACCGCCGAAGATGCGCTGACGGTCCTCGGGATCGTCGAGCAGCGCGTAGGGGAAGACCGGTGGGAGCGCGCTGACGGCATCGAGCCGGGCAAGCTGCTCGGCAGAGAGCTGGAGCTTGGTCGCCGGGCAACGCAAATTGCCGCACCGTGTCGACGCTCGTCTACTCGAACTCGTTGACCAATGCCGCCGTCTGCGACGCTGGATGGATCGCCTCTCCGTGCAGGAGGACCGAGGCCGAGATTGGGAGGCGGCGGTCCAACAGCCGCCTGAATTGGCTATCCCAGCTGGCTCTCGCAGGCGAGCGCAGCGGCAGTTACGTCCTTGGGTGATGAGGGCGGACCCATTCTCGCCGGGTCCGCCTTCGTCGAAGAAGCTGTACCCACCTGGGTAGAACGAACAGCGTCTGAGCGTGGCACTAGACCATTGCCGCCCTTTTGATCGGGCGCAGCGTGACAGCAGGGCTGGTGGCTCCCGCCGCGTTGGAACGTCAACAGTCCATAGACGTCAGCCAGAATCTCCCGCGAAAGCCTCATGCCGCGTTCCTCCTCGACCTGAGGAAACGCTGCTCGGCATCGCCGCTCAAACGAATTTATGATCCCCTTGGGATAACCTGAAGTTATGCAATTGGGGCGTAGCCGCTTACCTCTGACGGCTCTCCGCAGCTTCGAAAGCGCCGGCCGCCTGCTCAGCTTCGCCGCCCCCGCCGAGGAACTGTTCTTGAACCGGGCCGCGATCAGCCGGCAGATACGCGACCTCGAAAAGCCCCGGTGTACTGTTCGACAAGCGGCATCATCGTCGCGTTTCCCATCCAGCAGCAGGCGCGCCAAAGCCACCGGTGAATGCCGGGACAGCACGGCCAGCGCCGACGGCACCCCGAGATCCTCATCCGCCCCGACTTAGCTGAAGGGGAAGGCGTCCTGGCGCTGTCTGTCATCGAGGCGCGCGCCGCTGAGCTCATCCAGGCGGCCGTCAGCATCCAGGTCGGCAAGGGCCCACTCTACCGCCGCGTGGCACGCGGCATCGGCCTGACCGGCCCCATGCCGGCGCCGGAGCCAGGACCGCCTTCCTGGCCTTGATCGCGTCGATCCTCGAGACGGCAGCCCTCCATGCCCGCCTGGACGCAGATAGGAAGGCAGTAGAGGCCGATCCCGAGGCAGAGGGTGCCCCAACCACGACCGCGCCCCGCAAGCAAGCCAGCCGGCACGTCAAATGCGCCTGCAGCCTGCGGCTATGTCGTCCGCACCGCCCGCAGATGGCTCGAGAAGGTTGGACCACCCCACTGCCCTCAGCACGGAGCAATGATCGCGGAGGCTATGAATGTGGCCTGACCGCCTATGGATGAAGGTCAGGAATACCGTGCCGGAGACTCAGCACCCACAGGATGACGTCTTTGCCCTCCACGAAGCGATGGCCGTTCGGAAACGCTGTTGCCACAGCCATGACCCAGAAGCGTACTGCCTGGGGCCTGAGACGCCCCAGGTCAGGTTGCCTTAGGCTTTCAGGGCGTCCTTCAAGGCTTTTGCCGGCGTGAAGCCAACCTTGCGGGAGGCCGGAATATCGATGACAGCACCCGTGCTCGGATTGCGGCCCTGACGGGCAGGCACATCCTTGACCTTGAACTGCCCGAAGCCCGGTAGCACGGCATCTTCACCGGCAACGGCCTTGGCGGCCAGCGTCGCGATCGAGGCCTCGAGGATCTTCTTAACCCCTTCTTTTGCCATGCCGGTATCGGCGGACACGGCCGCAATCAAGTCGCTGAAGTTCATATTGATTCCCTTGGGTTAGAGCCTGACTTCCGAAGCACCGCAGTAGCATTGCGGGTGCGGTGGACGGTTTGCACCGATCAAAGGGGCTTTTGCTAGGCATCCGAGTGATAATTCGCGGGGCTTGAGGTATTTTGACAAATCCCACCACCGCCAAGGAGAACCGCGTGACCCTCGTCGCCCCTGACACCGAGCTCGGCCAGCATGTGTCCGACATCGTGTCGGCCTATGTCGGGAACCACCAGATCACGGTGCTTGAGGTCCCCGTACTCATCCAGTTGATCTACGACACGCTCGCCAGGCTCGCAGCCGGCGCTCCGGAATCCGAGGCACTGCCCCAAGAACCTGCGGTTCCGATCAAGAGGAGCGTCTTCCCCGACTACATCATTTGTCTGGAAGACGGGAAAAAGTTGAAAATGCTGAAGCGGCATTTACGGATCATCTATAATATGACCCCGCAGGACTATCGGGCGAAATGGGGTCTCCCCCCTAGCTACCCAATGACGGCACCTGGCTATGCGGAACGTCGCTCCACTCTCGCAAAAGCGAATGGCTTGGGGCAGAAAAGAGCGGCGGCAAGCGAAACCGTCCCGGAAAACGTGATCCAGAAAATCCCGGAGAAACGCCGAGGAACACGGCGACCGCGATCGACTGAGGCCACCTGAAGAATGGGTTCGACGAAATGGGCCGCTTGTGAAGCAAAAACAGATTGAGCCGGTTACCGTCTACGGCGCTCCCTATAGCGTTTACATTCGCGCTGCTAGGATGACACTCGAGGAAAAGGGTGTGCTCTACGCCTTGATTCCAACCGATATTTTTGCATCGGGCGGACCTTCGGCTGATTATCTGTTCCGGCACCCTTTCGGGCGCATTCCGGCCTTCGAACATGGCGATGTCCGCCTCTACGAAGCAGGGGCTATTACCCGCTATGTCGGTGATGTGGTTCCGGGCCCTCCTCTTCAACCGCCTTCTCCTCAGCTTCGGGCTCGATCCCACCAAATCATCAGCATCCTAGATTTATATGCCTATTGGTCCTTGGCCTGGGACATCTATGTCGAGCGAGTATCCAAAGTCGCAGAAGGTCAGGCTCCTGACGAAGAGGCGATTCGCCTCGCCCTCCCTCGAGCAGCCACGTGCCTCTCGGGGCTGTCGGATATCATGGGCGACAGCGTCTTTCTGACTGGCCGAGACATCAGTCTCGGCCGATCTCCATGCTGCTCCCATCTTTGCCTATTTCTTGCTGACGCCCGAGGCGCAAGAACTCCTGGTGCCTTACGGAAACCTTCGTCAGTGGTGGAATCGGATGGCAAGCCGAGCCAGTTGTGCGGCCACACGGTTTCACGCGGCAACGGCACCATGCATGTGCAACGTGCGCGTTGCGGCCCCAAGCGATGCTGGGCGGTGAGAATTACAGGGGAGGAACTACAATGAAGGTGATAGCGGAGACGGTTCAGGGAGTTGGCTCACAGGCTGACTGGGTCGCCAGAGCCCAACAGCTACAGGCGATGCTGAATGCCGCCGGGCCACGGTGCGACGCGGATAACGAGCTTCCCTCCGAGGTGGTGGAAGCCCTCCACGAAGCGGGTCTGTTTCGTCTTCTGATACCGCGCGATCTTGACGGTGCTGAAGTCGACCTAGTGTCCTGACCGAGAAATAGTTAGACACCTGTGTGTGGGTATGATTCGCTGATCTCCTGACAGCGCAGGAGGCAGCGCGTGGCGACACCGAAGGCGATTGCGATCGAGTTGTCGGAGACTGAAG